>Ga0184637_10000135_pt1 | contig 50257 bp, 50 predicted proteins | sample PLM3_127_b2_FD_133143 | JGI IMG/M metagenome (GOLD analysis project Ga0184637, IMG submission 133143) | Groundwater sediment microbial communities from an aquifer in East River, Colorado, USA - PLM3_127_b2 | ecosystem: Environmental > Terrestrial > Soil > Riparian zone | place: USA: East River...
AGCTTCGTGCACAAAACGTTTGCGGAATTCGGGGTCAGCCGCCCTCTCGGGCGAAAGAAATTTGATGGCTACCTGCCGCCCCAGATTCAAATCTTCAGCCAGATAGACCGCCCCCATACCCCCCTCGCCCAATTTTTGCAGGATTTTGTAATGGGAAATAGTCTGGCCTATCATCGGTGAGGTTGAAATGGGGTTGACCGCATAGTCCTAATATAAAAACATATTAAGTCGGAAAAAAGGGGTAAACTCTCGGACGAACGAACTCAAAGGCAAATTAGGCAGCGCTTCGAGTTGCCAGTCGGAACGTTTTCCTTGTGAAAGATAAAATTCCCCAACACAGGCAATCATTGCGGCGTTGTCGGTGCAATATTCAAAGCCAGGGAGGTGGACTTCAATCCCCAGTTGCTTAGACCTAAATAAAAGCAGCTCCCGCAAACGTTTATTAGCAGCAACCCCGCCCGCTACAGCTATAGTGCGAGCACCAGTCCGGCCAACAGCCAAAAGGCCTTTTTCAACCAGCGTTTCAACTATCGCTTCTTGATAGGCCGCCGCCAAGTCAGCGAGCCGGTCTTTGGCAGCTACCGGATGTTTTTGCAAAAAAACAGCTAGGGCGGTTTTTAAACCGGCAAAAGAAAACTCGAAGTTTTTTTCTTTTAACATCGGACGGGGGAAATCGAAGGCACAAGGGTTGCCGCCTTCGGCAACTTTCTGAATGGATGGCCCTCCGGGGTAAGGCAAACCAAGCAACTTCGCCCCTTTGTCAAAAGCTTCCCCGGCGGCATCATCTACTGTTTGTCCCAGGAGAATTGCTTTTCCCTTTTCTTCAACCATCAACAAAACGGTGTGACCGCCGGAAGCTATCAAAACCACGGCGGGCATTGGTAAGTCGGGGCGCTCGATGAAAACCGAAAAAAGATGCCCCTCCAAATGATTGACTCCAATAAAAGATTTACCGGCTGCCAAAGCCATACTTTTGGCAAAAGCGACTCCAACCGCTAAAGAACCCACCAGCCCGGGGCCGTAAGTGACGGCAATACCATCGATATTCGACAAATCCAGACCAGCCTCGGTCAACGCTTCCCTTACAACTGGCCGGATTGCCTTCAGCTGCTCGCGCGAAGCCAACTCCGGCACTACTCCCCCGTATTTCCAGTGCAAGACCTGCGAGGAAACTACGGATGAGAGAACTTTTCCGTTTTCCACCGCCGCCGCGGCGGTTTCGTCACAGGAGGTTTCAATCCCCAGAACTTTCATACAAAAAAACTAAAAACCCGCGCTCAAAGTTGTCGAAAAATAAAGAAGTGTTTTCCTCTGAATAGACTTTACGATAAACGCTATTTGCCGGACTGGGCTAAAGTTCGGCCTAAGCTGATTTCGCCGTTGTCGATGCGGATGTTAAAACCGCAATCCGGATTGGAGCAAACCCAGGCTTTATACTGGATGGTTGCTCCGTCCCGGCCGTAATCGGAAAGCGGCAGAAGCACGCCATTGCCGCATTTTTTACATGTGGGAAAACTTTCCATATCCCTTCCTCCTTCACCGGCGCGCCCCATTGCGCGCCCAAAAGAACGATAAAACTTTTCGCCTTGGTTGTCAATTCGTCGCAAAACCGAAGGTTATTTTCGCTCTTCCAATTCGGAAAACAAGCGCCTGACCAAATCGCTGATTTCGTCGCGGACGCGTCGGAAAGTCTCCATTACTTCCTCGGGCGAGCCGTCCGCCTTGGCCGGATCCGGCAGCGGCCAGTGGGTCCGGGAAACACCGGAAGGCAGCACCGGACAGCGCTCTTCGGCCTCGCCACAGAGTGTAATCACCAAATCGTAATCACTAACTTTTGAAGGATCAAACCGCTTGGGGGACTGGCCGCGAACGTCAATGCCGACTTCCTGCATCGCGATGACCGCCCGGGGGTGGATGTATCCTCTCGGCTCCAGTCCGGCGGAAGCTACTGCGTAGCCCGGGGGGGCATACGCACGGCCGAAACCCTCGGCCATCTGGCTGCGGCAGGAATTCCCGGTACAAAGAAAAAGTATCCGCCTTTTTGCCATGTGCTAAAAGAAAGAAATTGTCGCGCCCGCCGCAAGCCCCTCCCTTTTGGCATAGGGGCGAATTTTATGTTCACCCTCTTTTTTTCAATAAAATCTGTGGCGTAGGATAAAGCCCGCCAAAGGCGAACGTGTTCTGCGTTTTACGTTGGTCAACGCGGGTTAGCCTGCCCGAGCCGAAGCCCGGGTTCGGCCAGGGATAAAACTTAACCTGCGCCACGCTTAAACTAATCTTCAAAAAATCGCTGGCGCACAAAATTTTATTTTTTATATCTTCCGCAAGGACGTAAGGAAAAAATTAAATGGAAAGACCACTCTGGAGGGTAAATGGAAATCAAAAAAGTAGGCGTTATCGGTTGCGGCTTGATGGGCGCCGGCATTGCAGAAACGGCCGCCAAAGCCGGCTTTCCGGTAAGCGTACGGGAAGTAAGTGACGAGTTGCTGAAAAAGGGGCGCACCAGAATTGAGAACTCCCTTTCACGCGCCGTGGAGAAGGGCAAGGCCACCCCGCAGGATAAAGAGGCGGCTTTGGTGCGCATAACCGGAACAACGAAACTATCGGATTTAGCCGACTGCGACTTAGTCATCGAGGCGGTTATCGAAAATATGGAGGAAAAGAAAAAGCTTTTTAAGGAACTGGACGGCATTGTCAAATCCTCCGCCTTGTTCGCCTCCAACACTTCCTCCTTGCCTATCACCGATATGGCCGCCGTCACCAAACGGAGCGCCAACTTTGTCGGCCTGCACTTTTTCAACCCGGTGCCGGTGATGAAACTGGTGGAAGTGGTGAAGACGGTGGTGACTTCCGAAGAAGCTTTCCAGACCGCCAAAAGCTTTGGCGAAAAATTGGGCAAAACCGTGGTGGTGGCCAAAGACACCCCCGGCTTTGTGGTCAATCTGTTGTTCGTGCCGTATCTGTTGGACGCGGTCCGTGCCTTCGAAAAAGGGGTCGCCAGCCGGGAGGATATCGACAACGGAATGAAGCTGGGCTGCGGGCATCCGATGGGGCCGTTGGAGCTGCTCGATTTTGTCGGCATCGACACTACTTACTACATCGCCGAGATTATGTTTGACGAGTTCAAGGACGACCACTACGCCGCCCCCCCCTTGATGCGCCGGCTGGTGGCGGCCGGCTTTTTGGGGCGCAAAACCGGCCGCGGGATTTACGAGTACGACGAGAAAGGAAACAAAAAGTAATGGATATCGAAATAAAAATCCCCAAACCGGCTCCGGAAGAGAGCGGAATGGCTTATAAGAACCTTCTTGTGAAAGTCGAGCCGCCGATTGCCACTTTGACCATCAACCGTCCAAATGTCTTAAACGCGTTGGACGATGAAACCATCGCCGAGCTATGGGTTGCTTTCCTGCTTTTGGAAAAAAACGAGGCCGTGCGGGTGATTTTGCTCACCGGCGGGGGGGACAAGGCCTTTGTGGCCGGAGCGGATATCAACGAATTGAAAGCGGCCGACGTTTTGGCCTCCCGCGCAAAATGCGACCAGGGGCAGGGACTGTTATTCAAAATGGAAGAAATGGACAAAGTGGTCATTGCTGTAATCAACGGCTTTGCCTTGGGCGGGGGGTGCGAAATTGCAATGGCGGCTGACATCCGCGTCGCCGCCGACACGGCCAAGCTGGGCCAGCCGGAAGTGAATCTGGGCATCATCCCCGGCTACGGTGGCACCCAGCGACTGCCTCGATTGGTGGGAGAAGGGAAAGCCAAAGAGCTGATTTTCACCGGTGACGTCATTGACGCCAACGAAGCGTTCCGTATCGGTTTGGTGGACAAGGTTCTGCCCAAAGACCAGCTAATGGCCGAAGCCAGAAAAATGGCCGAAAAAATCGCTTCCAAAGGGCCTTTAGCCATTGCCGCCGCCAAGCGGAGCGTCCGCAATGGGCTGGCAGCCGATTTGCGCACCGGCTGCGCCATCGAAGCGGCCGAATTTGCCGCACTATCCGCCTCAGAGGACAAAATGGAAGGAACCTCCGCGTTCCTCGAAAAGCGCAAAGCCACCTTCAAAGGGAAGTAATGGACTTTGCGCTTTCGGAAGAGGAAAAGTTAATTCAAGAAACCGCCCGCGAGTTCGCCCAAAAAAAACTCTTTCCCCGCGCGCTGGAATTCGACGCCGAGGAAAAGCTGGATTTAAACGTAATCCGCGATATGGGAGATATGGGTTTTCTGGGCATCACCATTCCGGAAAAGTACGGCGGGGGGGGAATGAACTACCTCGCCTATGCGCTGGTTTTGGAACAGCTCGCCCAGGGCTGCTCCTCGCATACGGCGGTGGTGGAGCTGACCAATTCCCTTTACGCCGGCCCGATTCTAAGTTATGGAACCGAAGAACAAAAACAAAAGTATCTTCCCGGTGTCGCCTCCGGGGAAAAGTTAGGGGCTTTTGCTTTGACCGAGCCGAACTCCGGCTCCGACGCCGCCGCTTTGGAAACCACCGCGCGGCAAGAAGGCGACAGTTACGTTCTCAATGGAACCAAGATTTACGCCACCGACGGGAACCTTGCCGATTTCATTCTTACTTTTGCCACGGTGGACAAGAGCAAAGGATACAAAGGAATTACCTGCTTTATGGTGGAAAAAGGGACTCCCGGTTTTTCCTCCGGCACGCTCGAAAAGAAAATGGGATTCAAAGCTTCGCCCACCGCCGAGCTGTATTATCAGGATGTGAGAGTCCCGAAAGAAAACATTATCGGTGAGATGGGAAAGGGATTTCGCATCGCTTTAGACGCCCTGGATGGGGGGCGCATTTCCATTGGCTGTCAGGGGTTGGGAATTGCCCAGGCCGCTTTCAACTGCGCGTTGAAGTATGCCCAGGAGCGCAAGCAGTTCGGAAAATTCCTGGCCCAGTTTCAGGCCATCCAGTTTATGCTGGCCGATATGGCGGTCGATATTTCCGCCGCCCGCAATCTGGTTTACCGGTCTGCCTATTTGAAATCAAATGGAAAGCCGTACGTTCTGGCCGCCTCGCAGGCCAAACTTTTTGCCACCGAAATGGCCACCCGCGTGACCCACAAGGCGATTCAAATTCTGGGCGGCTACGGCTATATTCGGGACTACCACGTGGAGCGATATTACCGCGACGCCCGGGTGACCGAGCTGTTTGAAGGAACGTCCGAGATTCAAAGGTTGGTCATCGCCCGGGAGTTGTTGAGAGATTGAGATGAAAGTCCCGCCGATTAAAAAACTGATTTACGATTGGAACCATGTCAAACCGGTGACCAAACGCAAACGTCCGATTAGTCTGGCGGATGAAACCCTGCGCGACGGCCTGCAGTCGCCTTCCATTATCGACCCACCGCTCGCCAAAAAAATCGAGATTCTGCACCTGATGGAAAAACTGGGGATTCAATCGCTCGATCTGGGCCTTCCCGGCGCCGGAGCCCACGCCAAAGAGGACATTCTGCATTTGGCCAAGGAAATCGTTGCCAACAAAATGAAAATCCGCCCCTACTGCGCCGTGCGGACGGTGATTTCCGACCTTGAGCCGCTGGTAAAAATTTCCGAGAAAGCTGGAATCCCGATAGAAGCCGCCACTTTCATCGGCTCCTCGCCGATTCGGATTTATGCTGAGGAGTGGAACTTAGACCAGATGTTAAAACTTACCGAAGAAGCGGTCACTTTTTGCGTCAAGCACCGGTTGCCGGTGATGTATGTAACCGAAGACACCACCCGCGCCGCGCCGGAAGCGATTCGTAAGCTCTATACCACCGCCATCGAATGCGGAGCAAAAAGAATCACGATTTGTGACACGGTCGGCTACGCCACTCCGGCCGGCGTCCAATCCTTGATAAAATACGTTCAGCAAATAGTCAAAAAGACCGGCGAAAAGGTGAAAATCGACTGGCACGGCCATCGCGACCGGGATTTGTCGGTGATTAACTCAATGGCCGCCGTGGAAGCGGGAGTGGACCAGGTGCACGCCACCGGCCTAGGCATTGGTGAACGCGTCGGCAATACGCCGATGGATTTGCTTTTGGTGAACTTGAAATTAGAGGGCTACATCAAACAGGATTTGACCGCCCTGCCGGAGTATTTGCGCAAAATTTCCGAGGCGGTCGGCGTTCCCTTGCCGATTAACTATCCGGTTTTCGGGCGGGACGCCTTCCGCACCGCCACCGGCGTCCATGCCGCCGCGGTGATTAAAGCCAAGAAAAAAGGGGATGACTGGCTGGCCGACCGGGTTTATTCCGGCGTTCCCGCCGGGCTTTTTGGCCGGGCGCAGCAAATTGAAGTCGGCTTTATGTCCGGCGCATCTAACGCGAATTTTTGGCTCGAAAGCCGGGGAGTTAAACCTACTACCGAGTTAGTCGCCGCTATTCTACAAAGAGCCAAACACTCCGACCATATCCTGACCGACGAAGAAATCTGGTCGGTGGTGAAGGAAAAGCAAAACCCCTAATCCTCTCCACGGCTATCCCAAAATCCAATTACGGGATAGACAAATTCTTTATAACAGTAACCGTGTTAGCAAGCTCGTTGGCTGTTACCATATCCAAATCCCCGTCGCCATCTAAATCAGCTAAATAAACCGCTTGGGCATTGCCGCCGGTTCCGTAATCCATTCTGGCATCGCTCCCAACGTTAAAAACTCCGCTTCCATTGTTCTTCAGAACGGAAACCACCGTCCGGCCTCCCGCCGTTGCCGCGGCCAAATCCCGGTCCGTATCCCCATCAACATCAGCAACAAATACCGATGTGGGAAATTGATTAGTTCCATAATCATCTTTTGCAGCAAAAGTTGCATTCCCGTTGTTTTTCAAAACAGACACGGTACTACTGCTATCGTTAGCCACAACCAGATCAATGTCACCATCGGTGTCAACGTTTACTGCAAACACGGAGGTGGGCCCGAAGCCGGTTGTGTAATCAACTTTGGCGGCAAAGGTACCATTTCCGTTGTTTTTAAGAATAGAAACCTTTCTGCCGCCAAAATTTGTCACAGCAAGGTCTTGGTCTTCGTCACCATCTAGGTCGGCACCATAGACCGAACGGGGGTGACTCCCCACGGGGCGCTTCACTTGCGTCGCAAACGTGCCGTTACCGTTATTTTTTAGGACAGACACCGTATCACTGCCGTAGTTTGCCACTATTAGGTCTATATCCACAGGGCTGGGAGGGTCGGTTAACGCATCTTCACCTATGTCAACGGCGAAAATTGAAGCGGGGTTAATTCTCACGGCGTAATCGACCTTTGTCGCAAAAGTACCATTTCCGTTGTTTTTTAACACAGAAACATTATTACTGCCGTAATTTGCCACAGCCAGATCCTGGTCACCATCGGCATCCAAATCCGCAGTCGAAACGGCGCGAGGATTAGTACCGGTTCCGTAATCAACTTTTGAGGCAAAGCTCAAACCCCCATTGTTTTTTATAACAGAAACAGTATTGGAGCCTTCGTTGGTCACGGCCAGGTCTTTGTCTCCATCGCCATCCAAATCGACGGCAATCACAGAGGAAGCGTTAGTGCCCGTCCCAAGCGTAATCCCAGTTGGAAAAGTCCCGTTTCCCTTATTACTTAGAACTGCAACATTGTTACCGATGGTATTCGCCACCGCTAAATCAAAGTCACCATCGCCATCTAAGTTGAAAGCTGTAACAGAGATGGAACCCGCTCCGCTGGGATAATCCATTTTGGCTGCAAAGGTTCCATTTCCATTATTTTTTAATATAGAGACGCTGCCACTACCATGATTAGCCGTTACCAGATCCTTGTCGGTATCACCATCCAAATCTGCAGCGACAACAGTAACAGGAGTTTGTCCCGTTACATAGTCAACTTTGGAAAGAAACTTTCCAATTGAGTCAGGATCATTCATAAAGACTGAAACATAGTTGGTATTTTCGTATCCAAGAACTAAATCTTCGTAACCATTTGTGTCCAACTTGGCAGGAAAGACCGTGGCGGGTTGGTTTCCCGCGGCATAAACGCGGGTAAGTGTATCTGGGAAAACACCGGTACCCTTGTTCTTTAGCACAGAAACGCTATTGTCTCGGTTGTTTCCTGTTGCCAGATCTTCGTCCCCATCATTATCTGCGTCAAAATCAAAGACGGAAATAGGGGCCGTAATGTAGGGGAAAGCACGTGTAAGATAGTTAACCTTAGGGGTGCAGGTATCGGGAAAAGTGTAATGGTTGTAAATCACATTGTTTTCAATTACTAGATCTGCTGAAGTTAAAAGTCCACTGCAGTCTACATCAGCATAACACATGTCGCAGTTGCCGGTTCCAATAAAGATGCAAATGGACAACAAACTGTCATCACCAGCGATTACTTTTCCATCACCATTAAGGTCGCCCTTGGGATTGGAGCAGGTGGAAAAAGTTCCATCTCCTTTATTTTTTAAAACCGTAATCGTGCTGCTACCTCTGTTTGCAACAGCTAAATCTTGGTCGTTATCTCCATCGAAATCCGAGGCATAAACATAATATTGAACCGGTCCTGTCGTATAGTGAACACTCTGGAAAAAACCAAAGGTGCCAGTAGAACATTTCTTATTTATAAAGACAGAAACTCCGCCATCTGTTGCCACAGCAATATCTATACAACTATCCCCATTCAACTTGGAAGGATAAGCGAAAATGGGACCATCTCCTGCCTCGAAATTGATCCTTGGCGCAAACGTTCCATCCCCATTGTTCAATAAAACGGAAATACTATCAGTGGGAGAACCAAAACCGTAGGCAACGTTTGCCACAACCAAATCCAAATCTCCATCGTTGTCCAAATCCGCAGCCTGGACCGAGTAAGGCTCAAACCAAACATCATACCCTATCCAGGTGTCAAAAAGCGGCTGGAAAGCAAAAAGCCGGGTTGGAAAAAACATCAGGCCGATTACGGCCAAAACAAATAACCTTCGTGCCATTTTAGATTACCTCTTCCAATTAAATCAATCCCTTTCCACCGTATTTGTCAAGCCCCAATTTGAATTTGCGAAAAGATTAACAAGTTCGTCGGCCTCAAGCGGGCAACACAAAAACCGACTCGGCCAAATTGCCTTTTCCTTTTTTTGTTTTTATACTTCTTATGGTATGCTGCAAACCTTAAGCGAAAAGATTCTATCGGAAAAAGTGGGCCACCCGGTCAAGGCCGGAGAGCTGGTGCTTTCGCCGATTGACTGGATTTACGCCCACGACCTTTCCGGGCCTTTGGCTATTTCGCAGTTGGAAAAGCTGGGACTCGGCCCGCTCAAATATCCGGAGCGGGTGATTTTCTACCTCGATCATTCTTCCCCTAGCTCCACCGCCATCGCCGCCACGGAGCAAAAGATTATTCGTGAATTCGCCCGCAGACTGAATTTGAAATTTTACGACGTCGGCAACGGCATCGCCCATCAGGTGATAATGGAAGAAACTTTGAAGCCCGGCGAGGTGGTCATCGGCGGCGATTCGCACACCTGTATGGGGGGTGCGGTGGCGGCCTTTGCCACCGGAATGGGCTCCACCGACGTGGCGATGGCGATGCTTTTGGGCCGCACCTGGCTAAAGGTGCCGGAAACGATGCGCTTTATTCTGACCGGAAAATTCCGCCCCGGCGTTTATGCCAAAGATGCGATGCTTTTCATCATCGGCGAAATTGGGGCCGACGGCGCCACCTACCGTTCGATGGAATTTTTAGGCCCGGCGATAGACGAAATGCCGCTCTACGAGCGGGCGGTCTTTGCCAATATGGCCATCGAAGCCGGCGCCAAAGTGGGATTGTTGCCTTCGGACCAGAAAACGCGCGAATATTTCAAGGAATTCAGCCGCGAAAAAGATTATCATCCCTTGAAACCGGACGAAGGGGCGAATTACTGCTATACGCTGGAGGTCGATTGCTCCAAACTGGAGCCGCAAATCGCCCTGCCGCACAACGTGGACAAGGTCAAGCCGGTTTCCGCGCCGGAATTGAAGGACATCAAAGTTCATCAGATTTATATGGGCACCTGCACCAACGGGCGAATCGAGGACTTTCGCGTCGCCGCCGAGATTTTGAAAGGTAAAAGGATTCATCCTGACACGCGACTGGTGATTACTCCCGCCTCGCGCGATGTTTATATCAAAGGGGCCGCCGAGGGCATCTGGCAGATTCTGGTGGAAGCGGGCGGCGTGGTCAACTCTCCCGGCTGTGGCGCCTGCCCCGGCATTCATACCGGCATCTTGGGAGATGGCGAAGTTTGCCTTGCGACGATGAATCGCAATTTCAAAGGCCGGATGGGAAATCCGAAGGCGTTTATCTATCTCGCCAGCCCCGCCACCTGCGCCGCTTCCGCTATCACCGGCAAAATCACCGACCCGCGGGAGGTCAAATGATACCTTCAGTTGTGAGGGAGCTCCGCTCCCGAACCGCCTGTGTTCCCCCTCTCTGCTTTGCGGAGAGGGGGTTAGGGGGTGAGGTGTCATCGCCACATCAACACCCCTCTGTCATTCCGAGCTTAAGCGAGGAATCTGGGACGGGTGGGGCGGAGTCTTTTTCTCCAAAGGAGCTCCAATGAAATTCCGCGGCCGGGCCTGGCTCTTTGGCGATGACGTCTCCACCGACCTGATTTTCCCTGGCCGCTACGTGCATCTCTTATCCAACATCCCCGAATTGGTCAAGCATACTTTGGAAGACGCCCGCGCCGATTACGCCTCCGGCGTCAAGCCGGGGGACTTCGTCGTTGCCGGCAAAAACTTTGGGATGGGTTCCTCCCGCGAGCAGGCGGCCACGATTATCAAGCAGTCCGGCGCCTGCACCGTCATCGCCAAATCGTTCGCCCGGATTTTTTTCCGCAATTCCATCAACAACGGCCTGCCGCTAGTGGAGGTGGATACTTCCGGCATAGAGGAGCAGGACGAACTGGAGCTGGATTTGAACGCCGGTGTTTTGAAAAATTTGACCCGCGGCTTTGAGCGCCGGTTCGCTCCCCTGCCGCCGATTATGACCGAAATTCTAAACGACGGCGGCCTCGTTCCCCATATTAAGAAGCACGGCGATTTTCATTTGTAATTTGGCGGCGCAATTCATGAAGCCGTCGTGAGCCTCCCTGGTCTGGACGATGTGTGAAGCCTTCGGTTCGAAATTCGTTCATAGCGGGTGCCCGGACTGAACGGTGTGCGAACCGGTACCCGCAACTCTTAAAAAAAGTGTTTTAGATTTGGCGATCTTGACAAACCTCAAACGTGAGTTTAATTAAGCGGAGGAAAATATGACGCGACTTCTTTTTTCGATCTCCGCCGTGGTTCTTCTCTTATCCGGACTTACGCCGTTGAGAGGTCAGAGCATCCAAAAGAAAACGGCTTTCAGGGTCGGTTTTAGACCGGTCGAACTTTATCCGAAACAGAATTTGAGCAGGCCGCTTGATGGGAGTTATAAGATATTTCTCCTGTCAGAAGGGAACGAAGATACTTCAAGCAACGTTGCGGCAACCACTAAAAAACCGAAAAGGTTTCGCTTCCTCCGCGGAGGGCCGAAATCGGTATGCGAATGGTTTACGATAACCGAACTTGGGCTCTCTCTGAGAATAAACCCAAACCGTAATTCATTAGTACCACAGAACGAAAATCTTAACCTGGAACTCGGTTTGATGAAAAATCTTAACCACCGTTACGCTATAGGTGGCACTTTTTACGGAGCAACATTTCAAGATGGTGGTGGACTTGGAATCAAGCCGAGGTTTCGGTGGTGGCTAACCCCAAAGTTGAGTCTCGACGTTTCACCCGGAATATTATTTTACTCTCAAACTCAAAGTTATCCTGGAAAAGTACCTGGATTTACCGGTCACATGGGTTTGAATATCGGCGACTTTTTCGCTCTAACCGGTCAACTTGAAGCGATTCGTTACGATTATAGTTACCTATCCGCCAGTAATTCGGGCCCCGATTTTCTGATCACCAACAAGGGAACCGATGTTGCCTGGTACGGGGGAGCCAAATTGGGGGCCTATCCCGGCGTTATTGCTAGCATAGTGTTACTTGGGCTTGCAATCGCAATAACTGAGACTTGGAACTGATATTTACCGGGAGAAATCCCAAACTATTTTGGGGAGTAAAACAAAATTATCTCCGCGGGCGGGTTTGAAACCGGCCCCTACAAAAACCAAATACAAAAACCTGCTTTACCCCTCGACTTTTTTCAACCGCGCATTCGGCCGATATTCCCGCCCCACTTTGGCGGCTGGCTTGCCTTCCACCATAACCACGTCGGCGGTGAAATCGAAATTCCCGGTTAAAATCCAACTGCCGACGGCGTAGGAATCGACCGGAACTTTACTTTCCTCGAACCAGCGGATTTTGTCCGGATTGAACCCGCCGGAGACCACGATTTTGACGTGCTGAAAACCCTCTTTATCCAGCGCCTCGCGCACTTTATTGACCAAGGTCGGATTCACACCTTTCAACTCCTCCGGTTTGCGGCTGCCTATTTCCGCCGCCAACGAATAATCCACCAGCGTCTCGGAAGTGTCTAATCTGACCCCCCACAGTTTTTCTCCCAATTTTCGCGCCACGGCCAGCGAGGTCTCCACGCTGTTGTTGTCGAAATCTACCAACGATATCACCGGAACGCCGGGAAAGTATTGCGCAAATTTTTCGGTCGCCAAAACAGTGTCGCCGCCGTAGGCGGCGATGAGCGCATGCGGCATCGTTCCCAATCCCCGGTCGCCGTACCAGGCCGCCATCGCATCGGTTGCCACCCCTTTGGCGCCGCCAATCATCGAGGCGTAGCCATCTCCCCCCTGCGCGGCAAAGTGGTCGAACCGGTCGGCAAAGAATAAAACCGGCTTGCCGCGCGCGGCTTCCACCACCGCACGGGTGTTGGAGGCGACTTTGGTGCGCCGCGCCAGAACGCCCAGATAGACAGATTCGAGATGGGTGAAGTAAGCTAAGTCTCCCTCGATAATCATTGCCGTCTCCCAACCTGATAAATTTTCTCCGTCAGAAAGCGAACGGACGTCCAGTTCCGAAAACTTGGAGACCCACAAATTGTCCAATTTGCGAATCAATTCGGTTTTTTCGGCGGTCGATTTCAAATAGCCGTCGTAGTCGCTGTTGAACAACTGCTGCCGGATGATTTTTTTCAGTTCAGCATATCGGTCAAAAAGCGGATAAGCCCCTTCCGGGTCTTTGTAATATCCCGAAGCCGTTTTGAGAATGCCGATGGCCTCATCCGTCCCGCAAACGATAGCTTTGTCTTTCTTCTGAAAAACCTGCATCAGCGAGCGAACGTGGCGGTTGTCCTGCTCCAAAATCCGTTTAGTGCGCCAAAAATACACGCCCGATCGGTAGCCGCGCCGTAACTCTACAACCGGCAAATCAAAAATGGAGGGTTCCAAGCGCATCTTGCCGTCAAAATACTATTCCCGCGCAAGTTCGGAAAGCCGGTGCTGGAGAAAAAAATTGAATCATTGAGTGATTGAGTCATTTAATCATTTAAAAACAATGATTCAATGGCTAAATGATAAAATGATTAAATTTGCCTATGGGAATCTTCCCATATTGAAAGAGCGGAATCTGAAACTTTTTGCACTCATCAAGTGCTAAATATGCAGCAACGGAGGTGAAAGGAACTGTACCATACACCCTCTTAGCACGAACTAATCGATTGCCAGACAACCCGTTACCTAAAAAGCCGGTATCGGAATAAGGTTTGCGTCAAAGACAAGCGTGAACGAAAGGAAGAGGGAAAAAAAATGAAAGATTATCTAAAATTTTTCGGCAGCATAGCAGTCATCGGGACCATTCTTTTAGTCCTTGGGCATATCGCCACCACCAATCCAGAAATCAGAAGTTTTAATGGCAAAGGTGCCCTTTTCGCCGGCTATGCCGCACTTGGCATTGGCCTGATTTTATCAATCGGCGGCAGCCTTGGGCTCTTATGCCTTGCAAAGAAACTGCTTAACGAGAAAGTTCTGCGCCGGTCAAAAATCGTTTAAAATTTTAGCTCCCTGGCCGAGCCCAAGGCTACGACTCGGGCAGGCCTCCCGAAAAAAATCCCCGACCGCCTTATGGCGGCCGGGGATTTTCATCTCTGCTGTTAGAAATTTTTCGATTGCTACCCTTTTTTCACGCGCACCACGTTGGCAGCCTGCGGCCCCTTTGGCCCCTCCGTTAAAGTAAATTCCACTTCCTCTCCCTGGGTCAGGGTTTTAAAACCGTCCGAGCTGATGGCGCTGTAATGCACGAAAATGTCCAGCCCCCCTTCCCGCTCCACGATGAAACCAAATCCTTTTTTTTCGTTAAACCATTTGACCGTTCCCCTGGACAACGTCCCTCCGCCCCGACGCGCAAAGATGTTTTTAACTTTATCTAAAAATCCCATAACCGCTGTCAGTGAATTGTTTTAAAACGAAGCCTGTACTGCTAAACGTCTTACCTCTCCTTAACGAAAAAACTACTCCCAAAAACCACAAAAAACTACCCTACCACAAACTCTACAACCAAAACTCACCAATAATTTCACTATATCTTCCGATTTTGTCAAGCAGAATGTGGCCTCATTTAGAAATTCTCCGATTTCGCCCAAACGTGCACCCCAAATAACTATTGCATTTCTCAAACCGTTCGGTTTATTTCCCTCTGCCAATTAATCGGAGAATGGATGCGAATTATAGTATGAATAAAGGGGTCAGGCCGGTTCTGTTTTTCTTATTTCTTATGGCTTTCAAGCCAGCTGCCTGTTTTATCCATGAATCGGTCCGCATCCGGGCTTTGGGCAGTGAGTTCACGGGCCTAATACCTGATGCTTATACTGACGTTTTTCGCAACCCTGCATATCTTGCAAATTGGGACAAAGCGGCCTTTATGGTTGAAGTTCAAAATTCCCGCAATCAAACCCTGTTAAGCAGCTTGGCCATTCCTACAAAGTTCGCAAATTTAGCGATAAGCTATCAAGTCAACGGCCATCCTACCGGCTTTTCCCCAAGTGACGGACGACAGTTCAATGGACAACGAGTTACGAGCGACGTATTCCCACTTCTAAAGTATTCCAGCGCCAGAGAATTCCAGATAATCAAAGCCATTGTTTCAAAACCCATTGGGAGTTTAAACATTGGCTTAGACATACAATACCTTAGGGATTGGTTATTTGAAGGACTTACAGATGACAGCATCAACCAGGCCGCTTCTCCCGACTTTTTTGGAGTTTATTACAACCAATTGCCCACAGCTTTTCAAATCAGAGGTGGAGGATATTACAAATTCAAGCCGTCTTGGGAATTGGATGTTACCCTCCGATTTCAAAGAGATCGCCCCCGACTCGAAGCATCTCTCTCCGGTTACAAAGATATTACCTACAGTGATTCTCTTATATTCGCGCGTTTTCGAACGGGGGGGATTGCAAGATCTAAAAGTTTAGGTCATATGGATGAGTTAGAAACCTCGACATTCCTTAAATTTTCACTTAACAAAAGCCTTCAAGGCGCTATAACTTTTTCAGTTGAGCGCACAAAAGGTATGATACCATTCAAAACCACCAATAGCGATTCCAGCAATTACTATTACGGAGGAAATTTTACCGGTGTGACCGACAGTTCGATACAACATTTCCATTGGGTTTATAAAACCGGCTTCTCGTTAACCAAAACCCTCCAACAAAAAGTGAACTTTTCCAGCGGAATAATTTTAAGAGTAACCCGAACCAGAGAATTCATCAATACCAGAATCGATTCTTCCATACGCATCTGGCAAAACGGAAACCTGATAAGAAACATTCAAAAGCTTATGACGATGTCTGGAGAAAAAGGGCTTACCTTTACCGAACTTTCTGTACCTTTCGGAGTAGAGCTTCCACTTAAAAATAACTTTTATTTAAGAGCGGGCATCAAGAATTTTTTAATCGTCGACAACCCTGATGAGACGGATCATCACGGAGATCTTACAATAAATTATTCTTTTGGTTTCGGGACCAATTTCCAAGAACATTTGTTTGTTGACACTTTCGTAGAGGAAGATTTGGGAAACTTAAAAAACTGGCAAATCGCTCTGCGCTACGTTTTTTAATACCGTAAAATCTCCAGCGAAGCGTATTTGGCGAAAAGCTTCTTGGTGTCGCCGGAGGAAAACTTGACCCACAGCCGCAACCCCTCCCCCTCTCCCTCGGTAGCCATAACCTGCCCCTGGCCAAAAGTGGGATGCAAAATCTGGCTGCCGGTGCGCAAAGAGCCGGTAACCGAGCCGTTCGACCGGTCTCGATTTGCAGCTCGCGGATAAGATTTTTCCGAAAGGCTCTGTCCCCGGTATTTTTCCGGATAAGCCAAGCCCTCCCGCTTTACCAATTCCGAAGGAATCTCATCCAAAAATCGCGAAGGCAGGTTGAAAGTTTCCCCAAAACGATGCCGCCGCGAACAAAAAGAAAGATAAATTTTCTTTTTGGCACGCGTTAAACCGACATAAAAAAGCCGCCTTTCTTCCTCCAAATCCGACTGGTCCGTCAGCGTGCGCGAAAGCGGAAAAAGTCCTTCTTCCAACCCGGTTAAAAAAACCACTTCGAATTCCAAGCCCTTGGCCTGGTGCAAAGTCATAAGGGTAACCGCCGAAGTGGAAGGATCCCAGCGGTCCAAATCGGTAAACAAAGCCACTTCGCCTAAGAAATCGGATAACGTGCCTTCTGGATTGCGTTCTTTGAACTCAAAGGCCGCCGCCGCTAATTCCTGGGCATTTTCCAGCCGCCCCTTCTGGTCAACTTTATCCTCTTCGGCCAGCATTACCGCCAGTCCGGAAGCATCCAGGACACGAAGGATAAACTCATTTAAGGGCAACTTTGTTTTGAGTTCAGCAATCTGCTCAAAGAATTTTACCAGTTCAACTGCCGCATTTCTTGCCTTTGAGGCTATTCCCTCAATTTCCGTTACTCTTTTGAAAACCTCATACAGTGAAATTTTCTGCGCCGCCGCCCATTCCGCCACCTTTTTTAAACTTTCTTTGCCAATCCCGCGGGAAGGAACGCCAAGCAACCGCTCGAACGCAACCAAATCGTTCTGATTCTCCAGAAACTTTAAGTAAGCCAGCAGGTCTTTGACCTCTTTGCGCTGATAAAAACGCACACCCCCGACCAAAACATAGGGCAACGCCCGATAACGGAACGAATCTTCTAACGAACGGCTTTGCGCATTGGTGCGATACAAAACCGCAATTTCCGATAGCGAAACTCCCCGCTTCTGCAACTGCTCCGCTTCCTGCGAAATAAAAAAAGCCTCCTCCGCTTCGTCCGATGCTTGATAGCAGTAAAGCTTTTCCCCGGCGTCTCCCGCCGTCCACAAAGTTTTTCCCTTGCGCAGCCGGTTTTTTGCCACCAACCCGCTGGCGGCGGAAAGAATGGTCTGCGTCGAGCGGTAGTTTTGCTCCAGCCGGATGAGCTTGGTTTCCGGAAAATCCTTTTCGAAGTCCAGAATGTTGGAAAGCCGCGCCCCCCGCCAGCCGTAAATAGACTGGTCGTCGTCACCAACCACAAAAAGATTGCGGCTTTTTTGAGCCAGGAGTTTGAGCAGCCGGTACTGGGCTAAATTAGTGTCCTGATACTCATCCACCAAAAAGTATCCGAATCGGCGCTGCCATTTGGCCAGAATTTGTTGATGTTCAGCTAAAACCCGATGCGCCTGTAAAAGCAAATCGTCGAAATCCATCGCCTGGGCAGCAAAAAGCCCTTCCTGGTACGCTTGATAAACGGCCGTTAGCCACCGGTCCAAGGGCGTGCGTATCCAATTCTCAAATTCATTCGGCCCCGCCAGCTCCGATTTGGCGTCCGAAATTTTATTCAGAACCCGCCCAGCCTCCTTGGATTCGCGGCCAAACGAAACGAGAATTTTTTTCATAAGCGCCTGTGAATCCTCTTCATCGTAAATCGAAAAATTCGATGGGTAGCCAACGGCCGGGGCCTCTTCGCGCAAAAGCCGGGCACAGAAGGAGTGAAAAGTAGTGACCCAGGGAACCGTAACGCCCAAAAGTTTGTTCACCCGCGCTTTCATTTCACCCGCCGCTTTGTTGGTGAAAGTAACCGCCAAAACTCCATTCGGCTGGGCTAAACCGGAAGAAACCAAATGGGCAATGCGGAAGGTTAAAACCCGTGTCTTGCCGCTGCCGGCACCCGCCAGAACCAGAACCGGCCCCTCCGTGGTCATAACCGCTTCCTTTTGCGGCGGATTGAGTGAATCAAGCATTTCAACCATCGTTTTTCAAAATAAACGAAGCCATCCAAATGACAAGAGCGTTCTGCATTGAACAAGAGGAAGAAAAAATGTAGGGGCGGGTTTAAAACCCGTCCCCTACGGAAATACGAAAAACAGGGCAGACACGGGGACCTGCCCCTACGTTTTCAAATTTTCCCGAGTATTCGTAGGGGCGACTCTCCGTGGTCGCCCTTCTCCGAGGAAAACCGAAATCGAATTAAAAATCAATGAACGGTCTTATTGCAGGCCGGACTTCTTTATCCAGAACAATCCGAGGGAAAACCCGGCAGCGGCACTGAAAGTGCCGCCTACGAACATCGAAGGGAAGAAGAATCCCCCACGTTCACCGGTCGGCGCGGCAAAACGCATTCCAGTCATCCCTATGGCAGGCACCTCTTTACCGAATCTCCTTTTCAATTTTTCCGAACGATTTTAAGAAATTTTCGTCCAGCGAACCATCATTTGAAACACCGTTTAGGGCGCGGGCCAGCTTAATGTCAATCTCCAGCCCTTCCAGCGGGTCTTTCAGGGGGAAAACTCCCAAAAACAGCGCTTCCCGATAAAGCCCATCCAAAATCACAAATTTTTTTTTCAAACTCAGCCTGCTTTTACGGGCCAATTCGCTCTCCATCCTCAAAAGTTCTTTGCCGTTGGCCTTCATAGGTTCAAGCGGAATATAACGGTTTGCGACCATTCCATTTTAAAAATACTTGGCCGATTCGAAGCATAACGCCAAGAAAAAACTACAGAACCTCGACCTCCGAAGAATCTCCCACGTTCACCCGCCCCGGCCGCCCGGAGACGACGGCCCCGGAGCCGACCAAAGAGTCTTCCAAAAGCGAATTGGTAACCGTGGCGCCCGCACCCACGATGGTATTGCGCAAAATGGAGGAGCGGACCGATGCCCGCTCGCCGATGGAAACGTTAGGGCCGACGACGGAGGATTCCACGTCCGCCGAGGGGGCGATAAAGCAGGGGGAAATGATGGTGGAGCCGAGCCTCTGCGACGTTTCCTGCAGACGCGAAAGCAGATGGCGGTTGGTTTCCAATAAAGTCTCCGGTTTGCCGCAATCGTACCAGCCGTCAATCCAGAGCGGACGAAAAACCGAACCCCGCTCAATCATTTTCTCCAGCCCGTCGGTAATCTGCCACTCTTCATTTTTCCCCGGCGGACCGGCGACCAATTCCGCGAGGCACTTTTTAAAAAGTTCCAAATCTTGGATGTAGTAAAGCCCCACGATGGCGCTGCGGCTTTTTGGTTTTTGCGGCTTTTCTTCTAACTCAACAATTTTACCATTCTGTAGAATGGCCACCCCAAACCGCTGCGGGTCGGGAACGTCTTTAAGGCCCAGAAGATTTTCCTCAGAATACAGAATCGGGTTCCAGTCCAGCTCCACCACCGTATCCCCCAAAACGATTAAAAGCGGCCCCGACTCCACAAAAGGCATCGTCAAATGGACGGCATACCCCAAACCGGCCGGTTTATCCTGCTCCACAAAACGGACTTTTGTTTTGCATCGGGACTGAACGTAGTCAACAATCATCTCCTTTTTGAACCCAACCACAAAAATGAGTTCCTCGATGGGCAAAGGCTCCAGTTGTCTTAAAATGTGGCCCAAAATCGTATCGCCGGCCACTTCCAAAAGCGGCTTGGGGGCCGTGTGGGTATGCGGCCGCATTCGGGTTCCCTCTCCGGCAACCGGGATTACGACTTTCATCTCCTTTCCAGCTGTCCTTTCAGGTAATCGATGACTTCCACCGGCTTCGGATTCACGCCGTTCAAAATCGCCAGATAGTAACTAACAAAATCCCCCAGCAAAATCAAATAAAACATCCGCTCCAGAACTGTTTCTCCTTGAGAAGAAAGACGATGAACCGGAACTTTTTTATCTTTCAATACATCCTCTACGATTTTCATTCTCAAAGTTACCCGGGGATGGTCGTCTTTGTCTTGCAAAAAAACGGCGGCAAGTTTCGATTCTAAATGTTGGAGAACTCCAAAGCCGACCAACTCGTTGTGATTAAACTCCGGAAAGAAATTGAAAAAGGAAAGTTGTTTGGCATTTTCGCATATCTGCCCCTTCCAGCGAACGGCGACCCTTTCCATAAAATCCGAACCGGCGTATATCAAAGGAATTTTTCCAAAAAATGAAGCCGCCAACTTTTTCGCTTCATTCGCTTCCAAAGAAACTTCTTTCAACCAATCGCGTTTCTGTTTTTCCAAAAAGTCCGCCAGCCGCAAAATTTCTTCAGAATAATCTTTCACCAGCCCAATTTTTCCCAGTGACAAAAACAGCGGAACAAACGAAAACCCCAAAGCCGCCCGCGGTGGATAGCCCGATGGAATGGTGATGAGAGGCAGATTTCCCGCTCTTGCCGCCAGCTTCCCGCCGGTGGTGATGCAAATAATCTCCGCCTTCCGTTTTAAAGCATCCTCAAAAGCTGCCAGCGTTTCTTCCGTGTTGCCGGAATAACTGGAAGCAAATAGTAATGTCTGCGCCCCCACAAAAGCCGGCAGCCGGTAATGGCGGACAACGTAAAACGGGACAGAAAGCTGGTTGGATAAAAACGAGCGCACCAGGTCTCCGCCGATGGCCGAGCCGCCCATTCCGGCGACGACCAGATTAGCCGGGCGAAAATCTTTCTTTGTCCAGCTAAACTTCCGGGCAATCTCAACCGCCTGACGAAGTTGCCCGGGAAAATCGGCTATAAGCTCGTAAAAATTATCCGGATCGACTCTCTTGTATTGCGCAGAACTTTCTAAAAGCTTGATATCCGACATTTCCTTAAACCTCAACTGGAAAAGCTTTTTTGAGCTCTCTTTTTAATTCTTCCGCGGTAGATAGAGCTAACAATTTTTTAACCGTTCGCTCGGCCGTTTTCGAATCTATCTTTGCTAAAGTCTTCTTTGTTTCCGTTAATGAGGCCACGGGAACCGAAAGCTCGGCGATTCCCAAACCGACAAAAACAAAAATTCCCCAGGGATGCGCCGCCATTTGCCCGCAGACCGAAACCGGCTTGCGATACTTCTTGCCCGCCCCCGCCACTTGCGCCAAAAGCCGCAGCACGGCTGGATGAAAGGGCTCATAGTAATCGGCAACTTTCGGATTGCTCCTATCGACTCCGAGCGTGTATTGAATCAAATCATTGGTGCCAATCGAAAGAAAATCGGCGGCTTGGGCGAAAGAATCCGCCAAAATCGCTGCGGAAGGCAGCTCAACCATAATTCCCAATGGGATTTTCTTTTTTGCCTTTGCCAAAACTTTTTTAGCGCGGGTAAACTCTTCCAAAGAACCAACCATTGGCAGCATCACTTTCAACCGGCCAGCGCGGGAAGCGGTTCCCAAGGCCTCGAGTTGGCTTTCCAGAATAGCCGGATATTCCAAAAGCAGCCGAATGCCCCGCAATCCAAGGGCCGGATTTTCCTCGCTCTCCCGTCCTAAAACTTTTTCCGCCCCAAAATCAAACGCCCGCACGGTTACTTCGTAGGGATAAACCTTTTTCACAACTTCCAAGTAAACCTTTTGCTGCTGGGCCGGGGTCGGAAAGCTCGCTTCACCGGCCGCTAAAAATTCGCTGCGAAAAAGCCCCACCCCCTCGGCGCCCGATTTCTTCGCCTCCTCCCATTCCAAAGCCGACTGCAAATTGGCCAAAACCCAAACCCGCTTTCCATCTTTCGTCCATCCCTCTTTTTTTGCCCAAAGCAGCCGCTCTTTATCCCCCTTTTCTTTCTTGGACAAAAATCCTTGGTAAATTCTTTTTTCATCCTCATCCGGAGAGACAACCACCTTGCCTTCGATGCCGTCTAAAAAAACTTCCTTCCCCGCTCCAATCTCGCCAACTCGTCCGGCCAAGCCCACCACCACCGGAATCCCCAAAGAAGCGGCGCACAAAACCAAATGCGAGGTCGGCCCTCCCTCTGCCATTGCTATTCCTGCCAATCGCCCGGCCGGATATCTAAACAAATCCATAGGTGAAAGGTTTCCGGCTACCAGAATGGTTCGCTCCGGAATCACGGAAGGCCTCTTAGTCTTCGGGGAAAGCAAATTCAAAACGTGGCGAACGACGCCGCGCAAATCGGATGAGCGGTCGTGCATATAACTGCTGCCGGAAGTCTCCAGTGCTTTGGAAGTTTTCTCTGTCTCTTCCCAGTAGGCCCAAAAAGCGGAAAGATGCTCCTTCCCAATCCGCTCTGCTACCGTGCGATTGAGTGCCTTATCTTCTAAAATCCATTTTTCCAAATCAATTAGGCTTTCAGTTTCCGAGCCGATTCGACGCTTGTCTTTGGACAGCGTGCCGAGCTCCTTTTGAGCCAAGGTGATGGCTTCTTCAAATCTCTTTTTTTCCGCGGCCGTTTCCGAAGCGGCGATATGCCGCGCCGGAAAAACTAATTTAGCGTCTGCGAAAAACGCTTTCCCCCAACCCATTCCCGGCGCCGCTTTAATTCCCTTTAAAACTTTCTTCATTCCTCTCCAAATTTGCTGGCAAAAACCCGTTCAATCGCTTCCACCGCCGCCGCCTCGTCCGGGCCGTCGGCGGAAACCCAGACGATGCTCCCCATTTCCGCCGCCAGCATCATCACTCCCATAATCGATTTGGCGTTCACTTCCAATCCGTCCTTCGACAGCCTGATTTCCGATTTGAACCGGCTGGCCTGCTGCACGATTTGCGCCGCCGGCCGCGCGTGCAATCCCAATCGATTGACCACGGTAATCTTCTTTTTCACCACCGTCAAACGGCCCGCACGAATTGCCGTCCGGCTATCTGCCTGACGTGGCCTTTCAGCTCCAGGCCAAGCAGAATTGAAAGACACTCCGCAACCGAAAGGGATGATTTAATTGACAACTCATCCACCAAAACCGGTTGCCCGGAGGCAAGCAAATCGAAGAGAACTTTTTCCTCTGTTTTCAAATCGGGTGCGTTAACCGGCCGCTCTTCCATCGGCGCGACCGACAGGTTCAGCTCTTGTATAACATCCATTGCCGTTGTGACCAACGCTGCTTCTGACTTCCTGATTAACTTGTTTGTCCCTGCTGAATTTGGAGAATCCACCCGTCCCGGCACGGCCATCACTTCCCGCCCTTGCTCCAAAGCTTGTCGAGCCGTAATTAAAGCTCCCGAACCCTCCGGCGCCTCTACGACTACGACCCCTAACGAAAGACCGCTGATAATACGATTACGTTTCGGAAAATTCTCTGGCGTGGGCGGCGTACCGTTGGCAAACTCGGTCAAAACCGCACCTTTTTCCGGAATTTTTTCAAAAAGTTTTCTGGCGCGGGCGGAAGTGACCGAATCAAAACCGCCGCCCAGAACGGCGATCGTCCGCCCGCCGGCGCGCAAGGCCGCCTCGTGGGCGAAGGAATCAATCCCCTGTGCCATTCCAGAAACAACCGTAATCCCCATCCCCGCCAACTCAAACGCCATTCTATCTGTTACCTGCTTGCCGTATGGGGAAAATGTGCGTGTGCCGACGATGCCGACCGCCTTCTGGTCTTCCGGAATGAGTTCCCCTCGATAAAACAGTATTGACGGTGGATCAAAAATCTCTTTCAAGAGAGAGGGATAATCATCGTCACTTAAAAGTAAAAACTTTTCGCCCGATTTTAAGATTTTCTCTGCCTCTTCCTCTGCTTTTTTGTAATCAATCCGGGAAATACCCTCCGCCGTTTCGGGACCGACGTTTTCGACTTGGAGCAGCTCCGCGCGCGTTGCCTTCAAAACATCCCGCACATTGCCAAAATGTTTGTATAAAAGCCGCGCCCGCACTTCCCCCACGTTAGCGGCGGAAAGTAACGCTACCCAGCCGAAAAGCTCATCCGCTCGATTCTTTTCCATTTTCCAAAAATTTGTAAACCATTTTGCCTGCAGCATCCATCAACTCTTCCGTTCCTTTGTGTTGAAAGGCGGAGAGGTAGTACGTTTTTTTCCCCCATTTCTTCTTTAATGCCGCCAGCTCTTTATTTTCCAACAAATCAACCTTATTCAACGCCACCAATGCTCTCTTTTTGGCTAACCTGGGCTCAAAAAGTTTTAACTCGTTTTTCAGCTTTTTCAAATCCTCCTTCGGATTTGCGGAGGCGGCATCGAGAAGATAAATCAGAAGCCGTGTCCGCTCGATATGCTTCAAAAAGCGATGCCCCAATCCCTTTCCCAAATGCGCCCCCTCAATCAGCCCGGGGATGTCGGCTAAAACAAAAGTTCGATAATGGCCGGTTTTCACGATGCCCAGATGGGGGATCAACGTGGTAAAAGCATAATCCGCAATTTTTGGCCTTGCCGCCGAAACCACCGAAAGCAAGGTCGATTTGCCGACGTTTGGAAAGCCGACCAGTCCCACGTCTGCCAGAAGTTTCAGTTCCAGAATCAACTCTTTTTCTTCCCCCTTTTCCCCGTCTTCCGCCCGGTGCGGGGCGCGACGGGTGGAAGTGGCGAAGCGGGCGTTGCCGCGCCCTCCCCGGCCTCCTTGGGCGAGGAGGACCACCTCGTCCGGCTGGGTCAAATCGGCCAGCACTTTTCCGGTTTTCTTATCCTTGATAAGCGTCCCCACCGGCATATCGATGTAAATATCCTCGGTCGACAAACCGGTGGAGTTTGAGCCGCTGCCGTGCCCGCCGCGCTTGGCTTTGTAGAGCTTGCGGAACTGGCAGTCCAAAAGCGTGGTCAAATGCGCATTGGCGCGGGCGAAGACCGAGCCGCCGGCGCCGCCGTCCCCGCCGGAGGGGCCGCCTTTGGGGACGAATTTCTCCCGCCGGAAGGCGATCATCCCCGAACCGCCCGTGCCGGCAATAACCTTGATTTCGGCGTAATCGACAAACATCTCATCCGGCCATCATAAAACAAAAAAAGCTCATAATTAAAAAGAAAAGAAAATCAGAGGAAAAAAGCAATCAGGGCAGTTCGGTTGGGATGAGCCTCCACGCTTCCCCACAGGGCGGAATGAAATTTCTGGGGTATTCTTGCGGCCGCCCTTGACAACTTTCCGGCAAAAGCTATATTTTCTACTCGTTACATAGAAGTTTAGAAAGTAAGGAGTCTTTGCACCCTTTCGCCAAAGGAGGTGAGACGAAAACAGAATCGGGTTTCAAAGCGCTTTTAGACGTTCACGTTACTTTTTTACCAAAACAGGAGGTAAGATGAAAAAGCTTTTCTTGTTGGGAGTTGTTTTAATCTTCGGGTTTACCATCGCCTTCGCCGTTGACGAGGAGAAAACGATTGACGTTCCCCGCGTCGACGACGGGGGCGATCCTTCCAGCTTTGTCGGCTGGGTGCCGAACGAGTTTATAGTTCAGTTGACCCAGGCCGCCACGGTTGCCCGCTTAACCAACCTCCAAAATCAGACCAACGCCGCCGCCACCATCACCGGGCTGGCGGAGCTGCAACCATTGGCGGAACAGTTCGAGCTGGACAAGTTTGAAAAAGAATTTTTCGATGCCATGCCCCAGCCGTTAGGTTCGCTCAAGCCCGACTTGTCGGGTTACTTTATAGTGCGCTTCAATCAGGGAACTTTGGACGAAGCGATGGCGGCCTTTAGGCAAAAGCCGGAAGTTGACCATGTGGAGCCGATTGGGATTCACAAAGTTGATTTCACCCCCAACGACACCTACGCCAACCCTGGGCAGGCATTCGGCTATCAGTGGGCACTGGAGCAGCAAACCGACCAGGATATCGACGCTTTCACCGCTTGGGAGATCCAGAAAGGTTCCACCGGCGTAATTTTAGCCGATTTAGACACCGGCTTTCGATATTACCACCGGGATTTGGGCGGCGACGCCTGGTTGCCGACCGGAGGCGGCCCGCAAGCCACCGGCACCACCGGCAACATCTGGCTGAATACGCTCGATCCGGTGGATGGGCTGGATAACGACGGCAACGGCTTTGTGGACGACCATATCGGCTGGGATTTTGTGACCGGCATCACCGGCTGTGCTACCGGAGAGGACTGTTCCACGACGGACAACGACCCGCGCGATTTTAACGGCCACGGCACCCACACCGGCGGAACGATTGCTGCCATCACCAACAACGCCCGCAGCGTGGCGGGGGTGGCCGGCGGCGACGCCGGCGGACTGACCACCGGCATTGGCAACGGCTGCAAGCTGATGTGTTTGCGCATCGGCTGGCAGAGCTCCACCGGCCAGGGCTTTGTGAATATGGCTTTTGCGGCGCAAGCCTTGAACTACGCCGCGGCGATTAACAACAGCCCCGTCCAGACCGCCAAGGTGGTGGCGGCCAACGCTTCCTGGGGCTCTTCCAATTCGGGCGGCATTCTGGCGGCCTATGAAAACGCCATTGCAGCCGGGATTCTTTTCTGCAAATCGGCCGGCAACAGCAACAACTCCTCGGCCGACTTTTTGAACGCCAGGGGAGGGGATTCCACCCTTTCGGTATCGGCCACCGACAGCTTTGACGTCAAGGCCAGCTTTTCTTCCTTCGGCAGCTGGGTGGACGTTTCCGCTCCCGGTGTGGATATTATTTCGACCTATCACGTCAACACCGACCCGGCCAACGACTACGTGGCCAAATCGAGCGGAACTTCGATGTCGGCCCCACACACGGCCGGCCTGGCTGGGCTTTTGAAATCGCAGGATGGCTCCTTGACCAGAAGCCAGATTTACAGCCTGATTAAAAGCAACACCGACAACATTGACGCCCAGAACCCCGGCTTCGTGGGGCTTTTGGGAACGGGAAGGATTAACGCCCAGAAGTCTTTGGCAGCTATCGCTCCCGCTTGCAACGTGGTGGCGAATTTCTCCGGCAGCCCGACTTCCGGCTGCGCGGCTTTGACGGTTAACTTCACCGACCTCTCCACCGGCCCGGTCACTTCCTGGTCTTGGAATTTCGGCGACGGGAACAGCTCCACCGCGCAGAACCCTTCGAACAGCTACGCGGCGGCGGGGACTTACACGGTTACATTGACCGTCACTTCCGCTACCTGTTCGGACGGCGAGACCAAGACCGGTTACATAACCGTCAACAACGCCCCAACGGCCCAGTTCATTGGTTCGCCGACTTCGGGGAACGCCCCATTGACGGTCAATTTCACCGACCAGTCGACCGGCGGGCCGACCTCCTGGTCGTGGGATTTCGGAGACTTAACCTCCTCGACAGCCCAGAACCCTTCGCACACCTATACAGTGGCAAATACCTATACAGTAACGCTTACTGCCACAAATGCCTGCGGTTCAGACGGGGAAACCAAAGTTGGTTACATAACCGTAACCACCCCGCCCGCCCAGCAGTGCGACGATTTCAACGACGGCGACATTTCCAACTGGGGGAACAGCCTGGGCACCTGGACGGCCACCGGCGGAGTTATGAATGGGAATTCCAATACCAACGACGCCCGGAGAACTTCCCCCTTCGGCTCGTTCAGCTCCGCCACTATCGATTGTGACGTGCGGATGAACGGCGGACTCTCCCAGCGCAAAGCGCGCATCCTTTTCGCCTATGTTGACGGAAACAATTATCGCTTTGTGGAAGGGGACGACAAGGCTAACCGCTGGCGGATTTACGAACGGACGGGCGGTTCCAACACCGTTCGGCTGACCGTTAACCAGATCGTCAACACCGCCCAGTGGTATCACGTAACGGTTACCGCCTCCTCGAGCGGCAACGTCTCCTTGGCGGTTGACGGGGTTACCTTAGGCTCTTTCAACTTCGGTTCCGCCCCCAACGGATTGGTCGGTTGCGGTTTCAACCGCTCCAACTCCGACTTCGATAATTTCTGCGTCGGCGCGGGTGGAGCCATCGCCGGGTTCCCGAATCCCGAGCTCGAAACTGCCGCGCGCGCAACTCCCCTGCCGGCTGCTTTCACCCTCGGCCAAAACTATCCCAACCCCTTCAATCCGACTACCAACATCGCCTTCTCACTGGCGGCCGAGTCGCACGTTGAGTTGACGGTGTTCAATATGCTGGGGCAAAGGGTGCGGACTTTGATAAACGAAGTTCGCTCGGCCGGCTCGTATGTCGTCGTTTTTGACGGGCAGGACGACCGGGGCAACTCGCTTTCCTCCGGCATTTATTTCTATAAGCTGACGGACGGAAAACAGGGGGTCACCAAACGGATGATGTTTGTGAAGTAGAGTTCCCAAACCGCTAAACGACAAAGGCGGCCTTCCGGCCGCCTTTGTTTTTTTCCACCATACCCCGAAAAACGTAGGGGCGAATCTTGTGTTCGCCCTCCTTTTCCTAATGTTTTTCCCTCCCCTTGAGGGGAGGGATTAAGGGAGGGGTCATACCCCCGCCTGCAATTTCCCCTGCAAAATCGAGGTGATTTTGCAGCCGGAAACAATTCCGGGGAGTTTTTTTGTCTTTTCCGCCAAATTCGCAACCAAATTTCCCCCGTTTTTGCTAATCTCTAATCTCCAATCTCTAATCCCTGTCTTTCCTTCTCCCCCTTGCCAACTTCCAAGGCGGGGGCTTTGGCGCGGAAAAGGGATCTAAAAGTTCCGCGAGAAGCGAAAAGTAAAGCGGAACGGCTGGCCGTCCAGGGCCTTGGCCAAATCCAGCCGCAGGTAACCGCCAAACTTGGCTCCGAGGCCGAAATTATATTTGAAGGGGCGGCCGCTCCAGAACTCCGGGTCGCCGGAACGGGGGGAGGTTTTGCCCCAGTCGAAAAACAAAACGCCCGTCGGGACAAAGGTTTTATCTATCAAGCGGGCGTGGTATTCCAGATTGACCAGAATCATCCGGTCGCCGTAAAACTCTTTGAAACGGTGGCCCCGCAGGGTGCCGATGCCGCCTAAAAAGAAAAGCTTTTGCAAAGGCAGCCGGTGGATGGAAGTTCCGTAAACGGCGTGCGCCAGGGCGGTATGTTTGGGCCGAAGCGGTTGTATCCGCTCAAAGGTGAGAACGATGCGGGAATAATCCCGCTCTTTCCCCAAAGCCCCGCCCGCCAGTTCCCATTGGGCTTTGCCCAGCCAGCCCGTCTCCGGATTTTTAAGGTCGTTACGGGTATCGAACGTGTAATTGAAAGTCAAGGTTGCAATCTCGGATTTGAAATCGTCAAAGTAGCGGTTTACGGTATCTGACGGGAGGGTTGAAAAATTGCCGCGGAAGCGTTTGGGACCGCGCGCAAGTGACCAATCGGTTTTTTTGTCCAAAGCCTGAAACTGGTTCACTTCGTAGGTGATTCTAAGATAGTGCGCATCCTTGTATTCCTGTTCCGCAAAAAGCGAAAGGCCTTCTTTCTCCGTGTAATCCATTAAATCGGCCCGCAAAAACAGCGCGGCAAAGCTGTTTTCCCCTTTGCCCAGAATCCAGGCATCCTGCGACCAGGTTTGGCGGAAAGCCGATGCTCCGAACGAAAAGTGGTGCAAATTGAAGAGTTTTTGAGAAAACCCGACGTCGTACAGCCAGCGGTCGCGCGAAAAGGCGTGTCCCCCCCCTCCCCACAGTTTCGACTTGCCGTCGGCGGAACGATAGCGCCCGAACATTTGCAGGTTAAACCCGTCCACCCGGTTATAGGCGCCCGAAAAAGCTAAAACTCCGATTTGCGGCACCTCGTCCAACCGCCGCCGCTTTTTGTGGTCTTCCTGCCGGCTTTCGCGCGAAAGCTGACCATAGACAACCGCCCCATCCTTTTGAGTAACCTCACCGCCTATAACGACCACATCGCCGTGAACCACCGCTTCTGCACCCAATTCGCAGTCCCCCAAGAAAACAACAACATCTCCCCCCACTTCTCCTTCGATTTTAGTTCCGGAACCAAGCGCAACCAGACTCCCTTTGAGATAGTCCCCGGCATTCAGAGTAGCAGGTTCGAAAAGATAGATTCGGTCTTCTTTTCCAATGGCCTGCGCTTTTCTAACGGCTTGCCCGTTTCCATCGAAAAAGGCGGATACCGTCAAACTCTCGATGGAAGAAGCCGGATACCAAATGCCGCCCAGTAGAATGCCTTTTTGAGAAAGAACCAATTCGCTCCCGCTATAAATGCCGGCGCTGTCCAAGCGGGAAGCAAGCGGGGTAAGAATCAGGCTATCCTTTCCGTCCAGGGTGAAAAAAGCCACCTGCTCATTTTGAATTTCCAACTTCAGCTTCTTGGAGTTTTGCGCGAACAAAGATGCCGGAACTGGAAGTAAAAGAAATAGAAGCGTCCAGATTAATTTTCTTTTTCGAAAGTTTTCACTCACTTTTCTCAATTTATACTCTATCATCGATTTGCTCAAATAAATTCTTCGTTAAAGTTAGCTGCGCAAAAAAGAATTGAAGCTACCTTTTCTTTTTTTCTCTTGCCAAATAGTCCGACAAAGCGCGCCGATGAGCGGAAAAGGCGATGTTTTCCGGCAAGTTATCCAAAGAAAAAAATTCAGCTTTCAAAGCATCATCCCCCGGTTTTAACCTTCCCCCTACAATATCGGCTTCGTATAGAACCAAAACCACCCGGGTGCGGGGATCGTCCCCCGCGCGATAAACCGAAAAAAGCCCGCCCGTGGCGGGAACGGAAACGTCCAAGCCGGTCTCTTCCTTGACTTCCCGGACAGCCGTTTCTTCCGGCGCTTCGTCATATTCCATAAACCCCGCCGGAAGCGTCCACAAACCGGCCTTGGGAGGATACTTGCGCAAAACCATAAGCAGTTTGGAATCTTTGCGGACGAAGGCTCCCACGGCCGGCACCGGATTGCGGTATTGCACAAAATCGGCCTTGGGGCAAACCCGCCTTTCCCGGCCGTCCAATTCAGCCGGTAAAAGCTTGGTGCCGCAGCGCGGACAAAAACGATACCAGCTCGACTCATCCTCCGCCCAGTGGGCCATTTTTTTCGCCAGCTTTTTTGGAGTTTTAGCCATCAATGAATTTTCATCACCAGCAAGGTCATATCGTCAAAAGGCGGCACCGAGGCGGTAAAAGTCTCTATCTCCTCGACAATTCGATTTTTTAACTCCTCGGCATCCAAATGCCGGCACTCACAGGCCAATTTGACCAGCCGTTCTTCGCCGAACATCTCTTCGTGGTTGGAAGCATCGGTCATACCGTCGGAATAAACCAAAAGCGTATCTTCCGGCTCCAGCGCTATCATCTCCGACTCATAACGACTTTCCAAAAAAGAGCCAATGACGGTCCCCCCTTTTTCCAAAAACTTGGTTTCCCCGTTGCGCCGGACCAGAATAGGATAGTTGTGTCCCGCGTTGGAATACAAAATGTTACCCGCCTCCGGGTTAAACAGGGCGTAAAACAAGGTTACAAACTTTTCCGGCGAGGTGTTGTTAGTCAAAAGCTCGTTTATAGAGCCGATAAATTCTTCAATCGGCCGGTCGTGGCGGTGCTCCGCTTTCAAGCTGGCCTGCAGAAAAGAAATGAGCAAAGCCGCCGGCATCCCCTTGCCGGATGCATCCGCCAGAACAAAACCTAACTTTTGCCCCCGCCACATAAAATCGTAATAGTCTCCCCCCACCTGACGGGAGGGGCGGGTGTAACTGGCAAATTCGTATTTGGGACCTTTGGGAAGTACGCGCGGCAGCAAATCCAGCTGAATCTGACGCGCCAGCGACAGCTCTTCTTCCAAGAGTTGTTTCTCCAAGTTTTCTGCGTATAAACGCGCATTGGCCGTGGCGATGGAAAGCTGATTGGCCAAAACCCCAAGCAAAGTCAAATCTTCCGAGCTGTAGCGAAAGCCGGAGACTTTTTCACCCAAAGCCAAAAGCCCGACAAAGCGATTCTCATCTACAATGGGAACCACCACTCGCGTGCCAAGGCTCGAAAGTAATCCAGCCAATCCCTCCTCGCTTCCCTCCGGCAAAATCGCTTCCAGATAAGCCGGCTCTTTTTTGGCCAGCAACGCCTTCAAAAGCGGGTCCTCACCGGAGACTTTCTGCGCCAGGACCTCATTCCCGCATATAAAAGTCAAAATTCCTTCCGATTCCCTTTCCGTCAAAAGCAAAACCGCCCGTTCGATGAAAAGCTCTTTTTCCAAAAGCTCGGTCACCTTGGCGGAAATCTGATTCATATCGAAAATGGAGACGAATTCCCGTGAAAACCGTTCCAAAAGGTTTCGAAAATCGGAGCGCTGGCGTATGAAAAATCGCTTAATCCAATCGTCCAATTTTTCCATCACCGGCTGAAAGAAGACCAGGGCCAGCAAAATAAAACCGATTTCGATAACCGGCGTTTTTGCTCCCAGGGCATTGCGCACCGAACGCCCCAGCTGTGCCACTGCGAGAATGTAAACCGCCACCAAAAGCCCGGTGGAAAGAAAATAGACTAAATTTTGCCGGAAAATCACGCGCACGTCCATAAACTGATGGCGAATGATGGCCCACCCCACCGCTCCCGAACCGGCCACCAAAGCCCCGATGGTCAAAGCATAGCGCAATGGCTCGGAGAGAACGAAATTAAACAAGGCAGGCAGTATGAAAGCGACCGTATAAAAAGCCAGGGCCAAAGTTAACCCCGCCAAAACCAGGCGAACTTGATTTTTTATCCTCGGATTGGTCAATCCCACCTGCCGGTAAAAAATCAAGGCAATGGCCAAAATGGCGTAGTTCAGATTTACCAGAGAAAAAAACCGGACATGAAACTTGAGCACAACCGTCAGAAAAATCGAAACGACCTGCAAAACGTAGGCAAAGGGGGAAAGAACTATTTTTGCCACCGAGCCCATCTGCTCCACATCCAGCCAGCTTTTTATTTGCTCCGGGCTGGCAAAAAAGGAGACCCAAAAAACGTGAAAAAGATGGGGCAGAAAGATGGCATATTTCAAAAATCTCCACTTTTTAACAAACTCCGTTTCCTTTGGAAAAACCAAAGCGAAAAGCGCCAGTTGGGGAAAGAAAAGCTCCCACAAATAAAAAAGATTGTACCACTTTTGGTTGGCGACGTTAACGTCGACGACGGAAAGGGTGGTTCCCACGGCGGCAAAAAGCGCTCCCATCCCGCCGAAAAACAACATCAAAGCGGTGGTCCGGTTCACCCGCGAGCGGAAATTCTCCCGCAGGATGACCCTTCCCAGAAGGAACAGGAAAACCGAGGAGGCTAAATAAATGCCGGTGCCGAGAGCCGACCAACTCATACCGCAAACTTTTTAACTAACTTGACCCGCACCCCTCCGTTTTGGCCGCGCAAAAACTCGACTGAATCGACCAGCGAGCGCACGATGAAGATTCCCCGCCCCACCTCGCGCATAAGATTTTCGCCTTCCAGGGGATTGGCAACCTGGCCCGGGTCGAATCCCTTCCCCTCATCCTCTACGCAAATAGTCACCGCGCCCGCTTCAAAAAAAAGCTGCAGGGTGACCTTTTTTGATTCATCCCGTTGGTTGCCGTGCAGAATGGCATTATTGACCAACTCCGAAACCGAAATGGCCAAATCGGCGATGATATCCTGATTTACTCCGGCTCTCTTCAGCTCCCGCTCCAGGTAGCGGTCAACCGCCGAAAGCAGCGTCTGCGTGGAAGGGAAAGCGATGCCGTTAGGAATTCGGGAAAATCGCTTTACCATACGATTCCACCGTGTGGTTGGAAAATTTTCGCGCGAGTGAAAACAATGTTTTTCATCTGACCTACCTTTTTCCTACGTTTGGTTCGCTCTCAAGTTTTGATAATATACTTCTCCCGAAGGTGGGAGCAATAAAAAAGGCAGGTTTCCCTGCCTTTGCTTGCCGCCCGACCGGTTCAATTCGGGCGCTAATTTTGAAAGTTTTTCAAGGCCTCATCCACCGAATCGTAGCTTTTGAAAACGGTGGTCAGATGAGTAATCACAATCAGGTTTTGAATTTTCTTGGTAGTGCGTGCCAGTCTCATTTCTCCCCCCACACCTTTTAAGCTGGTAAAGGCGGCAACCAAGACTCCCAGCCCGCGCGAATCCATCAAATCCACCTCCCCCAAATCCATCACCATCCGCCGCGTTCCCTTATCGACCAGTTCCTTGATTTTTTCGTGGATTTTGTCCAAATCGGGCCCGGCCATCATTCTCCCTTTGGGAGAAACAACTACCGCCCCGTCTTTTTCCATCGTTTCAAATTTCACCTTAGCTCCTTTTTTTCGCTAAGGAATCGGCGGAAAAACTTTTCACCGCCTCTTCCACTGTTTTATATATAAATTGCTCCCCAGTTAAACAAGAACGAACAATAGGTGCCAACAGCTGTTCCACCTGTGGGCCGGCTTTCGCCAGTTTCAACTCCCCGCCGGCGGTGCGCATGGTGGTCAGGCCGGATATTAAAATTCCCAGCCCGGTGGAGTTCATCCAGTCCACGTCGGAGAGGTCAATGATGACCTTTTTGGAGTTTTCCTTTATCAACTCGCGCAGTTTTTCGTGCAGCTCGGTGGAGTCCGGCCCTTCCATAATTTTTCCTTTGGGTGCCAGTATCGTCACTCCATCTTGGTCCCGAACGCTAAACCTCACTTCGGTTCCTTTTTTTCGCCGCGGAATCGGCGGAAAAACTTTTCACCGCCTCCTCCACCGTTTTATATATCTCGAACGTAGTTCCTAAGCCGACAATGCCCAAAAGATGTTCCACCTTGGGGCTTACTTTCGCCAGCCGCAAGCTCCCTCCCGCCGACGAGGCGGTGGTCAAAGCCGCAATCAGAAATCCCAACCCGCGCGAGTTCATCCATTCCACGCTGGTCAAATCGACAACCATTTGATACTTCTGGCCTTTGACGTTTTCCCGCACCCGCTCGTGTAGCTCGGTGGACTCATCCTCCCCCATAATCCGTCCCTGGGGAGCCAAAACCACCACGCCGTTCTGCTCGTTGACCGCGACTTTCATGACACTTATTTGAAACTGGATACGGCTTCTTCCACGGAATCGTGCGTCTCGAAAACGGTTACCAGTTTGGTGATGACCAGAAGAGACTGGATTTTCTCCGTCACCCGCGCCAGCTTCAGCTCCCCGCCGGCGTTGCGCATCGTGGTCAGGCCAGAGATTAAAATGCCCAGACCGGTCGAATTCATCCAGTCCACATCGGATAAGTCGATGATGACCTTTTTCGAGTTTCCCTTTATCAGCTCACGCAGCTTTTCGTGCAACTCGGTGGAGTCCGGCCCTCCCATAATCTTACCCCGTGGTGAAAGAACCGTCACTCCATCTTGATCTTTAACGCTAAACCTCATACCTGCTCCTTCTTTCCTCGCTACCCCGCTTTTGCGGGGTTTTTACAAAATCCAAAAGTTCGCCGGTAATATCCATTTATACTCCTTTTTGTCAAGCCGATTTTGGCCTGCGCCGTTTCGGTTGACGACCAGCCTAAGAACCAGCATATTCGCCCCGTGCCGGAAAAAGGTGTTCCCCAGCATACTAAAATTTTAATCGGCTTGGGTATTGGCGCGGTGGCCGGAATTATTGCCAACCTGCTATGGAGTGACAGTCCGCAACTGGAATGGCTGATTAAAAATATCATCTATCCCTTCGGCCAGATTTTCCTGCGGCTGATATTTATGATTGTCATCCCCTTAATTCTATCAGCGTTAACGCTTGGAACGGCCGAAATGGGAGATTTGCGCAAGCTGGGAAAAATCGGCGCGAAAACGCTAATCTATACCGTGGCGGTTTCCACCATTTCGGTGGCGATTGGGATAAGTTTGGTCAACTTGGTCAAGCCGGGGAAAGGGATTTCCGCCGAAAACCGCGCCAAACTGGAAGAGACCTTTGGCGCTAAGTCAACACAAAAAACGCTGGAACAGGCGGCGGAAGCCAAAAGCTGGTCGGAAACTCTTTTGGACATCATTCCCAAAAACCCCTTCGCCGATATGGCCGGAATTTTTGCGGACAACTACAAAGGCGGCGGCGTTCTGGCAGTGATGTTTTTGGCCATCTTTTTGGGGATTGCGCTGACCCTTTCGAAGTCGGAAAAGACCGCCATTTTGATTCGCTTTCTGGAAGGGGTTTACGAAGTGGTGATGACCGTCATCCGGATGGCGATGAAGCTGGCCCCCTATGCCGTGGCGGCTTTGATTTTCTCCATAACCGCGCGGATGGGCTTTGCGATTTTGACAACACTCGGAAAATATGTATTGGTAGTGCTCTTCGGTTTAGCCCTGCATCAGTTCGGGGTATATGGGCTGGTGATAAAATTTTTAGCCAAACTCAACCCGCTGAATTTCTTCCGGGCCATTGGGGAGGTTATGGCGATTGCCTTTTCGACCAGTTCTTCCAACGCTACCCTGCCGGATGCTTTGCGCGTTTCCGAAGAAAAAGTGGGCATCCCGCGTGAAATCAACAGTTTTGTTTTAACGTTAGGCTCGACCGCCAATCAGAACGGGACTGCGCTGTATGAAGGGGTGACGGTGCTCTTTTTAGCGCAATTCTTCGGCGTTGACTTATCCTTGGGCCAGCAGATAACAGTTATTTTCGCTTCGATATTGGCCGGAATCGGCACCGCCGGCGTGCCGGGCGGTTCGCTTCCTTTTATCGTGCTGCTGCTTCAAACCGTCGGCATTCCGGGCGAAGGCATCGGAATAATTTTAGGCGTCGATAGAATTCTGGATATGTGCCGCACGGTGGTGAACGTCACGGGCGATTTGACCGCCGCCGCCTTCATCGCCAAAAGCGAAGGGCATAAGCTGAAAATTTCGTAAGAAACATCACACCGTATGGGTTCAAAATTTTGAACCTCTGCAAAAGGCCGTAGGGGCGAGGCATGCCTCGCCCTTACAATTCATGAGGAGCCGATTCTCCTACCAGCCACCCCGCCATCCTTTCTTCCGCCAGAGTTGCCCGAGTCTTATAAAAAAGAAGAAAAACAGAAAGCCGAAAATTGCTCCTTCCGCCATCCCTCCTAAAGTGTCGAACGGATAATGCACACCCACGGCAATTCGAGAGTAAGAGATGAGCCCGGCCAAAGCAAACAAAACCCAGCGCGCGCGGGGATAAACTAAACTTAAAAAAGTGGCTAAGGCAAAACTTGTAGCGGCATGGCCTGAAGGAAAAGAAAAACTATTGCCGCATCCGACCAGAAGATGAACGTTCGACAAAGCCCAGCAAGGCCGCGGGCGTTCGAAAACCGGTTTGACTAAATTGGCGTTAATCTGGTCGGCCGCTATCCAAACCACGAGCGCAATCAACACCGCCCAGCGCCCTTTATTTTTTCCCTTCCACAGCCAGAAAAGCGCCGCCACCACCGCCACCGGCCGCCAGTTGGCCGTGTTGGTGATTACCGGCATTGCCGCATCAAAAACCGGATTGGATAAAGCCACGTTGAAAAAATGGAACAGGATGACGTCTAAATTGGAAAAAAACTTTAAAAGGCCACTCACAGCTTAAAAATAGCTAATAAAGCTAAATCCTCAACCGGCAATCCGCCGTAAAAGACTTTCGACTTCTTTCATAAACTTTCCCTTTTGTTCAACTGGTACCAAAAGAGTCATTCTCAAATCCTTCCCAAACTTTTTGTCTTTCACTGTTGCTCCAAATCGTTTCGCTAATCGAAGAATTCGGTCGGCCAAGGGCAGCGGAACAGTCAAAAAAACTTTCTCCGATAGCACCAACTCCTTTTTTCCGCACTTCTGCAAAACATCGGTGGCGGCTTGCCGATAAGCTCGCGAAAGCCCTCCCGTCCCTAATTTGGTTCCGCCAAAGTAACGCACCACGGCGACCAGAACGTTTGAAAGGCCGGCGGAGCGAATCGCCTCCAAAATTGGTTTCCCCGCCGTTCCCTTTGGTTCACCGGCATCCGAACTGCGAATCTTCTCCTCTTTGCCCGTTCCGAGGACCCAGGCAAAACAGATATGGGAGGCGTCAAAATATTCTTTCTTCATCCCCTTCAAATTTTGCTCCGCTTCCTCTACCGAGGCGACCGGATAAAGAAAAGAAATAAACCGCGAAGCTTTTTCCCGAAACTCCGAGCGCTCTTCTCGAAGGGGTACGAAAAAAGAACTACCGGGCAACGGGGACGGGCGGGGGAACCATCGGATGAGCCATCTGCTTTTTCACCCAGTATTGTTCGATAACCGAAAAAAGATTGAACAGGGTCCAGTACAAAACCAGACCGGAGGGCATCTGGAAAAAGAAGAAAAAGAATATCGCCGGCATCAAATAAACCATCATTTTCTGCTTGGGGTCGCGGATGGTCAGTTTCTGTTGCCAGAACATCAAAAGGGTCATCAGAATTGGAAGAACAAAAAACCGGTCAGCGGTGGACAAATCGGAAATCCAGAAAATATACGGCGCCTGACGCAATTCAATCGCCGCTGAAAGCACGGCGTATAGAGCCATAAAGAGGGGAAATTGCAAAAGCAGAGGGAGACAACCGGAAAGCGGGTTGAAGCCGATTTCCCGGTACAATTTGAGCGTTTCTTCGTTTAACTTTTTCGGGTCGTTTTTATGCTTCTCTTTCAGTTTTTCCAGCCGGGGCTGAATTTCCCCCATCCGCGCCATCGACTTGGCCGACTTGCGCGAAAGCGGCAGGGTAATCAGTTTGATAAAGATAGAGAAAAGGATGATGACCACGCCGTAATTGGGGGTGATTTTGTGAATCGCTTTGAAAAGCCAGAGCATTCCGACCGCAATCGGCTCCACGATAATCCGGGGAGTAAGCGGCGCCTGACCCAAATCCAAAACCCGCTCTAAACTCACGTTGAAAGAGCGCAGCAAATTGTAATCCAGCGGCCCGACAAAGAGCGTGAACCGTCCGGAGATGACGTTGGCTGAAGGCGATTGGGCTCCTATATAGACGGAAATTTTTTTGCCCGAAATTCCGGCGGAGTCTTTTTCCTGATAACCCGTAGCCCAAAATCCGGTGCCGGGAGCATCCTTGGGCATTATTACCGCGGCAAAATATTTACTGCGGGAAGCCACCCAAAAGGTTTCGCCGGAGGCCGCCTCTTTTAGTGAGTCGTTTTTAAAGCCTTTTTGCTGGAAAATATCGTTCCCCATGCGCGCATACGCACCAAAGTAGTTTAGGGCATCTGACCGGTTTTTTTCGGTCACCATAAGCCCGCCTCTCCAGCCGATGCGGAACTCACGCCCCCAATTGGCAGTCGAATCGACGCTGACTTGCGTTTCGATGGCGTAGCCCTCCGCCGAAAAGGTGTGTGCGATCCGAACGTTCTGGCCAGATGACGTCTGTCCGACAAAACTAAGGGTTCCTTTCTCGCCTTTGGCCAATTCAACATTTTCGGCGTTTGGTTTGAAGTCTATCGCCGAAGTAAAAAAATTCCGATGGGGGATGGCTATTTCCAAACCGGTGGCGGGATTGTCCGGTAAAAGCTCCAGCGGCTTTTTGCCGTCCAAAAAATACTTTTTCAAGACAACGGAAATGAAAGTCGCCCCACGGGTGGAAAGCTTATAGCTGGCCAAAGGAGTTTCCACCGTCACAGTTTCTGTTGGAACCGAAACAGGAGCTTCTGAAGGAACTACGGCTGGGCCCTTTTTTGCATCTACCGAAGCGGGTACTGTCTTTTCAATAACTTTTGCCGAATCCTTTTGGGCCATTCCTGCCGGTTTTGGTTTTTTGGGGTTAATCCACTGGACGTACACCGGCCAGAGGATGAAAACCAGAGCTATGAGAACCAGCCCGCTTATTGATTTTTTGTCCATTTATTTAACCGGATCCCAGCCGCCGGCAGAAAGCGGATTGCAGCGCAAAATCCGCCAGACAATCATTGCGCTTCCTTTGAAAAAACCGTGTCTGTGCAAAGCTTCCAAGGCATACTCCGAGCAGGTGGGATGAAAGCGGCAAACCGGCGGAAACCAGATGCGCACACAGCTCTGGTAGAACCGAATCAATCCGCTGGAAGTCAGAATCAGCAATTTACTCATGAAACTTGTTCAATTATCTCCGGCCCGAAAAGAGAAAAAAGAAAGCCGGCCATTTTTCCATCCGGCATAGTCGGAAACAAGTTTTTATCTTTTATCAATATTAGGTAATCAAATCCGGATTTGAACAAAAACTGGTTTTTGCGCACCACCTCCCGCGCCCTTCGACGAATGCCGTTCCTCACTACCGCGCCGCCGACTTTGGAGGAAGCCCGAAAACCGAAGCGGCTTTTTCTCAGACCGTTTTCCCGCCAGAAAACTTCCCCACCTGCAAAGGGCTTTCTTTTGCCTTCGGTCAGGATTAAACCAAAAATCTTGTCGCCGGAAAGTCGGATGGATTTGGAAAAACCGAGCACTACTTTTTGGGAACCGTGGGGGCAAGCCGTTTGCGCCCTTTGGCCCGCCGGCGCTTGAGCACCTGGCGCCCATCCAAAGTGGACATCCGCTTGCGGAAGCCGTGGTCGCGCAGCCGCTTGATTCGAGAAGGTTGATAAGTTCTTTTCATTTATAATCCTTTCACAAAGCCTGTAAATATAGCCGAATACGACCCAAAAGCAAGATAAGAAAGGTCATTGGATGGACATAACTTGTCCGCCGGTCATTCGCACCAGTTCGGATGGAGCGAGCTTAAAAACGGCATTGGGATTCCCTGCCGCCGCCCAGATTTCTTGGTATTTCAGAAGGTCTTGGTCGATAAAAGTTTCCAGTCGCTCCAAATGCCCAACCGGCGGCACGCCGCCGATGACAAAACCGGTTTTCTGGCGGACGAAATCGGCATCCGCTCGCTCAATCCGTTCTCCTGCTAATTCAGCCAGTCTCTTTTCATTCACACGGTTTACCCCGCTGGCAATCACTAATACTGCTTTTCCTGAATTTTTGCTTCTGAAAATTAAAGACTTGGCGATTTGCGCCACCGTGCAGCCGATGGCTGCCGCCGCCTCGGCGGCGCTGCGGGTGGTATCGGGCAATTCGACTACTTCGTTGTCCAAGCCGAGCGCTTTCAAGGCATCTTGAACTTTCTGCGCGCTGAGGCTTAACAACCCGGCCATTTTTTTCAGATTCTCTCCAGATTTTCCACCGTCCGTTCGTTACGGACGTTGCCGGTGTTCAGCGTGGACTTCGGTTCCAGCAAAACTACCCAGACCTCTTCTTCCGCCACGGGCATATGCTCCACGCCTTTGGGGACGATTGCAAACTCCCCTTCCTTCAGCGCCAAATCCCCGCGTCCCGAAATTTTATGGTCATTCGGCCTTTAACCACCAAAAAAAGTTCATCCTCCGCTTCGTGTTTATGCCCGATGAATTCACCTTTCAGCTTGACCAGCTTGACGTAAGAATCGTTCAGCTCTCCGGCGATTTTCGGCTTCCAAAAGTCCTGAAAACGGCTAAATTTTTCGGCCAGATTTACCTTTTTTATCATTTCCCTCACGGAATTATAGGTTTATTGCAAAAATATTGCAACGGGAAATGGCGCTTATTCGAGCCAGTCCGGGAAAACTAATTTACTTTTTCAATTCCCCCATACTTCTACTTTTCCGCAAAAGCTCGATATAGCCAAATATCAATTCTTCTTGGGCGGTGGAAAGAGACTCAAAAACCGGCAGGCCGGCCTTCAATACCTGGCGCACAATATCGGAGAAGGATAGCTCAAATTTTTCCGCCAGCGCCTGCAGGCGGCATTTTAGCTCGTAAGAGACATAAACGTTCAAACCGCACTCGGCGCCCCCCTTTTCCTTTCGGGCGGCATATGTTCCGACAGATGACGATGCAAGCTCCGGCTGTTGGTGCGGATTTGATGCTGTTCTTTCAACTGGAGTAAAATTCTTTTCCATCCTTCCTCCTTCGTTTTTGTTTTCAGTAACTTTTCTATCCTCTTTCTTTTTTTCGAAAGGCAAATCGGACAGCTCGGTTTTTTCACAATTACTCCGTACTTTTTGCGCGCAAAGGGCGCCAAAACATTCTTCAGCTTTCGCTTGGCTCTAAGCAAAATGGTCTGCACTCTAAATTCGGAAAGTTCCAGCGCCAACCCGATTTCGCCGTATTTTTGCCCTAAAAAAAAGAACCGCTCCACTACCTCTCTTTCCTTTTCCGTCAGCTTTTGCAAAGCCTTGCGTATCTCCTTTTCTACGGCCTCGTTACAAGACACCGGTTCTTCCTCCGGCACGTCGGGCAAAAATGGAGCAAAAACAACTCGCGACCGATTTTTCTCTCTTTGCATACCGCTATCTACACGATTTGCTTTCACCCGGCTATGCCCCGTCTTTCACTTTAAACGGGGTGAAAGTTGCTTGTAAGTCGCAACTTCCGAGTTATATTTGACGTTAAAGTGAAGAGACTCGTGTGAAAGTCGGTGAAAATCCTAATCGAAAGGAACAACAATGAACGGAGAGCATAAAAAAGAGCACAACAAGCGCGGGATGATTATCAGCGGACTGATTGTTCTGGGAATGGGCGTTCTGTTTTTGGGGGATGAAATGGGCTGGATTCCCGGCCTGCATCACACCTGGCCGGTAATTTTGATAATTGTCGGCCTGGCTTTGCTTATCGGGGCGATAACTAAAAAGCCAACCGGAAGCCAGAGCAATTAAGTGGACGAACTTTCATCAAGTGAAATTCCTGTTGTAGCGTCAGCTGCCGAACCGCAAACTTCGGCAAAAAAACCGCTCAAAATCTGGAGCATTCTCTTTCTATTTTTTCTTCTGGTGTTTCTTCCGGTGATCAATTTTCCATCTTTTGTCGGTTGGGCCTACTTTCAGTTGACCGGTTTTAACCTGCCCTCCGATTTTCAAAAAGACATCGGTGACAACCGGATGGTTACTTACGTTCTTACGATGTTTTTTCAATGGGGATTGGTCGCCTTTATGTTTTTAGCCCTGAAGCTGGAAAAAATAAAGTTTTCGGAAACCGGTTTTCGCGGATTAACCGTGCGGAACTTCAACATTGGCGCGGTCTTCCTGGTTGCCGCAATCATCGTCACCTATTTAATCACTTTTGGGTTAGATGCTATTGGTCTTAAAGTGAATCAGGAGCTCGACTACATCCTGCCCAAAACGCCAACGGAGCGTATTACCTGGGTCTTTCTTGCCTTTACCGCCGGATTTTGCGAGGAGGCCGTCTATCGCGGCTACACCATTTCTCGCTTAACTCTGGCCACCGGCAGTTGGTGGCCGGGGGCGGTGGTTTCTTCGCTTTCATTTGGAATGCTCCACGCCTATCAGGGAGTCGGTAACATCGCTTTGATTTCAATTTTCGGATTTCTTTTGTCCCTGCTTTTTGTCTGGCGAAAATCTTTGGTGCCGGGGATTTTCGCCCACTTTTTGCTGGACGTTTTCGCCCCCGTCTTGCAGCCGTTGGGGAAATAAATGCGCAAAGCCCGCCTTACTATTTTGACTCTACTCTTGGCTTTTCCCACATCCGCTTTTTCACAAACCCCTGATTCGATTTATTCAAAGTGGCTCCTGACCCCGGAAATCAAGAAGGGCTTCGACTTCGCCCTCTCCGCCGCCAAGCTGACCTATCAGGATTTTACTTTGCGCCCGGATTATTGGGAAGTTGATTCAGCGAGAATGAACGAAATAAACCAACTTATTACATATCCTTTAACGCTTCCAACTACATCAATTGAAATTGCTGAACAGGTTGGAGGTCAAAATGCATTCAACAATTTCACTCCTTTCCTTAATAACACTGGATTGTATGATATGTTCTTGCTTCAGAGTTCAGAATTTATGGTTTACCAATACATAAGACCAAAGGCAGAACAGTTAATGAGCCGGTCAAGAAGTTTCCCCTCAAACATACCATCAAAAGACCCCATATTATTCAAACGTTCGTTCTTCACTCTACTGGCTACGCTTCCAGAAGAAGGATTTGTGGCAGCATACACTAAAAAAGAAATGGACTTCATACAAAATAAATTCCCCAGAACAATTCTCGAGGACACCGTTGAAGAAAAGTTATCCGTTGATGAGCTCGATAGCATACAGAAACTGGAAGAAAAATTAACGCGCAAATTTGTCCCTTTAGTGAACGCTTCGCGCGACCATATCATGAACGTAAATATTGCATTAAGTTTTCTTAGAAGCTTTAGAGAAGCCTCAAATTTAATGGGTACACTTGTTCCTTCTTCTGGCAAAGTGGCAAACGAGATTTTATGGGAAGACAAAAAACGCCGCGCCATTATCGGAGGCCCCGGCCCCAATCACTACAAAGGAGACTACGCTCTAATAATCGATTTGGGTGGAGATGATACTTATGAACTAACCAAAAGACCAGATTTTTCCGGACAGATAATCATCGACTTAGGCGGAAACGACAAATACTTTGCATTGGAAGATTATGCGCTGGCTTGCGGCTATTTTGGCTATTCGGTGCTTATTGATGTGGCCGGGGATGATTTGTATCAGGGGAAAAACTTTTCGCTGGGATGCGGGTTTTTTGGATGCGGCTTGCTTTGGGACCAAGCAGGAAACGATACGTATATCGGTGATACGTTCACAGAGGGCGCAGGCGGATTCGGCATCGGCATTTTAAAAGACGATGGCGGCAACGACCGTTATCAGGCAGCTTTATATGGACAGGGATTCGGCTTTGTGCGCGGCGTCGGCGCGCTGCTGGATGCAAACGGAAACGACAATTACTTTGCCGGAGGGAAATACAAGGAGCTTTTGGGGCTGGCCGGAGAAATCCGCTATCAATCAATGTCCCAAGGCTGCGCCTACGGCCTGCGGCCGTATCTTTCGGGCGGGATGGGGTTTCTATTTGATTACGACGGCGACGACCAATACAGCGTCGATATGTTCGGCCAGGGCTCCAGCTACTGGTGGGGATTAGGCGCGCTGGTCGATTTCAAAGGGAACGACCGCTACATTGCCCAGCAGTATGCCCAGGGGGCGGGCGTGCATATGAGTTTAGGAGTTCTGGTCGATTCCTCCGGCAACGATTTTTATCTATCAAAAGGCGTTTCGCAGGGCTCCGGACATGATTTCGGAGCGGGGATGCTTTTCGACCTTTCCGGAAATGACAATTACGTGGCCGAAAGCGGTTCGCAGGCCTACGGCTCTGCCAATGGCTACGGAATCTTTTTGGACGCCGCCGGAAACGACGGATATTATGTAAAAAACAGAAGCAATACCCAGGGTGCGGGCAATCCCCGCCGGGAATACGGCTCCATCGGCCTATTTTTGGATTGCGCCGGAACCGACCACTACGACGGCAACGGCAGAGATAACCGGTTTTGGAGGGCAATCGCCCCGAATAATATGTGGGGCGTTGGCGTGGACGGAAATTTTGGCGCTGCGGACAGCGCACAGGTGAAAAAATGATTCGGTTCTTACTCGCCTTGTTCCTGCTTACAAGTTCAGCCCTGGCCCAAACCGACACCCTACGCGTCAAAGTCGATTCTCTTTTCATTCGCGCTTCCTCCGGCCTGCTCAAATACCGGGCTTTGGAAGAACCCTCTAAAAAAGCGTTGCGCGAAATGCCAACGGCCATTCCGTATCTGGTCGAAAAGCTGGCCATTCAGGATGCGCGCGAGCGGCGCGAGTTGATTAATATTCTGGGGAAAATGCCCGATGCCATTATGCCGGTCTGCTCGGCGGCATTAAGTCCCAACAAAGATATAGTGAAAACAGCCTGCGAAATTTTGTCCGCCATAAGAGATACCATAAAAGATGGTCACGCCGCCACGCCTTATCTGCTTAAAGCTCGAATGCATCCCGAACTGCAAGCGCGCGGCTATGCCGTTTTTGCCCTTGGAAAATGGGGCGGAGGGGGCGCCAAAGAAGCGTTGCAGGAAGCGCTGGCCGACTCGGTCAATTTTGTTCGCGTTGAAGCCGCCGCCGGGCTTGGATATTTAAAAGTTACTGCAACTTTGCCCAATCTAATCCAGGCCTTTGCTGACGACTACTACGGTGTGCGCTTCGCCGCCGCCAATTCGCTTATAAAATTCAATAATATCTCCCTCCCGTATCTTTACAAAGCCTTGGAATCGGAAAACCCGATGGTTCGACAGCTGGCGGCGGAAACGCTGGGAAAAATGCGTGCGCCCGAAGCGGTTGCACCCCTTTCGCGCCTGTTGAAAAGCCAGCTCTGGACCGACCGGCTGGCGGCTATGGAGGCGCTGGCAGAAATCGATACTCCAACCGCCCGGCAGTTGTTATCTTCTCACAGCGAAGAAGAACCGCTATTGAAAACTCGCTTGGAGGAATTGACCAAAAAGTAATGCCTTCCGCCGCTCGAAAGCTATCCACCGCCGATTTGGCCGAAATCTTAGAAGGTGATGTATTAGATGGATCGGTAGTTCTTGATCGCTTCTTCCCCTTCGAGCAGTTGTTTCATCCCAAAACTCCGCCCGAGTCGTTTGATACCACCAAAAAAATCGCTCCGGAACTTTTCTATTTGTGCGAGCAAAAGGATTTTCACTGGAAAGATATCCTCATCTTCGACACCGAAACCACCGGCCTTTCCGGTGGAAGCGGAAACTTCGCCTTTCTTTTGGGCACAGCTGAAGTAGAGCCCAACGGCGTTAGAACTTTCCAGATTTTCCTGCCCGATTACGCCGCCGAGCCGGTTATGCTTTCGCACCTTTCCGAAAGGCTGAAAAAGAAAACTCTTTTGGGAAGCTACAACGGCAAAGCTTTTGACTGGCCGCTTTTGGCGACCCGCTTTATTATGAATAAACAGCGCCCCTCCAGCGTGGGTGAACATTTGGACTTCCTCTTTATCGCCCGTCGCCTTTTCAAAAACATCTTTTCTCCCCTCTCCCTTTCCAACTTGGAGAGGGAAGTTTTGGGTCGTCCGCGAACCGGCGACATTCCGGGAGAGCTAATTCCGCAAACTTATTTCGATTTTTTAATAACCGACAATCCGTATCCTTTGAAAAACATTTTGGCGCACAACCTGAAGGATTTGGCCGCCACTGCCGCTTTGGGGCTTTACTTTTCGCACTGGGCCGAAAATCCGGAGAAAGCGAACGGTCTGGAAAGCCCGCTGGGACGCTTTCTTTTGAAAGCCGGCAGCGTGGAAAAAGCCCGGCCGGTTATCGAGAGGATAACCGAAAAAATTCAAACCGAGGAACAAGCCCGCGCCGCCTTCGAGCTTTCGTTGGCTTACAAAAGAGAGGAAAACTTGGAATCCGCGGCTCGATTGTGGGAAAAGCTGGCAAACCAGACAAATTCTCCAACGGCGCGCCTTTTAGCCCTGCGCGAGCTGGCAATGCATAGCGAACACAGAAGGAAAGAATATCCCGTCGCTTTGGCCTACGCTAAAAAAGCTGTTTTTAATCGAGAAATTTCCAATCAATGGCTGCAGGGCGACTTCGCCCGCCGCCGGGAGCGGCTGGAAGGGAAGCTGGAACAATAGCCTTTTCTCTTCTGTTTAATCTATATAGATGAGCAATCCACAGGTTTTAGCCGTAGGCACAGCCCTGCCATCCCAGCGTTTTTCGCAGGCGGAAACCTTTGCGATGATTGGCTACACCAGCGAACGCATTAAAAAAATCTTTATGAACGGCGAGATTGAAACCCGCCATTTTTATCTGGAGGGGAAGCCGTTCAATCCGCACGAGTCAAAAGACGAACTCATCGGTCGCTACGAGCGCGGTGCCATCGGTTTGGGAAAAGAAGCCTGCCAGCACGCATTGGAAAAGGCCGGCATAAAGCCGGACGAAGTCAGCCTGGTTTCCGCCGCCTCCTGCACCGGCTATTTGTGCCCCGGTTTGACCTCTCGATTGGTCAAAGAGCTAAAGCTTTCGCACCACGCACAGCAGGCCAATCTTTTGGGGATGGGCTGTTCCGGCGCAATGCCGGCGTTACAGCGCGGATTTGATTTTGTGAAAGCCAACCCCGGCAAAAAAGCGCTGGTGGTGGCGGTGGAAATCTGTTCCGCCACTTACTATCGGGATGATGGTTCGTTGGATACGGTCGTGGGCAACGCCATCTGTGCCGATGGCGCGGCGGCTTTGGTTTTGGGGAACACAGCCAACTGGCCGGGCCCGGAAATTGTCGATTTCGCCTCCGAAATTTTTCCTGAACATCAGGACAAGGTCGGCTTTGAATCCAAAGATGGCTTTTTGAAAATTGTTCTTGGGCCAGAAATTCCGGAACTGGCCGGTCCGGCGGTAAACAAGGTCGTCGGGCAACTCCTTGCCGCAAACAGCTTAAAAAAAGAAGACATTTCTTACTGGGTGGTGCACTCCGGCGGCAAAAAAGTCATCGACCGAATCGGCGAAGGACTTGGACTGCCGCCTGAAAAATTAGATTCCACCCGCAAGATTCTAAGGAACTGCGGCAATATGTCATCCCCTACGGTTCTTTTTGTCTTGAAAGAAATTTTAGCGCAGAAGCCAAAGCCGGGAGAATACGGAGTTATGCTCGCCTTAGGCCCCGGCCTTACAGTGGAAGCGGCGCTGCTGAAGTTTTAAACCCAACCGCACTCTTCCCAGATTCTTCACTCCGTTCAGAATGGCAACGAAAAACGTAGGGGTGAACCTTTCTTGTCCCGAGCGAAGCCGAGGGAAGGTTCACCCGGGCGAATCTTTAGATTCGCCCCTACGTCATAAAGAAATCCGTAGCGGAGGTCTTTAGACCTCCATCGTGGAAGTCTGAAGACTTCCGCTACCAATTATTGATAATCAGGCCGGCTTGACCTTCGGCTCCAAAACCGTCTTAGCCGTAGAAGTCGTCGGCCGCTGATACGATTTCCAAAGCTTTCCCCACGGCGTTTTCAAAAAATTTCGCACGCGCGCAAAGCCGATTAAAGGATACCAGAACCAGTCGTGATAAAGATTGGAAGCTATTGGCGCCCAGAAAACTAAAGGCGAATGCAAAGCCGGCTTTTCCATAAACCGCAGGGGACCCTTGCGCAGCATTTGATCCCCCCAGATAACGAAGCTCTTGCCGACTTTAAAGTTCAGATTCAGGCCGGAAATGTCCTTTCCCAGAACTTCGACATTAACTTTTTGGGCATTTCCTAAACCCAGCTTATCCGCCATCGCTAAATACGGAATTTGCATAGGATCAAAGCCCATAATCCGCGCCGCTACCGCATCGATGGCCACCGAATCCGCCGAGGCCAAAATCAAATTCGCCTCCACCGGCACCATTGTCCGCGGCCCGGCGCCGTTGCCCGCCACGCTGCCATCCATCACGGCGAAAACGGAGGGATGCAGCTCCTTTTGCATTAGCACCAAATCGACCAAAACTTCGTGAATATGCTTGTGGGCATAGTGGCGCACCTCTTTCAAAAGCCCGCCAAAGGCGTTTTTGATGGCGCCGGTGGTGGTGGAATGCCCGTGCGTTTTCAAAGTCGGCAAATGCACAATCTGCTTGCCGGGATAAAGCTTGGGAATCACAATTCCCTCTGGGAAAATATCGTTCAACTTCAAAAGCTTTGATTTGAACTTATAAACCTCCCACTCCTGTTCAGGAAGCGGGTTGAAGCGCAGGCCGTAGCGCTCTAAAATCGGCATCCAGAGATTTTTTTCCGCCCCTTTGCGCGGGTCGGTCACCACCGTTTTGTTTTCCACCACCCAGAGTTTTTCCTTGGGGTAGTTCGCATCGCTCATATATTTGATTACCCCTTCCAACTCCCAGGGAGGCGTGGAGCAGGCGGGGAAGAAAATCGTCCAGGATAAATTCAGCTTGATTAAAGTCTCTTTTTCTTTGGAAATGACCGACTCAAAGCCGGCCTGCCGCAGCAGATTGGCGTAATCCGCTAGCACCGTCTCCGGCCGCGTCTCCAAAACCCACACGGTTGACTTATTCATAGCCAAAATATACGCGGAAAATCGATCTTTTCAAGCGGTTTTGACCCCACCGTTTGATGATTCTGGGTAGCCCACCAGCGCCTGCTGGTGGGAAATTGTAGGGGCGATTCATGAATCGCCTTTACAAATGCACCCTGACCCTGCGGGTCTGTCCCCCTTGGTAAAAGGAGACAAAATACGGGCACGTTGCAACGTGTCCCTACAGGGCGAACGCCGCCTGCCCTGAGCGAAGCCGAATGGGTTCGCCCCTACGTTTTCTAATCCATTCCGAATTGTAAGGGCGGTTCGCTTTATTTTATAAACATTTTGGAGTATTATTTCAAATATGGAAAACGCAAAACCGGCAAGATTCCTAATTCTGTTCCCTTTTTTACATTCTTTGCAACCCATTCAACTACCAAATCTTTTATTGAAAGGTTCACATGAGATAGAAAATGAACCGGAGTCTGCGAAAAAGCATCTTCAAATTATTCCCTATTTCATCCGCAACGCCCGAGGTCGCCCGATAAGTGCCGTGCCCCACTTAAGATTTGGACAGGTATAATCGTATAAGGAGGATTGATGGAAGCAGCGACGATGCCTGTGCAGTCCCGAAAGGTTTCGGGGCGGAAGCGTTGGGATGTTGAGCAA
>Ga0184637_10000140_pt1 | contig 49737 bp, 42 predicted proteins | sample PLM3_127_b2_FD_133143 | JGI IMG/M metagenome (GOLD analysis project Ga0184637, IMG submission 133143) | Groundwater sediment microbial communities from an aquifer in East River, Colorado, USA - PLM3_127_b2 | ecosystem: Environmental > Terrestrial > Soil > Riparian zone | place: USA: East River...
CTAGCAGGCTGATGAAAAAGGCCCATCTGCGGCGTTGGCATCGTCGCTCGTCGTTGCAACGTACGACCAAGTACGCCTCACTCCTCGCTTCCTCGCCGCCTTGCATCTGGACCTTTTTGATCAGCCTGCACTCGGAAGAGTGTTTTTCAGGACCGCTAATAGTCTCAGCGAGGAAGGATCTCGCCCTCGCTAAAGAAATACGGAATCTCGAAGGCGGCGGAGGCCGGGGAGTCCGAGCCATGGACGGCGTTGGCCTCGATCGACGAGGCGAACTCCCGCCGGATCGTCCCGGGCTCGGCCTTGGCCGGATCCGTCGCGCCCATGAGGTCGCGCCACCGCTGAATGCACTCCTTCCCCTCGAGCACCATCGGGATGCACGGGCCCTGGGTCATGAAGGCGCAGAGGCTCTGATAGAAGGGGCGGTCCTTGTGGACGATGTAGAATCCCGCGGCCTGCTCACGTGACAGATGGATCAGCTTGGCGGCGAGAATCCTGAGGCCGGCCTGCTCGATCCGGGTGATGATCTGGCCGAGCACGCCCTTCGCGATGGCGTCCGGCTTGATGATGGCGAGCGTCCGCTGAATTTCTGTCTCGCTCATCGACCCAGCACCTTCGCCACGGTGGCCCCCATCTCCGCGGGGCTCTTGACCAGGGTCGTCCCGGCCGCTTCCAGCGCCTTCATCTTCTCCGCGGCCGTCCCCTTTCCGCCCGCGATGATGGCCCCCGCGTGCCCCATCCGCCGTCCCGGCGGCGCCGTCTGGCCACAGATGAACGCCACGACGGGTTTTTTCACCTGCTTCTTGATGAACTCCGCCGCCTCTTCCTCCGCGGTCCCCCCGATCTCGCCGATCATCATGATCGCCCGCGTCTCGGGGTCTTCCCCAAACAGCCGGAGAATATCAACGAAGCTCGTCCCCTGGATGGGGTCGCCGCCGATGCCGACGCAGCTCGACTGGCCGATCCCCCGGCTCGTGAGCTGTCCTACCACCTCGTACGTCAACGTGCCGCTCCGCGACACCACGCCAACCGGGCCCGGCTGATGGATGTGGCCCGGCATGATGCCGACCTTCGCCTGGCCCGGCGTGATCAGCCCGGGGCAGTTCGGTCCGATCAAGCGGCTCGAGGTCCCGGCGAGGAAGTGCTTGGCCCGGACCATCTCGCTGACGGGAATCCCCTCGGTAATGCACACGATCAGCGGGACTCCGGCCGCCGCCGCCTCCATGATCGCATCTGCGGCGGCCGCCGGAGGAACAAAGATCAGGGCGCAGTTCGCGCCCTCCTTCGTCACGGCCTCCTCCACCGTGTTCCAGACGGGGAAGCCATCGTGCGTGCTGCCGCCCTTACCTGGAGTCACCCCGCCGACCACCGTCGTGCCATACTCTTTGCAACGGGCCGCGTGAAACGCTCCTTCACGGCCAGTAATCCCTTGGACGACGACCCGGGTGCTCTTATCGACCAGGATGCTCATGATTTGGCCAGGGCGACGGCTTTGCGGGCGCCCTCGGCCATGTCGTCCGCCGTCGTGAGCGGGAGGCCGGATTCGGCCAGCATCTTCTTCCCCAGCTCGACGTTCGTCCCTTCCATACGAATCACCACGGGGAGGCGCAACCCGAGTTTCTTCACCGCCGCGATGACCCCTTCGGCCAGGCGGTCGCAGCGGAGGATGCCGCCGAACACGTTGATGAAGACCGCCTTGACGCTCGGATCCGAGGAAAGAATGCGGAAGGCATTCTCGATCTGCTCCGGCGAGGCGCCGCCCCCGACGTCGAGGAAGTTGGCGGGCTCGCCGCCAGCCAGCTTGATGATATCCATCGTCGCCATCGCAAGCCCGGCGCCGTTCACCATGCACCCGACGTTGCCATCGAGCTTGATGTAGTTCAGGCCGAATTTTGAGGCCTCGACGTCGAGCGGGTCTTCCTCGTGGATGTCCCGGAGCGCAGTGATCTCCTTGTGGCGGAAGAGCGCGTTGTCGTCGAAGTTGAGCTTGGCGTCGAGCGCCAGGACCCGCACATCTTTCGTCACGACCAGCGGGTTGATCTCGGCGAGCGAGCAGTCCTTCGCAAGGTAGAGGGCGAAGAGATTCCGGATCAAGCTGGCACCCTGCTTGAATTGCTCGCCCTCGAGCCCGAGTCCGAACGCAAGCCGCCGCGCCTGGAAATCCGAGAGCCCGAGCGCCGGATGCGCCCACTCGCGGAGGATCTTCTCGGGGGTGGTGGCGGCGACTTCCTCGATCTCCATGCCCCCCGCCTCCGAGGCCATCACGACGTGGGCCGATCGGCCTCGGTCGAGGGTCACCGACAGATACAGCTCCCGCTCGACGGCCGATGCCTCCTCGACGAGCACCTTCCCGACCAGGATCCCCTCGGGCGGGGTCTGGGGCGTCTTGAGACGCATCCCGAGGATCTCGGCGGCCGCCCGCTCCGCCCCTGCGGGATCGTCGGCGAGCTTGATCCCACCGGCCTTGCCGCGACCGCCCGCGTGGACCTGAGCCTTCACGACCACCCGGGCGGCGAGGCGCTCGGCAATGGCCTTCGCCTGCTGGGGCGTCTCGGCCACCTCCCCATTCGGGACGGGCACCCCGAACTCTCTCAAGAGCGCCTTGGCCTGATGCTCGTGGATCTTCACGACCCGCCTCCGGCGGGTGCCCGCAAAGGGCTGGCCATTATCTGATTGCCACGCCTCCGGCGCGGGTCCAAGGTGTGGGCCCTTATTTCATTTTTTGGCGGTGGGCGAAGCGCTCCATCCCGGTTCAGATCCGCCACAAGACCCATAGGGTGGCCGCGGTTCCAACCAGGGCGGCCCCGTAAGACAGGATGGCGATCGGCGTTCTTAGCCCGTGGAGCCCGATGTCCTCCAGGATGAAACGGAAGCGGTGGGCCCAGTGGTAAAGGGGAAGCGCGATGAGGACGAAGAGGTAGAGCTTGATGAGCGGGTGCCCGACGAGCGCGAGCATCCGCGCGTGGCTCAGGGAGATCCACCCAAGAGGGACCGCGAGGGCGTGGATGAAGAGATGGACGGGCACGAGGAAGGCGGCCACGACCCCGCCCACCGAGAAGAGCCCCCACCAGAATGGCTCGCTGGTCTTTCGCGTGGACATGACTCAGCCCCTGAGAAGAAAAAAGAAGAGGATGGCCAGGGAGAGGACCCCCCACACGACGAAATTTGCTGCGGCGACCAGCCGTGGGGGGACTTGAAAGTCCCCCACGCGGACGACCTGGACGACGGCCGTCAGGTTAAACCAGGTGAAGCTGTGATAGAGCGCGAATGCCAGGGCCACGACATGGAAAACAAGCCACCCGGGGGACCGGAGCTTTTCCAGAAACGCCGCGTAGCCCTCCGGCCCCTTCGAGAGCTGATAAAGCTCGACGAGAAAGACTACCAGGAAGATCGCGATGAACACACTGGTGAGCTCGCGCAGCATGAAACGGATGTACGAGGGACGACGGAGCCACCAGGTGGCCGACATCTTCGGGTAGTAGTGCCCGGGGCGCCTGGAGCCTGGCGCTGTCACCGCCCCCCCCACGGCAGGAGCATGGACATGAACCAGTCCTTGGCCCCCGCGACCTTCGAGCGCTGGATGGCCGCCGCCGGGTCCACCCCCTTCGGGCAGACCACCGAGCACTCCCCGACGAAGGTGCATTCCCAGACCCCGGTGGCCTCCGCGATGATCGGCTGGCGGAAGCGATACCCCTCGTCCCGTGAATCGAGGTTATAGCGGTAGGCGAGCGCGATAGCGGCGGGGCCGATGAACGCCGGCTCGAGCCCGTAGACTGGGCACGCGGCGTAGCAGAGCATGCAGTTGATGCACATGCTGAACTGCTTGTAGGCATCGAGCTGAGCCGGCGCCTGGAGGTATTCCCCCTCCGTCACCGGCTTCTCCGTCTCGCGGATGATCCACGGCTTGACGCGGCGCAGCTTCTCCATGAAGTCGTCGAGGGAGATGACCAGGTCGCGGACCACGGGGAAGTTGGCCAGGGGCTCCACACGGATCGGCCCCGGGTGGTAGTCGCGAAGGAAGGCGGCGCAGGTGAGCTTGGGCACGCCGTTCACCATCATCCCGCAGCTCCCGCAGACCCCCATGCGGCACGACCACCGATAGGATAAGGTTCCGTCAATCCTGTCCTTGATGTGGTTCAGGGCATCGAGGACCACCCAATCCTTCTGGAAGGGGACCGAATAAGATTGGGTCCTTGGTTCCCGGTCGTGGCCGGGACGGTAGCGGGTCACGTCTAGCGTGATCGTCTCTTCGCTCATCGTCTCCTCTTAGTCGCTTGTTCGCCCAACCTTGGTTGTGGCGCCACACTCGTGCCGTGCCGAGATGCGAGCATCACAAGGCCCGAGGGAGGAGCCAACCGGAGCGTAACGACCAAGCCCGCCTGCGGCGGGACTCGGTGCCCGCAAAGGTACTGGCGACGACCGAAAACTGACCAATGGCCGAAGGCCGTTCCATTACGGGCACCCACGAAGTGGGTCGGGCGACGCATATCGGCGCGGCGCTAGTATTTGCGCTCCTCGGGGGGCCAGCGGGTAATCGTCACCGGCAGGTACTCGATGCGCGGGCCGTCCGGTGTCCGATAGGCCAGGGTGTGTTTGAGGAACCGGGTGTCATCGCGCTTGGGAAAGTCGGTGCGGGTGTGCGATCCCCGGGACTCTTCGCGTCGGAGGGCCGAATGGGCGACGGCCTCCGCCGCGTCCAGCGTGCAGTCAAGCTCCAGCGCGGCGATCAACTCGGTGTTGAAGACCGCGTCCTTGTCGGCGAGGCCGATGCGCGCGAAGCGCTCGCGGAGCGTGCGCAGGGTTCGGCAGGTCGCCTCCATGGTCGCCCGGTCCCGGTAGATCCCCGCGCCGCTCTCCATGGCCTTCTGCATCTCCTCGCGGATGTCGGCGATCCGCTCCCGCCCATCCGCCCTGAGGAATCGCTGATCCAGGCGCCGCCGCTCGTCGCTGACCAGCTGCGCGATGGGATTCGAAGGGATCGCCGGCCGCTCAAGCGCGTAGCGGGCCGCAGCCCGACCGGCCCGGGCCCCGAAGACGAGCAGCTCGGTGAGAGAGTTCGACCCCAGCCGGTTCGCGCCGTTGATCGAGACGCACGCTACCTCCCCCGCCGCGTAGAGGCCGTCGAGCGAGGTCTTGGCGTTGATGTCGGTGGAGATCCCGCCCATCATGTAGTGCACCACCGGGCGGACGGGGATCGGCTCGTAGACCGGGTCGATCCCCACGTAGTTACGCACCAGCTCCCTGACGAACGGGAGCTTTTTATCGATCACCTTCTCCCCGAGGTGCCGGAGGTCGAGGTGGACATAGTGGCCGTAGGGACCCTCGAAGGTCCGCCCCTTCTGATGCTCCTGAATATGACAGCGCGAGAGGATGTCGCGCGGCCCCAGCTCCATCTTCCGGTGCACCGGGGTGTCCGTGGGCGGGCCGAGGCCATAATCCTGGAGGTACCGGTAGCCATCTTTGTTCTTCAGGTAGCCACCCTCACCGCGGGAGGCCTCGGTGATGAGGATCCCGGTGCCGGGCAGCCCGGTCGGATGGTACTGGACGAACTCCATATCCTTCAGGGCGACGCCGGCGCGATAGGCCAGCGCCATCCCGTCCCCGGTCTTGATCGCGGCATTGGTCGTGAACGGAAAGACGCGCCCGGCCCCGCCGGTGCAGATGATCACCGCCTTGGCCGTGACGGGACGGACCTGGCCGTCGTGGAGGTTCAGGGCCGTCACCCCGAAGACTTTCCCGTCCTCGACCAGGAACGAGGTCGCGAACCACTCGTCATAGCGCACGATCGCCTCGTATTTGAGCGAAGTCTGGAAGAGGGCGTGGAGCATGTGGAAGCCGGTCTTGTCCGCCGCGTAGAGGGTCCGGTCGGCGCTCATCCCGCCGAAGGCGCGGACGCTGACGCGCCCGTCAGGGTCGCGGTTCCACGGGCAGCCCCAGTGTTCGAGCTGGATCACCTCGCCCGGCGCCTCCCGGACAAAGGCCTCCACCACGTCCTGATCGGCCAGAAAGTCGCTCCCGAAGATCGTGTCCTTCGCGTGCATGTCGAGGGCGTCGTAGTCGTGACGCATGACGGCCGCGGTCCCCCCCTCGGCGGAGACCGTGTGGCTGCGCATGGGATACACCTTCGAAAGGACCGCGATCGAGAGCCGGGGCGATTCCTCCGCCGCGGCGATGGCCGCCCGGAGCCCGGCCCCGCCTCCCCCAATGATCAGCACATCATGCGTATACGCCTCACTCGCGGGCATAGGCCTTCATCCCATCCTCGTAGAGATCACCGCCGTGGCAGTCGTTGACGACGATGGCGGGGAAGTTCTCGACCTCCAGCCGCCGGATGGCCTCAGTGGCTAGGTCTTCGTACGCGATGACCTCAGCTTTCTTGATGAACTTGGAGAGGACCGCCCCGGCGCCTCCGACCGCTCCGAAGTACACGCCCTTGTGCTTCTTGAGCGCCTCGCGCACCTCCCGGGAGCGACTCCCCTTCCCCATCATCCCCTTGAGGCCGAGGGCCAGGAGCCCGGGGGCGTACTTGTCCATGCGGCTGCCCGTGGTGGGCCCTACGGAGCCGATCACCATCCCGGGGCGAGCCGGCGAGGGACCGGTGTAATAGATGATCTGCCCCTTGACGTCGAACGGGAGCGGGTCGTTGTTGGTGATCAGGGGCAGCATGCGCGCGTGCGCCGCGTCTCGGCCGGTGTAGATGACGCCCGTGATCCGGACGCGGTCGCCCGCCTTGAGCAGTTCGATGTCGGCGTCGGAGAGCGGGGGGATGACCTCCTTGATGCCGTCAGCCGCGGTCTTCACCATGGACTGTCTCGAAGGGCCGCAGGGCCTGTTGCCGGGGCGCCCTCCTCGAGCCGCGCTACGTCACCACCCTGACGAGGGTCCCACTTTCGCGCGGCTCTGCGGGGGCATCCCCGACGCCACCCGCGGCCCTTCTCCTCTTGAACCTCCGCCACCTGGGCCATTACAGCACCGCTTCTTTGTGCCGGTGGGCGTGGCATTCAATGGTCACGGCGACGGGGAGGGAGGTGATGTGGCAGGGGTAGGTCAGGACATGGATGCCCAAGGCTGTCGTATCGCCGCCGTACCCCTGCGGCCCAATCCCGAGCCGATTGGCCCGCTCAAGGACCTCCTTCTCCACGGCGTCAATCGCCGGATCCGGGTTCGGGCTCCCCAGCTCGCGGAAGAGCGCCTTCTTGGAGAGGATGGCGGCCTGCTCGAAGGTTCCGCCGATCCCGACCCCCGCGATCAGCGGCGGGCAGGCATCAGGCCCGGCCGTTCGGATGCACTCGAGGATCCACTCCTTCGCCCCCTCCATCCCGTCGGCTGGGGTCAGCATCTTGTACTTGGAGCGGTTCTCGCACCCGCCCCCTTTCGCCATCAGCATGATCTTGAGCTGCGGCCCGGGCACCACCTCAACATGCACCACTGCCGGTGTGTTATCGCCCGTGTTCTTTCGGTCGAACGGTGACTTGACGATCGAGGCGCGGAGATACCCTTCCGTGTACCCCTGACGGACCCCTTCGTTGATCGCATCCCCCAGCAGTCCCCCCGCGATGTGCACGTCCTGGCCCAGCTCGACGAAGCAGACGACGAAGCCGGTGTCCTGACAGTAGGGAATCTTCTGGGTCCGGGCCAGCTCGGCGTTCTCTTTGAGCATCTGAAGGACCTGCTTTCCGGCCGGCGAGCGCTCGGTGCCGAGCGCCCGATCGAAGGCCCGGAGCATGTCCGGCTCCAGCTCATAGTTCGCCTCCACGCAGAGCTTCTTGACCGCGTCCGTGATCACCGACGCGTGAATCTCTCGCATCATTTGCTCCCTGCCATCTGAGCCATCCACGCTTGCGCCCGCCGCTTCATCTCTTTCGGCGAGACATCTTCCTTGTGCGTGGCGAGCGCCCACTGGTTGCCGAAGGGATCCTCGAGCTGGCCATACCGGTCGCCCCAGAACATGTCGGCCAGCGGCCTCAGGACCTTGCAGCCGGCGTCCACGGCTCGCTTGAAGGTTGCGTCGACGTTGGGCACGTAGAGAAAGAGAGCCACGGTTGTGCCGCCGAGTGACGTCGGAGCGCGGCAGGTGCTCATCCCCGGAACCTCATCACTCAGCATGACGACAGAGTCGCCGATGCGGAGCTCGGCGTGCCCGATGCTCTTGCCGTCCGGGCCAGGCATGCGCATCAGTTCCTTGGCGGTGAACACGCGCTTGTAGAAACCGATCGCCTGCGCCGCGTCTCGAACGGTGAGATAGGGCGTCACCGTGTGGTAGCCCTCGGGAATCGGCTTGACCTTCTTGCTCACAATCGCTTTCTTCTTCGGATTCATTTTCCTCTTCATAGTCTTCCTCCGTATGCAATCAGACTTTCAGTTTGTCCACCAGCTCTCTTCCCTCGGAGGGGGGCACGCCCCCCTTCCGATGCCTCCCCCCAAGCTTGCGCGGGCAAAGCCCGCGCTCGAACAGAGAAAGATTGAAAGCAAGATCATAGCTTCAGTTTGTCCACCAGCTCCTTGACGGCGTCGGCTGACTTCTCGAGGGCGGCGGCTTCTTCGGGCGTGAGCTTGATCTGGATGATCTCCTCAATCCCCTGCCGACCGAGCTTCACCGGCACACCGACGTAGAGCCCGCTGATCCCGTATTCTCCTTCCAGGTAGGCGGCACACGGGACGATCTTCTTCTTGTCCTTGAGGATCGCCTCGACCATCTCCGTGGCAGAGGCCCCAGGGGCGTAGAAGGCGCTGCCGGCCTTCAGGAGGCTCACGATCTCCGCCCCACCGTTCGCCGTCCGTTCTACGAGCGCCGCGATCCGCTCCTTCGACAGAAGGTCGGTGATCGGGATCCCTGCCACCGTGGAGTAGCGCGGCAGGGGGACCATCGTGTCGCCGTGACCTCCGAGGACGAAGGCCGTCACATTCTCCACCGAGACATTCAGCTCCTGGGCGATGAAGGTGCGGAAGCGGGCTGAGTCGAGGATCCCCGCCATCCCGATCACCCGGTGCTTCGGGAAACCGGAGACCCGGAACGCGAGTTGGGCCATGGCATCCAGGGGGTTTGTGACCACGATCAGGATCGCGTTGGGCGAATAGCGGACCACCTGTTCCACGACCCCCTTGATGATCTCGGCGTTCTTGAAGAGGAGGTCGTCGCGGCTCATGCCGGGCTTCCGCGCCAGGCCTGCTGTGATCACCACGATATCGGAGTCGGCCGTATCTTTGTAGTCGTTCGACCCCACGAGGTGGCAATCGTAGCGATGGACCGGGCCGGCCTGGAGGAGGTCCAGCGCCTTGCCTTGAGGCAGTCCTTCAATCACGTCGGTGAGGACGACATCAGCCAGTTCCTTCTCGACCACGTACTGCGCAACAGACGCGCCAACGTTGCCGGCTCCGACGACGGTGACTTTGGGCCGCATCACAGCACCTCCATTGAAGCTTGGTCTCGGGGATGCCCCACTCGCTTCAATGGCTGCGCCTAGGTCGCCGTAGCTCGCTCGGGCGTGGCTCCGCGCGACCCCCCATCCCCCTGAGGGGGTTACGTATTGAGCCCGACCAGAGGTCAGCGCTTTCAGACCAGCGCCCTCCGCCCCGCCCTGCGCTGCGCACGGCGACACGGCTCGCCATGAGGCGCTCGTTGGGGCACCCCCGAGACCACATTAAAGAGCCTCCATGTTTTTGACAATCGCGGTGCCGAATTCGGAGCACTTCACTTCCTTCGCGCCGTCCATCAGGCGGGCGAAGTCGTAGGTCACGGTCTTCTGCTGGATCGTCTTCTCGAGGCTGGCGATGATCCGGTCCGCCGCCTCGTTCCATCCGAGGTAGCGGAACATCATCTCCCCCGAAAGGATCAGGGAGCCCGGATTCACCTTGTCCTGGCCCGTGTATTTGGGGGCGGTCCCGTGGGTCGCCTCGAAGAGGGCGTGGCCCGTCTCGTAGTTGATGTTGGCGCCCGGGGCAATCCCGATCCCACCCACCTGCGCCGCCAGCGCGTCGGAGACGTAGTCGCCGTTCAGGTTCGTGCTCGCGATCACGTCGAACTCGTCAGGGCGCGTCAGGATCTGCTGTAGGAACGCGTCCATGATGGCATCCTTGATCAGGATTTTTCCCGCGGGCGGCTTCCCCCCGCACTCCTCCCAGCTCACCGTCCGATCCGAGAACTCCCGTTTGGCCAGGGCATAGCCCCATCGCATGAACGAGCCCTCGGTGTACTTCTGGATGTTCCCCTTGTGGACGAGCGTGACGTTTCTCCGGTTCTGCTCGATCGCGTAGCGGAGCGCCGCCCGGATCAGGCGCTCGGACCCTTCAATCGATACCGGCTTGATTCCGATGCTGGAGCTTTCCGGAAAACGGATCTTCTTGACGCCCATCTCCTTCTGAAGGAAGGCGACAATCTTCCGGGCCTCGGGCGTCCTGGCGTCCCACTCGATCCCCGTGTAGATGTCCTCGGTGTTCTCCCGAAAAATGACCATGTCCACCAGCTCTGGTCGCTTCACCGGGGACGGCACACCTTTGAAGTAGCGAACAGGTCGGAGGCAGACGTAGAGGTCCAAGACCTGGCGAAGGGTCACGTTGAGGCTCCGGAATCCCTCGCCGATCGGCGTCGTGAGAGGCCCCTTGATGGCCACCAGGTATTCACGGATGACGTCAAGGGTTTCGTCAGGAAGGAGGTTGGGGGGGCAGTCGGCCCCATACACGGGCTTTGCCTTCTCGCCCGCGTAGGTCTCCAGCCACGCGATCGCGCGACGTCCGCCATAGGCCTGCGCCACGGCGGCATCGAAGACGCGAACTGAGGCTTGCCAGATGTCGGGGCCCGTGCCGTCGCCTTCGATGAAAGGGATGATCGGGTGATCGGGCACGCGGAGCTTGCCGTGCTCGATTGTGATCTTCTGTCCGGTGGGAATCTTCACTTTAGAAGCCATTCACTTCTCCCTCAATCGCGCGTCACTTCGCCGCCTTCAGGGCAGACCCCGCGCGGAACCAGCGGATCTGCTCCTGGGTCAAGGTATGGTTGGCCGTGATCGTCAAGGTCTTGCCATCCGACTTTTTCACGATCACCTGGACGGACTTGCCCGGGGCCAGGCTTGCGAGCCCCACAACGCCCACCCGGTCCTCGGCTTCGAACCGGTCGTAGTCCGCGGGATCGGCGAAGGTCAGTGGGAGAATCCCCTGCTTCTTGAGATTCGTCTCGTGGATCCGGGCAAAGCTCTTGACGATGACCGCGCGCACGCCGAGATGGCGCGGCGACATGGCGGCGTGCTCGCGGCTCGATCCCTCCCCGTAGTTCTCCTCGCCCAGGGCGACCGAGCCCACGCCCTTGGCCTTGTACCGACGCGCGATCTGGGTGATCGGAATCCCGCGCTCCCCGCTCAGGACGTCAATCCCTTTTCCCGCCTCGCCCGTGAAGGCGTTGACGGCCGCGAGGAACGTGTTGTCGCTGATCTTGTCCAGATGTCCTCGGTAGCGGAGCCATGGCCCCGCGGGCGAGATGTGATCCGTCGTCGTCTTCCCCTTGCATTTGATCAGGATGGGGAGATCCATGAAGTCCTGCCCGTCCCACTCCGGGAACGGCTCGAGAAGCTGAAGCCGCTCACTGTCCGGCGCGATCTCGATCCGCACCGACTCTCCGTCCTCGGCTGGAGGCTCGTATCCCTCCCGACCGCGGACGAATCCCTCGGTCGGGAACTCCTCGGCCTCCGGCGGGGTGAAGCGGAAGCGCTTGCCGTCCGGCGTCTCAAGGGTGTCGTGAAGCGGATCGAACTCGAGGGTGCCGGCGAAGGCCAGGGCGGTGACGATCTCGGGACTGGTGAGGAACGAAAGGGTGGCGGCGCTCCCATCGTTCCGCCCGGGGAAGTTCCGGTTGAACGACGAGACGATCGAGTTCGTCTCGTCCTTTCGGACATCCTCCCGCTTCCACTGCCCGATACACGGGCCGCAGGCGTTGGCCAGGACGGTCCCGCCCATCTCTTCGAAGCGCTGGATGATCCCGTCGCGCTTGATGGTCTGGTAGACCATCTCCGAGCCCGGCGTAATCAGGAAGTACGTCTTGGCCTTGAGGCCGGCCTTGGCCCCCTGCATGGCGAGGTGGGCGGCGCGGCGCATATCTTCATAGGACGAGTTGGTGCACGAACCGATGAGGGCCGCCTTGAGCCCGGCCGGCCAGCCGTGTTCCCGGACCTCCGCGGCGAGCTTGGAGATCGGGCGGGCCCGGTCCGGGGAATGCGGGCCGACGACATGAGGCTCGAGGGTGGAGAGGTCGATCTCCACAACCTGGTCGTAGAACTTCTCCGGCGCGTCAGCCACCTCCGGGTCCGCCATGAGAAGCTCTCGGTGTCCCTCTGCCAGTTCCGCCAGCTCGGCTCGTCCCGTGGCGCGGAGGTAGCCCGCCATCCGGTCGTCGAAGGGGAAGGCGGAGGTGGTGGCCCCCAGCTCGGCCCCCATATTGCAGATCGTCGCCTTTCCCGTGCAGCTCACCGACTCGGCCCCGGGACCGAAGTACTCCACCACCTTGTTGGTCCCCCCTTTGACGGTGAGCAGGCCGCAGAGGTAGGTGATCACGTCCTTGGGCGCGGTCCAGCCTGAAATCTTCCCGGTCAGCTTGACCCCGATCAGACGCGGATGAAGCACCTCCCACGGAAGCCCGGCCATCGCCTCGGCGCAGTCCGCGCCGCCGACGCCGATCGCGAGCATTCCCAACCCCCCCGCGTTCGGGGTGTGGGAATCGGCGCCGATCATGAGCCCGCCGGGAAAGGCGTAATTCTCAAGGACGACCTGATGAATGATCCCCGAGCCCGGCTTCCAGAAGCCGATCCCGTACTTTCGCGAGGCAGAACGGAGGAAGTCATAGACTTCGCGATTCTCGCTGATGGCGCGTTCAGTATCCGCGGCGGCGCCGGTCTGCGCCCGGATCAGGTGGTCGCAGTGAACTGTCGTCGGGACCACCACGCGCTGACGCCCGGACTGCATGAACTGGAGGATCACCATCTGCCCCGTCACATCCTGCATGGCGACACGGTCCACGCGCAGGCGGAGCTGCGCCCTACCACGTTCCCACTGCTGCGCCTCGAGATCATGGGCGTGGGAAACGAAAATCTTCTCGGCGAGGGTCAGCGCTCGGCCGAAGAGCGTCCGTGCCCGGGCGATCTTCTCGGGCATCGAGGTGTAGTAGGCGAGGATGGCGTCGAGTTCGGCTTTCGTCATGACGGGCTCCTGCTCACAACTGCACGTCCATTCAGACTAATCGCCTCCCGCCCGAAGACAGGAGGCGATGGCCGAGATTCCATAATGAATCCTCGCTGTTACGCTATCAGCCCCCCCCAAAGTTGTCAAGGGCTGTCCGTTTACTCCGCCGACGCAACCCTGCTATCATGCATCTATTATGATGAGCGGTGTCGCCGAGCGCCTCCGTCTGGAAGATCGCCGGGCGCTCGCCGCGCTTACACCAGCAGAGCGGGTCGCCCTGGCGCTGGCCCTGGGCGAACGCGACCTGGAACTGTTCCGGAACGCCCGGCGTCCACCCTTATCGCGCCGGGATGCCGAGCGCCTCCTCGGCCGACAGCGTCAAGTGGGTCGCAGACGCTCCCGGTGTCACGAGACCGTGATCGCGTGAGCCTCCTCAAACATGTCGTGGCGCTCCTACGCTCGCGCAGCACGCCATTCGCACTCATCGGCGCCGCGGCCATGGCAGTCCATGGCGTGAGCCGGTCCACCCGCGACCTTGACCTGTTCGTGATCGCACGGGAATGCCTTTCCCCCGCATATTGGGACAGCCTCCGCACGGCCGAGTTTGACGTGAACATCCAGGAGGGCGACACCGAGGATCCGCTTGCGGGGGTCGTAAGGTTGACGGCGGCTGACCAACCCCCCGTCGACATCGTAGTGGGAAAGCCGGCGTGGCAGGCGGAGATCCTGTCTCGGGCAACCGAAACCGAGATCGAAGGGATCTCGGTCCCCGTCGCGGACCCGGCCGATCTGATCCTGCTCAAACTCTACGCCGGCGGCCCTCAGGATGCCTGGGATATTCAGCAGCTCCTCGCCTGCGAAGAGCGCTCAGCCGTGATCCGAGGGGTCGAGCGCCATCTCGAGGCCCTGCCCGAAGAGTGCCGCGCGCTCTGGGCTCGCCTCCGCTCCTGATCGGGCCAAAGGCCGTCCCTATCTCAGTCTCGCTCGGCTTCAGCCCGATCAAGCCAGAAGGTCATCTCCATGGAGCGATACAGCTCAGTGGCCAAGGAGAGTTCGGAGCGCGCCTGCTCCAGCTTTCCAATCCGGCGATACAGCGTGCCGAGGCCGAAGTGGCAGTGGGCCTTGAGCGGGCGCATGCCGAGTTCTCTGGCCAGGGCGAGGGCCTGGCGGTAGTATTCGTCGGCCTTCTCCACCTCGAGGGGCTCGCGATGCGAGGCGATCTCGCCGAGGAGGCGAAGCGCCCACGCTTCGCACCCCCGCTGCCGGTGCTCCCGCGAAAGATCGAGGGCACGCCCGGCGGCGGTCGCCGCCTCCTGGATTCGGCCAGCCAGCAAATAGCCCTCGCTTAGCCACGCCACCCGGAGAGATTGGTCGGCCGCCAATCTCATCGAGCTCGCCTGCTCCACAGCCTGTTCGAGAAGTGGCAGGGCCTCAGCCACGCGCCCGGACAGCGCATACGCGTAGCCCAGGCGCGAGCCGATGTGGGGGAGCCAGATCGGCATCCAAACCGGGCTGAGCCCAAAGTCACGTTCGAGCACGGGGATCGCCTCCTGAAGGTCCCCTTTGCCGAGGGAGACTATACTGATTCCGCAGGAGGCGAAGGTGAGGGCCATCGGGTTATCGTCCGCCTCGGCGATCCGACGCGCTTCCTTTCCTCGGGCGATCCCCTTAGCAAACTGCCCAACCTCTGCAAGGCACAAGGCCAACCAGTGACCGGAAAGACTGGCGACAGGGCCGGCTAGTCCGAAGTGCTCAGTGAACAGATCGCCTCTGAGGGATTCCGTGATCTCCGTTAGGACGCCGATGGCTCGAGAATAATCGCCCACGGCATAGTAAAGCTGGCCGAGGAAAAAATTCGTCAAGACCCGGAGAGGGAAATTCTTGAGGGCCGTGGCGATGGCAAGGGCGCGCTGGGCGTGCTTGATGCCTTGGTCTGGATCACCCGTCATCCAGAGATTGATACTCATCAGAGCGGAGAGCCGCCCTCGTCGATCTTGATCGCCAAGGGCCTCGGCGAGAGTTTCAGCCTCGCGCAGGCATTCGAGAACACGCGAGAAGTCTCCGAGTGGAAAAAGTACACTGCGAAGATCGAACCGAAGGTCAATACCCTGCTCGAGTCGTTCACGGCTCTCAGGCAGATGGTCGAGGGCCACCAGGGCTTGTTCAAAGCACGCGACCGCTTCCCGGTGAGCAGAGCGCGCCGTCGCCTTGGCACCGGCTTGACGAAAGTAGGCGAGCCCCTTCTCCCACATCTCGCCCCGGAGGGCGTGGAGGGCGAGCCGTTCAACGTGCTCGCCGAGCCGGTCGGGATAGAGCCGCTCGATGGTCCCCATGATCCGGACGTGCAAGGTGCGGCGCCGCTCCTGAGGGAGACTCCCGTACGCGACCTCCTGCGTGAGGGCATGCTTGAAGGTGTAAGCGAGATCCGGCGCCGGGCGCGCTTCGTAGAGGAATTCGCGGACCTGGAGCTCCCTGAGGCTCGAGCCGAGGGACTCCTCGGAGCGATCGGCAATCATCTGGAGCAACGCGAAGGGCACGTCCTTCCCGATGGCGGCGGCGCTCTGGAGCAGGTCCCGCTCCTCGGGTGAGAGCCGGTCAATCCGGGCGAGCAGGACCTCCTGGATCGTGTCCGGGACTCCAAGATCATCCCGCTCCCCCGCGGCCCGGGTGAGCTCCTCGAGAAAGAACGGATTCCCCTCCGTCTTCTCCACGATGATCTGTGTGAGGGGCTCAGGCAGTGGCTCGGCGATCGACCGGACCAGGGCGAGGCTCTCCGAGGGCGAGAGGGGTTGAAGCGCAATCTGGGTCGCATACGACTTGTCAATCCATTGCGGCCGGTAACCGGAGCGATACGTCAACAGAAGCAAGATCGGACAGGCGGCCACACTCTCGGTGAGCGACACGAAATACCCCTCCGAGATCGTGTCGATCCAGTGGAGGTCCTCGACGGCGATGATGAGTGGGCGCTGTCGACTGCTGGTGATGGTCAGTTGACGCAGGGTCTCGAAGGTCCTGACCTTAAGCACTTCGGGGCTCAACCTGGCCAGCTCCTCCGTCCCCGCCGTGACACCCAGAAGGTGGAGGAGAATCGGAGCCGCGACGTCGTTTATTCCGGCGCCTCGAAGGGCCTCGTCGACTTTGTCGGCGATCCCCTCTGCATTCTCCGCCTCTGTGATCCCGCACTGCTGACGCAGAAGGTCGAGGACCGGGAAATACGGAACGGTCGCTCCGTAGGAAACGCAGCCTGCTTCGAGGTAGGTGACCTCAGCCCCGTCGAGACGTTGCCGGAACTCATAGAGGAGGCGCGACTTGCCGATCCCCGCCTCGCCACCGATTCCCACCACCTGGCCGTGTCCCCGAACCGCCGAGGCGAGCCGATGCTGGAGCAGCTCAAGCTCGCCCTCTCGTCCCACGAACCTCGCCAGATGGCCACGCGGCCCGAGGCCCGGCCCTTCGCGCCCTGCTAGACGGGCCACCTGACCTCGGCCCGGATGTGGTGCCGATGAGACCAGCTCAAAGCGGCGCTCGAGAAATCGTGCCGCCGCCTCGCTGACCCACGTGGTGTTCGGTTCGGCGTGCGCGAGGAGCGCGTCCAAGACCGCTCTCGCCTGGCGCTTCTCCTCCGAGTCGATGACGGCCATCCCCCCGACGTGCCCCACCATGAATCGGCCCGTGTGAATCCCGATTCGGAGCGGGAGCGGCTCGCCCTCGGCTCGGGCACGCTCCCGCGCCTTTAGGATCGCCGTCGCCGCCAGCGCCGCGTGGACGGTCGCATTCTCCACTGGTTCGACGCCGAAGGCCGCGACGATTCCGTTCGGGCTGGCCTCCTCGACCCGGCCACCGAAGCTCTGCACCTTCTCGGCCAGCACCTGGAGGGCCCGGCTCGCCTCGGCTGGAATGTCCGGTCCCGGAGGGGTGACCAGGATAGCGTTCAAGAGCGTGAGACGACGTGGCTCCCAGCGGCCGCTGGCCGGGCCCGGGGTGGGACCAGCCGCTGGAATTCTAGGCGCTGGCGCTACAGGCTCAGCCCGCTCACGCCGTGGAGATGGCGAAGATTCTTCGGGGCGCAGCCCGAGTTTCTCAATCCGGTAGCGGAGTGTATTCCGTGGAATGCCTAATCGCGCTGCGGCGCGCGAGAGGCTCCAGTTAGTTTCGCGGAGGACCTCGAGCAGTCGGTCCACCTCGATGCTTCCTGCCGCTCCTCTGAGTCGCGTTCCTGACACCTCTCGCCTGACGTCGCGGGATTCCGCCGGGGGTGTTTTCGGCAGGGCGAGGACCTCCGCCGTTACCTGGGACGCCTCAGAGAGCAGCGCCACGCGCTCGATCACGTTGGCCAGCTCCCGCACGTTGCCCGGCCAAGGATAGGCGAGAAGCGCTCCCTGGGCGTCGGCAGTGAAGGTCTTCTGCGGGAGACCATAGTCGGAGCAGGCTCGCGCGAGGAAATGTTCGGCGAGGAGAAGGATGTCCTTGCCCCGCTCCCTGAGCGGAGGGATCCGGAGGCTCAGGACCGCGAGCCGATGATACAGGTCCTCGCGGAAACGCCGCTGGCGCGTGACCCCCGCCAAATCCTCATTGGTCGCGGCGACGATCCAGACATCCACCAACTCACTGCGCGTGCTGCCCAGCCGGCGCACCGCCCGCTCCTCCAGCACCGTGAGGAGCTTGGCCTGAAGCGCCCCGGGGAGGAGCCCCACCTCGTCCAGAAAGAGCGTGCCGTGATGGGCCGCCTGAAAGAGCCCGGCCTTGGCGTGCTTGGCGTCGGTGAAGGCCCCGCGCTCGAAGCCAAACAGCTCCGCTTCGAGCAAGGTCTCGGGGATGGCCGCGCAGTTGACATCGACGAACGGACCAGCAGCCCGCGCGCTCGCACGGTGGATTGCCCGGGCCAGAATCCCCTTGCCTGTGCCGGTCTCGCCTTCGATGAGGATGGGTGGGAGGCGGCGGGCATCCGTCTGGCGCTGGAGCAACCGCCCGATCTGCGCCCGGACGGCCGTGATGCCTGGGCTTTCGCCGATCAGGTCGGCCAGAAGCTTCATGCCACGGGCATTATACGCTTGCTTCCTTTCACTACTGTCGAAAATGTCGAATTGGACATAGCCGCCGGCGAAGAGGGCTCTTCGACAAGACCTAACTCCTTGTTTCTTTGGACATTCCTCATTGGCATCCCTTTTGCCCCAGAAAAAGGTGTCCCGGAACTTCAGAAAGGAGGAAAAGGGGTCATGAGTAGAATTCAGCTGGCAAGCAAGGTCACCGGCTTCCTCTCAAAGTTAAAGGTCCTCCCAAACTCAAGAGGTAAGGATCAGGTGTCCCCCAATGGGAGCGAACCCCGGGTCCGCAACTCCATCGACGAGCTCTTGAGTCGGACCGAGTCGCGCCTCGAAGCCATGGCCTTCCTTTTGATGCCATGAGCTTCTGGACGTCACGGGAGCCGTGGCTCTGGGCCATGAAGGCCGTCGAGAGGATTGGGAAGTGACCAACATGCGGTCCCTCGGCGTTCCCTTGCGCAGGGAGCTGCGTTCCCCTGGGCACCCCACGGTTACTGATTGAGCTACCAAAATGGTCTGATCCGTCGGCCGGGAGGATCAAACGATGGCTGAGATTCAAGGGCTCGGCGTGACCCACTATCCAGGTATCTACATGCGTGACGCCGATATGTCTATCCCTCTCCGAGAGACCTTGAGAAGCGGTAGGGTTCCTGTGGGCCTAAGGGACCCTACGACATGGCCAGCCGCGATGCAGGCTGAATGGGCCGATGACCAGGGAGCGAAGGCGGCCGCGAAGCATCGTGAGCGTCTCGTCCACGCCTTCCGGCAGATTCGCCGGGAGCTTGACGCCTTTAACCCCGATTTCGTCCTGATCTGGGGAGACGATCAGTACGAGAATTTCAAGGAAGAGATTGTACCGCCGTTCTGTATTTTCATCCTCGACGAGGTGGTGTCCACCCCGCTGACCCGAAAGTATGGGGTAGGCCAGAGCGGCAACATCTGGGGAGAGGACCCCCATAAGGCTTTCACCCATAAGGGTCATCCGTCGGGCGCGAAATATCTGACACGTCGGTTGATCCAAGAGGGCTTCGACCTCCCGTACGCGTACCAGATCCGCTACCCGTTAGGGCTCGCACACTCGTTTATCAACACGCTGCTCTTTCTCGACTTTGATCGCCAGGGTTTCCCCTACCCGGTGATCCCCTTCCATGTGAACTGCTACGGGAGCAGCGTTATTCAGACCCAAGGCATCGGAGCCATGGCGGGACAGGAGGGCTATGAGCCTGACCCACCGGCACCATCGCCCGAGCGGTGTTTCGAGGTCGGACGGGCAGTCGCGCGGATGCTCCGGGCAAGCCCTTGGCGAGTAAGCCTCATTGGTTCCTCAAGCTGGTCTCATGCATTCCTGATCGAGAAAAACGGGTGGCTCCACCCGGACATCGACGCCGACCGTCTCCTGTTAGAACAACTCAAGACGGGCGGATACGCGGACTGGAAGAACTTGGATCCTTCTCAGATGGAAGCGTCGGGGCAGCACGAGGTTCTCAACTGGGTGTGTCTAGCAGGCGCGATGGCTGAGCTCGGTCGCCCCATGCCCAGGGTCGTTGACTATGTAGAAAGTTGGATCTTCAATTCCAATAAGTGCTTCGCGATCTTTGCGCCCTAGTTGATGGCTTAACGGAATTTACGGGCCGCGGACGATGACGTTCAGGACGGCCTGTGGTATAACCGCTACGACTGTCGTCTTGGATTGACTGGGAGGCCGGCCAGAATCATGGGCAGGGGTCGGGATCACGTCGGCCATGCCGGCCTTGTCCTGATACCGAAAGAGGGCGCCTCCCTTCCGGCGAATGATCTTTGATCCGTCTGCCAGTCGGAATTCCTCATGGGCGAACGGCTTGATTCCCAGCTTCTTCAAAATCGGGGTCGGGACCACGGAGTAGATCGCTCCCGAGTCGATCAGAAACTCGATCTTTTCGGTGACCCGAGGTTTCGCCGGGTTGGCGACTTCAAGGTCCAGGACCGTCAGACCCATGGTGACTCACATTCTACAGCGTTCCGTCAGTCGCTGATAGCGCGAAGCCCACCTAGGGCGGACGCCTGCGATCACGTGAGGAGATCGTGGGTCCCCACGCGGAGCAAGAGGTATGCATCATCTTCAATGCTAAAAATGAAGCGATAGTGGAGGGTCACGCGGCCCTCCCAGCGGTTTCCCTGGCCCTTGATCTTCTTGATCTGGAGGGACGGATGACGGGGATTTGCAAGCAAAAGCCCCAGCGCCTTATCGACTCGTTGCTGCAGGCGCTGGGGCAGGCGGTCGTAATCTTTCGCAAACCGCTCCGTGGGCTGGAGCTTCATACACGGGCGCGAGCCCGTCTCTTCACGCTCTCCTTGAACGCTTCAACCGTGGCGAACGGTCCGAGGAGCCGCCCGGCGCGGACGTCGGCCTCGGCCGCCCGCTCCTCCTTCTGCCAGGCTTCGGTCCACCAATACACCTGGTCGGGATCAATGAGGCCAGCCTTCGCCGCGACCTGCGCTTCCTCCTCCGTGAGGCCCGTGGCGTGAAGGAGGTCACGCTGGATTCGCTCGATCTTGGCCTTCGCCCGGGAGAGCATCCGCTGTTCGGCGGGGGCCAGCCTGGGCGCCGGAGCCTTCGCCGCAAGCTGCTTCGGGGTGAGAATGATGCGGCCCCCCTGAGCCGTGGCATCCAGAAAGTCCCCTGCTTCCAGGCGTAGGGCCTCGAACACCTCCTTAGGAATGGTGACCTGGTGCTTCGGTCCGATCCGGACTGCCGGCATGCCCCGTCCCCTCTTTCTTTCGAGCAAGGATACTTACTTTCTTACTGTAAGACTAGATGAGGCGGACCGGGGTGTCAAGGGCAAGGAGGTGGACCACAGCCTACCGCAGGTTCAAGAGTTTCACGGCGTTCTCGCAGTAGATCAGGTCGGACTGGCGAGGGGGCAGGACACCTGCTCCTCGCTCCGAGATCGATCCGAGAGGGCTACGGGCGGCGGGCGATGACGTTCAGGACGGCCTGGCGGCCCTCTCGGACCGCTTCCAGGCCGCGGCGCACGGCGGGGAGAAGCTCGGTCGGGTCTTCGACCCGCTCGCCGTGGCCGTCGAAGGCGCGCACGATCTCCTCGAAGCGCGGCGAGGGCGTGAGGTCAACGAGGGGGAAGTGGCCGGTCGTCGCGCCCCATCCCTGAGGGTGGACGCTCAAGGAGGCGGCTTTCACCGCCTCCCACTGCTCGTTGTTGAAGATGATCGTGAGGAAGGGGAGGTCATGGGCACGCGCCGCAAAGTGGGCCGAGGTCGGCGAGCCGAACATATACGAGCCGTCCCCAACCGTGGCGATGACCGTCTTCTCCGGGCGGGCGAGCTTCACGCCGAGGGCGGCCCCGAGCGCCCAGCCGAGACCGCCGGACGGCGGGTTGCCGAAGTAGCTCCCGGGCTTGGTGAAGGTCATCTGATCCAGCGCCAGCGGATACTCATTGACGATCACGCTCTCTTCGTCCTTCACCTGGTCGAGGCAGGCCGAGGCCCAGCGGAAGGAGATCGGGCGCTTCGTGGCCGAAGCCTCCACCTTCGCGCGGGCCTCGCGGCGACGAGATTCTGATTGCTCCCGTAGCCAGCGGCGCCGCCGCTCCACGGCGCTCTTGCGCCCCCAGAGGTTACGCCGGACGGCCTCGGTCAAGAGAGGCAGGGCCGCTCCCGGATGCGCGACCAGAGCGAGGTCACAGGGGAAGCTCCGAATCGGATAGCGGCTGTAGAAGGGATCAGGCCCGAGATGGATGATGCGCGTCTCCTCCTTGGGCTTGGAGAGAACCGGGAACCAGGGGACCTCCGATTCGATCACGAGAATGACATCGGCCTCGGTAAGATACGGGCTGTTCCCCCGCGCGGGGGTGGGGCCGAGCGCACAGGGGTGATCACCGGGAAAACTCACGCCATTCGCGTAGACACTGAGGACGCCGATCGCGCCGGCGTCGGCGAGGGCCACAAGCGCCGGGACCGCCGCAGGGTCACGGCCCACGGCTGTGGTCAGGATCAGGGGGAAGCGCGCCTTGACGAGGAGGCGCGCCGCTTCCTCAACCGCCGCGGGATCCGGGTGTAGGCGCGCCGGTACATGCCGGCGGGGCGGCGAGGTGACCGTGATCTCGCCGAGTGGCTGAGCCAGAACCTCGCGGGGGAGCATTAGGTGCACGGGCCCCTGCGGGGCCATGGTGGCCTGCTCCAGCGCCCGGTCCACGACGGCCTCGAGCTGGATCGCGTTTCGAAGCTCATACTCCCACTTCACATACTCCCGGAGCATCCCGCCCTGATCGAAGGCCTCCTGCGCCCAATGGATGAAGATGTTTCTTGAGCCGGGCAATCCCTCCTCGGTGATGGGATTACGGCCGGCCAGAAACAGAATGGGAATCCGGTCTCGTGAGGCGTTGAGGATCCCGCAGGCGGCGTTGGCCGTCCCGACGGTGGTGTGGACCATCACGGCAGCGATCTTTCCCGAGGCCAGATGGTAGCCGTGGGCCATGGAGACCGCCACGAACTCGTGCGGGACCAGGATCGGGCGAGGGGTCGCCTTCCCCTCGGCACGAAACTTCGCGAAGGCGTCGACAATGGAGGCGAAGTCGGTGCCGGCATTGGCGAGGAAGATTTCGATCCCTCGCTCCCGGAGAAGCTCGAGGAAGGCCTGCGCCACGTTCTCGACCGGAATCCTCTTGGTGCCCATGCTAGACTCTCCTCGCAGGAACTCGTCGCCTGACCAGACCTCTTCCAACGAATCTGACCCCATCGCCAAGGTGATTGGGTGCGGGTCCAAATGACGAGCCAGACGAGGCCCGAGGGAGGAGGGCACCGGAGTGTACGTGGTTGGTACATGAGGATACCCGACGACCGAGAACGACGTATGGCGAAGTTAGTTGGACCCGCACTAGACTCTCCATCCCTGCTCGGACAGATCCACCCGTGTCCCCACCGGGTCGTGCGACGCTCATCGCCACGGCACTAGTGCTTCTCGGCTTGAGCCTTCTCCCGCTCCGCCTTGGCCTGGGCGGTAATCCGCTCCGCCAGGTGGGCCGGGACCTCTTCGTAGTGGGCCAGCTCCATCGAGTAGCTCCCCCGCCCGCCTGACATCGAGCGGAGGTGAGGCTCATAGTTCAGCATCTCGGCCATCGGCGCTTGGGCGCGCACCAGGGTCGTCTCGCCCATCGGGTCCATCCCCAGGATCCGCCCTCGGCGGCTGTTCAAGTCGCCGATGACGTCTCCCGCCAAATCAGTTGGCACCGTTACCTCCACGGTCATGATGGGCTCGAGGAGGACCGGGCCAGCCTGCTCGACGCAAAGCTTAAAGACCTCACGGCCGGCGACTTGAAAGGCAATGTCCTTCGAGTCCACCGGGTGCATCTTGCCGTCGTAGACGATCGCCTTCACGTCCACGATTGGATAGCCGGCCATGACCCCCTGCTCGAGGACCTGGTGGATGCCTTTTTCGATTGACGGGATAAACTGCTGCGAAATCGAGCCGCCGCGAATCTCCTCATCGTAGACGAATCCGCCCCCGCGGGGAAGCGGCTCTACCTTCATGAAGACCTTGGCGTACTGTCCCGCGCCTCCCGTCTGTTTCTTATGGGTATATTCCGTGTCGGCCTTCCGCGTAATGGTCTCACGGTACGGAACACGAGGCGGCAGGAGTGTCACGTCGGTCCCGAACTTCCGGCGCATCCGCTCCATGGTCACCTCGATGTGGAGCTGACCCTGGCCCGAGACCAGGAGCTGCCGGGTCTCGGGGTTGTAATGATAGCGGAGCGACGGATCTTCCTCGGCGAGGCGGGCCAGGGCACTCGAGATCTTCTCTTCGTCACCCCGGGCCTTGGGTTGGATCGCGAACGACATGGGCGGCTCCGGGAACGTAATCGGCGGGAAGAGGATGGCGCGCGCCTCGTCCGAGAGCGTGTCGCCGGTGACCGTCTCTTTGAGCTTGGCCACCACGCCAATCCCTCCCGGCCCCAGGGCCTCAACCGGCTTCTGCTCCTTGCCCTGGGGGACCGCGACCTGGCCAACGCGCTCCCGAGCCTGGCGGGTGGAGTTGTAGAGTTGGGAGTTGGGAGCCAGCGTCCCGGAGTAGACACGGAAGAGGGTCATCTTCCCGACGTGTGGGTCCGCCACCGTCTTGAAGACGAGCGCCGAAAATGGCGCCTTGGCAGTCGGCTCTCGCTGGGCCGGCTGTTTCGTCTTCGGGTCGGTCCCCTCCACCGCTGCCCGCTCGGCGGGTGATGGGAACGACTCCAGGATCAAATCAAGGAGCGGGCCGACCCCGATCAGCTTCGTGGCCGAGCCACAGAGGACGGGGACCACCTTTCCTTCGGCGATCGCCTTGCGCAAGGCCGGGAGCACGGCTCCCTCCTCCAGGCTCCCCTCTTCAAGATATTTCGCGAGCAATTCGTCATCCGTCTCAGCCACGGCCTCCACCAGCTTCTCCCGATACTCCTGCGCCTGGGCTGAGAGGTCCCCGGGGATGGTCTCCTCCCGGACCTTGGGGTTTCCTGGCTCGGAGAGATAGGCCTTCATCTTCACCAGGTCCACGACGCCCTTGAAGCCGGCCTCGGCGCCGACAGGGAGCTGAAGAGGAATGAAACGCGCCTTGAGGCGGCGCTGCATCGAGTCGCGGGCCCGGAAGAAGTCGGAGCGCTCGCGATCCAGCCGGTTGACGAAGGCGAGGCGCGGGAGATTGTAGTCGTTCGCGAAGCGCCAGACCTTTTCGGTCTGGACCTCGACCCCCGCCACCCCGCAGACGACCACGATCGCCCCCTCCACGACACGGAGCCCGGCGCGGGCGTCGGCGATGAAATCGCCGTACCCTGGCGCGTCCACCAGGTGGAGGCGGTGCCCTTTCCAGTCACAGTGCGCCACCGCTGTGGAGATCGTGATCTTCCGCTTGATCTCATCCGGGTCGGAGTCGGTGACGCTGGTCCCGTCGTCCACCCTGCCCAGTCGGGTCGTGGCGCCGGCGGCGTAGAGGATCGCCTCCACGAGGGAGGTCTTCCCGACTCCTCCGTGACCGACGAAGCCGAGGTTTCTGATCTTGGTCACGTCTATGGCCATGGGCGCCTCCGTTCAGTAAGATGGCGGGACCTCATCGTAGCACAGTGGCGAGGAGGTGGGGAAGGGCCCGAGATCGGGAGGGGTTACGCGGGCTTGACCCCCACCGCGCCGTAGAAGTTCACGGTGAAGACAAAGGCGCCGGCCTCCGCCTGGGCCTTGATTGCGGAAAGCCACCGCCGCGCCGCGCGCTCGCTAACAACTCCAAGCTTGACTGCCCCCGCCGCCCGTCGCTCCAGAGTCGACCACGTCCAGGGATCGAGCCGCGTGTCTTGATAGACGTCGGTGATGAGTCGGACATGCTGGAGCCCGAGGCGGCGGAGCATCCCGAAAAGCGTCCTCCCGCTCCACGGGTCATTGTAGATCTTCTGCGTGTAACCCTCGAAGAGCCGACGCGTCAGAGCGCGGTCGGGGTGGTCGAGGGCCTGCGTGCCCCAGTCCTGGTCCTGGACCCCGACGACGCCGCCCGGGCAAGTCACGCGGATCATCTCCTTCACGATCGCCTGAGGATTCGGGACGTGAAGGAGAACCGTCACGGCCAGCGCGCCATCGAACGTGCCATCTCGGAACCTGAGGCGCGCGCCGTCACCGGCCACGAAGCGGATGCGTCGGTCCAGCCCGTGCTCTCGGGCGAGACGGCGGGCCGCCTGTATCAGGGTTCGACTTGGATCCACGCCGACGACACGGCCTCGCGGCCCGACCATCTGGGCGAGGTCTCGGCAGACAACCCCTGTGCCACACCCGACCTCGAGCACTCGAGAGCCTGGCTTGACCCGAACGAATTTCAAGAAATGACGGCGGAGCCTCGTCTGGCTCCTGGTCCGCCCCCGCGCCTCGAGGCTCTGGACGAACTGGCCAGGATCAGGCTGGCGGTCGATCGCGCGGAAGGGATCGGGGTGCCGGGACATTCTCATCGCCCCTTGAACGTCGGCACCTTCTTCTCGGCAAAGGCGGTGACGCCGCTCTTGAAGTCTTCCGTCTTCCCGCTCCGGGCGATGAACTCCGTCTCCAGCTCCATCTGGGTCTCGAGCCCTCCGCCCAGAGAGTGGTGGAGGAGAAACTTCCCGGATCCGAAAGCGAGCGTGGGCCCCTGCGCCAGTTGTCGCGCCAGGGCGCGGAGCGCTTCGGGAAATTCCGCATCGGGCACGACCCGATTCACGAGCCCCCACTCCAAAGCCTCCCTCGCCGTCAGCGAGCGATTCAAGTAGAAGAGCTCGAGGGCTCGCCGGATCCCGATGAGCCTCGGGAGGAAGTAGGTCGAGCTGCCGTCGGGCGTGGCGGCGATCCCGGCGTATGCCATCGTGAACCGGGCCGAGTCCGCGGCCACCACGAGGTCCCCTGAGAGCGCCAGGGAAAAGCCCCCGCCGGCGGCCACCCCGTTGACGCCCATCAGCACCGGCTTCTGGCTTCGGGCCAGGCGGGAGATGGCATTGTGGAGGTGCGTGGTCAACTCCTTGAGGAGGAGGCCGATCCGGGGAAGATTGCCGGCGAACTCCTTGACGTCGCCGCCCGCGCAGAAGGCCTTCCCCCTTCCCGTCACGACGATGCACCGGACCTCGGGATCTTCATCCGCCTGAAGCGCCGCCTCGTACAGCTCGCGCGCGACCGGGACGGTCAGGGCATTCAGCGCCTCCGGCCGGTTCAGGCTGATCGTGGCGATGGAGTCTTTGACATCAAAGAGAACCGCCTGGGAAGGCATCCGTCTCTCCTTTGCCTATTACTTCGTTGCTCACCCTTACTTCCCCCATAGCCGCTCGATCAGGCCGCTTGCCTTGATCTTGTTGACGAAGGTCAGGTCCACGAACTGCTCAGCCCTGGCGGTCTTGGCCTCAGGAATCCCTGCGGCAGCGGCTTCGATGTTCTTCTGGATGCCTTCCAAGGAGGGGAACCCGTCCTTCCGCCACTGATCCTTATAGAAGTCGTAGGTCTCCTTCAGCAGCTTGGGATCGGAGACTCGGGTGTACTTCTCGATCACCTTCATTCCAAAATCCTGATCGGTCTTCAGCCGATGGCTGCCCTTGATGGCCGCCCGGATGTATCGCTCGACCAGCTCCGGGTTTTCACTGGCCCACTGGCGGGTCGTCGCAATGGCCGTGCCCTGGGATTTGATCCCGATCTTCGCGATGTTCAGCAGCTCCCGGAAACCCATCTCCCGCGCCCTGAGGGTGTCCGGCGGCTGGAAGACGCCTGCGAGCACCTTGCCGAACTGCATCGCCGCCAGGGTTTCCGGCGGGCCGCCCGTGGCCAGAAAGGTGACCTGTCCCTCCAGGCCGAGGTACTTCACCCCCTCCTTCCCGGCCAGGTGGGTGATCGCCCCGAAGTTCGTGACCCCGATCGCCTTGCCCTTTAACTGCTCGGGCCGCTCGATCGAGGGGTGCACATAGATCGACTGGCTGAGGGTGTCAACAAAGCCCGCGACCATGACGTAGGTCCCGCCCTTCAGGGTGGCTTCGACGATCTGCTGACCGCCCACGAAGGCGATGGGCACCTCGTGCGAGTGGATGGCCGCCAGGATCGGGGCGCCGGCCTGGATTCGCGTCAAGGATACATCCAGGCCCTCCTCGTCGAAGAAGCCGCCTTCTTTGGCCGCCCAGAGCGGCCCGATGGTGGCGGCCGTCGTCGTGTACGCCGACCTGAGCGCGACCTTTTGAGCGGGCCTGGGCGCCGGCGCTTGAGCAGTGACCGAGGCGACGAGAGCAAGAGCGACAGCTAGAGCTACGGGTTGGGCGATCAAGCAGATGCGTCGGCGCCTCATCATTAACCCTCCCTCGTCATTGTCGGCGCGAATGAGCTACTCGTTCTCAGACAGGATCTTCCGCCGCGTCTGGCCGCACTATCTCTTGTCGGCCCGAAAATTCAGCACGCGCTTCAGGAACTGGCCGGTGTAGGATCTTGCCGCCTGGCGGGCGACGTCTTCGGGAGTGCCCGTGGCGATGACCTCGCCGCCCTCATCCCCGCCCTCGGGCCCGAGGTCGATGATCCAGTCCGCGGTCTTGACGACGTCGAGGTTGTGCTCGATGACGATCACGGTATTCCCCTGGTCCACGAGCTGGTTCAGGACATCGAGAAGTCGCTGGATATCGGCGAAGTGGAGACCCGTCGTCGGCTCATCGAGGATATAAAGCGTCCGGCCCGTGGCACGACGGGAGAGCTCGGTCGAGAGTTTGACGCGCTGGGCCTCGCCGCCCGAGAGCGTGGTGGCGGACTGCCCCAGCCGGATGTAATCCAACCCCACATCGTGGAGGGTCTGGAGCTTCTGCTTGATCGGCGGGATCGTCTCGAAGAAGGCCAGGGCCTCGTGGACCGTCATGCCCAGAACCTCGGCGATATTCTTCCCCTTGTAGCGGATCTCCAGGGTCTCGCGGTTGTAGCGCTTCGCCTTGCAGACCTCGCATGTGACGTAGACGTCGGGGAGGAAGTGCATCTCGATCTTGACCAGGCCATCCCCCTGGCAGGCCTCGCAACGCCCGCCCTTGACGTTGAAGCTGAAGCGGCCGGGCTGGTAGCCGCGTGCTCGGGCGTCCGGAGTTCGCGCGAACAACGTGCGGATGAAGGTGAAGACGCCGGTATAAGTCGCGGGATTGCTCCTGGGCGTCCGTCCGATCGGAGACTGGTCAATGTTGATGACCTTGTCAATCGCCTCAGTCCCTTGAATCCGCTCGTGGACGCCGGGTCGTTCCTGGGCCCGGTAGAGGCGCTGGGCCAGGGCGCGGTAGAGGACGTCGCTGACCAGGGTGGACTTGCCGGAGCCCGAGACGCCCGTGACGCACGTGAACGTACCGAGGGGGATCTTGACAGGCATCCCCTTGAGGTTGTGCTCCCGCGGGCCATGGATCGTGAGGAACTTCCCGTTGGGGTCGCGGCGCGCCTTCGGGATCGGGATTTGGAGTTCCTTGGCCAAGTAGCGACCGGTCAGGGACGCCTTGTTGGCGATGATCTCGTCCGGCGTCCCGACGGCCACCACCTGGCCGCCAAGCTCCCCCGCGCCCGGGCCGAGATCAATGACATAATCCGCGGAGCGGATGGTCTCCTCGTCGTGCTCCACCACGAGGACTGTGTTCCCGAGATCGCGAAGCTGCTTCAGGGTGGCAAGGAGCCGACGGTTGTCCCGCTGGTGGAGCCCGATCGACGGCTCATCCAGGATGTAGAGCACCCCGACGAGACTCGAGCCGATCTGCGTGGCCAGGCGGATACGCTGTCCCTCACCACCCGAGAGACTGGCGGCGGCCCGGTCCAGCGTCAAGTAATCGAGCCCCACGTTCATGAGAAAGCCGAGGCGCTCGCGGATCTCCTTCAGAACGCGCCGGGCGATGGCCATCTCCCGCTCGGAGAGCTTGAGCCCCTCGAAGAACCTGGCCGCGTGTTTAATCGAGAGCGCGCTCAACTCCGCGATCGACTTCCCGCCGATCAGGATCGACGTGCTCTCGGGTCTGAGACGCGCGCCCTTGCAGTTAGGGCAGTTCCGGAGAGACATGAAGCGCTCGATCTCCTGCCCCACCTCCCCGGAGCTGGTCTCGCGGTATCGCCGCTCCAGGACTTTCAAGATCCCCTCGAACCCCCCCTCGCCGTTCCCATAGAGGATGATCCCCTGGATCTCCTTCTTGAGCCTCTTCCACGGAGTCTCCAGGCTGAACCGGTGGCGCTTGGCCAGGACGCGCATCGTCTGACGGAAGTAGGGCGACTCCCGCTGTGCCCAGGGCGCCAGCGCCCCCTCGGCGATGGAGCGCTCGGGGCTCGGCACGACCAGCTCCGGATCCACCTCCCAGCGCGTTCCCAGGCCACCGCACTCCGGGCAGGCGCCGTAGGGGTTATTAAAGGAGAACATGCGCGGGGAGATCTCGGGGAAGCTGACGCCGCAGCGGGCGCAAGCGAGCTGCTCCGAAAAGAGCATCCCCTCGCCCTCCAGCGGCTCCACCAGCACCACGCCCTCGGCCAGCTTGAGGGCCGTTTCCAGGGAATCGGCCAAACGGCTCCCGATCGTCTCCTTCACGATCAGCCGGTCCACGACCACCTCGATCGTGTGCTTCTTATTCTTGTCCAGATCAATCTCTTCGTTGAGCTCCCTGAGCTGGCCGTTGACCCGAACGCGGACGTATCCCTGGCGGCGAAGATCGAAGAAGAGCTTCTTGTACTCCCCCTTCCTGCCGCGCACGACCGGGGCCAGTACTTGAAGCCGCGTCCCGACCGGAAGCGTGAGCACCCGGTCAACCATCTGCTGGACCGTCTGGGCCGCGATCACCCGCCCGCACTTGGGACAGTGGGGGATCCCGATGCGGGCATAGAGGACGCGGAGATAATCGTAGATCTCCGTGACCGTGCCCACGGTCGAGCGGGGGTTCTTCGAGGTCGTCTTCTGCTCGATGGAGATGGCGGGCGAGAGCCCCTCGATCGAGTCCACGTCCGGTTTTTCCATCTGCTCGAGAAACTGCCGGGCATAGGCCGAGAGCGACTCCACATAGCGCCGCTGCCCCTCGGCATAGAGGGTGTCGAAGGCGAGCGTGGATTTCCCCGAGCCGGAGAGCCCCGTGATGACCACGAGCTGGTCGCGCGGGATCTCGAGGTCGATGTTCCTGAGGTTATGCTCGCGCGCGCCCCGGATGATGATGCGGTCAGACGCCATAGGGTTGCCCCGGAAGGTGAGGCGGAGGAATTATATCACGCACCAGCGCGACCACGCCGTTCATGCGGCCCCCGAGGCGCCCATCCCTTCCTCGTAGCCGGAGGCCCACCCGCCTCCGCGTTCCCCTTGACACGCTCTTCATCCGCGCCGTAGCATCGGCCATGCTCCTACAGCCCATCTGAAACCAAGCACATGAACCTACTCGTCACCAACACGCGTCACGCCCACGCCTACTCGATCATCCGGTCTTTGAGGCCCTATGCGCGGAGAGTCGTGGCGACGATGTACGGCGGGAGCCGCTTTGTGGCCGCTCTTTCCCATGCCACCAACTCTCGCTTGGTCGACAAGCGGTACTACGTTCCCTCACCCGTGGCCGATTGGCGGGCCGGCAACATCCAGAGAGAAAACACAGAACGGGAGGAGGGCTACATTCGTGCCGTCCTGACGATCTGCGAGCAAGAAAAAATCGATACCATCTTCCCTTCCTGGGACCCCCTTGTCTATGTCTTTTCCAAGAACAAGGATCGCTTCGAGCGGTTGGGGGTCCTGGTTCCTATCCCTGATTATGAGGCCATCCGGACGGCTATGGACAAGTACGCAACAGCCAGGGTGGCCCAGGAGGTTGGTTTCCCTTGCCCCAAGACTTACCTGCCCGAAAGCGAAAAGGATCTACCCTGGATCGCGGAGGAGGTTGGGTTCCCCGCGATCATCAGGCCGCGCTTCACCTCGGGGGGGGAAGGGATGGCGATCGTCGGGAATCTCACGGAGCTGCGGGAGAAAGTCCGCCTCATTCAGGCGACCCGCGGTATCCCCATGATACAGGAATTTATCCCAGGAACTCGGGTCCGCGGTGAGAGCTCCTTCGTTCTTGTGACCGACAAGAGGGGCGATCTCAAGACGTGTTTCTCGACGAGACGGTTACGGACGTGTCTCCGGTTGCGCAACAACATGGCGGTGATCCACGAGCTTGCCCCCCTTCATCCTCTTCTGGCCCATGCCGTCAGGCTTGTGCAGAGACTCGGCTTGTGGGGAGGCATGAGCGTGTCAACAAAGGTCGACGTCCGGGACGGAGTCCCCAAGTTGATGGAGATCAATCCCCGGCTCGGTTCCCGTTTGTGGCACATGACGGAGCTGGGCATCAACGCACCCCTGATGATCTTAAAGATCGCCCGAGGAGAGGAGGTCGAGCCAGTTACAGACTACCCGACTGGAACGCTGTTCCTTGAGCCTGTCGAGGACGCGATCCAGTTGGGATTTTGGGCGATGGATAGCCTGATGTACAAGTTACGGACCCGGCTCCTGGGACGGACCCCGATCGACCCTCTCAACGCGCCGACGGGGTGCACGGAGATGATTCGCTCCATCCAGTCCACGTACTTCTCCGGTTCCCGGAGGAGGCTTTTCAATCCTCATTTTCGATATTTCTTGCAGGACCCCGCGGTCTCCGTGCTCTGGTGGCTCACGGTGGCCAGGCGGGTGTGGAGCCAGACCGACAGGCTCGGAAAGTAACCGAGGGGACGCCGGACGTCTTGCCTTTCGCCTCCGTCACCTGATGAAGAGCTGCCGGAACTCGGCCGACAGGGCTTCGCCGCGGTCTGCCAGCATGGGGCTGGCTGGATACAGTTTCAGTTTCGATTTATCGAACGTGGAATCGCTCAGCCCAATTTCGGGCCGCACGGCGATCCGGTCCATGTCGCGAAAAATGGTCTGTCCTTCCCGCGAGAGCACAAAGTCGATGAACAGCTTGGCCGCGTTCGGAGATTTCGGACGGACGGAGAGCGCGATCGTTCTCATTCCCGCGATGATCGGGTCCATCGTCGTCACCCACTCCACCGGGGCTCCCTTTTGCTTGAACTCCTCGATCCGGTGTGCGTAGACCAGAGCAAGAGGGAATTCTCCGGCCACAAGATGCTGGGCAATGAGCGTGTGACCTTTGCGCACGAGAGGCTCCTGGGCAGCCAGAGCCTTCATGAATGTCCTCCCTCGCTCCTCGCCCATAGCAGAAAGCATGGCTCCGTACCACTCGAATTCTTCCCGATCGAGTGCGAATTGCTTTTTCCAGCGGGGATGCAGGAGATCCTCCCACCGTTTGGGCGCGGCGCTTGGGCTGACCAGCTTCGTGTTGTAGGCGACCACGTAGCAGTTGTTGTACACACCGGTCCAGTACCCTTGCGGGTGGCGGAACGCGTCCGGATATCCCAGAGCTTCGGGTGAATGATAAGGAGCCAGCAGGTTAGCTTTCTGGGCCAAATGAACGGGAAAGGCGGTATTGAAGAACACGTCAAAGAGAATCTGCCCTGCTCGCGCTTCCATGAGTGCCTTGTTGAGAACCGTCTCCCCGCTGGCTCGGTAGAACTTTGCCTTCAGGAACGGATGCTGCTTCTCCAAGGCTTGCTGGAGCCGGGAGATCTCGCCAATGCTCAGCGAGGTGTACAAGACAAACTCTCCCCCCTCCCGTTTGGCCCCTTCGATGAGTTCCTGTCGCGATTGGGCAACGGCGACGCTCGTGAGTGCGAACGGGAGCACGAGAGTCAGGAGTAGCCGTCTCCAGATGAGCACGAACGGAACTCGGATGATGATGCGGTCACTGGTCATGACGGTCTCGTTCGATAAATTTCAGGTACTCCTGCCAGTGTTGGTCGCGCGCCAGAGCAAAAATTATATCACGCCCCGTCGCGAGAGAGACGGCGGTGGAGCAGGGAGAAATGGTCGGTGAGTCCGCGCGGGCGATAGAGGGAGACCAACAGGATCAGGAGACCCACCAGCGGGGCAAGCCACACCGCGGGGGCGCGGATGAGGGTATCCAGCCAGTTCGGGTCGGCACCACTCGGCAGGTGGGCCATGGCCAGCATGGCGACGAAGCAGACGAGTCCGGTGACAATGCCGACCCCGAGGCCCAAGGGCGTGACGCGCCCCCACCAGGCGGTCAGGAAAAGGGACGGAGCGAGGGTGACCGCCGCAAGGCCAAACGCCGAGACGGCTAACCGAAAGGGATGAAGCGGCAAGGCGACGGCTAACGCCAGAGCCACACCCCCGATGGCCCACACGCTCAGTCGAGGCCATCGCGCTCCGCCCAAGGCCAGCGCCGCGTTTGCGCCGGCCTCGAGGGCTCCGGTGAACGCCCCGACAAAGGCGGAAAGAAGCCCGATCTGGGCAAGCGTGACCAGGCCCCTCCCGGCGTGCCCCATTCCCACGAGCTCAGGAAGGAGCACCATCTCTCCCCATCGCACACCGCCCAGATACAACTGAGGAGCGAAGCGGGCCCCATAGATTCCCCAGAGCTGAAGCGCGAGCAAGGAGAGCGCCAGCAGGAAGGCCCCGAGAAGGAGCCCACGGCGCGCGACACGCGGAGATGGCGCGCTGCCGAGCGCGAAGAGAAGCGGTGGCATCCCGAGCGCCCCCACAAGCAGGGTGACAACCAGGCCCAGCTCGCCGCGAAGGCGGCGCCAGGCGCCGTCGGCCCAGAAAGCCCCGCTCGATGGGCTCCCCGGAATCTCCTTACCGCCTTCAAAGGTGAGCGAGACAGGATCCATCAGGATCAACCGGTCCCCCTGGAGAAACGGGAGCGTCGTGTCCCGCTCGACCCGACGGTCCACGATCTGGCTCCGGTCCCCGCCGGTGAGCACGAGGCGCAGACGCCCGGGTTCCCGCACCGTGACCCGATGCGATCTCCGAAACTCGAGGGTGAGGGGTCTCGCGGGAAGCCAAGGGTCCGGCAGAGGGCTCCACACCGTCTCCTCTTTAAAGGCGAAGGTCCGCTGGCCTGCGACCTCGCCCCAGACCGGGAGGGGTCGGGGATCGGTGCGAACCATGATGAGCGCGAGCGGCAGGCAGAGGGCCACGGCGGTGATCGCGAACGCCCCGGCCCGAATCCACCTGAGTGAGCGATTCCCTGCCCAGGCGACCATCGCGATCCCGAGAATTCCGAGCGCCACCAAAGGCCAACGCGATGGCCATCTCCACCAGCTTCCGAGAAGAAGGACGGAAGCCAACTCTCCCCAGAGAATCAGAAGACAGACCAGGAGCGACGTCACCCCGACGAGTCGCCTGAGCCCCGGGGCATCGAACCTCAATCCCACCGCGGTCGTCGGCGTGGGCGCCCGCGCGCCCCAGGGATGAGCGGCAAGGCAAAGGGTGAGAAGGAGTCCACCCAAGAGGGCGAGCGGCAGACCGAGGCCCGCCAAACCGTTCGCCATGACCTCTGGGGCCAAAACGATCAGAAACGACGCAGGAAGCGAAAGGGCCGCGACCCCCAGACTCCCGAGCCACATCATTTCTCTTCCTCCTCCCAGCGGGTCATCCGGCGCACAAAGGCCCACGCCGCACCCAGGGCAACCGGATAGAGAAGAAGCCCGCCCCACCACCATGCGACAGGGAGCCGTCCCACCCGAACCGTCCCCACTACCCACGGCGGGAGGCGCGCGGCCCAGAACAGGGCGAAGAGCAAGGAGACGAGGCCCGCGGCCAAGAAAGCGATCCGGCGTGGGCGACGCCAGGGATCGTCAAGAGGCCGGCGGCGCGACAACGTGATCAGGAGGGAGCGCCGAGGCGCGCGGAGAGTTCTCTCGCAGCTTGACTCACCAGGGGGGAAAGCTCTCGTTCGATCCGGTCAGGGGTCAGGCGGAACGTTGGGCCGACCAGGCCGAGACTTGCCATCACCTGCCCTTCCTCATCCCGGACGGGCGCGGCAAGCCCCCGGACCCCTGCCTTCGGATCTTCATCCTCGACGTCGTAGCCGCGCTGCGCCGATTCCGCGAGCCGACGACGCAGCTCATCCGGATCCGTGACCGGAGATTCCTGAATCGCCTCGTCAAGCCTCTCGGGTGGGAGAAACGCGAGCTGAATCTTCCCGTGAGCGGTGAGCCACGCCGGGGCGCGTGCGCCCAGCCGGGGCGCGACGCGGATCGCCTGAGTCGTCTCCACCATGGCGACGTAGACCACCGAGGCATCGTCCAAGATCCCGAGGTAGGCGGTCTCGTCGCAGTGCCGAACCAGGTCCTGGAGGATCGGGCGCGCTTCCCGGGCGGGGGACAGAAGCCGTTGTACGTGCTGGCCGAGCTGATAGAGCTTCAGGCCGAGGCGATAGCGGCCGGTGCCCAGCTCCTGCGTCACGTACCCTCGGGTCTCCAGCGTGGCGAGGAGGCGGAAGGCGTTGTTCTTGTGGATGCCGAGTCTCTTGGCCAGGTCGGTGAGGCCGAGGGAGCCGTCGTGCTCCGTGAATGCCTCGAGCAGGTCCAAGGCGCGACCAACAGACCGGATCAGATAGGCCGACTTGGGTTTCCGCATGTCAGTTCTCGAGAGCCACTATATAAATGATGCGTTCATGAAGTCAACTTCACTGTTGGCTGTGGTATCCTGGGAAAAATTAGACCTGATAGGAGAGAGCATGGCGGAGCGACGGCGGATCACCGTCATCGTCGCCCATCCGGACGACGCCGAGTTCGGATGCGCGGGGAGCGTGGCCAAGTGGATCCGGGAAGGCGCCACGGTCGCCTACGTGGTTGCCACCAACGGGAACAAGGGGTCAGGGGATCGTGCCATGACCTCGGAACGGCTGGCGCGAATCCGCGAAGAAGAGCAGCGGAAGGCGGCAGAGGTCCTCGGGGCCGAAGCGGTGGTCTTCCTCGGCTACCCGGACGGCGAGTTGGAAGACGCGCCGCCCTTGCGGCGCGATGTCGTGCGGGCCATTCGTCAGTTTCGGCCAGAGCGCGTGGTGACGCAGAATCCGTTTCGGACACTGAACCCCTACGGCTCCCATCGCGACCACCGCACCATCGCCGGGGTCGTTCTCGACGCGGTCTATCCCATGGCGCGGGATCATCTCTATTTTCCCGAACTGCTCACCGAAGGGCTCCAGCCGTGGAAGGTGCGCGAGGTGTATCTCATGGGTCGCGACGAGCCCGACATTTGGGTGGACATCACCGAGACACTGGATGTCAAACTGAAGGCGCTCGCCTGCCATCAGAGCCAGGTGGGCGAGTGGGAGGCCGTGGAGACGCGCGTTCGGGAGTGGGCGCAGGAGACGGGACGGGCCAAGGGCTACGCCTTCGCCGAATCGTTCCGCCACATCGTGCTCCCGCGCTAACTCGTCACTCAACCGACCCCCCATGCCCCGGCCAGAGATGCCCCGCCCGCTCAGGGTCATTCTCCTCTGCGCGATCCTTCTAGCCCTCGGCGGGTGCGCCGGTCAGGCGCTTCCTACCCCTGTCGCCACCTCGGCAGATGCATCCCTCGACGCGGCGTGGCTTCTGGATCAAGTCAAAGCCCTGACGACCCCCGAGATGGCAGGGCGGGCCGCCGGGACGCCCGGGGCGGACCGTGCCGCTCAGCACATCGCGCAGGTCTTCCGAGAGGCCGGCCTTCGTCCCGGAGGTGAAGACGGCTACTTCCAGTGGTTTGAGGTCACCACCGGAGTCCGCCTCGGCCAACCGACCCGCCTTCGCGTCCGCCGAGGAGACCTCAGCCTCGATTATGCCGTGGGCGAGTCCTTCGTTCCTTTTCGCTTTTCCGAGTCGGGACGAGTCCAGGGCGAGGTCGTCTTTGCCGGCTACGGGATCACCGCGCCCGACCTCAACTATGATGACTACGCCAACCTCGATGTCACCGGCAAGATTGTCCTCGTCCTGACACACGAGCCGCGGGAGCGCGACGAGACAAGCCCATTCCGAAGACCTGAGGCGTTCCATTACACGGAGCTTCGCCATAAGGTGATCAATGCGCGGGAGCGCGGGGCCAGGGCGATCATCCTCGTCACCGACGAGCTGAACCATAAAGACGAGCCAGAGACCCTCACGCCCTTGCGCGGCAGTAGCGCCTCTCAGTGGGGGATCGTGGCTGTCCATGCCTCCCGGCGGGTCGCGGGGGCCCTGCTGACCGGAAGCGGAACGACGCTGGCCCAGCTCCAGCAGGAGATCGACGCTCGCCTCGAGCCACGCTCGCGTCCACTCCCGGGAGGAACCGTCGAGCTTGAAGTCGCGCTCGCCCGCGAGCGCGGGCGGACCGCCAACGTGGTCGGAATCCTCCCGGGGCGGGACCCGCGCCTTCGGGACGAAGCGATCGTCATCGGAGGCCACTACGACCACCTTGGGACGGGAATGGAGTTCTCGCTCGCTCCCCATCGTGTCGGGGAGATTCACCCCGGCGCCGATGACAACGCCTCGGGCACCGCGGCCGTCATGGCCCTGGCCCGCGCCTTTGCAAGGGTGGGAGGCGCGCGGCGGACGCTCGTCTTCGCCGCCTTCACTGCCGAGGAGCTGGGCCTCCTCGGCTCGACCCACTATGTGCGGTCGCCTTCGATCCCGCTTGATCGAACCATGGCTATGCTCAATCTGGACAGTGTGGGCCGGATGCAGGGAAACCGTGTCAACGTCATGGGCGTGGACTCTGCAAGAGAGCTCAGGGCGCTCGTGAGCGAGATCGGAGCTAAGCTCGGGCTCGAGCTTCGTCTGACCGGCGACGCGTTCGGCCCGTCCGACCACACGGCCTTCTACACGCAGGACCGCCCCGTCCTCTTCTTCTTCACCGGGACACACGAGGATTACCACCGTCCCACGGACACCTGGGAGAAGATCGACGCCGAGGGCCTCCGCCGCGTAGCCTTGGCGGCCTACCGCGTGGCGTCACGGCTGGCAAACCAGGAGACGGGGCTTGCGTTCGTCAAGCCCGAGGCCGGTCCGTCGCGGGGGCGCGGAGGAGGCGGGTATGGGCCGTACTTTGGGTCCATTCCGGATTTCTCGGATTCTCCCGTCCCGGGCGTTCGTCTGGGAGGGGTCCGCCCAGGCAGCCCTGCGGAGAAGGCCGGGCTCAAGGGCGGGGACATCATCGTGAAGTTCGCGGGGGTGGTGGTGCGAAACCTCGACGACCTCACCTTTGCCTTGAGAACCAGGCGGGCGGGCGACACGGTGGAGGTGATCTATCTTCGCGACGGCACCGAGCACGCCGTCCGGACCACGCTGGAACAGCGGAGGTAAGGAACCCGATGCTTCGCTGGGCCCTCGACCGGCGCACCGTCCTGAAATTGGGGCTGACCGCTGCGGCCTGGGCGCTCTGGGAGCGGATGGGGGCGGTTCACCTGGCGCAGGCTCAGCCCTCGTTTCACGACCCGAGGGAACGGCACCTGACCAATATCCGCCAGCTCACGTTTGGCGGGCTGAACGCGGAGGCGTACTTCGACTCAACGGGAACGCGGCTGGTCTTTCAATCGACTCGTCCCCCGTTTGACTGCGACCAGATCTTTACCATGGCGGCTGATGGCCGCGATGTCCAACTCGTCTCTCCCGGAAACGGGCGAACCACCTGCGCGTATTTCTTCCCGGACCGGCCACGCCTCCTTTATGCCTCCACTCACTTCGATCACGCGACCTGCCCGCCGCCGCCGGACAGGAGCCGGGGGTATGTCTGGCCCGTCTATCCGAGCTACGAGATCGTCACCGCCAATCTCGACGGCACTGATCTCAAGCGACTCACCCAGGCTCCGGGCTACGACGCGGAGGCGGTCGTCTCCCCCGATGGGCGGAGCATCGTCTTCTGTTCGGCCCGGGACGGAGACCTGGATCTCTACCTGATGGACGCCGACGGCGGCAATGTCCGTCGCCTCACTGACCGCTTGGGCTATGACGGCGGCCCGTTCTTCTCCTGGGATGGCCGCCATATTGTCTATCGGTCGTACTACCCGGAGAGTCGGGAGGAGCAGGACGCTTACCGGGCCGGCGTGGCCCGGTTCGAGGTCCGCCCAGCCGTAATGGACCTCTATGTGATGCGATCCGACGGCCGCGAGCCGCGAAAGGTCCTGGCCAACGGGGGAGCCAACTTCGCCCCGTTCATGCTCCCCGATTCTCAGCAGATCATCTTTTCCTCAAACATGCACGACCCGTTCCGTCGCACCTTCTCCCTCTATCTGGTCCGCGCAGACGGCTCCGGCCTTGAGCGGGTCACCTACGCCGAGGACTTTGCCAGCTTTCCCATGATCTCCAAAGACGGCCAGAGGCTCGTGTTCTGCTCGACCCGTAATGCGCGCGGCCCCCGGGAGATCAACGTTTTCATCGCCGACTGGATCCCGTAGCGCTCGGTGGCCCCGCCGAAGCCACCAGCTTTTTGGGAGCCGGGACCGACTGGCTCCGCGGTGTTACAATTGGGCCGGTCGTTCCAGCGGACCCCCCGACCAAAGGAGTCCGGATGAAATTCGACGTGAACATCTCGCTCGACAATTTGCTCGAGGTCCCGGCCCTGGCGCGGGAGGCCGAGGCGCTAGGCTTCGACGGCCTCTGGGCTTCGGAGACGAAGCGCGACCCCTTCTTCCCCCTGGTCCTCGCCGCGGAGCATACGCGACGCGTGTCGCTCGGAACCGCCATCGCGGTGGCCTTTCCGCGCAGCCCGATGATCCTGGCGCACATCGCGTGGGATTTGGCCGAGGCCTCGCGCGGTCGCTTCATCCTCGGGCTCGGGACACAGGTCAAGGGGCACAACGAGCGGCGCTTCTCGGTGAAGTGGGTCTCCCCCGGCCCCCGCCTCCGCGAGGTCGTCCTGGCCCTCAGGGCGATCTGGGACTGCTGGCAGAATGGAACGCCGCTCAACTTCCGCGGAGAGTTCTACACCTTCACCCTGATGACCCCGTTCTTCAATCCCGGCCCGATCCACCATTCGAAGATCCCGATCTATCTGGCCGCAATCAATCCGTACAACTGCCGCTTGGTGGGGGAGCTCGCTGATGGGATCCAGATCCATCCTTTCCACTCGGTCACGTACCTCCGTGAGCGAGTGCTTCCCCACATCGCGGAGGGACTGCAGAAATCAGGCCGCTCCCGTGAAGACGTGACCCTCGCCGCACCGGTTTTCATCGTAACAGGAAAGAGTACCAGGGAGATCGAGCAGGAGAAGCGCTCGGTCAAAAGCCAGATGGCCTTCTACGCCTCGACCCGGACCTACCAACCCGTGCTCGACGCCCATGGCTGGGGGGATCTCGCCGCCCGGCTTCATCGGAAGTCGGTCGAGGGCGACTGGACCGGCATGGCCGACGTGATTACGGACGAGATGCTGGAGGTCTACGCCGTGATGGGCCCGCTCGACGAGATCGCCGCCCGGCTTCGCCAGCGATACGAAGGCCTCGTGGACCGGCTGAGCCCGTACCTTCCCTGGGAGGCCAAGGGCGATCGCAGCCTGCTGGCAGAGCTCGTGAAATCCTTCAAGAGATAGGGGGAGGCCGCCATGAAGGTTGGAACGGCAGGAGAATCGCGGCAATCGTTGGAGTTCCAAGGACGTAATAGGCGGACCAGCCTAATACTGATAGGCTGACCGGCCTATCCTGAAGGGAGAGTTTCAATTCAAGCTCGGCGACCGGCTGGTTAGCGCATCTGCCGGTGCATTCGTCTTCGTGCCGCGGGGGCAGGCGCACACTTTTCAGAACGTCGGCACAGAGCCCGGAATGTTCTTGGGGGGCATGATGCCGGGAGGTCTTGAGGGGCTCTTTATCGAAATGAGTGGTGCCGACGCGGAAAAGCGTCGCAAGCTGGCGGAGAAATACGGCATCGAAGGCGTGGCACCACCCCCCGGAAGGTAACGCGAAAGGAAGTCTGGCGTCTCTACCAGAATCTGCACCGAACAAAGGCTTGCAGGCGACGGCGTACAGCCTCCGCTCCTCCGTTGCTCCGGCTTCCCGCCGCGCCTGATGCCTGGCGTTAGCCCCGACCACGCCGCGCTAAACCGGGCTTGATGACAAAAGGCACACATCGAGTTATACTCTCGAGGTGAAGCCGTTTCGGTGGAGCCCGGACAAGAACGAACGTCTGAAGGCCGAGCGTGATATCTCCTTCGAGGAGATCGTTCTTGCTATCGAGGAAGGTGGGCTCAAGGACCTTCTGGTCCACCCGAACCAGCGGCGGTATCCGGGGCAGGTCGTGCTCGTGGTGGCTTATCGTGACTACGTATACCTCGTCCCTTCGGTCGAGGAGAGCACGCACTGCGTCTTGAAGACCATCATTCCGAGCCGGAAGGCGACGCGAGACTACCTTGGAAGGGAGGAGTCCGATGAAGAAGCTTGATCGCTACGAACAGGGGATTCTCAGGGCGTACGAGAAAGGCACCTTGGTCTCTGCGCACCCGACGAAGGCGCAACTTCGCGCACTCGGCGACGCGGCGCGCGCGACCTTCATCAAGAATCGGCGAGTGAATATCCGTCTTTCCGCCGCCGACCTGATGGACATTCAAGCGCGAGCGTATGAAGAGGGGGTACCGTACCAAACCCTGATCGCAAGCGTCCTGCACAAGTACGTGTCGGGACGATTGCGTGAGGCACGGTCACGTCTAACCACGCGCTCAACACGGCCGCGCGCAAAAACGGCGCGCGTCGGTTAGCGTGATCGTTGTTGGGCGGGCAACACGAGTTTGTTTGGAGGCTAAGCGACATAACCGGCATTCTCAGACGGCTGGAGAGCACGGGCCAGCCCCTGTCGAGACGCTACAGCGCGGACGAACACCCTGTCAAGGGGGAAAATCTGGGGACCAGGAGAGGCATGTGGCCGCACGGGAGGGGGCCGAGGCCGTCGGTCGAACGTGGCTGCGGCCGCTCCTGGACGGAGCGCGGCCAGGCGCTGGGGCCTGGGGCCGGGGCGCTCATCGCCGGGCCTCGCGAATCCTAATACGGACAAATCGGAACTATCCCGACGCGGAACCGGGCGCAAAGACGGATCAGGTGGCTTTAGGGTTGGGTGATGGCTCCACTGCATTCGATAGCCTCTTCACCTCCGCAAGGAGGCGGGCCACAGTGGCAGGGTCAGCCTTCGCAGCCTGGTGCCCGCCAATCAACGCCGCCATCTGCGCTACCGTCGGCGCCTCCAAAAGTGCCTGTATGGACAACTCCACGTGGAACCTCTCAATGACGCGCGTGAGGATCTGAGTGGCGAGCAAAGAGTGACCGCCCAGTTCGAGGAAATCGTCGTGGATACCGACTTGTTCCAGGTTTAGCACCTCAGCCCAGATACGCGCCAGGTCTGACTCGATGGGAGTGCCGGGCGCAACGTGGGGCACGTCAAGTACCGGGCGTGAATGATCCGGTGCCGGAAGCGCCCGTCGATCGACCTTGCCGTTGGGTAACACCGGGAGAGCGTCCAGGAACACGAAGGCGGAAGGCATCATGTAATCCGGCAGGGTTTGCGCCAATGCACGGCGCAGCTCGCTTACTGTCGGAGCCTCGCCCGCTGCGGGAACGAGGTAAGCAACCAGGCGGTGTTCTCCTGCGTCATCCGCTTGCGCGTGTACTATAGCTGCTTTGATCGAGCCAAGCCCGAGGAGTGCCACTTCGATCTCAGCGACTTCAACCCTGTAGCCACGAATCTTCACCTGAAAGTCCTTGCGCCCCATGTGAATCAAGCACCCATCAGGACGCATCATGCCCAAATCTCCTGTGAAGTATAACCGTTCATCCCCGCCACGAGGATCAGGAATAAAGGCGGCCTCTGTAAGATCAGGTCGTCGCCAGTAGCCGAGCGCCAGATACTTGCTTCTGACCGCGATCTCTCCGATCTGGTTGGCACCGACCTCGCGGCCTGTTTCGTCTAACAGGAGAACCTCCTTGTCAGGAACTGCATAGCCCACCGGAACTTTACTGTCGCTGCTGCGCCACTCGTGGGTAATAAAATGGCGGCGGATGGTAAACGTCTCGGTCGGACCCATGGCGTGCACTAACACGCAGTGGGGAAGAAAATGGCGTTGGAAACGTTTCACATCCTCTCTGTTGATCGGTTCACCGCCGAGTTGCAGTATGCGCAGCGCAGGAAATGCGGCGTCTGCCGAAACGGTGGCGCAGAAACTACGAAAGCTCGTCGGCAGGGTATGGAATATGGTGATCCGATTGGTACGCATCCACTCGGCCAGCGGCGCAAATCCCTCGGTAGCGAGGTCATAGGGAAACAGCGCAGCGCCATTCAGCAAAGCGCCATACATGTTCCGAATGGAGTTTGCAAAACTACACGAATGACACAGCGTCAGCCTGTCCTCTGGAGAGATCCGTCTGTCGTTGGTGTAGTTCCTCGTTTCAAAGAGGATATTGCGATGGTTATGGAGCACCCCCTTGGGACGCCCGGTAGAGCCGGACGTATAGAGTATGAGCGCACAAGTCTCCGGAGATATAGGCCGGTCAATGTTTCCGGGAGCCGTGCTGGCATCGATATCGTCACAGTTGAGAATGTGTTGGCCTCCTTGCGCCAACCGCTGGGCCTGGGAGAAATGCTTCGTGTTGGTGAGGAGCAATTTCGCCTGGGAATCTTCCAGCATGTACGCCGTCCGTGCGTGTGGAAACGCCGGATCCAACGATACATAGATCTTCCCGGCCTTGAGAATTCCCAAGATCGCCGCAATGATGAGGGCCCCGTGTTCAAAAAGGAGCGCAACAGGCTCTTCACCTTCCCCGACATGCGCCAGGATGGAGCGAGCGAGACGATTGGCGGCCTGATTGAGCTCTGTGTAGGTAAGCTGCAACCCTGGGGTCACCACCGCAAGACGGTTGGGATATCGAGCAACCTGTTGCTCGAAGCGTGCACAAATGGATTGCTCTATCTCAGCGTTTTCAAAAGGAAAAAATGTGTGCGTGGGCTGCAGGGATGTATCCATTTATGACTCCCTAACAAGACGACTGCCCGCAGCGTCGGCCCGGATCGCCATTTCGGGGCAGAGAATATCCGATAGCATCTTGTTAAGTCAACTTGGGAACGGCTTTCAGACAAAGCTGGATTTCATCCGCCTTGAGCAATGGAAGATTAGGCTAACCGAGGCCCCCGCTTTCTGCCAAGAAAAATGGACCATAGCCGTGCACGCGAGCAATTTTCCGCGACCGACTGTTTGAAACGGAGGCTAGAGGCTAAGCGACATAAACGGCATTCTCAGACGGCTGGAGAGCACGGACCAGCCCCCGCCGAGACGCTACAGCGGAGGCTAAGCGACATAAACGGCATTCTCAGACGGCTGGAGAGCACGGACCAGCCCCCGCCGAGACGCTACAGAGGCTAGCATGAACAGGAGAGGATCACCAGCTACACCGAAGACCGTGAGTCCCCAGCGGCACCCCTCGGTTGCCTCCCTCGGCTTGCCTCGACGCCTCCCACGCCGCTCGCTGCGTCGCGCGCCACGGCGTCGTGTTGTCGTAGTTGATGGACCTGGCAAAACGGTAGTCGTGAAGTCTCACTTGGCCGTCTCGCGGATATTCAGTAGGCCACAAAGCCGCGTGAACAATTCGCCGGCGATCCGATAGTCGCTCATCGGTGTGCTGCCGTCCGGCCTGTGGACGAGCGTCATCTCTTCCATTCGCTGCGGCATGGGGTACCGCCCGCGCCACGTCACGAACTCCGCGAGTCGCTGTACCACGTCGCGTTCGCCCTCGCTGATCAATACCCCGGCCTCCTCGAACAGCCGAGGGAGGTCATGTCCGCCACCGGGCCAACGGGGTGAGCGCCCTTTCTTCGCAAGTTCCGGACGCCTCTTCAGAAGCACGCCCTTGACAGCGTTTTCAAGCGCGAAGCCGGTAAGCATCATGCACGACACACCGACTTCAAGATTCTCAAGCTCGCGGGCGCTAGCAGGTTGAGCGCTCCACTTCTGTAGGTCCGCGTCAAAGGCTACCCAAAGCAACCCGGCCGCTCGCATGAGCCGGCGTGCAGAAAGCCACTAAGCGAAGGGAGTTGAGGCGAGCTTGAACTGCCGACTCCAGAACTCACGGGCACGGTCAGCCGGGTTCTCGTCACTCACGGCGAATGCCCCGGATTGTTCAGTACCGCCCACGCCGCCCCCTGCAGAGGCTAAGCGACATAAACGGCATTCTCAGACGGCTGGAGAGCACGGACCAGCCCCTGCCGAGACGCTACAGGCAGCTCCTGCCTCTTGGTTCCGCAGCCGAGGTTCAGGGCAGTCTGTACTCTCCGTTCCAATCAGACCAGCCCGCGCCAGTGGCGCCTATGAAGTTGCCCTGAAACTTGCTGTTGCCGCTTATACCGTTGTATTTCCCGGTCCCTCCCACCCAGCGTTCATCTCCTGGACACGCAGGCATCGCACCCGCGCATTTCCACTCGACAAAGACTTTGTCCCCATCCGCGTCCGTGACCACGCAGGTACCATTTGCGTTGGCGCGTCCTTGATTGACGTCGTTCATAAGAGTGCAATCGACTCGGGCTTTGTGCAAGAAGCCTTTGCCCGCGTCATTGAATATGACCCCAGGCAGCACACCCACATAAACTGACCGGTTTGCTCCCAGCTCCTGTACTTGCCCGGTGAAGGTCCAAGCATAGTGGGCGGAGTATGTTCCGCTCTTGGGTAGATCAGCCGCGGGGGCGGGTGAGCTGAGACATGCTGCAGCAACGATCAGTGCGTATGCGACGAAAGTATTGCGATTCATAGCTTTACTCCTCCTACTTATTATGGTTAGGAGTGTAGACGACATAAACGGCATTCTCAGACGGCTGGAGAGCACGGGCCAGCCCCTGCCGAGACGCTAGACGTTGAACGGCGTCACCATACCAGTTTGCGATGCCCTTCACCTCTCGAGCCCAGCGCCCGCTCGTCAGGTGCATCCGGTTGTTCGGCGGTCGGGTGCCTACTTGGCTCCTGCCGGCTTGCCCTTGACTTCCACGAGAACCAACTCGAAGGGCTTGTCACCGACGTTCTCGGGCAGGTGCTTGCCTCCAGCGTCCCATTGGGTGGACCCGGCCTTCGCGTTGGCCTCCGCGGTCTTTCCATCGGGCAGAGTGAATTTGACGTGAACATCCGTGAGGAACACGGCCAGATTCGGCGGGTGCTCGTGCATCACTGACTTCTCGTGAGGGCCGTAGGTGATGCGAAGCACTCGCACTTGGTCGTTCTCAAACTCCACCTTGTAGTGCTTAGGGTCGACCTTCACAGCATCCTGCGCCGCTGGGCGCCGTAAGCGGTCGTCCTTCGTGGCAGGCGACACGGCCGGGATGGGCCAGGAGCGACTTCGATGAATCGCGCACGTGGGTGCCCACATCTTGGCCTAGCGAGGATCGACCCCGTAAGATTGCATCACTCTTTTTGATGCCGGCAACAGCATGAAGTCGATGAACGCTTTTCCGACTTCCAATTGCTGAGTCCCCATGACCTGAACAGCATAGAACACCGCGCGCCTTTGCATTTGTGGAGGGAGCGGCCCGGCGATTTCGGCCCCTTTGACGAATACGATCTCGGTACTGAGTGTAATGCCGATATCGGCTTCGCCACTAACAACTGCTTCTGCCACCCGATTACCACCACCGGGAATCAACTTAAAACGTGAACGCAACTCCGGATCGAATCCAAATCTATCTGCGAGGTCCAAGACGAAGCGACCCTGCACAGTGCCACCACTCGGATCGCTAATTGCCACCGATTTCGCAGCCCGGAGTGTACGCTTGACCGCTTCCGGATTACTTAAGTCGGGTTTCGGTTGTCCTGCGCGAATGGCGACGGCGACAAACGCGCCACCTAACTCGACGAGACTCCCAGCAATAATTCTTCCCGCCTTTTCAAGGACCGCGAGCCGCTGGCCAGCCGTCGATGCCGTCGCGAATGCCACGTCTGCAGGTTCCCCTTTAAGAAGTCTCTCCGTTAGGACTATGGGGGTATAAATGCTAAACGTTACCTTGTGCCCCGAAAGGCGCTCAAATTCGGGCGCGAGAGTAGGCAAAATCCCCCTGAATGCGCCTGGAGATAAGACCTTGATTTCCGCCGCTTTGACCTGAGCCAGAAAAGCAAACGAAATGGCGACGGCAGCTATGATTGCTTTCATGGAATCCTCCCACGACAGTCTGTTGGTTAGATGGTGTAGGTGAGCATCATAAAATGCAATTTCGAGTGTAGACGACATAAACGGCATTCTCAGACGGCTGGAGAGCACGGACCAGCCCCCGCCGAGACGCTAGCCGTCCAGGCAGGTGACGACCGAGGCCGCCTCGCCCGGGATGTTGAGAAGGATCGAGGTCGTCGAGCCGCCGTACATTGCGCCGTAGAAGATGCCGGCCAGCAGGATCACCGCCGAGGTCGGCGGCATGCCGTAGGTCACGGGGAGGAGCAGGGCGAGGATGAGTCGGACAATCGTCATGAGGTTCACCGTCGCTGCCCGCTCGTCAGCTCCTCGACCTTCGCCCACACCTTCTCGGCGACGGCCGCGCCCATCGCGCGCCCCTGCTCGTCCGCACTCGGGAAATGGATGCCGCCGTACAGCCGCGACGCCCCACCGTCGCGGATGGCATCGGAGAACGTGTCCATCCGCAGCTCGACGTCCTCCGCCGGGCCTTTCTCGCGCGCGAACGCGCCGGCTTTCACGACGGCGACATAGCCGAAGCTGTTGCTCCCGGTGGCAAGTTGCAGCAGCCGCCCGCCCGCACCGCTGAAGCTGCTGTGCCCGGAAATGTGCTCGGGCGAGGCGCTCGTCGCCAGATACGGCCGCCACTGCCCGCCGTCGATCTCGCGCGTGCCCTCGTTCGGCCCGGCCCATGCCTTGACCGTCTTGCCCCTGAACAGCGCCTGCACGACCGGCTCCGGGCGCGCGCTGTCGAAATACACCTTGCAGTCGATCGTCGCGATGGCGGTGTCGTGCATCGCGGTGCCCATCGCGAGCAGCAGCTTGACGTCCCGGTCGAGCGAGTAGCCGCGCTTCGCGGACGCGAACTGCGCGAAATGCGTCCACTGCCCGGGCGGCGTGTAGGTGCCGTTCTCCAGCGCCCAGTATTCGGCGATCGCCTTTTGCTTGAGGGTCAGCCCGGCGCTCACGTCGAGCGCCCACTGCGCGAGCTTCATGACCTCCTCTTCGCTGCCCGACCGCACCGGTGCGGCCGCCGGGCGCACCTCCGCGCCCGAGGTCAGCGCGAACGGCACGACGAGCCGCCAGTGCGCGGCGCCGAAGTTCCGCGGCTTGCCTTCCGCGCCGAGCGGCGGCTGGAACCGGCGGAGGTCGACCAGTCTGTCCGCCGTGTTGACCGGCCGGTAGTTCGTGTAGTCGGAGTAGGCTCCGGGCCTGCGGTCGCCGCGCTGGTTCGCGCCGTCCTGGTGGGCCGCCGCCAAAGTCGCCCGGGCGGAAAGGTTGCCGATTCCGGCGGCCGTCCCGGGCGTCTCCGCCGCATTGTCGGGATCGAGTCGCAGATCGGCCATCCGCCGGCGGAACTCGTCGCGCTGGCTCGGGAACAGGTCAGCGAGCACGCGGTACGCCGCGTAGCTGATCGCGGTGTGCTTGTCCGCGTCGGCCGCCGCCCGGCGGAGCTTGGGATCGAGACGGACCGGCAGGGCGACCCGGTCGTGGACCGCCCACGCGTCGTAGATGGCGATGCTCATCGCCCCGAGGGCCCGGGCCGTAACCACGTCGCTCGAACGCGTCGCCTTCACCGCGTCGAGCAAGGCCTGGTTCCATTGCGAAGCGATGGTCGTGGCCCCGGCCGTCCCGGGAAAGAGGGCGCACGAGCCGAGAAACACGGAGACAAGCGCGACGGCGATGCCGCAGGAGAAACGCGGTGTTCGCATTTGGCCCTCCCGTGCTCCGAATTCGAAAGAATGCGCGGATCCGAACGCTCGGCCACTGACCACCCCGCGCCGACCCACCGCGCCCGCGCTTCGCGCAGCCGCACACATAACATCGCCGGCCCGGTATGTCAAGTCCGCGAGAGGCTAAGCGACATAAACGGCATTCTCAGACGGCTGGAGAGCACGGACCAGCCCCCGCCGAGACGCTACAGCGCGGATGAACACGCTGTCAAGGGGAAAATCTGGGGACCAGGAGGGGCATGTGGCCGCACGGGAGGGGGCCGCGGCCGTCGGTCGAACGTGGCTGCGGCCGCTCCTGGACGGAGCGCGGCCAGGCGCTGGGGCCCGGGGCCGGGCAGCGCGCTTAGGCAGGGAGGTCGGCCAAGA
>Ga0184637_10000141_pt1 | contig 49606 bp, 46 predicted proteins | sample PLM3_127_b2_FD_133143 | JGI IMG/M metagenome (GOLD analysis project Ga0184637, IMG submission 133143) | Groundwater sediment microbial communities from an aquifer in East River, Colorado, USA - PLM3_127_b2 | ecosystem: Environmental > Terrestrial > Soil > Riparian zone | place: USA: East River...
GATCACGACTTCGTCTTGCGGAGGAGAGGCTGCGCTTCCGTCTGTGGTTTCCGCTGGTTGTACTCATCCTCGCGGGCCTGCTCAGCTCTTGTAGCTTCTTCGAGACCCCGGCCCAGCCACGACCCGCACGTCCCGGGAGCGCTCGGGCGCCCGTAACCGCTGGCGATTCCGCTTCGAGCAGCGAGCCAGCGCCGGCGGTCTCCCTCGCCGACCTCAGCTGGGGCTGGAGCCGCGAAGAAGATGGCGTCGAGCACGAGGGCGAATCCGCGTACCGGATTTCATACGAGCGCGACAACGCCAGCTCGCGCGCCAGGACTGGCCTCCACCGCGTGCTGATTGGCCAATTGACCCTGAACCAGCCCATCCCGCTCTGGGCGGTGGATGCCAGCCTTATCGGCTTTCAGGAGTCGTTCATGGGCAGCGCACGAGGCACCGTGGATACGCGCAGCATGGTGTACGTGAACGGTCCCAGCATCGGCCGACGGTCGAAGTGGTCGAGCATCGAATACACCGCGGCGGATGGGGTTCCGACCAAGGTCTATAGCGTAACGTTCCTGGAGAGTCGGAGTCTGGCGGTTGTCGCGACGATAGCGACGCAGAGCACTGCCCGGCTGCAGGACACGGTCTCGCTCGCCCAGGACGTCGCCGACCGCCTCTCCGGTCGGGATACGCTCGAGCTACCTACTATGAGGACCTTCGGAACGTAGTAGCTCCCTCTCCCCTGGGAGAGGGTTGGCGTGAGGGCGCAACCAGCTAGCCTGAGTCGACGAACGCCTCGCCCGGCGCGCATTCGCCCTTCGCCGGCTCCCAGTGGTGATCGGTTCCACCTACCCTCCCGCCCGCACCCGCGCCACGTTCTGGTTGTGCGCATCGAGCGACTCGGCGAACAGGTGCGAGCCGTCAGCCCGTGCGACGAAATACAGCCAGGGCCGCTCAGGCGCATTCGCAACCGCATTGATAGCGGCGATCCCGGGGTTTGCGATGGGGCCGGGCGGAAGCCCCGCGGTGCGGTAGGTGTTGTACGGCGAGTCGCGCTGCAGGTCCTCGAGAGCCAGTTCGCGCTTCCAGTAAGGCGTGTCCGCGGAAATAGTCCCGAACGGGACGAGCGCGTACTGCGTCGTAGGGTCCGCCTGCAGTAGCATGCCGCGATCCAGCCGATTCTCGTACACGGCGGCGATCTCGCCCCGTTCGTCAGGCTGGCTCGCTTCCCGCTCGACGATGGACGCAAGCGTAATCAGCTCGTGCAGCGACAGGCCGCGCGCGACGGCCGCCGTGCGGATCTGCTGATCCACCCGCCGTTCGAACTCCGCCAGGAAGCGCCGCAAGACCGTCTCGGCCGAAACATCGCGGCCGAACTCGTAGCTCTCCGGAAAGAGATAGCCCTCGAACGATGGGGCTCCGGATGGCAAATCGGGCGCGTCAGGTCCGCCCCGCCCCACGACGACGGTCATGAAGTCCTCCGCGGACACAACGCCGCTCGCCTCCAGATACCGGGCGATCTCTTCGGTGCGCCAGCCCTCCGGAATGGTCACGAGCCCCGTCCGGCGCGTCTGTCCGAGGGCGAGCGTCTCGACGATCTCGCCAACGGACATGTTGCGACGCAGCTCGTACTCACCAACGGCCAGGCTCGCCGCGGCGTTCCGCAGTTCGACCTGGATCCGGAACGCGGTCGCCGACCGGATGAAGCCCGCGCGCTGAAGCTCCGCCCCAACCTCGTTTGCGCTCGCGCCGGGGCGCACCAGGAAGACGTACTCGGTCGGGTCGTCGCTCGGTGGGCGGTCGTCTCCGATCGCGCCCAGCTCGGCAATCCAGCGGGAGACTGTGTTGACTCCGGATATTGCAAAGAGGCCGGCGACGACGATCAGTCCGAGGATGAGGCCGATGGTGAGGACTGAGAACGCCGATCGAGATAGCTTTGAAGAATCAGCGCCGCGGCGATGGCGTCCAGGCTCTCCGCTTCGCGGGCTGGCTTTCGCATCGAGCTCGGACGGATCTGGCGGGCCATCACGGTCGTCAGGCGTTCGTCCCATAGCTCCACCGGCACGGGCAGTCGCGATGCGAGCATCTCCGCGAATCGCTCGACCCGTCGCGTTTGTTCTGTCGGCCGACCGGAGAGCCCGGTGGGAAGGCCGACGATGACCCGTTCCGCCTGCTCCCGCTCTATCAGCTCGCTGACGGCAGCGGCGTCCTTATTGTAGGACTGCCGATGGAGGATGCCGCGCGGCGTCGCGATGACGCCGATCTCGTCGCTGACCGCGAAACCGACGCGCTTTGAGCCAACGTCCAGAGCGATGATGCGTGCCACTACAGCTACCGCTCGCCCTGAGCCTGTCGAAGGGCGGGCTGCATACTCGCTAGCTCGGGCCCATGGTTCGACAGGCTCACCACGAGCGGTTCTCATCCCTCAGCGGCTGCCTGGCGGACGACCTCAGCGCCTCTGGCGAGCGCCTCGTCCAGCTTGTCGGCGAGCTCGGGCCGCCCGCCGGCGCGAGCGAACTCCGGCCGCCCGCCGCCGCCTCCGCCAGTCACGGCAGCCACCTGCTTGACGATGGAGCCGGCGTCGAGGCCGGGGCGAATAAAGTCCTTGCTGACGCTCGCTACGAACTGCGGCCGCCCGTCGATAACCGAGCCGAGCACGATCACGCCGCTGGGCAGTTGCCTGCGCAGCGTGTCGACCACGCCGCCGAGGGCGTCGCCGGAATCAACCTCAACACGAGCGGCGAGCAAGGGGATGCCGTTTATCTGCTGGACCCGCTCGAGCAGGCCGCCTGACTGAGCTTGCGCCAGCTCTGCCTCGAGGCGTGCCGCGCGACGGCGTGCCTCGCGCAGCTCGGCCAGGAGCGCATCGACGCTCTCGCCGAGGCGATCAGGCGTCGACGAGAGTCGCTCGGCCAGGGAGGCGATCTGCCGGTTCCGGGCGCGCGCGTACTCGTATGCCGCCCGGCCCGCGACCAGCTCGACGCGGCGCATCCCGCTTCCGATACCGGACTCGCCGACGATGTAGGCGGCGCCCAGCTCGCCCGTGCGGGCCACGTGAGTCCCGCCGCACAGCTCTCGGCTGAAGTCGTTGATGCTGACGACTCGCACGCGGTCGCCGTACTTCTCGCCGAACATTGCCATCGCGCCGCGATCGATTGCTTCTTGGAAATGCATCTCATCCACGACGATGGGCGCGTCCGCGAGAATCTGGCGGTTGATGAGATCCTCGACCTCCTCGAGCTTCTCGAGCTGGACGGGGCCCTCGTGCGGGAAGTCGAAGCGGGCGACCTGTGGGGCGACCAGCGAGCCAGCTTGCCTTGCCTGCGGCCCCAGCGCGACCTGCAGCGACTTGTGGAGGAGGTGCGTGGCGGAATGGTGCCGCATGACGTCACCGCGCCGCTGCACATCCACGACGGCTTCGACGGGTTGGCCGGGGCCCAGCTCGCCGCGCTCGACCCGACCGATATGGAGGAAGCGGCCGCCGCCGTCCCGCTGGGTATCCTCGACGATGAAGCGACCATCCTGCGTCACGATCTCGCCGGTGTCTCCGACCTGACCGCCACTCTCGGCGTAGAACGGCGACTCGGCGAGCACAACCACGCCCCGCTCGCCCTCGAGCAGGCCTGTCGCGTCCCCGCCGTCCCGCTGGACGGCGAGCACTTGCGACCGGGCGTCTGTCCGCTGGTAGCCGAGAAACACGGTGGGGGGCTGGTTCATGACCTGGCTGGCCTCACCCACGTCACGTTTCGCCCCGAAGCGCGCCGCGCCTCGGCTTCGGTCCCGCTGCGCCGCCATGGCGCGCGCGAAATCGTCCCAGCCGATCGTCAGTCCGACCTCGGCGACGATTTCCTCGCTCAGCTCTCGGGGAAAGCCGTAGGTGTCATAGAGGCGGAAGATCCGTTCGCCTGGGATCTCGGTGGCACCCATGCCGCGCGCCTCGTCGATCGCACGATCGAGCAGGTTCAGGCCAGCCTGGAGGGTTGACAGGAAGCGGCCCTCCTCGGCGCTCAGGATCTGCTCGATGTGGGAGCGCGTGGCGCCCAACACCGGATGCCGCCCCGACATACGATCGACGACGATGCTCGCCAGCTCCGCGAGAAACGGACGGTCGAGCCCGAGGCGCTGTCCGTAACGAACGGCCCGCCGTATCACGCGCCGCAGCACGTAGCCGCGCCCTTCATTACCAGGCACCACGCCGTCCCCGACGAGGAACACCATCGCTCGGCCGTGGTCCGCGAGGACACGTAGCGCGTAATCGGTCGGCTCGTCCACGCCGTACTGCTTCGCGGCCATCTCCCCAGCGCCGTTGATGATCGGGAGGAAGAGGTCCGTTTCGTACACGGAGGGTGTGTCCTGGAGGACCGAGGTGATGCGCTCGAGCCCAGCACCAGTGTCGATGTTTCGTTGTGCGAGCGGCGTGCGTTTGCCGTCGGTATCCTGGAAGTACTGCATGAAGACGAGGTTCCAGATCTCGAGGTAGCGGTCGCAGTCGCAAACCGGCCCGCGGCAGTCCTCGCGCCCACAACCGAACGCTGCGCCCCGGTCGATGTAGATCTCTGTATCCGGGCCGCACGGCCCCGACGCGCCGGGCGGGCCCCAGAAATTCGATTCGTCGTGGACGACGCGGTCAGCCGGTACTCCCGCCGCGCGCCACAGCCCAGGCGCCTCATCGTCCGTCGGATGGACCGTGACCCACACTCGTTCGGCAGGTATTCCGAAGACCTGGGTCACCAGCTCCCAGGCCATCGGGATCATCTCGGACTTGAAGTAGTCCCCGATGGAGAAGTTGCCCAGCATCTCGAAGAAGGTGAGGTGGGCCCGGTCGCCGACGCCGTCGATGTCGGTCGTGCGGAAGCATTTCTGGATGGAGCAGAGCCGCCGCGAGGGCGGCTCGGCGCGGGCGAGCATGTACGGGATCATCTGCTGCATGCCAGCGGTGGTGAGCAAGACGGTGGGGTCGTCCTCCGGGACGAGGCTGGAGCTGGGAAGCACGAGGTGGTAGCGCGAACGGAAGAAATCGAGGAACGTCTCGACGACGCGCTCGCTGGTCCATTCGGTTGTGCGCCGGGGACTAGTCATGCGTGGTGGACGCCGCCGGCACGTTTGGCTGGGTGAGCTCCCACAGCGGCTCGAGCCGTTCGAACTGCTCGGTCGTAACCGCCATCTCGATACTGTCGCACCACTCACCGTGCACGTAGGCGATGTTGCGCCGCACGCCTTCCACCTCGAAGCCACACTTGCGATACGACGCGACCGCGCGGGTGTTGAAGTCGTACACGCTGAGCTGGACCTTCTGCAGATTGACGTCGCGAAAGAAGTACTGCAGCACCAGGCGCATCGCGTCGGTTCCGTGGCCGTGGCCCCAGTGTTCCTTGACCCCGATCCCAATGAAGAGCCGACACGTGCCGATGTCGCGATACATGCGGTCGAAGCCCAGCATTCCGATGGTCTCGCCGTTCAAAGTACAAATGATGAAGAGCCCGCTCGTAGGGTCCGTGCGGTACTGGTGGAACCGCCGCTTCACCTCATCCATCGACATCCGTTTGCCCGGGTCGGCATTGAGGTAGAGCCCCATCTCGGTATCGTTCTCCCACTCCCAGACGAGGTCGAGGTCCTCGGCCTCCACCTCTCTGACGATAACGAGCTTGCCTGTGCGAGTGGGAAGCATCCGCTCCTCCGGCGCCGCCGCTGTGAAAAAAGCCTCAGCCCGAGCCGCCTGGCTTCGTGCCTGAGACGCGAGTACGTAATGGTAGTATAGGTACGCCTTGAAGTCGATGTACGGGCGACGGGTGACGCTCTTGGTGAGCTTGTCGAACCAGAGCGTTCATCCTTCGACAGGCTCAGGATGAGCGGTACAACCAGGTGAGCCCAGGAGTCGCCCGAGCGGTCTTCCTTGTGATTGCCTTTATCGTCATCGCCAGCCTCGTGTTGACGCTTCTGCCCTTCGGGCAGTGAGCCCAAATGCTCCGTGTGTATCAACCTCGGCCGGTACGTCGGCGCGGTGTCCGCTGCACTCGGTGGCGGTTCCGCCGCCTGGTGCGCCAAGCGTGCGACGCGATGCCTCCCCGGTTTCAGGATCTGCTCCGCAACGTGGCCGTGACGGTTGAAGACGTTCCTCCCCGCTTCGTGCGGCTCGAGGGCGGCGCTCTGGGCCTGTACGAAGGGACGCCGATCGGCCTGAGGGGCACGGACTACACCATGGCGCTTCCCGACAAGATCAGCGTCTATCGCCGCCCGCTTCTCGCCGCCTGCAATACCCAGCGCGAGCTGCGGGACGAGGTGCGGCTGACGGTGCTCCACGAGGTCGGCCATTACTTCGGCATCGAGGATGCCGACCTGCCGTTTTAGCGCAGAAGAGGAGAACAAATGCCAATGCTTAGCTTTCTTCATCGCGGCGGTCTGACCGGCGAAGAGCGCGTCGACGTGCACGAGTACCTTCGCACGGTTCGACCTTTGACCGAAACGCTGGACCGCGAGTACGCCACATGGCTCGAAACCGGAGCCGACGGCCCCGGCCGGCTCTCACGCGATCGCGATCCTGACGCCCAGCACGCCTCGGTGTACCTGTGGCGCGTGGGTGACGCCGCCCGCGACTTCGTGCAGCGTGACCCCGTCAAGGGGGCCGAGCGCTATCACGAGGCGATGTCCCTTTGCCTGGAGGCGCGGGCCGCGGCGGCCGATATCTTCAAGGAATCGAGCGGGACCGGCAGCCACAACAATCCGAGCGCGAAGGTCAACGCGGCGAACCGCAAGCTCGTGGAGGCGGACGGATTCCTCGCCCGCTCTCGGGACGCTCTACGCGAGCTGGAGAGCCGGCTAGCGGCGAGGTAAAGCTATTATGGGGTGGGTCCTAACCCACCCCATAATAGCTTCATGCGTATTGACATCCTGACTCTCTTCCCCGAGATGTTCGCTGGGCCGTTCGATGCGAGCATCGTTCATCGAGCTGCCGAACGCGGTATCGTCGAGATCAACGTCCGGAATCTGCGGGACTGGACGCACGACCGCCACCACACCGCGGACGACACGCCATTTGGCGGCGGACCTGGGATGGTCCTGAAGCCGGCCCCGATCTTCGAGGCCGTCGACGCGATCGGCACTCCCGACGCCGAGATCGTCCTGCTCACGCCGAATGGCGAGCTACTGACCCAGAGGATCGTGCAACAGCTCGCCGAGGCCAGCCATCTCATCCTCATCTGTGGGCATTACGAGGGCGTGGACGAGCGCGTCGCGGAGCACCTGGCGACGCGCCTCGTGTCGATCGGCGATTACGTTCTCAGCGGAGGCGAGATCCCCGCGATGGTGGTGACCGACGCCGTAGCTCGCCTCCTGCCGGGCGCGCTTGGCTGCGCCGATTCGGTACGCGAGGAGGCGCACGCCGAGGGCCTGCTCGAGTACCCCCAGTACACTCGCCCGGCCGTCTATCGCGGTCATCCCGTGCCGGAGGTCGTGCGATCGGGCAACCACCAGGGGCTAGCGCGGTGGAAGCGCCGCGAGGCGCTGCGTCGGACGAACGAGCGGCGGCCCGATCTGATCAGGCCCGAGCACCGCGAGGAGTTGGGCGAGCTCGGCGTGGACCACCCCCCCGCTTGATTAGAGACGAATCTGTATGTTGCCGTTGTAGGAGAGCGGCCACTACAATCGGGCAGCCCCCGCACGGATCCCTAACACGCTGGCCGGGCCCCTCGGCTGTCCGCGAGCCCGGCGGGAAACGCGCCTGTGACCGTTTCCATCGTCATCCGAGCGAAGAACGAGGCCGGCGCCATCGGGGAAACCCTCGAGCGCGTCCACCAGCAGGTGGGCGCCCCGGTCTTCGAAGTCATCATCGTTGACTCCGGCTCGACAGACGGCACACTCGACATCGCCCGTCGGTTTCCGGTTCACCTGATCGAGATTCCCCCGCGCTCGTTCACCTACGGCCGCGCGTTGAACCTCGGGATCGCTGCCGCGCGCGGCGAGTTCGTGGTCGCGCTGAGCGCCCACTCGGCACCGCTGGGTGACCGTTGGCTCGCCAACTTGCTCGAGCCGTTCCGCGACCCTACTGTCGGGGCTGTATATGGCCGCCATCTGCCGCGCAGCAACGCCACCAAGCTGGAGCTCTTCGGGATGTGGCTCTCCGGCGTCACCAGTGAAACGCCCCGACGCCAGGAGCGCGACATGATGTTCTCCAACGCGAACGGCGCCTTCCGCCGCGGCCTCGCGCTGGAGCACCCGTTTGACGAGCGTCTACCAGGCGCCGAGGATCTGGCCTGGGCGGATTGGATCGAGCGCCAGGGCTGGGCCGTCTACTACCAGCCCTCGGCGACCGTCTACCACTCCCACGGCGAATCGCTCGGGAAGCTGCTGCGGCGCATGGCGAAGGACCAGCCGACAATCTGGGGTTTGAAGCTAGGCATCCTCGCCCGGCGCCGCGCTGCCCACGGCGTGCCTGCCCCGGCCTGGCGTGAGTAGCAAAACTAACCGCTCACGGTGAGCCTGGCCTTCGACAAGCTCAGGCTGAGCGCCGCTCGTGGTGAGCCTGGCCTTCGACAAGCTCAGGCTGAGCGCCGCTCGCGGTGAGCCTGTCGAACCACACGCTCAGGAGGAGCAGGCCGCTATTACTGCCAGCGCCACTCGTGGATGTTCCAGGTATTCCCTACCTGTGCGGGCCAGCGCGGGCCTGGTCCGATGAGCCCCTTGCGCACCGCCACGTTCTCAGTGTTGTAGCTCAACCCGATGATGCCGACATCCTCGGTCAGGACACGCAGGGCCTGGACCACGGCGGTCTCGCGCTCCGCTACGTCCAGAGAGGTGCTCGCGACCTGGTAGAAGCGGTCGAACTCCGCGTTCCTCCAGCAGCCCCGATTCGATCCGGCGAAGCGTCGCGCCGCGGTCGCGCACTGATCGGAGATGGCGACGGCCATTGTGCCCGGCACGTCGATGGACTGGGCGGTCGTGTTGAGCCCGGGGAACGTGACCCGAAACTCGTTATCCCGAATCCGCGACTGGGGGACGACCGTCTGGGTTACCTGCATTCCCAGTTTGCTCAGATCGGCTGCGATGATGCCCATTTCGGTCTCGTTGTCCGACGAAGCGGTGGTTCGCATGTCGATCGCGAACGGCTGGCCACGCGAGTCGGCGAGGGCGTCTCCAACTCGAGCCCACCCGGTTTCCTGGAGCAGCGCGGCGGCCCGACTTGGATCGTACGAGTGCTTCACGATGGCGGAGTCCACTCGCCGGAAAATCGGATCGTTCGGGCTGACCGGGACCTCGGTCATGGGGGAAAGCCCTTGCGTGACGATCTCGGCGATCGTCGGCCGGTCCATGCCCTGAGCCATCGCCCGCCGGACCCGAACATCCATCAGGGCAGGCTGCTGCGTGCGCTCCGGGTCGAGCTGAATCTGGATGTAGCGGAAGCGGACGGGCGTAGCGAACACCTGGCCTTCAGCTGACTGGCCCCACACGCTTCTCACGGTCACTCCGCCTTGCTGGCCCAGGGTGATGCCGACCGTCGCGTCGACGCTGCCGCCCAGGACGTTGGCGACCACCGTACCCGTATCGGAGATGATGCGGAAGACTACCTCGTCGATACTCGGCTTGCCCATGAAGTATCGGTCGAAGGCCCGATAGACCAGCTGGCTACCCGGGTCCCACCGCACGAGCCGGAACGGCCCGGTGCCGACGTAGTCGGTGCTCGTCCAGAATGAATGGTTGAAAAACGCCTCTGGATCGACTGCCTCATAGACGCTGCCCATTCGGTGCTCGGGCAGCGCCTCGAGCTGCCGGGCCATCAGCGCGTTTGCCCACGGATACGGCCGCTTCCAGTGAATGACGAACGATTTGTCGTCGATGGGTTCGATGCGGTCGATCCACTGCTCGGGCTCACGGTCGCGCACCGGCACCCGCTCGTCGAGGTAGACGCGCAGCGCGAAGGTGAAGTCGGCCGAGGTGATCGGCTGGCCGTCGTGCCACGCCGCGTTCGGTCTGAGCTTCCACGTGGTTTGCATCGATCCGTCCGGCCGCGCGATCCACGTGCCGGCGTCCTGCGACGGCAGCTCGGCCGCGAGGAGCGGACTGGCGACGCCCTGCTCGTTCCGAATGGCGAGCGGGCTGTTGGTCATGAAATGGAACTCGGAGGCGAACGTGTTGCCCCCTTCGAATTTGGTAACGAGCGTATCGATCTCCGCGCCGATCCCAATCGTCACGCGGCTGGGCCGCACTTGCGCAGCGTCGCCGGGCAACGATCCTTGATTGGCCGGGCCCCCGGGCGAGGCGCACCCGACCAGCGCAACGACCGCGATGATGAGCGCTCGTTTCATGCGCCCATCGTACTCTTCATCGCTATCTTTGAGAAGTGTTTTGAGCTGGGCGCTGGCCGCAGGCGGGCGTCCAGGCGTGCCGGGTGGACGGTTTCTCTGGCGCCGTCCCCATTCGCACGTTACCATCAGCCCAACACTCGCAGGAGAAGGGCCAATGGCCGCCACTGCCACCCGCACGACCGACGGCGAAGTCATCATTTCCGCCGACTCGCACATCTCGGAGAACGGCTCGTTCTGGGTCGAGCGATTGCCAGTCGATTTCCAGGATGTCGCGCCCCGCTTCCCTGAGCGGCAGCTTGGCGTCGGCTTTCAAGGCCATCCTGGCGGTTACGACCCCAACGAGCGCGTCAAGGAGATGGCCGCCGACACGGTGAGCGCCGAGGTGCTCTACCCGACGCTCGGCCTGCGGCTGTTCGGCCTCGACGACGCCACGCTCCAGGAGGCCTGCTTCCGCGTCTACAACGACTGGCTCATCGACTACTGCTCCGCGGCGCCCGACCGGCTCGTCGGGCTTGCCTGCCTCTCCGCCTACTACATCGACCATGCGGTCGCCGAGCTCGAGCGGTGCCGCAAGCTGGGTATGCGCGGCGCGCTCATCTGGCAGGCGCCACACCCCGATCTTCCGCTCCACTCAAGTCATTACGACAAGCTATGGGCCGCCGCGCAGGATATGGAGATGCCGATCAGCCTCCACATCCTTACAGGCCACAACTACAGCAAGCAGCTCGAGTCCCGGGTCGGTCCCGAGCACTACCGGGGCAGCGTGAACCTGAAGACCGCTGAGGCGGCCAATGCCGTCTTCGATTTGATCTTTTATGGTGTGCTTCACCGCTTCCCGCGGTTGAAGATCGTCGTCGTCGAAAACGAGATCGGCTGGATCCCGTTCTTCTTGCAGCAGTGGGACTACTATTACCGTCGTTTCCACAAGACCCACGAGCTGACAATCGACCGTGAGCCGAGCGAGTACTTCTACCGCCAGGTGTATGCCACGTTCTTCAACGACGCGGTCGGTGGCCACAACCTGGCCTGGTGGGGAACCGACAACTGCATGTGGTCGAACGACTTCCCGCACCCGAACTCGACGTGGCCGCACTCGCGCGATGTAATCGCCCGCGACCTGAGTCACGTCTCCGCGGACGTCCGGGCGAAGCTCGTTCGGGAGAACGTCGTCGGCCTTTATGGGCTGAAGGTCCCCGCGACGGTCTAGCTGGGGGGCTCCTTCCGCGGGACCACGCCGGGCCCCGGTACGACCCGAAAGAGCGCCCGTTGGTGCTGCTCTTCGCTGTCGATCTGACAACGAATCGAGTAGTTGCCAGCGTGATTGATCCTCAGGACCAGCGTCCCGGCGACCTGCGTCCGCTGCGACGACCCTGCCGGCATACCAGGTGGGCGGCCGACTTCGAATTGGTGCGCGATCTTGGCCATCGGGGCGTTGCCGTCCTCGTCGATAATGCTGATCTCCGCAAGGTGCGGCTGATTCGTCTCGTTCCACGGCACCGCGAACGACGATGCGATGCCGATGATCTGGTCAACCGGGAACTCGGTGTTGACCGTCAGCACGTCCCAGCCGCCACCGACGAGGTAAAGCTTGTTGCCGACGACGTGGGCGGCATCGGCCAGGATGAGCCACTCGAGGGAAACTCGCTCGCCTCCGATACTCACACGCGCCTCACTGTCTGTTGCTTACGGAAGTCGCGACGACCATGGGTGAACGTTAATCGCTAGGCTAGCGGCGGGGCCAGCATAAATAAACTTCGGCCGTGTCCCCTCGGCCGTCGAAACTCACCCAGCCTGATCCACGCTTGTGACTCCATGGCATCAAGCCGTGACACCGCTGTTATCGTCGGCCCTATAGCGTGAGGAACCTACTCCAACATCTCTCTATGGCGGCATGGTGCCAAGCTCCATCTCCCCCCTTGCGTATCGTCGTCCCATCCCCTCCGAGCGGGTCATTGACGCTCGGCGGCGGCGCCTCCGCATGGCTCGAAAGCGCCGCCATGCGATGGCCTGCACCGCGAAGCCACTCGCTCGAGGCCTACCCCTCGTTGGCGTTCTTTGCGCGCTGTTTGTGCTTCTCGGCCAGGGCTCCAGTGTCGAAGCCATGCAGGGGACATCTACCTATCACGTCGTCGCCGGCGATACGCTCTGGGGCATCTCGGCCAGCAGCGGGACACCAATCGCGGATTTGGCGCAGATCAACAACCTCGCGAATCCCGATTTCATCCTCGCGGGCCAGGTGCTCCAGCTCGAGGGGCACGCGCCCGCGGCGGCCAGTCGCGCCTATCTCATCCAGCCGGGCGACACCTTGAGCGGGATCGCTCTGGCGAATGGCGTCTCTACCGATCACCTCGCTGCGCTGAACGGACTCTCGAACCTTGATCTCATCCTCGCCGGTGCGATGCTCGACCTGCCGTCCGCTAGCTCACGGGCCGCGATAGCGATTGACCATCATGGCGCGGGCGGCCCGCGGATCGCCTGGAAGGGCTCGCCTAACTACTGGGCGGGTCGACCCCACGGCCTGCCGATCGCCCTTGTGCTGCATACGGCGGATGGCGGGATGCACGGAATCGATGGCGAGTTCGCAACGGCGCACAGTGGGCTCTCCACCCACTTCGCCGTTGGCCTGGACGGCGCGATCCACCAGTACGTCGAGCTGGGCGATCGAGCGTGGGGGAACGGCTACGTGGAGCTGGGCCACGCGTGGCCAGGCCCGGATCTCAGCCCGAATCACCTCACGGTGAGCATCGAGACCGAGGACCTCGGGGATCCCCGCCAGGCGGTCACCGACGCGCAGTTCCGGGCCACCGTCGAGGTCGGGCGTCTCGTTCTCCGCCAGTACCCCAGCATCCGATACCTCGTTACCCACCGGGCCATCGCGCCGGAAACCCGCGCCGACGATCCCGGCCCGCGCTGGATCGCTTCAGGGCGATTCGTAGCCCTCGCCAGTGCGCTCGGGCTCAGGCCGATCGACTAACGAGTTCCGGTACAATGACCCGATTCTCCGATCGGGAAACTCGTGATTGGAATTGGTGAATGGGTAGAGCCCGCGCCCCGAAGCACAAGCTCTCGCGTCGCTTCGGCATCGACATCTATGGGACTGGCGGCGCCCAGCTACAAAGGCGTCTCGGCGTTCCGCCCGGCGCGCGCGCCGGAGGGCGCCGACGCAAAGTGTCGGAATACGGCATTCAGCTGCTCGAGAAGCAGAAGGTGAAGGCGATCTACGGCGTCGCCGAGCGGCAGTTTCGTAATTACTACGCCGAGGCCGTCCGCCGTCCGGGCACGCCGGGCAAAAACCTGTTGCAGCTGCTCGAGCGCCGGCTGGATAACGTCGTGTATCGCATGGGCTTTGCACGCAGCCGTCCGATGGCGCGGCAGATGGTAAGCCACCGCCACGTGCTGGTGAACGGCCGCAAAGTCAATATCCCCTCTTATCTGGTGCGGCCGGGCGAGTCGATCGGGCTCACCGATACTGCCGCTCAGATGCCGACGGTCATCGAAGAGATTGGGAGTAACCGCGCCCTCCCGCGTTGGCTCGAGCGTGATCAGACGAGCGGCCGCGTCGCCGAGCTGCCGTCCCGTGAAGACCTCGACCTCCCGATCAACGAGGACATGATCGTCGAGTTCTACTCCAGATAAGTCGCGAACCCCTTTCCCCAACCCCTGAGGATTGGGGGGCGAATAGGCGCATGATCGGCGAATTGCTTCGCGCGAGCGTGTCGCGCTACACCGTGGCGCTCGGGTACCCTGAGTTCCGCACCATGTGGCTTGCCAGCCTCGCGGCGCAAGCAGCGGCATGGGCCCTTATCGTCTCCCGCGGATGGCTCGTCTTCGATATGACGGGCTCTTCGATGGTGGTCGGAGTCGTGACGTTCGCGGCGATGGCGCCGATGATCTTCGTGCCCCCGATCGCCGGTGTGCTGGCGGATCGCTTCGATCGGCGCAACGTCCTCGCGTCGACCTACGCCGTCAACCTCGTCCACAACCTCGTCCTGGCGCTGCTGGCCGCGACGGGCTTGATCAACGAGTGGCACCTCGTCGCGCTCTCGGTCGTCAACGGCATGGCGCGCGCCACGCAGCAGTCGGTGGTCCAGGCGCTGGCTGCAAACCTCGTGCCGCCCGAGCGGCTGTTGAACGCGCTCTCGCTAACGGCGGCAACGCAGCATGCGTCCAGGCTCACAGGGCCTGCGCTCGTGGTCCCGCTCCTCGGCTTCTTCGGCGCGCCCGCCGCGTTCTTCCTGTGCACGGCGCTCTATGGCCTCGGCTGGCTCCAGATCCTACGGGTCCAGACGCGCTCCAGTGGCGGAGTGCAGCGCGGCCAGAGCTTCGTCCAGGGTTTCACAGACGGGTTGCGCTACGCGTGGACGCAGCCGCTGATCCGCATGGTCCTGGTCATGGTGTTCTTCCACTGCAGCCTGACCATGGCGTTCGAGTCGCTGCTGCCGACGTTCGCGGCTCAACAGTTCTCGGGCAGGGCCCTGGCGGGAGTTCCAGGCGTCGCAACGCACGAGCATATGGGCGAGCTTGCGATGCCGTTGGGTGGTTTCAACTCCGAAGCGACGGACTTCGCGATCCTGATGATGGGCGTCGGCGCGGGCGCCCTGGTGGGCAGCATCCTCATCGGTGGCATCGAGAGCAGGCTCGTTCGCGGCAGGCTCTACCTGGCGATGGGCGTGCTCAGCGGCCTTGGCGAGATGATGCTGTCTTTCGCTCCCAATCTGGGAATAGCCTTCCTGGCGGCCGCGGTGATGGGCGGTAGTCAATCGGCGTTCATGACGATGGGCCAGGCGCTGATGCAATCGCTGGCCGCCGATGAGTTCCGGGGCCGCATCGCCAGCCTCAACACCCTGAGCTTCGGCGGCATCATGGCGGTGATGACGCTGTTCAACGGCTACCTCGGAACGCATACGACGGCCGCTTCGATCCTCCTGGCCGATGGGCTTCTCTTCGCCAGCATTATGCTCGCCAGTGTCAGCTTCGCGGTTCCCCGGGGTGTCTACGTCCGCGGCATGCCGGCCCGCGCAGTCGCGGCCTCATAGAGGGCAACCAGCGGCGATCCCGCAATCCGCAATCCGTAGGGCTCAGCCGAGCGGCGACCGTCTCGCAACCGGACCGCGACGATCCCTTCCTAGACTCGCCCCATCGTTGCACGCGACAACGGCGGGGTGCCCCATGCCGCCTTTCCCCAAGAACCCGATCTTCCAGATGGTCATCGACGCGGTGGTCCTGAGCTTCGCCCTCACGATCGTTACCCAGGGTGTGACGCTGCTCATCCTCTACTTTCTGCGGGAAATGCGGGTAATCTAGCGAGGAGATGCTCGCCGCTTACTCGGCTGCGCCCGAATCGGCTCGCCTTCTGCCTTCGGGAAGTGTGGCGGGAATGGCGCCTCGCCGAGACCTTCGCGTTCCTGACGCTGCACGAGTTCGAGCAGCGGCTCGAGCGAATAGTTGACGTCGTCGATCGGTGCCGACGCGTCGCCTGACTTTCGGTATAGCTCTGGCACCGTGGCCATCGTGAAGTCGGCGAGCTCGATGGATGGGACGTCCGACCATTGGACTGGATACGAGACGCGCGCGTCTGGGGTCGGCCGCACGGAGAATGCCGAGGCTACCGTACGGTCTCGCGCGTTCTGGTTGTAGTCGACGAACACGCCGTGCCGCTCCTCCTTCCACCAGGCCGTTGTCGCGAGGTCACTGCGCCGCTCGACCTCGCGTCCCAGGGCGAGGGCCGCGCGGCGGACCTCGTCGAATTCCCACCGCGGCTGAATGCGAACGTTGATGTGAATGCCGCGCGAGCCGGACGTCTTCGGGTAGCCACGATAGCCAAGCTCCTCCAGGACCTCCTCTACGCTGAGCGCCACCTCGCGCACCTGCGCGAAGCTCGCCTCGGGCGTCGGGTCGAGGTCAATCCGCAGCTCATCGGGATGGTCGCGATCGGCGGTTCGAACCGGCCAGGGGTTGAGGTCAATGCAGCCGAGGTTCGCAGCCCAAGCCAGGGCCGCCACATCGTCACACACGACGAGGTCTGCGGTCCTGCCGCTCGGGAAGTGAACTTCGGCAGTCCGCAGCCACGATGGCAGTCCCTTCGGCGCTCGCTTCTGGAAGAATGGCTCGCCAGCGGCGCCATTCACGAAGCGCTTGAGGACCATCGGGCGGTCGCGTACGCCACGAAGGGCGCCGTCGGCGACGGACACGTAGTAGTTCACCAGGTCGAGCTTGGTATATCCCCGCTCCGGGAAAAAGACCTTCTCCGGATTGGTGACTACGACCTCATGGCCGGCCAGCTCGAGCTTGACGGAAGGATCAGCCATACCATCAGGATAAACTACCCACGACTCTTGTCATCCTGAGGCTTGGAATTATGGCGGGTCAGCTGTTCGAGCACGGCGGCGAGATCGCAATCACCATTCCGAAGGATGTCGCGGACCGCTACCACATGGCGCCCGGCGTGGAAGTCGACATCATCCCCGACGAGGACGGCATCGTCCTCCAGCCCATTGGCGTCGAGCCCTGGTTCTCGCTGGAGTGGGAGCGGGCGCTGGACGCCGTGCTCGAGCATTACGGGGCCGCGCTGGAGCACCTAAATGAATGAGCGCCGCGGCTCTGGCCTCGTCTATCCGGAGCTCGAGCAGGCGGTCGCGTTCCACAACACCTTGCTGCAACGGCTTGGCGAGGAGCCGTCGACGGCCATCGACGAGCCTCGGCTCCGCTCGACCCTGGAACGCGCCAGGCAGGTGGTCGATCAGCAGCGGGGCGACGTCGTCACCATCGCCTCGTTCCTGCTGTTCGGCCTGATTAAGGACCAGGGATTCGGTCCCGGAAGCACGCGAACGGGCCTGGCGCTCACCCTCGCGTTCCTGCTGCGGAACGGCGTCGCCGTGATGGCTCCGGAGGAGGAGCTGGCCGGCGTGGCGCTTGGCATCGCGGCGGGCGAGGTGTATGCGGGCATGGTCGAGATGTGGCTCCGCGAGTCCGCACGGCCGATTCGCTGAGCCGATCTGATCGGCAGCACAGGGCCGGCTCAATCTTGAGGGCCTGGCGGCCGAAGGTTGCATCGGCAGAGGGGTTAACGGGTTCGGGGGCGAGTCGCTCCATACCAGCGCTCGGCCCAGTAGGGTGAGCTGAGCTTCGACATGGCTACGCCGGACTCCTCGTCCACCGCGTTGATGAACTCCCCGTTGCCAACATAGACGCCGTTGTGTGAGAGGCCGGGCATGTACGTGTTCTGGAAGAACACCAGGTCCCCGGGCTGCAGCTGCTCCCGCGCGACGTGTGGTCCGGAGTCGTACTGGGACCAGATGTCCCGCTCGATCGCTCTTCCGACCCGGTTGAACACGAAATAGATGAACCCTGAGCAGTCGAAGCCGTCGGGCGTAGTGCCGCCGAATAGGTAAGGCGCGCGCAGGTATTGCCGTGCTACTGCCACCACGTCATTCGGCGGGACGGGCTGGCTCGTGCTCGCGGCCTGCGAGGTCGTGCGACCCGGGATGGTCAGCCGCTGGCCGACGAAGATCTGATCGGCGCTCGCCAGGCGATTTGCGGACACGATGGCCGCGGTCGTGACGTTGAGCTTATGGGCGATCGAGTAGATCGTGTCTCCGCCCTGCACCACGTAAGTGCCCTGGGCCGCAGTCTGGGGCACCGGGGTTTGCGCGACAGCCGTTCGAATTGCCGCCGGAGTGGGCGTCGCCGAGCGCGGCGTGGCAGTTGGCGTGGCCGTGGGATGGGGCGTCGGCGTGGAAGGCGGCGTCGTCGGCTCGGGAGCGCGAGCGGATGCGACCGATGCCGCGGGAGGATCGGGGATGATGAGCTCCGTGCCGGCCGCGATCCGGTTCGGGTCCTCGATCCCATTCAGGCTGGCGAGGACGCTAACCTCGACGCCGAACCGCCCGGAGATGCTGGTCATGGTTTCGCCCGCCTCCACCCGATGGACGATCCGGGCGGGGGCGGGATCGGCGAGACGCAGCGTGGCGCCGACGAAGATCGTGTCCGGCGACTCGAGCCCGTTCAGCTCCACGATCCGGTCCACCGAGATCCCCGCCATCGCGGCGATGCTCGTCAGCGTGTCGCCTGCCTGAACGACGTAGCTCTCGAGAACACCCTGGGCGTGAGCGGCCGGCCCGCTGGCGAAAGCCAGCGTGAGAGCGAGTGCCGTGGCGACCAGGGTGTTTGGGGAATGCGAGAACGACGTGGCGCCAGCTTCCTTGCTTCCAGGGAAGACAGGCAGGCGTCACGAGCAACGACCGCGAGAGCGGCTCGCTTCGGCAGCCCGGCCGTCCTGCCCCAGATTCCTGTTAGTCGTTGCGCGATGGCATCGCCATCGCAGACGGGAATCCGCGGGTTTAGACCCTCGGCTTTGCGTCCCCGACTTTCGTCGGGTTTGCCTTTTTCGGCTGGCCGCGAGTATGCCACGGGCTGCCGCGGGCGGGGAAGGCTATGTAAGCAGGTTCACAGGAAAGGCCCTCTCCTATCGCATGGGAGAGGGTGGGGTGAGGGCTGCTCTTACCGCTCGCGAAAAGTACGCGCAGGGGCGAGCGCGGCTCCCGGTGCGTCCGTCGTTCGGGCGTGGTGCCAATCGTCGAGCGCTGCGCGCCAGTCGACGTCGGCGGGCAGCACGGCGGAGCACGAGCGAGCGGTGTACAGCTCGGGGTTATCAACCGCGGGCGGTGTCACGCCGGCGTCCCGAAGCGCTCGGGCCGAGCGGAGCAGCTTGCGTCTGGTCTGGATGATCATGGCGTCGGTCGTGCCCAGGTGCTCGGCGCTCCGATCCATGATGGGGCCCATGCTCGCCGTCATTGCGGCGTCCTGGAGCCGGACGGTGGGGATGCCGGTGAAGGTCCGGGTGCGCTGCGTTTCGCGGTCTATGAGGAAGTCGTTCTGCTTGTTGGCCACGGGCCACCAGTTTGCGAAATGCTTGCCTTTCTGTTCTTCCTGCATGTAGCCCATGCCGGCCATCTCGGGCAGGGTGCTCATGATCTCGTGCTCGGGCATCTCGCGGGCGGGATGCCAGCGAATGCCCCAGTGGAGCGTGTGGTAGTCGTCGATCGGCGTGCGCCAGTAGATTCGCCCATCTTCTTCGAGGCGCCGCGCGCCATACATGAGGCCGCAATCAGTCTCATTGATTTCGAGCGTGGGCGCGCGATCCCGGTGGTATACGCCGGAGCCTGACGCATCCTCGGGGTTAACCCGGCTGTGCAGGAAGTAGAGGTGCGCCGTATCGATGTCGCCCTCGAGTGCCTGCATCCAGTTGCAGTCAAGGATGGCCTTGTACTGGTGGTGCCGCTGGGCCTCGGGCACGAGCGCCCACTCGAAGCGCGGCAACCCGGGCGGATTGTCCTGCCGGGGCCCCATGTAGGTGAAGACCACACCTCCCCAGTCCGCGGCCCTATAGGCCGTCGCACGGACCTTGTCCTTGAAGCGGCGAGGCGCCGCTCCCATAGGGGTGGACTCATCATGCGCATCTGCGCCAGCCTGATCCCCAGTCACTGGTTCCGGCTCGTTGGGCTGATCCAGGCACTTACCATCCACGTCGAACTTCCAACCGTGGTAGACACAGCGGAGGCCGCACTCCTCGTTCCGCGCGAAGAACAGCGATGCGCCGCGGTGGGGACAGTTCTCGCGGATGAGTGCGGGTCGGCCGTCCGTGTCCCGCCAGGCGATCAGGTCCTCGCCGAGGACGCGTACGCGTAGCGGCGGGCCATCTGGCTCCAGCTCCCAGGAGTGGAGGACCGGCAGCCAATACTGTCGCATCAGATCGCCCATCGGGGTGCCCGGTCCGACTCTGGTGAGGAGCTCGTTGTCTGCTTTGCTCAGCATGATGCCCCCGAGGGGTTGCCAGCTAGATGATAGCGAGCATCGCGAATCCCCGCGCTGTGGCCCAAACGTTTGGGGCTACGGTAACCGAGTGGGCCGGCCCGGGCGGGACCGGAGGCCGTGCTCAAGCGTACGGCCGGCCCTTGGGGCACGGCCCGGCAGCCCCTAAATTGATCCAGCACGGCCAGGAGCCGACGGATCGAACCCGTGCATGGGGAGGACTGGAAATGCCCTTCTTTCGGGGAAGCTCGCTTGCGCAGCTCGTCTTGAGCGTCATGGTCGTGAGCTACGCTTCGGCGATCATCACCGCCGGGGTGACGTGCCTGCTGATCTACGTTTTGCAGCAGCTAGGGGTGGCTTAGGCGCCCCCAGAGGGATTCGAACCCCCGACCGTCGGATTAGAAGTGTGAAAGCGGACCCTCCGCAGGCGTCCATGGGCGTTCATAGAAGCGTATTTCGTGCCTAGTTTTCCGTCACCAAGCCCATCGTTGTCCACTCATGGTGGCTGTCGTCTGCCGGCGTGGCTGTCAGCGCGGCTGTCAGGTCAGCCCCTTCCAGCTTGTTCCACTGTGAGTTGTAAGGTTCCTCGGATGGGGCCGCCCCGTTCAATGCTGATCACGTAATTGAGATCGTGCGTTCCGATCTGCGATGGAATATCCCCGATCGGCAGGTCCAACTGAGCGAGTATGAGCGACGGTCCGGGGTAAACTGCGACCGACCCATTGCTCATGAAGGTAAGCAGCCATTCCCCCCGTTCTTCATCGAGGGCGATTCGCCAGTTACTCTCCACCGTTCCTGCCACAATTCGCACTGGCCCGGTGGGCCGGATCGGTCCAATTGGAGCCAGGGACTCGGGCAGGACCGGAAAGGGAACCCGAAGCTCGACTTGATACCAGCGTTGAGCCTCCCCGGTGTTATTCGTCAGGCGCATTGAGATCGTGGTCTTCTTAAGCTCGACAAGGTTGGGGGGGATGGCAACGGTGGACGGATCAAACTCCAACTCCAACGTGGGCGGGACCGGTAAGTGACCCCCCGGCGGGGTAGCGACGGTCTGACCCAACTTGACTAGAACCATCTGGCACAGCTCTGCGAGGGTTCTCTGTCGCAGGTCCTCGTAGACGATAGTCTCCGCCAACCCGGGAAGCTCGGTGTCGTCCAGCCTAACTGGAAGGATGTACTCCTGGCGCTCCGAGAGGGCTCTCGCCTGGGCATTCCGCCGCTCGTGCGTAGTCCAGACCTTCGCGGCGTAGTGTTGCGAAACGAACATGACGCAGAACCGGGCCGCCTTGCCGTAGACCCATGCCAGATGCTCATATAAGTCCTTGCCCCACAGCGTTGCGGCTTCGTACCGATCATAGAAAACACGGACCCCGTCGCCTTTGAGACACTCTGCTAGCTCTTCGGCATAGCTGCGATCCTCGCCAGCGAACGAAAGAGCCACGTCGTAGTCCCACTTATCGGCTCCGGGCTCGCCCCCTGAGGCTGGCTCTGTTTGAGAAGCTGGATCGGGCATGGCTGCAAGCCCATTCGTCAGAAGGGCAGCGGCGAATAAGAGCCTCTCGCGGCCTCGGCTGATAGCGTCAGCCTCAGACACGGCTCCGCTGACAGCTTGAATCAGGTCGGGGATCGCTTCTGCCAGAGCCCGCCGGGCAGCAGCGAGCAGGTTCCTCGATTGCTCGAACGGATCGAGGATGTCGCCACCAACAGCGACACCCGACAGCTCGACCTCGTTTCTAAGCCGCTCTATAAGGTCCAGAACCTGGGCCTTCCATGAAGTCGTACCGACTTCGGTGCCCTGGAGGCGCCGCAGGATCTGCGACGTGAGAGATTCAAGTCGGCGAAGCGGTCCCCTGATACGCTCTTTTTCAAAGCCCCAGAGTGCGCCCGGGTCGTCTACCACCTCTTTCAGACCCTCCCGGCCTTAGTCTTGCTCGGGCCGCGTGACTACCCGTTGCAACGGCGCAAATCGTGGGCAATACGGTATCGCTGATATTTCGGGTGCGGTAACCACCTGAGCCATTGCGATGGTTAACTCCAGCGGTACCAGAAACAGGAAGGCGCGTCGGTCCCAATCAATTGGCCGGCCGTACTCGAAAGGAAAGTCGCGTCCCTCGTACGTAATCGTCAGGTCCTTTCCGTCTGACGGAATAAAGATGCCGTTGGTATGTCGAGTGTTCCCGATCAACCGAACAATCTCGAAAATTCCCCCAAGGCCTTGGAGATTGAGCACCTTCAAAATGTGCTTGTATATCGATTCCAGCGGCTTCACAGGGGTGATCCCCTTGCTGAAGGTGCCGCTAGGGGCTGATCGGATAATTGCACGCAGGGTTTCTTCGGTCGCGTTCACGGTCGAGTGCACGACGACGAACTTGGCCATGATGTCGTATTCCCCGATGCTCCCCAAAGCAACTGGTGAGGAAGGATCGACTCTGTGATCGGACCACCACTCTGGATACGAGAGGTGATCTCGGATAAAGCCGTAGGTCAACTGCTCATTCTGAAGAACGACGCGTAGCGTCCGGAAGAACTCTCGGCGTGCGTCCCTCGAAAGGAAGTCAGCTGAGTCCATGCCAACGGACCAGGAGGGGAAATGGTCATCGACGAAGCCAACGATGCTGTCGAGCCGATCTCGAGCTAAGGCCAAGTCAGGAAGCAGAGCATCGGCCTCATGGCGCCACCATAAGAAGCCGGACTCGTTGGGGCTGGCGATACTACCGGCCAAGCAGGCGCACCCTCATCTCCGACACGTACTGTTCTTCCTCTTCGGTGCCCCAGGCCTTCGGCCGGTCCACGGCATAGAAGGCCCCACTCGCCGGCTCCCGGCACACTAGCCGCTCGCCGCTCTCCCGGATCTCGTGGCCGATCAGCTCGAGGGTGCCAGCGTCGAGGGCCACGCGGGCGAAGACGTAGCGGTAGGCGTGCTGGACCTCGGGTAGCTCGGCGCGGAGAGCAGCGACGATCTCAGCAACGGCCTTCTCGTAAGGATCCGGGCCCATCACCTCAACTCCTCGACGTCCAGAACCCACGAACCATTCGCTTCGGTCACCACCAGAAACCAGCGGCCGGATCCTGTTAGAGCAGCAGCCCCGGCTTTGGATGAGCGGAAGGGCTGGGTCAGCGATTGCGCGCGGCGACCGGGAGGATCGCCGACAGGCTCGGCTCGAAGACCGAAGCTGCCTGTTCCAGTGTATGACCACCGCACGCTCCACCTTTCGCTGTTGATGACGAAGGCGGGAGTCTGGCCAGGAGGTGTTCCTGTGAACCGCGCCACTGGGGCCCACTGCGGTTCACGTGTCGCGAGAGGAGTTGGCTGGGTCGGAACGGAGAGACCGGGTACTTCAGTTGCGCTGCTCACGGGCGCCGGGGAGCCGTTGGTTGTGGTGACTGCTCTGACCGCCAACAGGACGGGCCCTGCCTCTGTCTGCTCAATTCGGTATTCGACAAGAGTTGGAGGCAGCGAGGGCCAGCAGAGTGCATCAGTATCGGCGTAGCGGGTGAACAGGGCCCAGAGCCGGCTGCCTGAGCTGTCTATGTGGGTTACTCCGCCCACTCCATCCGTTCGTGCGAACATCGGAACCGGGGCAACCGTCCCGGCGAAGAGACCCAGCACGAAAACGAACTGATGATGGGGTCCCAGCCTGCACATACCGTCGTGCCCAGCAGCTCCTGTTGTGACCACGATACCGTCCTGCCCCCGGCTCCCCATCCAAGTCCAGCCCGCTTCGGTGACAGCTGCGTCTTCTGGCCTCATGAAAGGCGGCTCGGGCACTGGACAGTAGGTGGGGGTAAAGGGGTCTGCCGGCACATCAAAGGGGACTCCTCCTCCCTCTGGAGGCCGGATCGGCATGCCCGGCGAGTTCCACTGGGTGAGGGGTTCGTCCAATCAGGAGCCCGCTGCTACCGAAAGCCCGCCGACTAGGCTTCGTAAAGCGACCAGAGCCGCCAGCAGATTCGCCCGCATCATCTGTCGACGCTACCGGCTCGGAGCCCCCGGCAGGCTCTCACACGCAATCCCATCTCGGTCCGGGTCCGGCCGATGCGGGGTCACGCGCGGGCCCACCCGGCGGCCTCGTAGAAATCCTGCGCTTCGGCCCAAGAGCTGAAGTCCCCACAGTTGCGGTCGGGGCCGTTCGGATCGTACAGCGATCATGGCCGATTCCCTACTGCGATCACCACACGCGTCGTGCGTGGAGTCCTGCGCTCGGCGATCTGGATGAAGGTGCCGGGCTCATCGCCGCCGAAGGGATCAGCGCCTAGGGCCTCCGCGAGAGCCGCGCTCTTGAACACCTCCACCGTCTGGCCGGCTGGCGCCGTGTATGTGCGCACGACCGCCGCATCCCGTGGCAGGAGTGACTTCGCTAGCTCTCGCGCCCGGGCCACGGGCTGCTCCTGCGGCAGCACCAACTCCACCTGGTGGGCTCGTTCTTCGCCATCGCCATAAGCACGCCACAACACATCGAGATCGCGGCCGAATCGGTCGTACAACTGGACCGGTCCCTTGCTGGGCTCACCCTTCGCCGCCACCCAGCTGGCCTTCGTCGCTCCGAGCACCGCTCCCTCAAGTGGGGCAGGCGCAGTCGTTGGGCTAGGAGCCGGACGAGCGGGTGGAGCGCAGGCGACAACCCCGAACATCAGGACCAGCAGCCATCTCATCTCGGCACGGGCTCCAGGTCGCGCGGCGCCGGTAGCGACTCGCACGCGATGCCGTCTCGGTCCGTGTCGAGCCGGCGCATACGGGTAGCCGGCGAACGTCGATGACCGTGCATTATCCGGCCGAAATCATGGGCCGAAGGTCAACGCCGCGTCGCTCCAAGAGCAGGCTGACTAAAGCTCTCAGCGCGGACCGGTTCGCCGTGGTGTCCGCCGTGCGCCAGAGCTTTTCGATTAGCCCTGGTAAGCGTTGTCCCGCCACCCAGAAGAACTCGTGCGTGTCGATTGACTGGCGGACCACTAAATTGACGATTTCGGTGGCGCCGGCCGGGTCCGTGTCTGCAGCGCGCTCCAAATACTCTAAGAGCAGGTCAGGACTGCTCTGAGTCGCACTGCGCTCGGCGATCAGCTCCACTCGGTCTCGGATCTGGCTAAGCTCTGCGTCGTATCCCTGGAGCCAGTACGAAAACGCATCCAGTTCCAACTGCCCTTTATCTGGCTCATTCCGAAGAGCGTGCGTGCGGTCAACCCACAAGGCGTCGAGTTCAATTAGTACTCGTCGCCGCCACGTCTCGTCAGAACTCCGTCTGGCCTCAAGAAGCTCCCCGACGAGCCGTCTAACGACGTGCGCTCGCATAGAGTCTTCCACTTCAGCCATGAACGTTCCAAACAATCCATCCCGCCCGAAGCCTTCGTACCCACGGAGCCACCCGACCATCAAATGGTCAGCAAGCGCCTCTCGATCAGGAATTGCAAATGCCTTTTTGAGTAGCCGCGACTCCAGGTCACCGGCTTCGTTTACAAGCATTCGATACCGGTCTTTGAGGGCTACCAACACACGGTCGCTGAGCCGGTCAGCAATGAAATGCCCGGTCCAAAACGCGCGCCACGCACCAACCCCTGCTTCGGCCTCAAAATCCCACGGGAGAAGCTGGTCCAATCTCCGGTCCAGCCAGCCGGGGCCAGCCCAGACAATGAGTCGGAGCCTCTTGCCGATCGCATGTCGAAGCTCAACGCCGCCCCAACCTCCGGAAACTCCTCGGTTAAGCAGAGCGAATGCCGTCGGATCCTCTCGAGATCGTTCCGGAAAGAGAGTCCGCGTTTCCTCTGCTGTTGAAAGCGCCAGGGCGCGTCTAAATACCACGCTTACGATGACGTCAGCAGCGAATCCAGGGGCCGTGTTGATGTGATGGGTTGCGATGTCGGTTTCTTCTTCGATTCGCCCGACCGCTTCTAAGGGTGTTGCTGTGCGTTCGAGCACGGCTGTGGCGAACTCCAGAAGTCGATCGAGTTCCTCGTTTTCGAGTACAAAGGTGAGTTGCCCCGCTAGTTCCTTGATGAACTCGGAAAAGGAATGAAGACTTCGGGCGTCCGCGTCGGAATTCAGTACTCGTCCAAAAAGGGCGTACAGCGGCGCCCGAGAGAAGTCTCGGTTGGCTCGAAGAGCCTCCTTGTAGCCCCAAATGAACGGTGCCGCCTCCGGGAAGTCGCTGGGCAAAAGCGATGTTGCGAGGTTCAGCATCTCGGATGGCTGCTCGCGGGTCAGTTCGCCAAGCGTGTCCCATATCAGTTCCACGTCATGCGGGAATTGAAACGAGAAATGGCCGGCGGGCTCGCGGAGGACTGACAAAAGGCCATCCGGACCCTGTTCGCTGTATATAGCCTTCAGCTGGGCCGGGGTGGCCGGACTGGTAAGCGCTTGCATCCCGCTGAACCAGGCCAGAAACAGTGGGTGCTCGGGCAGTCCACGCACGGCGTTCAGAGTTAGCTTGAGTCGGCGCTCCTCCGCCGTTAATTGACTTTCAGGCACAAGGTTAACCGTGATCCACCGGCGCCTTTCGACACGATAGTGAGCCGTCGGATCAGAGTTTTCAGCCGACTCCCCAGCCCCCTTCAGGAAATCGTGAATGCTACCCTTCGTCGCATCCGGAAGATCTTCGAATCGTTCTGCGACGAGGCGCATGAACTCGTGCCAGTGGTATGAATCCACGTTTTCGACGGACGGAAGCAAATCGGCGCTCACAAACGAAAGCACCTGTGGCCGTTCGGTTAGCGCGTGCAGTCCGAGTCGGCGGACTGTCGAGTGTTCGCTTCGCAGTAATGACAACACTAAGTCCGGACCTTCATCTGGGTTTGCGTCGACGGTAGCTAACAACGCGTCCCTTGTAGCTTCAACCAGACCATCGATGGGCCGGTTCATGAAATCCTGGTCCGTATTCTCAATGGCCCAACGCCAAACCCCGAGTTCGCCTTGGGCTTCGGCGAACTGAGCAAGCTGACGGAGCAGTATCTCGAAGCAGGCCTGCGGTCTTTTTGTGATCAGAGGGACGGAATGGACGCGGAGCAGCTGTAAATAGGTGTATTCTCGCAGCAAAGGCTCAAGAGGCATGATCGTCTCGCCACCTGACTAGCTGGTCGAATAGCGCAACGGCGTCGTCTGGTCTGTCCGATTTGATTAGTCGCCCGAGGAACTCCATAAGAGGGTATCCAAGCGCAGCAGCGCTGGCACGACCGGCGTCTAGCCAATTGCCAACGAGTTTAATGCCCTCGCTGATGTAGTCCGCGGGTAGAGCGTTAAGGGCTCGGACAAATGCCAGATGCGCCAATGGATTCCGAGTCGATTGACCGAGGACTTCTAAGACTTTGTCGGGGTAAGAAGACGCTGCGCGAACGACCAGCAGTTCGGCCTCCCAGGCCTCTGAGTAGAGCCCACCGTCTGAGCCGCGTGTAGGCTCAATCGGTCTCGGAAGAAACCGACCGTCCCAAAGGAACTGCAGCCAGACCGGGTCGGCATACTTGAAGAAATGCCGTTGACTTGCGCGCACTGACAGCAGGGCACCTACCCGTGCTACTTGGTCTGGCAGCGGATTCGCGATTCTTGCCAGCGCCTCAAGTTCGTCAGCGCGTGCGAGGAATTCGTCGTTCGAACCGGCCGAGCGCTGCGTTCTAGCCTCCAGTCGGCGTATCAGCTCGTCAAGCCCCAGATGGCGTTCATCGTATTCGTACCAAATGGCCCGGAGTGGCAGCATTTGACTGGCCTTTTCCTCGGCCACGGCCCGCACGCGATCTGGAGTAGACACGTCCTTGAACGCTTCCGGTACCAGCTGCGCTGGGTTGGCCGGGAGGATGGCAAACCAAGGTGGGTCCTCGCGAAAGCGCCCTTGCGAGAGACCCCCGACCGTCTCGATTGACCAACGGTACTCGTCAATTTCCCTTAGGAGGACATCGATGTCACGATCCTGCAGGGAGGATCCCACGAACACAGTGGGGTTGTCTAGAAGATCCCGCAAAGCGCGACGCGTCCTGCCCGATTGCACGTTGTAGGCTTCGATGTAGTCGTCCGTCCTCAGGACAAGGTGCTTGGGATTCTCTGCGCTTGCCACGCGGCCGTGCAGATAGAAATAGCGCTTATCCCAGGAAGAGCCTCCGGGGTAATAACACCAAACGGACGACTCCTCTTCGCTGTGAAGGACGGTGGCTAGCTTGAAAAGCAATTCGTCCAGATTAAGCGTCCCAAATGCTCGAAAGGGTATGCGGGAGAGCGATTCGTAGATAGCAGGCATAGTGAGGCCAGGCGGACTAAGGAGACGGCGAAGGGTTTCGAGGTATTTATCCTGAAGCTGGCTGGCGGCGAGATCAATGGCACGGATAACCGTGCGGGTCACATTGCTCGCGGGGGGCGTCATCCCCGCTTCCTCGCAAAGCATCGATGCCAGCTTTGTCCAGCCCGGGAGTCCCGCTCTAGCGCCTAGGCCTGCTCCGAAGATGACGGTAGCCCTCGAGTCGCTTACGAAACGTAAGAGCGACTCGAAGTTCCGTTCGGAGCCGTCGGTCACGAAGGGAGGGCTCGGAATGACAGTCCTCAGATTGGGGGAGTGCCGATGCCAACCGCGCATGGCGTGCTAAAGCGCGATTGTATTCCCCCAACCTTGCCTATTTCTGTGCATTCCCGCGAGCGTATCATGAGAGGCTTGATGGCCCCCCGTCCTCGAATAACCAGGAATTGAACCAGGGCACCCCGGCCTCTCCCCGGGGGGCAGCGTAGATCGTCGCTTTCGCACAGGGACGCACGACCTACCGTTTGATCCAGTCCCCCAGTTTCGCCGCGAGCGCGAGCACGCTGTCCGTGCCCGAGTCGGCGCCCATGAGCCGGGCAGCCGCCTTGATTGCCGCCATACGCACGATGGTCGCGTCTTTCGTCGGTGGTGTCGGGTGCTGTTCCGTGTCCGCCGGTGTGAGTTCGGGTGGGCTTAGGATGGCCTCGATTGCCCGCACGTAACCGTCGGCGTCGAGGGTCACTCGGACCTCGGTATCGGCCGGAGGGATGGTCGGCTTCGCGTAGCGGCTCAGGTTCAGCCACGTGTTCGGCCGCTCGCGCGTGGTGAACCCGCGGCCGGTCACGCGCGCGATGGTCGCTGTGATGGTGTGGGATTCGGTGGCTGCCATCTTGACCTCCAGGGGCCGGGGCCCCGGCCAGCGGCGGCCGGGGCCCCGGCGGTTTGATCGGTGCTGGCGAGCAGCTCGGGCCGGTACTTGCGGCGAGGTGGCGTCCAGCGCTTCGAGTCGAGCGAGCGCCGCGTCCTCATCGCCCGGCGCGTGGTAGCCCTTGAGCGTCCAGTACACGGTGCCGTCTTTGGCCCGCTGGAATTCGACGCTGCACGGCAGCTCGTCGCGGGTCGCACCCGCAACAGCCGGCAGGTGGGCCGCCTGGTTAGCGATGCACGCCTGGGTGCGATGCGCCGCTTCGCTCGGGGTCTTTGCCCAGCCCACGATCGCGCCAGCAGCCCGACGACGAAATCGCCCGTGACCAGATCCTGGGTAGTGCCGGTGAAGCGGGCCGGCGGCGAGGGCCGCGTCTCTACGGGCACATCTACGACGAGCGGCGGCGGGAGATCGCGGCGCGTATGGACACGTTCTTGAACCGGGTGGCTGTCAAATTGGCTGTCAACGGGACCGACGCCCCGGCTGACCGAGCGTCGATACCCGACACTGTTTATCAACATCCCGCAGATAGCGACGGTAACTTGGCGCCCCCAGAGGGATTCGAACCCCCGACCGTCGGATTAGAAGTCCGCTGCTCTTTCCACTGAGCTATGGGGGCGGGCGCCGCCGTCGAACGTGCGATCTAGTATAACGGCTCTACGCACGAGCTTAGCCATAGGAGCCATCCGAACGGATGGGTGGCTGACGGATAGAGTCCTGCTGCAAGCCTATTGAGGCAGGGCGTCGAGGATGGCCTGTTCTCGTTCGCTCAGCTCCGAGCGGAGGGCCGGCGCGTCCTCGAGGAGCGCTTCTGCGTCGGCAAGGTCCTGCAGGCGTTTGGAGCGCCTTCGGGCCGGGTCGGATCCGCCGCGAAGCTTCTCGTGCAACAGGTCGGAACGGTCCATGACCCGGAGCCGGACACCATCGAGTTGGATCTCGAGGGCGCGGACCAGAGCGGGAGTAAGCTCAGGGTCGTCGGTGAACTGGACCGGAACGCCCTCTGGGCCCTGCCAATTCTCCGAATGGGCAAAGCGACTCCGGTGCGTAAAGCCTGCGGCCTCGAGCTCAGTTCGCGGGAGGGCGCCGAGACCCGAGACCCGGAACAGCCAGATCGATATCGAGCGTCGTTCTCGGCTCCGAGCCATGAACCTGAAGCGCAATCCCACCAATGATGGCGTAAGGCGTCGCCGTCTCGGCCAGAACCTTCGCGAGCGCGACCAGGGTAGGGCGCTTGGAAGTCTCCATCTCGCCCCTCAGGGCATGCCACTGTCTGTCGAGCAAAAAACCGATGTCGAGACCATGCATCACGCAGGCAATCATAGCGCCGCGCACGGCACGTCCCTCGGTGGTGCGGCAGTATACTCGCGCTCCGTACGGACGCTTGTTAGGACGAAGGAGCACGACTCGTGACGAGAAGGCTAGTGAGGCCGCGCGAAGGCAAAATGATCGGTGGCGTGGCCGCCGCGCTCGCCAACTATTTCGGCATCGATGTGACCATCGTTCGGCTGATCTGGGTGCTACTTCTGCTGCCGGGCGGCCTGCCGGGGCTCGTCCCATACATCATCATGTGGATCATCACCCCGTCGGAAAGGTAGGGAATGGCGAGCCGAGAGCGCGATTGGCTAGACCAGGCAAAGCGCGACCTGGACCACGCCAGGCACGCCCTTCGCGACGCAGATTTCGAGTGGGCGTGCTTCGCCGCACAACAAGCCAGCGAGAAGGCCGTGAAGGCGGTATACCAGAGGCGTGGAGCGGAGGCGTGGGGACACGCGGTGTCCGATCTATTGGAGGGCCTGCGAGAGGTCGAGGCGATCGACGAATCACTTCTCGACATGGCCCGCGAGCTGGACCATCACTACATTCCGTCGCGCTATCCAAACGCGCACCCGCAAGGTGCGCCGTTTCGCTACTACACGAGAGGGGAAGCGGAGCGAGCCATCAGCTATGGAGAGTCGATCATTCGGGTCTGTGAGGATCTTCTCGCTCAATAGAGCGAAGGTTCTCGAATGCCTCAGACAGGCTGTAGCCCAGCTCGTTGAACGAAGACCGGAAGTCGAGCGGATATGGCTCTTCGGCTCGCTTGCGCGCGGCGACGCGGTGCCGGGCAGCGACGCGGACGTTCTGCTCGTATTGGACGCCAGCCCCAAACCATTCCACGAGCGTGGCGCCGACTACGCGTTCGACCGATGCGGGGTCGGTGTCGACGTGCTCGCCTACACGCACGAGGAGTTCGACCAGCTACCGGAACGGTCGCCTCGCTTCTATCGGACCGTCCTCGAAGAACATCTCGTGCTCTACGAGCGTTCCGCTAGCGCCAGCTAGCCACCCTCACGAAGCGCGCGCACCAGCAGCGCCAGCGTCTCGACCGCCGCGCGGCGGCGGAGCTCGGGAATACCCATGTTCCACCGGCTGTCGCCAGTGAGGATCGTGCCCCGCAGGTCAACCGCGAACTCGCCTGCCAGCCTGCCGTCCATCTGCGATAGGATCGTTGCGACTCCCACGTCCGCGCCCGTTCGCTGCCGCGCCGCGGTTGCAAGCTGCCCCGGGCTCGCTGGCGCGACTTCCAGCGGCGCGCCATCCGCCCCAACCATGAAGCCGCCGCGATAGCTCGCCTGCAACCCATCGTCGCTGGCGATCTCGTTCGCTAGCGCCCCACCGGTGCCGTGCTCGGCTGAGGCCAGGCTCCAGCCACGTTCGAGCAAGATCTTGCCCGAGACCTTCGCGAGCGTCTCGTCGTCGCGGCCGTAGACCCACTTGCCGAGCACCATCTCGACCTCCTTCACCGTCGGGGCGAGGAGCTTGGAGGCGGTCGCCTCGTCGGGGGCCTTTACCGAGACCCGCACCTGGACGCCGTCTGGCTTGGCATACGTCGCAACCGTTGGGTTCGTACCGTGGATGAGCTCTCCCAGCTCCTCCTCAACCGCGCCTTCGCCGAGGCCGATCACCCTGAGTGTCGTCGTGACGAGGATGCCGGAGCCGGAACGGTCCCGGAGCGGCGGCTTCGCCTGCTGTTCCCACATCAAGCGCATCTCCGTCGGCACGCCGGGCATCGCCACGATGACACTGCCCTTGTGCTCCACCCACCAGCCAGGCGCCGTTCCCAGGGGATTCGGCAGCGACCGCGCGGAGGGGATGAGCGTCGCTTGCTTGATGTTCCGCTCCGGCATCGGCCGATTCCGCCGCGCGAAGTTCTCGCGCAGCTGCCGCTCGAGCTCTGGATCGACGCTGAGCGACTCGTCGAGGGCCGCCGCGATCGCCTCGCGCGTCAGGTCATCCTCCGTCGGACCCAGCCCGCCGGTGACGATGACGACCTCGCTGCGGCCGAGCCCGCGTTGAAAAACCTCCTTGACCCGCCCGAGGTTATCGCCGACCTGGCTGATCCAGAACACGTCGACGCCTATCGTCGCCAACTCCTGGCACAGGTACTGGGCGTTGGTGTCCGCGATCATGCCCAGCAGCAGCTCCGTGCCGACGGAGACGATCTCACCTCTCAAGTTCTGCCCTCATGTCTGATGTTCACGGAGTCTGGGGGGAGTCCCCGGCGAGCCCGGGGGTCTGGGGGCAGAGCCCCCAGTGTCTTCAATAATCGATGCCCTGCCGGGCCAGGATCCCCTTCTGGTACGGGTGTTTCACCTGGCCCAGCTGCGTCACGTAATCGGCGACCTCAACCACCTTCGGGTCGGCGTAGCGACCGGTCAGTACGAGCTCGACGTTCGGCGGCTTGTCCTGGATCAGGGCCAGCACTTCGTCTACGGAGAGGAGCTTCCACGAGACCGCCACGTTGACCTCGTCGAGGATGATCACGTCGTACTCACCGCTCAGCATCGCCTCGCGCGCTCGGGCAAGCCCCCGCTGCGCCTCGTCCTTGTCGGCGTCGGATGGGTTGTTCATGTCCACCAGGCCGCCCGTGCCGAACCGCTCGACCGTGAAACTCGGCAGAAAGCCCACCGAGCGGAACTCGCCGTAGCGGGTATCCCCCTTCATGAACTGAAGGGCATGAACGCGAAGGCCGTGACCAACTGCACGCAGACCGAGGCCGAATGCTGCTGTCGTCTTGCCCTTCCCTCCCCCGGTTATCACCTGCACCAGGCCCACCTCGAAGCGCGCAGGGTCCTGGAGGTCGGGCGGTTTCTCGGGATCGGCCTGGTGAGGGTGTTGGAAGCCCGACATAGCCTGCCAATGGTACACGAGCGGCTGAGAGCCACAATCTCCCCGGGCAGCCGTGCATGTAGACTAGCCCCGCGCAGCGGTGACCTCAGTTGACGCCCGCAGGCAGGTTACCGATAATTCAGCGCCCGGAAGATTTCGACATCGGAGAGCGAGCGTGACGTACACCATCATGGAGCCATGTATCGATGTCAAAGACGCGTCGTGCGTCGAGGCTTGCCCGGTCGACTGCATCCATACCACCGACGCGGACAAGATGTACTTCATCGACCCTGACGTCTGCATCGAATGCGGCGCCTGCGAGCCTGTGTGTCCGGTAAGTGCGATCCGACAGGATAGCGACGTGCCGGATGAGTGGAAGCACTACACCCAGATCAACGCCGACTTCTTCAAACGCTGACGTCGTCGAAGCCAAAAAAGCCCCTCGGCACGACCCGAGGGGCTTTTTGTTAGACCCGTTGCGCTCATGGTGCTAAACCAGCGGCTACCGCTCATGGTGAGCCTGTCGAACCATCCGTCCTTCGACAAGCTCAGGACGAGCGGACCAGGTGTCTAGACGAGGACCAGCTCTTCCTGCTGCCGTTCCTGGACCGGCGACGACTCGATCGCTCTGACCAGGTACTGGCCGGTGTAGGAGGACTCGCACGCGGCCACGTCCTCGGGTGTGCCCGTCGCGAGAACGTAGCCGCCCCGCTCCCCACCCTCGGGCCCGAGGTCGATCACCCAGTCGGCCGTCTTTATGACGTCCAGGTTGTGCTCGATCACCAGCACCGTATTGCCGGTGTCTACGAGCCGGCTCAGGACCTCGAGCAGGCGCCTCACGTCCGCGAAGTGGAGGCCGGTGGTCGGCTCGTCGAGGATGTATAGCGTCTTCCCCGTCGCTCGCTTGGAGAGCTCCGTCGCGAGCTTCACCCGCTGCGCTTCACCACCGGACAGCGTCGTCGCGGGCTGACCCAATCGGATGTATCCCAGTCCGACGTCGTTCAACGTCACGAGCTTGTTGCGGATGGCCGGCACGTTGGTGAAGACCTCGCAAGCCTCGGCGACGGTCATATCGAGCACGTCCGCGATGCTTACCCCTCGGTACTTGATCTCGAGCGCTTCTCGGTTGTAGCGCCGACCCTTGCACGTCTCACACGGCACGTAAACGTCGGGCAGGAAGTTCATCTCGATCTGGATGATTCCCTCGCCCTTGCACGCCTCGCAGCGCCCGCCCTTCACGTTGAAGGAGAAGCGGCCAGGCCCGTAGCCCCGAACCCGCGCATCGGGCACCGCGGCGAACAGCTCGCGGATGGGTGTGAAGGCTCCTGTGTACGTGGCTGGATTCGAGCGGGGCGTGCGTCCGATCGGCGCCTGGTCGATGTTGACGACCTTGTCGAGGTGCTCGCCGCCCTCGATGCGCTCGTGACGACCCGGCCGATCCTTTGAGCGGTAGATCGCCTGGTTCAGCGCCTTGTGCAGCACGTCGTTCACCAGCGTGCTCTTGCCCGATCCGGAGACACCCGTAACCGAGACGAACCTGCCGAGGGGGATCTCGACGTCGATGGACTTGAGGTTGTTCTGGGCGGCGCCGACGACACGGATAACCTTTCCGTTCCCTGCGCGCCGGCGCGCGGGAATCGGTACCCTGAGCTCGCCGCTGAGATACTTGCCCGTCAGCGACCGAGGCTCGTCGATCAGGTCCTGCACTCCGCCGATCGCCACGATCTCGCCGCCGAGCTCGCCGGCCCCCGGGCCAATATCCACCAGATAGTCCGCGTGCCTGATCGTTTCCTCGTCGTGCTCGACCACGAGCACCGAGTTCCCGAGGTCCCGCAATCGCCGCAGCGTGCCCAGCAGCCTGGCGTTGTCGCGCTGGTGGAGGCCGATGCTCGGCTCGTCCAGGATGTAGAGGACGCCGACCAGGCCGGAGCCGATCTGCGTCGCCAGCCGGATCCGTTGGCCCTCGCCGCCCGAGAGAGTCATCGCCGCGCGGTCGAGCGTCAGATATTCGAGGCCGACGTCCATCAGAAAGCGGAGCCGCTCCTTGATCTCCTTCAGGACCTGGCGGCCGATCGTATGCTCGCGCTCGTTGAGCACCCAGCTCCGTTCGTCCTCCCAGACCTCCTCGTGGGGCACGCCGTGCATTCCCTCGATATCGGTGATCTGACTCTCCTCGAGGGCGCTGAAGAAATCCATGGCCCGCGACACACTGAGCGACGTCGTCTCGCTGATGGTCCGGCCGATGATCGTGACCGCTAGCGTCTCGGGCTTCAGGCGGAGCCCTCCGCACTCGGGGCACGCTCGGTTCCACATGTACCGCTCGATGTCTTCTTTCATGCTGTCCGAGTCGGTCTCCTGGAAACGCCGCTGCAGGCTCGGGATCACTCCCTCGAAGGCCATCTCGTACTCACGCTCGCGCGCCTGACCATGCCCGTGGTGATGGAAGTGGCCCCGCCAGCGAGGGGCCCGTACCGAGATTCGCTGACCGCCTGAGCCGTACAGGATGATTTCGAGGGCCTCGGGTGCCAGGTCGCGGACGGGCGTGTCGAGGGAGAAGTCGTAACCGCGCCCCGCGGCCTCCAGTAGAGCGAGGTAGTACGGCTCGCCGCGTGTTCCGCGGAACCAGGGCTTGATGGCGCCCTCTCTGAGTGTTCGGTCCCGATCCGGGATCACCATGTCGGGGTCGATTTCCTGGCGGTAGCCGAGCCCCGTGCAGGCGGGACATGCGCCGTGCGGGCTGTTGAACGAGAAGTTGCGGGGCGCGAGCTCGCCCATGCTGATCCCGCAAGCGACGCACGCGAACCGCTCGGAGAAGCGCTCCTCCTCCCATTCTGATTCCGAGTTCCGAGTTGCGCGTTCGGAGTCCTTGGTCTCCTCCGCGGAACTCGAGACTCGGGACGGAGCGGTGGCCGGGGTCGCGACGATCAGCTCTCCCTCGCCGAGACGAACCGCTGTCTCCACGGAGTCCGTGAGGCGAGCGAGGTCCGCTCGTCGGCTCTCCTCGTCGTCCTCGGATCGTGGCAGCGCAATACGGTCGACGACCACCTCGATCGTGTGTAGCTGGTAGCGCCCCAGCTCGATAGCCTCGGAGAGGTCCCGGATCTCGCCGTCCACCCGGACGCGGACGAAACCCTGGCTTCGGATGTCTTCCAACACGCTCAGGTGCTCGCCCTTCTTCCCCGTGATCACGGGCGCGAGGATCATGAGGCGCGCACCCTCGCCCATCTGCAGGATGACGTCGACGATTTGCTGGACGGTCTGCTTGGTGATGGGGCGGCCGCAGTTCGGACAGTGAGGGCGCCCGATCCGCGCGTAGATCAGGCGCAGATAGTCGTAGATCTCGGTGACTGTGCCAACGGTCGAACGCGGGTTGTGGGATACGCCCTTCTGGTCGATGGAGATCGCGGGGGAGAGCCCCGAGATGAAGTCCACGTCCGGTTTCTCCATCTGCCCGAGGAACTGTCGTGCGTAGGCCGACAGGGATTCGACGTAGCGGCGCTGGCCCTCGGCGTAGAGCGTGTCGAACGCGAGCGACGACTTTCCCGACCCGGAGAGACCGGTGATGACGACCATCTGGTCGCGGGGAATCGTCAGGTCGATGTTCTTCAGGTTGTGCTGACGTGCCCCGTGTATCTCGATGGATGTGGAATGCGGAGGCGTCCCGATTGCGGATTGCGGACTGCGGATTGCTGACTGAAGCACGGCCTCGTCGGAGCTTCCGTTTCGCTTCAGCTCCACAGCCCTCTCCTCTGAGCTTCCGTTCCGCCGTTTGGGCGCAACGGTCTTCTGCTGCTTATCTGCCACTTACCCCGGTCCTCTTCTGCAATCCGCATTCCGCACTCAGCTAATGCTCTTCCGCAGCTCGGTGATCTGATCGCGCAGCAATGCGGCCTGCTCGTACTCCAACTCGCGGGCCGCTCGCTTCATTTCCGCCTCCAGACCTTTGATGAGCTTCAGCACCTCCTGGCGCTCCAGAGTACCGCCGACCTGGTACTCCGTTCGCGACTCGGCCACCACCTGGCGCAGATGCGGCGAGATGTCGCGCACGGCCTTGACGATGCCCTTTGGGGTGATGCCGTGCTCCTCGTTGTAACGAATCTGTGCCTCGCGGCGGCGATACGTCTCGCGGATCGCGCGCTCCATCGAGTCTGTCACGTGGTCCGCGTACATGATCACGCGGCCGCTCTCGTGCCGCGCCGCGCGGCCGATCGTCTGGACCAGCGCCGTCTCTGATCGGAGGTAGCCTTCCTTGTCGGCGTCCAGGATGCAGACGAGCGAGACCTCGGGCAGGTCGAGTCCCTCCCGAAGCAGGTTGATCCCGACGACGACGTCATACACGCCGAGCCGCAGGTCCCGGAGGATGTCGATTCGCTCGAAGGTCTCCACGTCCGAGTGGATGTAATGGACCTTGATGCCGATCTCTCGCAGGTAATCGGCCAGGTCCTCTGCCATGCGCTTCGTCAAGGTCGTAACGAGACAGCGTTCGTTCAGCCGGACGCGTTCGGAGATCTCCTTCAAGAGGTCGTCGATCTGGTTCTTCGTCGGGCGGACTTCGATCTCGGGATCGATGAGACCCGTCGGCCGCACGAGCTGCTCGACCACCTGCTCGCTGTGCTCGTACTCGTAGGGCCCGGGCGTGGCCGAGACGTATACTACCTGGTTGATGTGGTCCTGAAACTCCTCCCACTTCAGCGGTCGGTTGTCCAGCGCTGAAGGGAGTCGGAAGCCGAACTCGACGAGCGTCGTCTTGCGGGACATGTCACCGGCGTACATCCCCCGAATCTGGGGCAGCGTCATGTGGGACTCGTCGACGAAGATCACGTAGTCGTCGGGGAAGTAGTCGACCAGCGTCCAGGGGGCGGTCCCCGGCGCTCGGCGCGTCAGGTGTCGAGCGTAGTTCTCGACGCCGTGGCAGAAGCCGACCTCGGACAGCATCTCGAGGTCGAAGTGCGTCCGCTGCGTAAGACGCGCCGCCTCCAGCAGCTTGCCCTCAGCCCGCAGCTGCTGCACGCGCTCTTCGAGCTCCACTTCGATGTCGGTGAGGGCGAGGCGCAGCTTGTCGTCCGAGGTGACGAAGTGCTTCGCCGGAAAGATGTCGATGCTGCTCAGCTCACCGAGGATCTCGCCGGTGAGGGAGTCGATCTCGGTGATCCGCTCGACCGTGTCCCCCCAGAACTCGACGCGCACGGCGGCGTCCTGCCCCACCGGGTGGATGTCCATCGTGTCACCGCGCACGCGGAACTTGCCGCGCGTGAAGTTGTAGTCGTTGCGCTCGTAGAAGATGTCCGTGAGGAAGCGCAGAACCTTCTCACGCTTGCGACTCTCGCCGCGGCGGATGGTGAGCACCTCTTTGCCATACTCCTCGGGCGACCCGAGGCCGTAGATGCAGGAGACCGAGGCGACGATCACGACGTCGCGCCGCTCGAAGAGCGCCTTGGTGGCGGAGTGGCGGAGGCGGTCGATCTCGTCGTTTCGAGACGAGTCCTTCTCGATGTAGGTGTCCGACGACGGGATGTACGCCTCTGGCTGGTAGTAGTCGTAGTAGCTGACGAAGTACTCTACGGCGTTGTCTGGTAGGAACTCCTTCAGCTCGGAGCAGAGCTGGGCCGCCAGCGTCTTGTTGTGGGCAATGACCAGCGCCGGCCGACCGATCGCTTCGATGGTTTTGGCCATCGTGAAGGTCTTGCCGGAGCCCGTGACGCCGAGCAAGGTCTGCTCGCGGAAGCCGCGCCGCAGCCCGTCGGTGATCTTCTCGATAGCCTCGGGTTGGTCGCCGGCGGGGACGTATTCGGAGACAACGCGGAAGTCCGCCATGGTGGTTGAGTATATGGCAATGGTGAGCCGCCGGACGGTCCTGAAGATGCTCGCAGCGGCTGCTGGCGCTGCCGTGGCAGAGCGGTTTGTTAGGCCGACCGGCACGCCCGCGAAAGCTCTTTCTGTCGCCCATACGGAGGACGCTCACCTCGCGCTCGGTCTCCGCATTGCGACGCCAGAGCCAGGCACGGCCCCCGAGTTCGACTTGCGCCGTGACTTTGGAGCGACGGGCGATGCTGTTCAAGACGACGCCGCGGCGTTTTTCACGCTAGCCGACGCCGTGAACGCGGGTCGAGTGCCGGCAGGGTCTGTCGTATCCATCCCGCCGGGGCGTTACCGCGTGGTGGGCAATCGAACGATCATCTTCCGTCAGCCGGTCGTCCTGCGGGGCGCCGGGGTCGGCGCGACGGTCATCCAGCCCGAGTACACCGCGCAGCGCAGCGTCTTTCTCCGTGCGGCGGGGGAAGGCATGTACGTCCGGCATAGCACCGCCACTTACGACGGGCGACAGGAGCGCAGTGTTTATCCAGACGCGCCCTTCAGCCCCGTTCAGGGGGTCCCGGCACGAGGCGACACCGCGCTGGCCGTCGAGCGGCCCGACCTGTTCGCTGTAGGCGACCAGGTGTATCTGCTCTGCGACGACTACGGGCCCGAGGTCGTGTACCGTACGACGAACAGGCGAGCCCAGCACTTCTTGCTGAAGCAGCACCTCGCTGTTCACGCTATCGATGGCTCTGCCATTCAGCTGGACACAACTCTGCGGCACGACTTCGCGGGCTCCGCTCCGGGCCTCTACTGCTGGCGGCCGCTCGTCGGCTTCGGAATCGAGCACCTGACTGTCGAGGACGCGAGTCAGATCGCCGACACGGAGGACTTCAACACGTTCCAGGCCGTCCAGCTCGACGGCGTAGTGGATGGCTGGGTATGGGACGTTCACTTCCGCAACAACACGAGCATTCCTCTGCGAGTAGGGCGATCGCGTCGTGTCATCGTCTCGGAGTGCTTGTTCCAGGGCGCAAGGCACCTGGGCGGGGGCGGGAACGGCTACCTGCCCGAGCTCTACTTCTCAGACGATTGCCTCGTCGAGTACTGCACCAGCGTCGCGGGACGGCACGCGCTCATCTGCAATTGGTCCTGCTGGGGGAACGCCTTCCGGTACAACCGTTTGCTCGGAACGCCGAACACCGAGACCCACGGTGAGTACAGCGTCGGGAATCTGTATCTACGAAACGACTGTCGGGGCTCACGGATGGAGATCGGCGGAGGTGGCAACGAGGTGCACGCTCACGACGGTCCGTATAACGAGCTGGTGGAGAATTACGCTCGGGTCATGCGGGTCCTGAAGCAGCAAGACCGCGACAACCGATTGGTACGCAACTGGCACGCGGAGCCGACGGTCGATCTCGGAACACGGACTGTCCAGGAGGCGAACCGGCGAGTGCCCGCGGCCTGGGACGAGTTCCAGTTCGCGGCGTTCTGCGGCCACGACCACGCCCAAACGGCAAAGGCGGCGAGGCCCACTTGAAAATAACGGAACGATGTGACTGGGTGCCCGCCAGCGATCCACTGTACCTCGCCTATCACGACGAGGAATGGGGTGTGCCGGTGCACGACGACCGGCGCCTCTTCGAGTTCCTGACGCTGGAGGGGGCGCAGGCGGGGCTCTCCTGGTCGACGATTCTCCGCAAGCGGGAGGGCTACCGCGCCGCGTTCGCGGGGTTCGACCCGGCGGCCGTCGCGAGCTTCGACCAGGGGACGGTCGAGCGTCTTTTGCAAGATCCGGGCATCGTCCGAAACCGCCTGAAGATCGAGTCAACCGTGCAGAACGCCCGCCTCGTTCTGGACCTGCAACGCGAGTTCGGAGGCCTCGATGTCTACTTCTGGCGCTTCGTGGGTGGCGCGCCAGTCGTGGGCAACTGGCGCACGTTTCGCGAGATCCCGGCGCCATCACCTGAGGCCACGACGATGAGCGCCGATCTGCGGAAGCGAGGCTTTCGTTTCGTCGGGCCGAGCGTCTGCTACTCGTTCATGGAAGCCGCGGGGTTGGTGAACGATCACACGATAAGCTGCTTCCGCTTTGCTGAGCTGACCAACGCTAGTGGGTTGTAGGCGGGGCTTATCCCGCCGCTGTTTTCGCACGGCAGCCCTAATTAGGAGAGCCGCTGCCTTTACGACGCCACCGCTTCGTCCGTTATGTCTAGGCCCCGGTCGATGATTTCGATTCCCTCCCGAAGCTGGTCCTCAGTAATGCAGAGCGGCGGGTTGCAGAAGAAGGTATTCCAGCGCACGAACGTGAACAGGCCGTTCTCGCGGAAGAAGGCCCCCAGCTTGCTCATGGGCCCCAACTCGCTGGGCGCGGCGTTGAATGGCACAAGCGGCTCGCGGGTCGCTCGGTCCTTCACCAGCTCGACGATCGAGAAGAGGCCGATGTAGCGAACGTCCCCGACAGACGGATGCCTCACCTTCAAGCGTTCCAGCTCCTCGCCGAGGACGCGCCCCAGTCGCCGAGCGTTCTCGATCAGCCCGTCGTCCTCGTAGACCTTGATCGCTGCGACAGCCGCCGCGCACGACAGAGGATGCGCGCCGTACGTCAGGCCTGATGCCAGCACGTGGTTCTGGTAGTGCGCTGCGATTGCATCGCTCACCATCACGGCGCCGAGCGGGAGGTAAGCGCTCGTCAACCCCTTCGCCATGGTCATGATGTCGGGCACGACGTTCCAATGGTTCACGGCGAACCACTCGCCGGTTCGCCCGAAGCCGCTCATCACCTCGTCGCAGATGAGCAAAATGCCATGCCGGTCGCACAGCGAGCGCAGCCCCTGCATGTAGCCATCCGGGGGGATGATGATGCCGTTCGTCCCGACCACGGATTCGACCAGGATGGCCGCGATGCTGTTCGGGTCCTCGTACTGGACGATCTCCTCGACGTGGTTCAGGCAGTCCAGCGTGCACGCAGGGAGCTGCTTGCAGAAGGAGCAGCGGTAGCGGTGAGGGTCGAGCACGCGGACGACGCCCGGTAGGCCGGGCTCGGCCGGCCACCGCCGCGGCTCACCGGTCAGACTGGCGGCGCCCGCCGTGGCACCGTGGTAGGAGCGATAGCGCGTCACGATTTTCTGCCGCCCGGTTACGGAGCGCGCCATCCGGATCGCATGCTCGTCGGACTCAGCGCCACCAGTCGTGAAGAACGCGTGATTGAGATCGCCCGGAGCTATCCGCGCCAGCGCCTCACCGAGGCGGGCGCGCGGCTCCGTTGCCATGGCGGGATGAACGTACGCGAGAGCCGCCGCCTGCTCCTGGATGGCGCGGATCACGCGTTCGTCGCCGTGGCCGATGTTGACGCACATCAACTGAGAATTGAAGTCGAGGTAGCGTTTGCCGTCCGCGTCCCAGAAATAGACGCCCTTCGCCCGCACGACGGGGATCGGGTTGACATTCGCCTGGGCCGACCACTCGAAGAGCGTATGCTGCTTGCAGAGCGCGACGATCTCGTCGCCAGTCAGCGTCGTCACTGGGGGCGCTGCCCCCAGACCCCCGGGCTGTGCGGGTGATTGCATACGCTCCTCCGCGGCGCTGTCGTCTGGCGGATTGTAGTGCCCACTTATAATTTCCCAACCGAGAGCCAGGAAACGCCCTTTGCGCTATCACGTGTGGTCCATTGGCTGTCAGATGAATACCGCGGACGCCCGGCGGATGAGCGAGGAGCTCGCGCACTACGGCGGTGAGGCGTGCGAGCGGGTTGATGACGCGGACGTTGTCGTCCTCTACAGCTGCGTCGTGCGCGAGGCAGCGCAGAACAAGGTCCACAACGAGCTGGAGCAGATCCGGCAGATCAAGCGCGGTCGCCCCAGCATGCGGGTGGCGCTCGCGGGCTGCATGGTCGAGGACGACCGAAGCGAGCTCGCGCGACGGTACGGCTTTATCGATCGGTTTCTTTCACCGAAGATCGATCTGCCGCTCGGCGACCAGGTCGCCGACTTTCTGGACCTCGACGAGCGCTATCGCCTCGATCCCGAGGATGGCGAGCGCATCCACGGTATCTCGCAACCCGTAACGATCAGCCAGGGCTGCAATCGTCGCTGTACCTACTGCATCATCCCGTTCCGACGGGGGGACGAGCGGAGTCGGAGTCCGCGCGAGATCACGCGGGAAGTCGAGCAGCTAGCAGCGCGGGGCACGAAAGAGGTGGTCCTGCTCGGGCAGATCGTCGACCGCTATGGCCGGGACATCGGGACGACGCTTGGCCAGCTGTGCGCTGACGTCAGCGAGGTCCAGAGCCTCGAACGCATCCGTTTCCTCACCTCTTACCCGCTTGACTTCGACCGTGATCTTATGAAGGCCGTGGCATCCCTGCCCAAAGTCTGCGAAGACGTCAACCTCCCGATCCAGGCGGGCGACGACGGCGTGCTGCGCCGTATGGCGCGCGGCTACGGCGTGGAGTCGTACGAGCGACTCGTCGAGGAGATGCGCTCCGTCATTCCCGATCTTGGGCTGTCGACGGACATCATCGTCGGGTTCTGCGGGGAGACCGAGGCTCAGTTCGAGAATACGCTAGCGTTGCTCGAGCGCGTTCGCTTCGACGTAGTGCACGTGGCGATGTACTCGCCGCGCCCCGGAACGGCGTCCGCTCGGCTCTGGGAGGACGACGTACCTTCCGAAGAGAAGAAACGCCGCATCCACGAGGTCGAGCGCATCCAGGCGCGCATCTCCGCCGAGATCAATGAAGCGCTTGTGGGTACGCGCCAGCAGATGTTGGTCGAGGGCACGCGCAAGGGCAAATGGTATGGCCGCACACGCCATAATAAGCTGCTGTTCTTCGAGTCGGAGGAGCCGCTGGCGGGCCAGCTCGTCGACGTGGACGTGACCCGCGCGTCGACCTGGTCGCTGCAGGGCCAGCTTTCGAGCCTGCCCTAGACTGAGTACCGCCCCAGGGCTTTGACCCGCACGTCGACTCCGCCTATCATCCTCGCAGCACCGCAGCTCGAGGGAGATGACAGGATGGCCGCCACCGCGATCAAGGCGCAGCAGTTCAGGCTCCGCACTCCACTCCTGAAGGAAGGCCGGCTGGACACCGTCCTTGGCCAGAGCGACCTAATGCAGGTTCGCATCAAATGCTACGCCGAAGGCGGGGAGAACGCGCTTCACACGCACCTGGATCAGGACCACACGTTCGTCATCCTGGCAGGACGGGCACGCTTCCACGACCGCGACGGCATTACCGCGGAGATCGGCCGAAACGAGGGCATCCTGCTGCCGCGTGGCGCCTTCTATAAGTTCGAGAGCTGCGGCAACGAGCCGCTCGTGCTGCTGCGAGTGGCCGCCTACGTCGAGGATCGGATCGAGGGCGACGACAGCCGGAAGGCTCCCGATGGCCGGCCGCTGCCCGGGCATTCGGTGGAGAACCTCCACACCGAGCCCGTTGTCATCGAGGGCAAGTTTTACGAATAGTTAGGCAGCAGCGCGTCGAGCTTAAAAAACTCGATCGCGTTGCCGCAGGTCATCCGCCGCTTTTCGTCTTCGGGGACGCCCTCGAAGCTCCGCTCTACCACCTGCATCGACTCGGGCCAGTCTGACTCCTGGTGGGGAAAGTCGCTCGCCCAGATCAGCCGATCGACGCCCATGAGATGCCGCAGTTGCACGCCCACTCGGTCGTGTTGGAAACCCCAATAGCAGTGCTCGCGGATGTACTCGCTGGGCTTGCGTGCGAGCGGCTTCATGTCCATGAGCTCTTCGGACCACGTCTTGTGCCGCTCGTAGCGCTCGTCCGCCATTTCGAGGAAATGAGGAATCCAGCCGATCTGGTTCTCGGCGAAGTCGATGTGGAGCGCTGGGAAGCGGTCGAACACGCCGGCGAACATGAGCTGTACGGCATTCATCGCCCCGAGGCGGGCGAACTTAGCATTCGCTAGCTGCGACACGATCCCAGCGTTTCCGGCAGAGTCCGCCATCTCTTTCGGCACCCGCGGGTATTTGAACCACGGACCGCCGCCCGATCCATCCCGGTTGAACTCGACGTGGACCGCGAGCGGCAGCTTCATGTCGACGACCGCCGACCAGAACTTGTCGTCCTCGGGCGTCGGGTACCCCTTGCCGCTCGGCAGCCTGCCGAGGACGACCGTCTTCAGCCCGATCTTCGCGCAGTGCTCCATCTCATCGATCGCGTCGTCGACACCGCACCAGGGGAGCACGCCGACGCCGATCAGCCGATCGCGATCCACCGAGCAATAGTCCTCCGCGAGCCAGTCGTTGTACCCGCGAATGACCGCGCGATAGGCATCGTCATCCGCGATGGAGCGCCAGAGGCGGGGTCCAGCCTGCTGACCAGGGAAGAGCACCTCGGCATCGACGCCGTCCACGTCCTGCTCTTTGATGCGCTGCTCGCCCGGTCCGGTACCCGGAGTATCTTCGTAGCGCTGCCCGAACGGCTTCCAGACGTCGCGCCCTTTGCCACCGTAGATGTCCGACGAGTTGCGTCGGAGCGGCACACCCTCGATCAGCCAGGCGTCGCCGCCGTCGTCCAGCCGCACGAGACGCGGCGCTCGATCGCGGTGCTCTGCCGGAACGCGGTCGATCCAGCGCTTCGAGTCGACCTCGAGGTGCGAATCACCGGAAATGTGTCGATACGCTCTAGCCATTACTCACGCTCCTCAAATCCGATCATGCCAGTAGCCGGGCCGCCGGCTGGTGTGGGCAATCGCGACCACCCTTATGGTCGGATCCTCGACGATGTAAATAATGCCGTACGGGAAATCCTGAAGCGCAAAGCGACGGATGTCGGGTTCGATAACCGACCACGCCTCCGGGTGCTCGCCGATTAGCTGCAAACCGCGGTCCACACTACGTCTGAACCGGGCTGCTGCGGATTCGCCTTGCGTTCGGTACCAGCGGATAGCGTCGTCGTATTCGATTCTGGCGGCGGCGCCAAGAACGACGTCAATCGTCGTCGCTCGGCAAGCCCAGCTCGCGGTCCAACTTCGCCTTGACTTGCTCCCACGGGATTAGCTCTGCTCTGCCCGACTTGATCTCCCGTACCCGCCGCACGAGCTCCGGAACCCAGTCCGGATGGAAATCCTCGCTGTACGGGTTCGTCTCCAGACTCGGGACGAGCAACATTACTAGCTCTTCGCGCTCCGACTCCGGCAGCGCAAGCGCCTCATCCAGGATCTTCTTCGTTCGTTTCTCCAACTCGCTACTCCTCGGTCCCCTCGTAGCGTTGCTTGATGTCCGCCATGACGGTCGCGTCTGCGAGCGTCGTGGTGTCCCCCAGCACGCGGCCCTCAGCGATGTCGCGCAGCAGGCGACGCATGATCTTCGCGCTACGTGTCTTGGGCAGCTCGCTCGCGAAGAAGAGCTTATCGGGGCGCGCGATGGCGCCGATCTTCTCGACGACGTGCTGGCGCAGCTCGGCGTTGAGGGCGTCGTTGGCTTCGATCCCGGTGCGTGGCGTCACGAAGGCGGCGATCGCCTGGCCCTTGATCTCGTCGGTTATCCCGATAACCGCCGCCTCCGCCACCGCGGGGTGGCTGACCAGCGCGCTCTCGACCTCCATCGTGCCGATGCGGTGGCCGGCGACATTCAGCACGTCGTCCACGCGGCCCATCAGCCAGAAATAGCCATCGGCGTCGCGCCGCGCGCCGTCCCCCGTGAAGTAGGTGGAGGGGAAGCGCGACCAGTAGGTCTCCACGTAGCGGTCCGGGTCGCCCCAGATCGTCCGCATCATCGCGGGCCAGGGCCGCCGCAGTACGAGGTATCCGCCGCGCCCGAGTCCGACGCTCTCGCCCTGCTCGTCCACCACGTCTGCCTCGATCCCCGGGAACGGCAGCGTCGCGGAGCCGGGCTTCAACGTCGTCAGGCCCGGTAGCGGCGTAATGAGGATCATCCCCGTCTCGGTTTGCCACCAGGTATCGACGACGGGGCATCGACCCCCGCCGATCACGTCCCGATACCAGATCCAGGCCTCCGGATTGATTGGCTCCCCAACGGATCCGAGGAGACGCAGGCTCGAAAGGTCGCGGCTCTGTGGGTACTCGACACCCCAGCGCATGAACGTGCGGATCGCCGTCGGGGCAGTGTAGAGCACGGTGACGCCGTACTTCTCGACGATGCGCCAGAACCGATCGCGGTCGGGGTAATCGGGCGTGCCCTCGTACATCAGAGTGGAAGCGCCGTTCGCGAGCGGGCCGTAGACGATGTAGCTGTGCCCCGTCACCCAGCCGATGTCGGCGGTGCACCAGTACACGTCCTCGTCCTTCAGATCGAAGATCCACTTCGTGGTGCGCATGGTGCCCGTCAGATATCCGCCCGTCGTGTGCAGCACGCCCTTCGGCTTCCCCGTCGTTCCGGACGTATAGAGAATGAAGAGCGGGTGCTCCGCGTCCACGTGCTCCGGCTCGACGACGGCCCCGTCATGCTGCGCCAGCAGCTCGTGCCACCACAGGTCCCTGCCGGGCTTCATCGCCACCTGACGCACGTCCTCGCCGACCCGTTTCAGCACGACGCAGTGCTCGATGCTCGGCGTGGCCTCGAGGGCGGCGTCTACGTTGTCCTTCAGGGGAACGATCCCGCCGCGGCGATAGCCCGCATCAGCCGTGATGACGAGCTTTGCCTCGCAATCGTTGATTCGGTCGCTGAGGGCTTCGGGGCTGAACCCGCCGAATACCACGGAGTGGGTGGCGCCCAGACGGGCGCACGCGAGCATGGCGATCGGTAGCTCAGGAACCATGGGCATGTAGATCGCGACGCGGTCGCCTTTCTGCACACCGAGCGAGCGCAGCGCCGCGGCTGCCCTATTTACCTCGCGGTACAGGTCGCGGTAGGTGAGGACCCGCTCTTCTCCCGGCTCACCCTCCCAGATGATCGCGGCCTTCGTCTTTCGCCAGGACGCGGCGTGCCGATCGACGCAGTTGTAAGCGACGTTCAGCTCGCCGCCGATGAACCACTTCGCCCAGGGAGCGTTCCACTCGAGGACCTTGTCCCAGGGTTTGAACCAATCCAGCTCGCTCGCGGCCTCGGACCAGAAACCTTCGATGTCTCGTTCGGCTCGGTCATAAGCGGAGGGATCGGAGACGACGGCACTGCGCGCGAAGCCTTCCGGTGGTGGATACTCACGATCCTCCTTGAGGAGCGCCTCGATGGTGCCGGCGCGCTGCTCCACAGTCATCCCTCCACGACGATGCAGGGACAAACCTACCACAAAACGCGGGTTTGACCCGTCCGCCGGCCTCAACCGACTCTTAACAATATCGAACGCCGAACTTCATGCGTGCGCGCGACCTTTCGGACGGTAGTTTCGAACCCCAGGAATGGGCGGATCAGATTGTCTCCCGAAGGACGTATCGCGCGCGGCGCCGTCGTGCTCCTCAGCGCGCAGCCCATCACCTGGGTTGCCAGTCTGGCCATCGCAGTCTTCCTGCCCCACTTCCTCGGCGATCGCGCACTCGGCCAGTACGCCCTGGCGTCCACGATCGCGCTCCTTGCGGCCATCATGACGTCGTTCGGGGTTATTCGTTATGTCACGCGCGAGGTCGCCGCCTCGGACGCCGCCGCGGCCAGGTTGGTGCCCGCGGCGATCGTGCTCCTTACAGGCCTCGGAATGATCGCGGCCGTGGTTCTCTCCATCGTCTTGCCGATCGCCGGCCTCCTTGCGAGCGCCGCGCATTTGATTCCGATAGCCCTGGTCGGCATGGTCGTGAGCAAACCGGCGCACTTGCTGTCGGGCGTTCTTCACGGCCAGGAGCGATTCGACCGCCTCGCCACCTTCGGCGCGGTGGGAGGGGTTGGCACCGCGGTTCTCGGCCTGGGCGCTCTCGCACTCGGTGGAGATGTAGGTGCCTACATCGCCGCCTTCGCTGGAGTAAGCGCGGCGACGGGCCTCATCTTGTGGCGTATGTCTGGTTTCGAGCTAGGCCGCGCAGCGCTTGATACGTCGCTCTGGGGCCAGCTACTGCGGGGTGGAATGCCCTTTCTCGGTTGGAGCATCGCGCTCCGTCTGTACGCCGAGATCGACAAGATCCTGCTGGCTTTCCTGTCGACCGAAGCGACGATCGGTTGGTACGCCGCCTCCTATCGCATCGTGTCGATCCCGCTCTGCATCCCCACCCTGCTCGTGATGCCGCTGCTGCCCGTGCTCGCTCGCACTGCCTCGGACATGCCGGTCTTTCAGCGAACCCTCCGGCGCAGCGTCCTGGGAGCGCTGCTCTTCACCGTCCCGACCTCTGCCCTCCTCCTGGCGCTGGCCCCCGCGGTGCCGGCTGTCTTGCATTGGCCGAGTGAATTTCAGCACGCAATTCCGTTGATGACGATCCTCGCCCTCCAGGGGCCACTGGTGGCGGTGGACATGGTCCTGGGGACGGCCCTCGTTGCCCTCGGCCGCGAGCGGAGATGGGCGCTCGTCGCCGTGGTGGCCGCTGTTTTCAACCCGGTCGTGA
>Ga0184637_10000142_pt1 | contig 49476 bp, 47 predicted proteins | sample PLM3_127_b2_FD_133143 | JGI IMG/M metagenome (GOLD analysis project Ga0184637, IMG submission 133143) | Groundwater sediment microbial communities from an aquifer in East River, Colorado, USA - PLM3_127_b2 | ecosystem: Environmental > Terrestrial > Soil > Riparian zone | place: USA: East River...
CCTGCCGCCGGGGATCGAGCCGATCTCCGGGGAGGAGGCCCGCCGCCTCATCCACCACACCTCCGGCCCCGAGCTCGAGGCGCTGCTCGACCGCGCCGACGCGGTCCGGCGCGCGGTGCACGGCGACGACGTGGCGCTGTGCGGCATCACCAACGCGAAGAGCGGCCGCTGCGCGGAGAACTGCGGGTTCTGCTCGCAGTCGGCGCATTTCCCGGAGGCGGAGGCGCCCGTCTACCCGCTCATCGGGCCGGACGAGATCGTCGCCCAGGCGCAGGCGGCTGAGCGGGCCGGCGCGCGCGAGTTCTCCATCGTCACCTCCGGCACGCGCCTCTCGAAGGAGAGCGAGCTCGCGACGCTCGAGCAGGCGGTGACGCGGCTCCGCGAGGAGACCGCCATCGAGCCGTGCGCCTCGCTCGGCCTCGTCGGCGAGAAGGAGCTCACGCGGCTCAAGGCCGCCGGGCTCATGCACTACCACCACAACCTCGAGACGGCCCGCAGCCACTTCGACAACGTCTGCACCACGCACACCTACGACGAGCAGCTCGACACGATCCGCGCCGCGAAGAAGCTCGGCCTGCAGCTCTGCTCGGGCGGCATCCTCGGCATGGGCGAGACGGCCGAGCAGCGCGTCGAGCTCGCCGAGACGATCAGCGACCTCGGCGTGGACTGCGTGCCGGTGAACTTCCTGAACCCCCGGCCGGGCACGCCGATGGCGCACGTGAAGGCGATCACCGCGGAGGAGTGCCTCGCGGCGGTGGCCGTCTTCCGGCTGATGATGCCGGCCGCCCACATCTTCGTGATGGGCGGGCGCGAGGTGAACCTCGGCGACAAGCAGCGCCTCATCTTCCGCGCCGGCGCCGACGGGACGATGGTCGGCAACTACCTCACGAGCGCGGGGCGCGCGCCGGACCAGACCGTCGGCATGGCGGAGGGCTCGGGCCTGCGGCTCCGGCCGCCGGACACCGGCAAGGCCTGGTCGTACGACGGCCACGCGCCCGAGCAGCCCGACTGGAACCAGCGCGCGACCGAGAAGCGGCCGCTGCCGGTCGTGCGGTAGCGAGGGGTCCTCCGTCCGGCATGGCACGCGCGGCGCTCGGCTGGATCGACGCGGAGCTCGCCTCCCTCGACGCGAAGGGGCTCCGGCGGAGCCTCGAGCCGCTCGCGTCGGCGCAGGGGCCGGTGGTCACGGTGGGCGGTCGCCCGCTCGTGAACCTCTGCTCGAACGACTACCTCGGGCTCGCGGGCGATCCGCGCCTGCGGCGCGCCGCGGCCGAGGCCGCGGAGCGCGAGGGCGCCGGGAGCGGCGCAGCCCGGCTCGTCGCGGGCGACCTCGCCGTGCACGGCCGGCTCGAGCGGGCGCTCGCGGCCTTCGAGGGGACCGAGGCGGCGCTCCTCTTCGGCTCGGGCTACCACGCCAACGCCGGCGTGCCCGCGGCGCTCGTCGGGCGGGACGACGCGGTCTTCTCCGACGTCTTGAACCACGCGTCGATCATCGACGGCTGCCTCCTCTCCCGCGCCGAGCTGCTCCGCTACCGGCACGCCGACGTCGGCGAGCTCGAGTCGCTGCTCGCCGCCTCGCGCGCCCGCCGCAAGCTCGTCGTGACCGACACGATCTTCGGCATGGACGGGGACGCGGCGCCGCTCGCCGAGATCGCCGACGCGTGCGAGCGGCACGGCGCGATGCTGTACGTGGACGAGGCGCACGCGACGGGCGTCCTCGGCCCGAACGGCGCCGGGCTCGCCGACGCGCTCGGGCTCCGCGACCGCGTGGACGTCCGGATGGGCACGCTCGGCAAGGCGCTCGGGTCCTTCGGCGCGCACGTCGCGGGGGAGCGGCGGCTCGTCCAGCTCCTCGTCTCGCGGGCGCGCACGTTCATCTTCACGACGGCGCTGCCGCCCGCCGCCTGCGGCGCGGCGCTCGCCGCCCTCGAGGTGGTGCGCGCCGAGCCCGAGCGCCGCGCGCGGGTCCACGCGCTCGCCGCGCGGGCCAAGGCGGGGCTCGCCCGGCTCGGCTTCGAGCTGCCGCGGGTGGTGGCGCCGATCCTGCCGGTGGTGCTCGGCGGCGAGGCGCGCGCGGTGGCCGCCTCGCGCGCGCTCAGGGAGCGCGGCTACTTCGTGCGCGCGATCCGGCCGCCGACGGTGCCGCGCGGGACGAGCCGGCTCCGGGTGGCGCTCTCGGCCAGCCACACGGAGGCACACGTGGACGGCTTCCTCGGCGCGCTGGAAGAGGTCCTGCGGGAGCTGCCGCCGGAGTAGTCCGCGGTCGAGGTCGGGGTCGCGGTCAGGGTCGAGGTCGAGGTCGAGGTCGAGGTCGAGGTCGAGGTCGAGGTCGAGGTCGAGGTCGAGGTCGGGGTCGCGGTCGCGATTCCGGCAGCGCCGGTCGTCCCCAAGCGCCGCGGCCGCCCGAGGGCTACGATCCCCGCATGCTCGTCCCCGCCGGCCCGGGCGGCCTCGGCCGCGTGCTCATCGGCCTCGGCGCGCTGCTCGTCGTGGTCGGCCTCCTGCTCGTGCTGGCCGACCGCTTCCCGGCGCTCCGCATCGGCCGGCTGCCCGGCGATCTCTCCGTCGAGCGCCCGGGGTTCCGTTTCTACCTCCCGCTCGGCACCTCGATCGTCCTCTCCGTGGTGCTCTCGCTGCTGCTCTGGCTCTTCTCGCGGCGCGGGTGACCCCGCTCGCTAGTGGCCCCCGCGCGCCGGCCGCGCGGGGGCCATCGAGGCGGCGCGGCTACTCGGCCGCGCGCGTGCACCGCGCGTGCGACCGCGCGGCGGGGCCGGCCGGCTCCGCGTCGATGAGCGGCGCGGCGGCGGCCGCGAAGGTCGCGCGCGCCCTCTGCTCCGCGGGCGTGCGCGCCGCGCGGCGCGCCGGCTGCGCCGAGGCCTGGAGGCGCGCCTGGTACGCGCGGGCGAGCTGATCGCGCCGCGCCTCCATGTCGTAGATCCAGTCGTCGGACGAGCGCGTCGGCACCGCGTCGGTCACGAAGGCGCCGCAGAGGACGAGCGTGAGCGCGATCGTGACCGCGCCCCCGAGGCGCCGCGTGCGCGGCAGTCCGGCGAACAGCTCGTGCTTCCCGTTCTCGCTCGTCATGGCGCCGATCCTCCGTGGGCGATCCGCTCCGCCCATGTTCAGGGAGCCGTACGACGAGAGGACGTGACCTATGTCAGAGCGCCGCGAGCGATCACCGGGGGTGCAGGTATCCGACCAGCGTCTGTACCTCGAACGGGCTCCCCTTCTGCGCGGCCCCGTCCCCACCTCCGCAGGTGGTGAAGGTGCCCGTGCCCGCCAGGCCGGCGTAGGCGCCCGTGCCGCGCACCACCGACCAGCGCCCGAACATCTGCGGGAATCCCGAGGTCTTCTGCCCCGCGGTCACGCGGAGGACGAGCGTCCCGCGCGCCCCCTCGAGCACGCGCTCGACCGGGCGCTGCGACGTGAAGCCGGCGTCGTCGCGCGCGAGCCCCTCGTCCGCCAGGGCGCCGGAGGCGGACGCGACCCGGAAGCGACCGGTCAGCGCCCAGGGCTCGAAGCGCAGGTGGACCTCGACGCGCTCCGCGCCCGCGGGCGGCGGCGTGGGCGGGGGCTGCGGCGGCTCGGGGGTGGCGGGCGCGTCCGCGCCGGCCGGGCCGGCGAGGAGCGCGGCGAGGAGGGCGCCGGCGAGCGAGCTCCGCCAGCGGCGGCGCGGCGTGGTCCGGCGCGAGGGAGTGAGGCACGTCATGTCAGCCCTCCTTCGGGCCCGGCGCGGGCAGGCTGGCCGCGGGCGCGCGCGATGCGGGCCCGGGCGGCGAAGCCGGCTCGCGGCCGTGGGCCCGCTGGCAGTCGCTCACCCGCCGCTCCGCGACCGCGGGGCGCTCGCCCAGGATCTGCACGCGGTGGCGCACCGGGAGGCAGGCGCTCGTCGCGTCGCGCAGCGCCGAGAGGAGCCGCTCCCACGACACCGTGAAGATGCGGGCGGTGCCGTCGCGGGAGGCGGTCGCGAGCTGCGTTCCGTCGGGGCTGAACGCGGCGTGGCCCACGCTCTCCTCGTGGCCGCGCAGCACGAGCGGCTCGGCGCCGCCGGACACCGGGTACACGCGCACGGTCCCGTCGTGCGAGGTGAGCGCGACGAGCATTCCGTCGGGGCTGGCGGTCGCCGAGTAGAGCCCCTCGGGGAGGGCCGGCAGGAGCGGGAGCTCGGCGAGCGTGTCGAGCCGGTGCACGTGCAGGGGCCCGTCCTCCTCGGCGACGAGGAGCCGCGTCCCGTCGGCGGTGGGGGTCGCGCGGAAGATCCCGCGCTCGGCGCGGATCACCCGCGCCTCGCCGCCGCCCGCCGGGAAGACGCGTGCGGAGCGATCGAGCTGCGACGCCGAGATGACGTGCGCGCCGTCCGGTGTCCAGGCGACGGAGGTGATGCCGCCCTCGTGTCCGCGCAGGACGAGCGGCTCGCCGGTCCCGTCGGTCCGCCAGATGCGCACCGTCCGGTCGAGCGCGCCGCTCGCGATCCGCGTGCCGTCCGGGCTGAACGCCGCCGACAGCACCGGGCCCGTGTGCCCGGTGAACGCGCGGACGAGCGCGCCGGTCGCCGCGTCCCACAGCCGCACCGTGCCGTCCTCGGACGACGTGAGGAGGAGCCGCTCCGCGGGATCGAGCGCCGCGGAGTGGATGATGCGCCCGGGATCGCGCACCACGAGCGGCTCGCCCCCGCCGCGCAGTGGCCAGATGCGGGCGGTCCCGTCGTGACCGGACGTGACGAGGCGGCTCGCGTCGCGCGTCCAGGCGACGGTGTCCACGAGGGCCGTGTGGCCGCGCAGCACGCCGCGCTCGCGCGGATCCTCCGCGCGCCAGATCCGGACCGCCTCCTTCCCTCGCGTGAAGAGGCGCCCGCCGTCCGGGGCGAACACCGCGTCGAAGGCGAGCGGTCCGCGCAGGACGAGCGGCGGGCGCTCGCCGTCGGCGGGCCACAGCCGCACCGTCCCGTCGATCGAGGCGGTGAGGACGCGGGTGCCGTCGGGGCTGAAGGCCACCCGCAGCACGCGGTTGCGGTGGCCGCGGAGCCGCACGTCCCCGCCCGAGGCGTCCACGCGGAACACGTGCGCGCTGCCGTCGAGCGAGGCGGTCGCGAGCCGCCCGCCGTCGGGGCTCCACGCCACGGCGGCGAGCGGCGCGCCCGGAGCGCCGAGCGCGCCGCGGAGCACGCCGTCGGCGGAGAGGATGCGGGCGACGCCGTCCTCCGATCCCGTCGCGATCGTGCGGCCGTCGGGCGCCCAGGCGAGGTCGAAGATCGCCCCCCCGGGCAGCGGCACCTTCGCGACCGCGGCGCCCGAGCGGGCGTCGAAGATCCGCAGGTAGCCGTCGCCCGAGCCGCTCGCGAGCCGCGCGCCGTCGGGCGCGTAGGCGAGCGTGAACACGGCGCCGTCGTGCAGCAGCGCGTGCGGCGCCCGCTTGCCGTCGAGCGCGAGGAGCCAGAGGCGCCCGTCGAGCGCCCCCGCCGCCGCGCGGAGCCCGTCCGGCGAGACGCGCACCTTCACGAGCGGGCTCGTCCCGGCGGGCAGCACGATGGGTGCGCGCCCGCCGTCCGCGGTCCACACGCGCACGTCGCCGTCGTAGCCGGCCGTCACGATCCGGGCGCCGTCCGGCGTGAAGGCGAGGTCGTTGGTGCGCGCGCCGCCGTCGCGCAGGACGCGCATCGGCCCGGCGCCGTCCGCCGCCCACACCGCCACGCCGCCCTCAGGCGCGCCGGCGGCGAGGAGCCGGCCGTCGGGGCTCACGGCGAGGCCGTAGCCGCCGCGGGGCGGCTCGAGGGCCGCCACCGGGATGGGCTCGGCGAGGACCCGCTGGGCGATCTCGACGCCCCGCGGCGGCGCGCCGTCGTCCAGCTCCGACAGGAGCAGCGCGGCGACGAGCGGGTCCGACGCCGCCTCCGCGGCGCTCGCGATGCGCGCGGCGCGCAGCGCCTGCTCCGCGTGGCCGCGCGCGCGCGCCGTGAAGGCGGCGAGGGCGGAGGCGCCGAGCAAGGCGGCGAGGCCGAGCGCCGCGCCCGCGCGCCGGAGCCTGCGCCGCCGCGCTGCGCGCACGCGGACGACCTCCCGCTCCGCGTAGGCCCGCGCGACGCCCTCGAGCCCCTCGAGCAGCGCCGCCGCGCCCTGGGGCCGGCCGGCCGGATCCTTCGAGAGCGCGCTCGCGAGCAGCGCCGCGAGCTCGGGGGGCGTGTCCTCGAGCGGCAGCGCCGGCGGCGGGCCGGGGTCGAGCACCGTGCTCTTGCCGTTCACCACGGGGAAGGGGACGGTCCCCGCGAGCGCCTGGTACAGCAGGACCGCGGCGCCGAACACGTCGGTGCGCGCGTCGCCCGGCTCGCCGCGGAGCTGCTCCGGGGCCATGTACGCGGGCGTCCCGCCGGCGAGGCTCGCGCGGTCGAGCAGGCGCGCGAGGCCGAAGTCGAGCAGCTTCACCCCGCCGTCCTCGGTGAGGAAGACGTTCCCGGGCTTGAGATCGCGGTGGAAGACGCCCTGCGCGTGCGCGTGGGCGAGGCCGCGGGCGACGTCGCGCCCGATGCGGAGCGCCGCGGCGGGCGCGAGGGCCCCGCGCTGGAGCCGCTGCTGCAGCGTCTCGCCGCGCAGGAGCTCGAGGATGAGGTAGGGCGTCTCGAGGTGCAGCCCGAAGTCGTGCAGCGTGACCACGTTCGGGTGGTTGAGGCGCGCGGCCGCCTCGGCCTCCTCGCGCAGCGGCTTCTCGAGCGCGCCCGGGCTCGCGCGCGACGGGCGCATCGCCTTGAAGGCGACGAGCCGGCCGAGCTCGGTGTCGCGCGCCTCGTACACGACGCCGAAGCCGCCGCGCCCCACCTCGCGCAGGAGCTCGAAGCGGCCGACCCGCACGCCCGGCGCGAGCGGCGGCCCGAGGGCCGCGGGGTCGCGGGCGGGCGCGCTCGCGAGCTCGAGCAGCAGGTCGGAGAGCGCCTCGCTCTCGCCTTGGAGCTCCGGGGGGAGCGCGCGGCCGTCGGGGTTCACGGGGTCGCCCATGACGCGCCAGCCCCTACTCGAGGAGCCCCTCCGCCCGCGCCAGCTCCGCGAGCTTGGTCTTGAGCCGCTCGAACCGCTTGCGGAGCGCCACCTCGTCGACCGGCTCGCCGTCCGCGGCGAGCACCGTCGCGACCTCGCGCCAGGAGAGATCGCGGTCGAGGCGGAGGACGAGGAGCGTCTGCTCCTCGGGCGCGAGCTGCCCGCGCAGCCGGTCGATCCCCTGCCGCCGCGCCTCGCGGCGGCCGAGCAGCACGCTCGAGCGCACCTCGTCCGCGATGCGGGAGAGCTCGGTCGTCTCGAGCCGGCGGCCGCGCTGCCGGAAGGGGTCGCGCAGGTGGCGGGTGGCGGCGTGCCAGGCGAGCCGGTACGCCCAGACGCGCAGCGGGCACTCGCCGCGGAAGCCCGGCAGGCCGCGCCAGAGGTCCTCGGTGAACTGGGAGAAGACGTCGGCGGCGTCGCCGTCGTTCCTGAGGACGGAGGTGAGGTAGCCCAGGATCTGCGGGCCGTGATCGCGCACGATCGCCTCGGCCGCCGCGGAGAGCTGACCGTCCCTGACGAGCTCGCCGGCGCGGTCGTCGGTCACGGGCGGAGGCCTCCTCGCCGCCCCGCGCAGAGGGAGGGCGGCCGGGGCGGGATCATGACCGCCCCACCGGCTGCACGCAACGCTCGCCGCGAGCCCCAATTCCCGGCCTCCGGGGCCCCTGCGCCGGAGGGGCCCGCAGGAAGGGAGGCGGGGCGGGCGCGCGCGTGACGCGAGCGCCTCACCGGCCGAGCGACCGGATGCGCTCGCGGAGCTCCTCGGCGGCAGCGCGGGCCCGATCCTCCGGGGTGGGCCAGGTCCAGGTGCGGACGAGCCACCCCGCCCCGAAGCCGAGCAGGGCCGCCACCGCGGCGGTGAACATCAAGGCCCGGGTACGCGAGGTCTGCGCCATGGTCAGCTCCTCATCTGCTCGACCTGGTAGCCGCGCTCGCGCAGGGCGACGAGGATCTCGTCGACGTGCTCGGGGCCGCGGGTCTCGAGGGTGAGCTGCAGGGTGGTGTCGCCGAAGCGCGAGGCGAAGGCGCGGGTGTGGTGGACCTCGATGACGTTCGCCCGGTGGTGCGCGATGATCGAGGACACCTTGGCGAGCTGCCCCGGCTTGTCCTGCAGCGCCACCACCACGCGTACGAGCCGGCCGTCCTTCACGAGGCCGCGCTCGATGATCCGGGCGACGAGGTTCACGTCGATGTTGCCCCCGGAGATGACCGCCACCACGTTCTTGCCGGAGGCGCCGTTCACCCGGCGCTGCATGAGCGCGGCGACGCCCACCGCGCCCGCCCCCTCCACCACGGTCTTCTCGCGCTCGAGCAGGTAGAGGATGGCGCTCGCGATCTCCTCCTCGGAGACCGTGACGATCTCGTCCACCAGCGCCTTCACGTGCGCGAAGGTGAGGTCGCCGGCCCGCTTCACCGCGATGCCGTCCGCGACGGTGGTGGCCGCCTCGAGCGTCACCGGCCGGCCGGTCTCGAGCGCCGCGAGCATGCAGGGCAGGAGCTCGGCCTCCACCCCGACGATCCGGATCGACGGCCGGAGCGCCTTGGCCGCGGCGGCGATCCCCGAGACGAGCCCGCCGCCGCCCACCGGCACCACGATCACCTCGGCCTCGGGCACCTGCTCGAGCACCTCGAGCCCGACCGTCCCCTGCCCGGCGATGACCGCGGGGTCGTCGAAGGGGTGGACGAAGGTGAGCCCCTCCGCCTGCTCGAGCCGGCGCGCCTCGGCGTAGGCCTCGTCGTAGTTGGCGCCGTGGAGGACGATCCGCGCGCCGTGGGCGCGGGTGTTCGCGACCTTCATGATCGGCGTGGTCTCGGGCATCACGATCGTCGCGACGACCCCGAGCCGCCCGGCGTGGTACGCGACCGCCTGCGCGTGGTTGCCGGCGCTCGCCGCGATGAGCCCGCGCGCGCGCTCCGCCTCGCCGAGCAGGAGGAGCTTGTTCAGCGCCCCGCGCTCCTTGTAGGCGCCGGTCATCTGGAGGTTCTCGAGCTTCAGGAACGCGCTCGTCCCGGTGAGGCGCGAGAGCGTCTCGCTGCGGGCGCAGGGCGAGAGGTAGATGCGATCCCGGACCCGGCCGAGCGCGGCGCGGACGTCGTCGAGGCTCACCATGGGGGAGGCCGACGCTAGCGGAGGGGCCGCGCGTCCGCAAGCGAACGGCCGGCGGGCGGAACGGGCCGCGGGCGGGGGACCCGCCCCGCGGCTCAGTGCTGGACGAGGCGGCGGGCGAGCTCGACGCGGTTCCGCACGCCGAGCTTGTCGAAGATCGTCTTGAGGTGGCTCTTCACGGTCTGGGAGGCGATGCCGAGCCGCTCCGCCACCTCGCGCGAGCGGAGCCCGTCCGCGACGAGGAGCGCGACCTCGCGTTCACGCTGCGTGAGGCCGTCCGCGGGCGACGCCTGCACCGGCTCGGGGCCGAGCTGCATCGCCTCGGGCAGCGGCTCGCGCCACAGGTGCAGCTGCGTCTTGCCCTTGCCGACGGCCGTCACCTCGACGCGCAGGCGCTCGCCGTGCCCCTCCATGACGAGCGTCCGGCGGATGCCCGGCGTACCGCTCTGCGCGGCCTCGGTGAGCCCCCGCAGCTCAGCCGGGACCGACGCACCGTCCGCAGCGTCCGCGAAGAACACCTTCAGCATCTCCTCGGCTTGCCGATCGCACCGCAGGACGCCCCCTGGATCGCAGTGGGCGGCGGCTCCACGCGGTGCGGGGACGCGAACGTTCGCGCGCATCATGGGAAGGCACCCCCTGTGTCTCCGTGTGGAGACCCTGCACACATACTACCGGCTTGTGCGACGGTGGTCACCCGCAGAGGTCAACCGGGGGTGGTCCTCTGGGGTCCGGCATCGCAGGGGTACAGCCCGTTCCGGCTCCGTCGAGCGGGCCGCCTGATCGGAGGCGACGCCGAGCCGCGCGCACGCCACTGGCGGGAATACGCGTGAATAAAGCATTTCGGCTCCGCGGCTGCCGCGCTCGGCAGCTCCGGCTCGGTCCCGAGCGGGCGCGGCGCTCCAGACGCTCGCCACCCCCAAGGTGGTCAGGCCCGCCGGCGCGCGTCGTGGCGAGCGCGGCGGCACCGGACGGCGGGCGCGGCGCGCCGCGGCGCGGGGGAATCGGCCGATGACGCGGCGGTCGAGGCCTCGCCCGGCGCAGGACCGCGGACGCGATCAGCGGAGCTCGACCTCGAAGCCGAGCCGCCGCGCCGACTCGATGAGCTCGTCCGCCGGGGCGACCCGGGCCTTCACCGACAGCTTCGTCTCGCTCTCCGCGGGGATCACCGCCCGCACCGTGACGGCGCAGCCGCCGGGGTGGCGGCCGAGGAGCGCCTTCAGCTCGCCGGCGCGCTCGGCCGTGAGCCGCTCCGCGTCGATGCGCAGCGCGATCTCAGAGGTCTTCTGCTTGCGCACCGCGGCGATCGGCTCGACCTCGGTGGCGGTGATCTCGGCGTGCGGGTTCTCGGCGTCGCGGTCGTTGATCCGCACCTCGCCGTGGATGAGCAGCGGCTCGTCCGACTTCGCGAGGTGCTCCCAGTCCGCCCATCCCTTCTGCGCGGGGCGGCCGTTCTGGGCGGGGCGGCTCGCCCAGCAGACCACCTCGACGGTGCCGGTCAGGTCCTCGAGCGTGATGAAGCCGAAGCGCGTGCCCTTCTCCTTGTTCACGCGCTCGCGCTGGGCCGCGACGACGCCCACCACCGTCACCTTATCGCCGTGGCGCTTCTGCGCCACGGCCGCACAGGTGGCGGAGGCGTAGCGGCGGACCTCCTTCTCGTGCCCCTGGAGCGGGTGGCCGGTGAGGTAGAACCCGAGCGCCTCCTTCTCGAAGGCGAGGCGCACGCGCTCCGGCCACTCCTCGACGGCAAGGTCGCCGACGTAGTCGCCGACCTTGGGGTAGCGGGGCTTCTGCTCGACCTGCGCGGCGGGGAGGGCGCCGAAGAGGCTCGCCTGCCCCGAGGCGCGGTCGGCCTGCGCGGCGGATCCCGCCGCGAACGCCGCGTCCAGGCCGGCGAAGAGCTGCCAGCGCGGCACGCCCTCGTGGTCGAGCGCGCCAGACTTCACGAGGGCCTCGACCACCTTCTTGTTGATCTTCTTCGTGTCCACGCGCGCGGCGAGGTCGTAGAGGCTCTTGAACGGGCCGCCGTCGCGGCGCGCCTCGAGGATCGCCTGCACCGCCGCCTCGCCGACGCCGCGCACCGCGCCGAGCCCGAAGCGGATCCGGCCCTTGCGGCGCGGGGGGACTGGGGGGGCCTTCTGAGCCCCCCCAGCAAGATCGCTGAACGCGCCGAACGCCGAGCCCGACTCGTTCACGTCCGGCGGGAGCACCTCGATGCCGCTCGCACGGGCCTCCGAGATGTGCAGCACGACCTTGTCGGTGTTGGACGCCTCGCTCGAGATGAGCGCGGCCATGAACTCGACCGGGTGATGCGCCTTGAGCCAGGCGGTCTGGACGGTCAGGAGCCCGTACGCGGCGGAGTGCGACTTGTTGAAGCCGTACGCCGCGAACTTCTCCATGAGGTCGAAGACGTAGGTGGCGATCTTCTCGTCCACCTGCTGCGCCGTCGCGCCCTTCATGAAGCTGGCGCGCTGCTTCGCCATCTCCTCGGCCTTCTTCTTGCCCATCGCGCGGCGGAGCAGGTCGGCGCCGCCGAGCGAGTAGCCGCCCAGGACCTGGGCGATCTGCATCACCTGCTCCTGGTAGACGATGACGCCGTACGTGGGCTCGAGCACGGGCTCGAGGAGCGGGTGCGGGTACTGGACCTTCTCCCGGCCGTGCTTGCGGTCGATGTAGACGTCCACCATCGTCCGGCCGTCCTCGAGCTTCTGGTCGAGGGGGCCGGGCCGGTAGAGCGCGCCCGCGGCGATGACGTCCTCGAACCGCGAGGGCTTCATCTTCATCACCATCTCGGTGAAGCCCGAGCTCTCCATCTGGAAGACGCCGGCGGTGTCGCCGCGGCTGATGAGCTCGTAGACGGCGGGGTCGTCGAGCGGGATGTCCGAGGCCTTGAAGTCCTTCCGGTCGGGGTGGTTCTGCCGGACGAGCGCCAGCGCGTCGTCGATCACCGTGAGCGTCTTGAGGCCGAGGAAGTCGAACTTCACGAGGCCCGCCGCCTCGCACTCGTCCTTCGCGAACTGCGAGACGAGCATGTCGGACTTGTCGTCCTGGTACGCCGGCACGTACTCCCACAGCGGCTTGTCGGCGATGACGACGCCCGCGGCGTGCAGGCCGGCCTGGCGGTTCAGCCCCTCGAGCGCCATGCCGATCTCGAGGAGGTCCTTCGAGGTGACCGTGTGCTGCGTCCCCTGCGCGTCCATCCACTGCGAGAGGACGGTCGGCTTCTTGTAGAGCTCCTCGAGCCGCGGCTCGGGGGGCATCTTCTCCGAGCCGAAGACGAGGTCGTTGAGCGGCGGCGTCTTGCCCTGCACCGGGTCCGGGACGAGCTTCGCGATCCGGTCGCCCTCGCTGAACGGCAGCCCCATCACGCGGACGACGTCGCGGATGACCGAGCGCGCCTTGAGCGAGCCGAAGGTGATGATCTGGCCGACGTTCTCCTTGCCGTACTTCTCGCGGACGTAGCCGATCACCTCGTCGCGCCGGTTCTGGCAGAAGTCGACGTCGAAGTCGGGCATCGACACGCGCTCGGGGTTCAGGAACCGCTCGAAGAGCAGGTTCCAGCGGAGCGGGTCGAGGTCGGTGATGCGGAGCGACCAGGCGACGATCGAGCCCGCGCCCGAGCCGCGCCCCGGCCCCACCGGCACGCCGTGCTCCTTCGCCCAGTTGATGAAGTCCTGGACGATGAGGAAGTAGCCGGAGAAGCCCATCCGCTGGATGACGCCGAGCTCCATCTCGAGGCGCGCGCGGTAGGCGTCGCGGTCGTGCGGGTACTTCCCGTCGATCTCGCGGAAGCGCCGGTCGAGCCCGTCCTTCGCGAGCTTCGCGATCCAGTCGTTCTCGCTCATGCCCTCGGGCAGGGCGAAGCTCGGGAGGAAGCTCTTGCCGAGCTTGAGCTCGACGTTGCACATGTCGGCGATGCGGGCGGTGTTGGCGATCGCCTCCTCGAAGCCCGGCAGCGCCGCCGCCATCTCGTCGGGGCTCGCGATGAACAGGCCGTCGGTCTCGTGCCGGATGCGCTTGGGGTCGGCGAACGTCTTGCCCGAGCCGATGCACATCAGCACCTCGTGCGCCTTCGCGTCCTTGCGTGCGACGTAGTGCGCGTCGGCGGTGGCGGCGAGCGGGATGCCCTCGGACTCGGAGAGCTCGGCCAGCTTGGCGTTCACCTCGAGCTGCTCCTTCATCCCGTTCGACTGGACCTCCAGGAAGAAGGAGCCCGGATCGAAGATGTCCCGGTACTCGCGCGCGACGCGCCGGGCGCCGTCCATGTCCCCCTGCCGCACCAGCCGCGGCACCTCCCCCGCGAGGCAGGCGGTGAGCCCGACGAGCCCCTTCGCGTGCTGCCGCAGGAGCTGCTTGTCGATGCGCGGGTCGTAGTAGAAACCCTCCGTGAAGGCCTTGGAGGAGAGCATGCGGAGGTTCGCCCAGCCCTCCTCGTTCTTCGCGAGCAGGATGAGGTGCCGGCCGATCCGCTCCGACCGGTCGGTGCGCCCCTTCTCGCCCGCCACGTACGTCTCGAGGCCGAGGATGGGCTTCACGCCCGCCTCCTTGGCCTTCTTGTAGAAGTCGACGGCGCCGAAGAGGTTGCCGTGATCGGTCACGGCGACCGACTTCATCCCCTTCGCCTGGACGGTCTTGAGCAGGTCCTTGATGCGGATCGCGCCGTCGAGGAGCGAGTAGAGCGTGTGCAGGTGCAGGTGGACGAAGTCGGGCATCGGAGATGGCGGTTGTAGCAAAGCGGGCTGACACGCGCACAGGCGACGCGACCGCCGCCGCCCGGTGTCGCCGAGGCCGGGGCGGAGCGCAGCGGTCGACCTGCGAAGCGCTCGAGGACGAGCGCTTACCGCGGTGGCACGCCCCGCGTCCGACTACGGCGCCGTGCCCGTCCGAGGTCGCGCCAGCGGAGCGGGGAGCGCCTCCCGGACGCTGATCCCGTAGCGTTCATCCTCGAGCCGGGGGCGCGCCTCGTCGACCACGCGCTCCGCCTCGTTCACGGAGCTCACGTCCACGGTGACGTCGTCGGTCGGGGAGTTCTCGCGCGCGAGGCGTTCGGCCTGGAGCCGCTGCACGGCGTGGTTCGAGACGTGCGCGCAGAGCACGACCCCGACCGACCGCCCGAAGCTGATCACGTCGGCCAGGATCAGGGCGACGGGCGGGTGGAGGGGCTTCATCCCCCGCATGTCGGCGATGACCATGTGCTTCCGGCCCTGGAACTCGTGGGTCGCCAGGCGGTACGCGGCGGCGAAGGCCTGCATCTGGTCCTCGGTGAAGATCCCGGACATGCGCAGGCGGAGGACGCGCTCCTCGACGCTGGCGCTCACCTCGAAGCGGGCCAAGCTGTCTGCGGCGATCACGAGAGACCCATGAAGCAAGGGTCGAGCCGGACCATGGGGTCGTGCTCCGGAGGCGAACGTCGCGGCGCCCCGGTGGATTTGGACGTCGCGGCGCGAGCTGCATCGGCGCTCGGGCAGGGCGGGCCCGACCCTGGGTATGCGACCTCGAGGGTGGGCCACCCGAGGGCGGTGTGGACGCGGCAGCGGTCTGCGTGAGCAGGGCGGGCATGTCCGGGAGCGCGGCGGGGTCGGTCACCCCGCCTCGTCCCGCGGCTCGCAGCGCACGTCCGTCTTGACCGACCGCGCGATGAAGCAGGCGTGGTGGGCGAGGTCGTGGAGCGCCCGGACCTCCTCGCGCGCGGGCACGCGCGGGCCCACGAAGCTCACGCGGGGGCGAAGGGTGACGCGCGTCACCGCGAGCTGTCCGTCCGCGTCGGGGGCCACGACGCCGACCGCCTCGTCCACGTAGGCGTCCACCACGAGCCCGCGCTTCGCGGCGATCGAGAGGAACCAGAGCATGTGGCAGGAGGAGAGCGAGGCGACGAACGCCTCCTCGGGGTCGACCGCGGCCGGATCGGACAGCGGGATCGGAACGACGTGCGGTGACGACGACGCGCGGACCTCCGCGCCGCCGTCGAACCTCCAGCGGTGCGCACGGGAGTAGCGGGCGTCGGAGAACGGCGCGTCGCCGCGGCGCCACTCGACGGTGGCGAGGTGTTCGGACATGCGGGGGGTTCTATCGGCGGCGCCGGCCACCGGCCACTCCGGGCCAGGGCGGCGGCCCTCGCCCGGGAGGGGCTCCGGCCGAGCTGGGCGTCCTGCGCACCGGAGCGCTACCGGCCATGAGATGCTCCTCCGCGCGGAGCGGTCGGCGCCGACTCGCGCGAGCTCCCGCGCCGGAGCGAGGAGGCGTCTGCATGGCCAGCGTCGTCCAGGTGTTCACCACCGGCGGAACCATCGCGAGCCGGATCGACCCGCGCACCGGTGCGGCGGTGCCCGCCGTCGACGCGAAGGCGCTCGTGGCGATGGTCCCCGGCCTCCAGGAGATCGCGGAGCTCAGGGTGGAGGAGCTGGCGCTCGAGTCGAGCTGGAACGTGACGCTCCCCATGCTCGCCGGCTGGGCGCGGCGCATCCGCGCGGTGCTGGCCGCGGGTGACGTCGCCGGGGCGGTGGTGACGCACGGGACCGACACGCTCGAGGAGACGGCCTTCGCGCTCGACCTCCTCTGCGACGGCCCGTCGCCCGTGGTGGTCACGGGCGCGATGCGCAACGCCTCGGAGCCCGGGCCGGACGGCCCGCGCAACCTGCTCGCGGCCGTCCGCGTGGCGGCGGATCCGGGCGCGCGCGGGCGCGGCGCGCTCGTCGTCCTGAACGACGAGGCCCACGCCGCGCGCCACGTCACGAAGTCCCACACGACCGCGCTCGGCACGTTCCGCTCGCCCTGGCACGGCCCGGCCGCGACGCTCGACTCCGCCGGCGTCCGCTGGGGCCCATCCGCGCCGCGCCCGCCGCCGCTGCCGCCCTGCGAGCCCGAGCCGCGCGTCCACCTCGTGAAGATGGCGCTCGGCCTGGACCCGCTCCTCCTGCGCGCGGTGCTCGAGGGCGGCGGGCGCGGGCTGGTGGTCGAGGGCTCGGGGGCGGGCAACGTCTGGGGCGCGTGGGAGCCGGCGCTCGACGCGCTCGTCGCGGCGGGGATCCCCGTGGTGCTCACCTCGCGCACCGGCGGCGGCCGGGTGGTGCCGGCCTACGGCGCGCCCGGCGGCGGGAGCCGCCTCGCCGCGCGAGGGCTCATCCTGGGGGGCGAGCTCAGCGGGCCGAAGGCGCGCATCGCCCTCGCCTTCGCGCTCGGGTCGGGGCTCGACGCGGCCGGCGTGCGCGCGTGGTTCGCCCGGCTCGTGGGGTGATCGCCCCCTCGTCACGGCTCGCGCCGCGCCCGCAGCTCGCGCACGATGGCCGCGTCGGCCTCGGCGCCGAGCAGCCGGCGCATCGCGGGGAAGACGATCGCCTCCTCGTTCCGGAGGTGCTCCTCGAAGTGGCGCTCGAGCGCGGCCGTCTCGCGCGCCACGACGGGCGCGAGCTCGGCGAGCCGCCCGGCGCCGCGCGCGAGCGCCTCGCAGGCCGCGACGAGCGCGCCGAGCGGCGCGTCGTGCTCGGCGTGCTCGCGGAGCATCTGCTCGAGGGCGCGGTCGACCGCGGGGTCGCGGCCGCGAAGCCGCGGCACGATCGACTCCTCCTCGTCGCGCGCGTGGAGCGGCAAGGCCCTCGTGAAGTAGCGGACGACGGCGGCGGCCGCCTCGGGCACGGCGGCGGGCTCCGACGGCCCCCGCTCGGCGATGCCGCGCGCGAGCGCGAGGAAGTGGCGGATCCGGGCGTGGCAGTCGACGAGGAGGTCGACGGCGTCCGACGGGGTGCTGGCGGTGGTGCCGATGCGGGTGAGCAAGCGGGCCCTCTCTCGCCACGGACGGAGCTGCAGGCGGCGCAGACGGGATCTTTGCGAGGACCCTGCCAGCGGCGCTCGCCCGGCGTGGCGCGGGGTAGCGCGCCCTCGCCGGCCCGGCGCACCGAAGGCTCGGTGCGAAGGTCCCGGCCCGTCGGTGCGGCGCTCGCCGGAGCGGAGGCGCGCCGTGGGCGCGGGATCGGTCCGCCCGGCCTCACATCCACTCGCCGAAGAACGAGGCGGCGTCGCGCGCGACCTCGGTCAGACGATCCCGGCGCGCGCGGCCACGCGCGGTCCCTCCGGGCCGCTAGCCCTGGAGCTCGTACGTCCGCACGAGGTGCTCCTGGAGCTTGCGCGACTGCCGGAACGCCTCCTTGAGCACGTGCCGGTCGAGGTCGTTCAGCTCCGCCGGCGCGACCCGGTTCGCGAGGGGGCCGGTCGCGCCGCGCCGCTGGTTGCGGAGGCGGAGCAGGTGGATGAAGTGGAAGCCGTCCACGAGCGCCGCGGCGCTCTCCGGGTCGATCCGCGCGGGCCCGGCGGCGCCGCGCAGCCGCTCGGCGGTGTGCGTGTGCGCGACGCCGTGCGCGAGCGAGAGGATGCGCGCCGCGTCCACGAACGGGCGCGAGCCGTACATCTTGAGCTCGAGCGTGCGCGGGAACTCCTTCGAGTCGAAGACGAACTCGCGGATCGTGCCGAGCGGCGCCTGGCACTGGAGCGCGTTCTGCGCCATGAACCGCAGGAAGAGCGGCCGGTCGGCGGTGGTCTCGAGGAGCCACGCGCGGAGCTGCTCCGCGAGCGCCACCGTCCCGTGGATGGGCCGCAGGTCGAAGAAGATCGCGGCGTGGAGCAGGTCCTGGGGGTTCGGCTCCTGGATCCAGCGCGCGAACTGGCGCTTCCACTCGGAGAGCGTGAGGCACCAGCGCGGGTTCCCCGCCATGATGCCGCCGTTGCAGAGCGGGAACCCGCAGCGCGCGAGCGCCTCGTTCACGGCGCGCGCGTACGGCAGGAGCGCCTCGCGGACGCGGGGCGCGTCCTCGTCGTCGGCCTCGAAGACGAGCCCGTTGTCCTGATCCGTCGCGAAGGTCTGCTCGAGCCGCCCCTCCGAGCCGAGCGCGATCCAGCAGAGCGGCACCGGCGGCACCTCGTGCGCGTCGAGCGTCAGCTCGATGACCCGCAGGGTGAGGAGGTCGTTCAGCGTCGAGATGAACTGGGTGAGGGTCTCGACGCCCGTCCCCTGCGCGAGGAGCCCGCTCGCGAGCTCGCCGATCCGCCCGGCCGCGGCGCGCAGCGCCTCCACGTCGCGCGCCGCCTCGATGTCGCCCGAGATCTCCTCCACCCCGACGCGCTGCAGGCCGAAGAGGTCGGCCTGGGACACCACGCCCACGAGCCGGCCGCCGGGCTCGGTCACGACCACGTGCTGGACGCCGTGGCGCGCCATGAGGAGCGCCGCCTGGTGCGCGGTCGCCTGGGGATGGAGCCCGACGAGCCCCGCGGTCATCGCGAAGGCGATCGGCTGGCCGAGATCGCCGCCGGGGAGGGTCACCCGCCGGACGAGGTCGCGCAGGGTGAACATCCCGAGGGGCACGCCGCTCGCCGGATCCGCGACGACGATCCGCTCGAGCCGGAGCTGGTCCATCCGCTCGAGCACGGCGCGCACCGTGGCCTCGGGCGGCACGGTCTCGGGCTCGCGCCGGACGATCGCCGAGAGCGGGCTGTAGAGCGACAGGATCGGAGGGCGGCCCTCGCCCGCTCGCCCGCGCCCCCGCTCGTCCGTGGCCACGGCCGTTCACCCCCCGGCGAGCAGCCGCCGGACCTGGATCAGGAGATCCTGCATCGAGAACGGCTTCGCGACGTAGGCGTCGGCGCCGAGCCGGAGCCCCTTCGCGAGGTCGATGTCGCGCCCCTTGGCGGTGAGCATGAGGATCTTCGTCTCCCGCCAGGCGGGCTCCGCGCGGATCCGCTCGCAGACGTCGAAGCCGTTCAGCTTGGGCAGCATGATGTCGAGGATGACGAGGTCCGCGCGCTCGTGGGCCATCGCCGCGAGCGCCGCCTCGCCGTCGGGCGCGACGGTGGTCTCGTGCCCCTCGCGCTTCATGAGGAACTCGAGCGAGATGACGATGTTCGGCTCGTCGTCGACGATGAGGATGCGCTTCGTCATCTCGCCTCCTCCCTCGCGGCCGGCGGCGCGAGCGGCAGCACGAACGAGAACGTCGCCCCGCGCCCCAGCTCGCTCTCCACCCACAGGCGCCCGCCGAAGTGCTCGACGATCCGCCGGCTGATCGGAAGCCCGAGGCCGGTGCCGCGGGGCCTGCCCGTGAGCGTGTCGCTCACCTGCCGGAAGCGCTCGAAGATCGTCTCGTGATCGCCGGGGGCGATCCCGGGCCCTTCGTCCCGCACGTCCACCCGGATCGCGTCCCCCGTCGCGGTCAGGCGGACCAGCACGCGCGACCCGGACGGGCTGAACTTCACGGCGTTCGAGAGGAGGTTGATGAGCACCTGGATGAGCCGGTCGCGGTCGGCCCGGACGCGGGGGAGCGGACCCGCCGCCGCGACCTCGAGCTTCACGCTTCCCTCCCGGAAGAGCTGGCCCGTCGCCTCCACGGCCTCGGCCACCACCGCGTCCACCTCGAGCTCGGTCGCGTGCCACTCGGCGCTGCCCGATTCGATCTTGGCCATGTCGAGGGTCTGGTTGATGAGCCGGGTGAGCCGCTCGGTCTCCTTCACGATGATGGCGAGGAAGCGCTTGCGGTCTGGGAGGTGGAGGCGCGGGTCGTCGCGAAGGATCTCGGAGAACGACCGGATCGAGGTGAGCGGCGTGCGCAGCTCGTGCGTGACCGTGGACATGAAGTCGTCCTTCAGCCGGTCGAGCTCCTGGAGCCGCTCGTTCGCGGCGCGGAGCCCGGCCGTCGCCTCCTCGAGCGCGCGCGACTTCTCCTCGAGCGCCCGGCTGTGGGCGCGGACCTGCGACGCCTCGTCGAGGATGCCGAGCACCTCCTCGAGGCTCGGCGCCTCCTCCTGGACCACCGAGGCGACCATCACGCGGGCCGAGGCGCTCCCGATGGCGCCCGCGAGCTGCGCCTCGGCGAAGTGCACGAGATCGGCGTCGGCCCGGAGCTCGGCGATCGAGCCGAGGCCGCGCTGGCGCGCCTGGGCGAGGAAGGTCTCTCGCGCACGCTCGGGGCCGAGGAAGCGGCCGATGAGCGGGAGCAGCTCCTCGACGGACGCGCTGCCGCGCCACAGCCGTGGCCGGCCGGCGCCGGTCGTGTGCTGGAAGACGTCCACGAACTGCGCGGCCTGGCTCGACTCGGCGACGCCCGGCGCCCGCGCGAGCGAGACGCCGACGTAGAGCCCGGCGTTCACGAGCAGGCTCCAGAACAGGCCGTGCGAGATGGCGTCGAGCCCGGTGAGGCCGAAGAGCTCCTGCGGCCGGAGCAGGGGGACGCCGTAGGCGTCGAGGAAGCCGGCCGGGAGCCAGCCGGAGCGGGCGAACGAGGGCAGGAGGAGCGTGTAGAGCCAGACCGCGAACCCGCCGGTGAGCCCGGCGAAGGCCCCCGCGCGCGTCCCGCCCTTCCAGTAGACCCCGCCCAGGATGGCGGGCGCGAACTGCGCCACCGCCGCGAACGAGGTGAGGCCGATGGCGACGAGCGCGTATGCCTCGCCCGCCGCGCGGAAGTAGGCGTAGCCGAGGAGCAGGATGGCGCCGATGGCGAGCCTGCGGATGCCGAGGAGGACCCCCGTGAGGTCGCGCCGCTCGTTCAGCCGCAGCGACCGGAGCCGGAGGAGCACCGGCATGACGAGGTCGTTGCAGACCATGGTGGAGAGCGCGATGGTCTCGACGATCACCATGCCGGTGCCGGCGGAGAGGCCGCCGATGAAGACGAGGAGCGCGAGCGTCTCCGCGCCGTGCGCCATCGGGAGCGTGAGCACGAAGGTGTCGGCGTCCACCGCGCCGCCGAAGCGGAGCAGGCCGGCGAGCGCCACCGGCAGGACGAAGAGGTTGATGAGGAGCAGGTAGAGCGGGAAGAGCCAGATCGCCCGGCGCAGGTGGTCCTCGTCCACGTTCTCCACCACCGAGATCTGGAACTGCCGGGGCAGGAAGAGGATCGAGAGCATCGACAGCAGGGTGAGGAAGCCCCAGGTGCCGTAGCCCGCGCCGGCGCCCGGCGCGGAGAGCAGCGGGGCGAGGCGGGGATCGGCGCTCGACTGTCGGAAGAGGTCGCCCGGCCCGTGGTGCACGCCGTAGGTGACGAAGGCGCCCACGGCGAGGAACGCGAGCAGCTTCACCACCGACTCGAAGGCGATCGCGGCGACGAGCCCCTCGTGCCGCTCGGTCGCGTCGAGGTGACGGGTGCCGAACAGGATCGTGAAGGCGGCGAGCGTCGCCGCCACGTAGAGCGCGCTGTCCTGGAGGAACGGGCGCGCGCCGGCGACCGCGGGCATCACGACCTGGGGGTGGTGCGACAGGATGGTGAACGAGTTGGAGATCGCCTTGAGCTGCAGCGAGATGTACGGGATGACCCCGACCACGGCGATCACCGTGACGAGCCCGCCGAGCAGCTGGCTCTTGCCGTAGCGGGAGGCGACGAAGTCCGCGATCGAGGTGATCCGCTGGGTCTTGCTGATGCGGACGATCTTCCGCATCACGTACCACCAGAGCGCCATCATGAGCGTGGGCCCGAGGTACACCGGCAGGAAGCCGATCCCGCTCGAGGCCGCCCGGCCGACGCTGCCGTAGAACGTCCAGGTGGTGCAGTAGACCGCGAGCGACAGGGCGTAGATGGTCGGGTTGGCGATGACCGACCGCCCCCGCTCCGCGCGCCGGTCGCCCCACGTCGCGATCGCGAAGAGGAGCCCCAGGTAGGCGAACGACACGAGGACGATCACCCAGCCGCGGAGCATCGCGCGCGCTCCCTAGTCCCCGCTCCGCTCGACGGCGTAGGCCATGAAGCCGATGAGCGCGAGCCAGACGGCGAAGACGTAGACGAGGAGGGGCGCGCCGCCGGCCTCGCCCGGGTGGGCGAACAGCGAGAGGATCGGGTAGTTGAGGAGCACCACCCCGAGCAGGAAGATGGCGATCAGCCGCTGCCCCGTGCTGCCCGAGCGTCTCATGCCGGCTCCCGGGTGAAGGCGCGTCCGAGACTATAGCGCACGGCGCAGGCAGTCCGCGGGCGGGCGGACGGCTGGCCCCGACAAATCGGTCCGGTGTGAGGCGCGCGGGCGCCGCCGGCGGCGCGGCCCGTCAGCTCCGGCGGCTCTTCCGCAGCCGGAAGAAGGCGTGGACGCGGTGGCCGAGCCCCACGTCCGGCAGCGCCATGAACGGGCAGAGGCCGTGCACCGCGTCGATGCCGTGCTTCGCGCAGAAGGCGAGCGTGCCGGGGCTCTCGGCGCCAGGCCCCGCGCCGCGGTGCAGCCAGACGCGCTTCACCCCGGCCTCGACGCAGTCGCGCAGCACGCGCTCGGTCTGGCCGGGGGAGGTGAGGAGGAGGGCCGCGTCGGGCGGAGGGGAGACGTCCTGCACCCGGGCGAACCAGCCCCGGCCGGCGTCCGCGACGGCGGGGTTCACCGCCGCGACGTCGTACCCGCGGGCGGTGAGGGCGCGTGCGATCCCGTGGCTGAAGTCCTTCTCGTCGCGGGAGAGGCCGACGACGGCGATCCGCTTCGCGCGCAGGAAGACGCGCGCCTCCTCGATCGTGGACGTGTGCATGGCGTGCCTCCGCGCGCAACCTACTCGAACGCGGCGCCGGCCGGGAAGCGGACTGCGGGGGGCTGCGCGCCTCCGCCGGACGCGCTATCGAAGGGGCGTGACCTACTTCTCGCCGCGCCTGCCGCACGTCTTCCCGAAGAAGGACCTCGTGATGGTGCTCGCCCCGACCTACGCGGCCGCGCGCGGCGTGGACGAGGAGGAGGCGGCGGAGCGGCTCGACCAGGCCCTCGCGATCCCGGCCGCCCTCGACGATCTCTACCGCGGCCTCTCGGAGGCGCTGCGCGACGCTCAGGGCCCGCGCAGGAGCGAGGACGCCGTGATGGACAAGCTCTCGCAGGGCGTGGGGGCGCGGCGCGCGCGCGTGAAGGCGGCGCCCGCGACGCCGGCGGTCGCGGCGGTGCTGGTCCGGCTCGACCTCGAGATCGGCCTCGCGGCGGAGCCGATGCGCGCGACGCTCGCCACCCCGAAGGCGAAGGCGCTCCTCGAGGAGGGGCTGCGCGCGCTGGGCGCGCACATCGTGAAGGAGCTCGCGCGCGGCAAGGGCGGCGGCGCGGGCTAGCCTCGCGACCGAGGGTGCACGCGGGTGGGGCGAGGTGCGCGCCCGGGCGACCCGCTGCCCCCCGAACGCGCGACGCGAAGGACACGTTCTTTCCAGTGCGGTCGTTCGCCGCATACGATGGCGTTGCCATGAACGGAGCCCGCATGAAGACGGCCGCCCTCGCCCGAGTCTCCTTCGCCCTCGCAGGTTGCCTGCTTGCCCTCGCCGCTGGCCCGGCGCGCGCCGAGGGGCCCGCTTCGCCCGCCGCGCCCATCGCGCTCGCCACGCCGGCCAGCCTCGACGCGGCGGTCGCCGCGCTCGAGAAGGCCACCGGCGCGAAGGGCGCGCGGCTCCACGGGCGGAGCGCGAGCGTGCCGCCCGCGGAAGGGCGCTCGTTCGAGGTGGACTCGGCCACCGCGGGCAGGCTCCTCGCCGGGAGCCAGGCGCCGTTCCGCAAGGCGGGGCTCTTCCTGTTCCGCTACGAGCGGGCCTTCGGCATCGCCGACGAGAAGGATCAGGTGGCGGTGCTCGCCACCACCGACTGGCGCGCGGTCATCCGCCGCATGGGCACCGCGGGCGCGACCCGCGGCGTCACGAGCGAGCGGATCGTCGCGTGGCTCGAGGCGCTGCAGGCGGACGAGCCGTTCGAGCTGACCGAGGTGGGGGTGGATTACGTCGCCGGCCGCTTCGTGACCGCGCCGAAGGATCCGAGCGCGGTCGCCCGCCGGGTGGCGGAGTTCGCGCCGGACCTCGTGCGCGGGCACAAGGATCCCATCGCCGGGCTCGCCGACCTCATCGGGCGCGAGCGCATGCTGTACCTGATCTGGGATTGAGGCGCTGCTCGCCCAGCTCGGGGCGCGCTGAGCCGGGCGCGCCCCGCCGCGCCCGCCACGGCGCGCTCGACGAGCGCGAGCTTCTCCGCCCTGGTGAGCTTCTTCACCGCCGCCTCGCGCCGGAGCGCGGCGCTCCGGTCCGGCATCCGCTCCGAGTGGACGAGCGCGACCGGCAGGCGAGAGCGGGTGTACCGCGCGCCCGTCCCGGCGGCGTGGCGGAGGAGCCGCCGCTCGAGGTCGTTCGTGGCCCCGGTGTAGAGGGAGCCGTCGCCGCAGCGGAGGACGTAGACGCACCAGCGGGGCCGGGCCATCGGCCGGAGCTTCGCACGGGAAGGCGCTCAGCGCCCCATCGCGAGCGGCTCGTGCGCCGCCCCGGCCCGCTCCGCCGTCCGGTCCACGCTCCGCTCGACGGTCCGCGTGGCGGAGCGGTCGACCGCGCGCTGCAGGACGTCGAGCGTCTCGGAGACGCTCACGTGGAACGCGCCCGCGCGGCCGGCCTCGAGCGCCGCGCGCCACGAGGCGTGCGCCTCCTCGAAGCCGGCGCAGCGCGCGACGCCGCGTTCGAGCGCGACCACGCTCTCCCGGAGCGCCTCCGCCGTGAGCGGCAGGTGGCCCGCCGTCGTGGAGACGCCGCCGGCCGCGGCGGGGTCGCGGATGACCACGCCCTCGACCTGGACGTGCACCACCGCGCCGGCGCTCGTCTGGGCGTCCACGCGGCAGACGCTGACCCGCGAGCGCGCCTCGCCCGGCCGCGTGCGGTAGCTCCAGACCTGGCCGGCCGCGAACCCGTCGGCGCCTGCGTTCACGGTCGGTGACCGCTGCGGCGGGGCCGGCGAGGCGAGCACGAGCGCGGCGATGAGCGCGAGCGGCTGCATGGACACGACGGTAGCCGAGCGCGGCGGCGGGCGCGTGCTCCAGGCGGTGTGATTCTTCTCGCACCGTGTGTGCGGCTCACCTCGCCGCCGACGGGCGCCGATGTGATCCGCCCCGGCGGGCCGCGCCCGCTCAGCCCCGCGGCCAGCCGCGGCGGCGGTCGCGCAGGATCTCGCGGGCGGCGTTCCTTCCGCAGGCGCCCATCACGCCGCCGCCCGGGTGCGTGGCCGCGCCGCAGAGGTAGAGATCGCGGACCGGCATGCGGTAGCGGGCGTACCCGGGGAGCGGCCGCATGAAGAAGAGCTGCGGCAGGGTCATCGCGCCCTGGAAGATGTTGCCGCCGGTGAGGCCGAAGCGGCGCTCGAGGTCGGGCGGCGCGAGCACCTCGCGGGCGATCACGGACGCGGTGAAGCCGGGGGCGTAGCGCTCGAGCACCTCGAAGCAGCGATCGGCGAAGCGATCGCGCTCGGTCTCCCAGCTCCCCTCCGAGAGCCGGAACGGCGCGTACTGCACGAACAGGGACATGAGGTGCTTGCCCGCCGGCGCCACCGTCGGGTCCACCGCGGACGGCAGCGTGCACTCGAGCACCGGCTCGCGCGAGGGCCGGCCCGCCCGCGCGTCGTCGAACGCGCGCTCCAGGTAGCCCATCGACGGCGCCACGTGGATCGTCCCGCGGTGCCACGGGCCCGGGGTGCCCGGCCGCGCCGTGAAGTCCGGCAGCCGGTCGAGCGCGACGTTGATCTTCACCGAGCCGCTCTGGTGGTCGATCCGCGCGGCCGCCGCGGCCACCTCGGGCGGGAGGTGCTGCGGCCCGACGAGGCCGAGCAGCGTGCGCGTCGCGTCCGCGGAGGAGGCCACGCGCCGGGCGCGCAGCTCGGTGCCGTCCGCGAGCACCACGCCCCGCGCGGCGCCGTCCTCCACGAGGATGCGGGCGACCGGGGCGCCCGTGCGGATCTCGGCCCCGGCGGCCCGCGCGGCTGCGGCGATCGCCTCGGAGAGCGCGCCCATGCCGCCGCGGACGTAGCCCCAGACGCCGCGGACGCCGTGGGTCTCGCCCATCACGTGGTGGAACAGGACGTAGGCGGTGCCGGGCACCTCCGGCGACGCCCAGGCGCCGATGATGGCGTCGGTGGCGAGCGTCGCCTTCACCTCGTCCGACTCGAACCAGCGGTCGAGCACCGGCCGCGCCGCGCCGGTGAGCACCTCGAGCGCGGCGGGGCCGTCCTTGCCGAGCCGCAGGAACCGCAGCCCGAGCCGCGCGAGCGCCAGGAGATCGCGCGGCCGGCGCGAGAAGGGATCGGGCGGGGTCTCGAGGAGCGTCGGCTCGACGGCCGCCGCGACGCGCTCGAGCATCGCCTCGTAGCGCGGCAGCGCCTCCGCGTCGTGCGCCGAGAACCGCGCGACCTCGCGGCGCGTCGCCTCGCGGTCCGGGCCCATGACGAGCGATCGGCCGTCCGGGAAGGGCGTGAAGGACGACGGGTCGCGCTGCAGCACCACGTACCCGTGCCGGCCGAGCTCGAGGTCGCGCACGATCTCCGGCCGGAACAGGCTCACCACGTAGGCCGCCGTCGAGACCTTGAACCCGGGCCAGGTCTCCTCGGTGACGCAGGCGCCCCCGACGCGGTCGCGCGCCTCGAGCACGAGCACGCGCTCGCCGGCGCGCGCGAGGTAGGCGGCCGTGACGAGCCCGTTGTGGCCGCCGCCCACCACGATGGCGTCCCAGGTCGGCATGCGCGCGGACGCTAGCACGGCCGCGTGTTACATCGAGGGCCATGACCCCCGCTCCGGAGGGCCGCTTCCGGCTGCGCGCCGGCGCGATGGCCGCGGTGGCCGCCCGCATGAACCGGCGGTTCGCCCTCACGGCGGCCATGGCCTTCGCGCTGCTCGTCGCGCTCGCGTTCGGGATGCTGCGCGGCGACGGCTCGGGCCCGCGCACCCTCGTCTTCGGCCTGCTCCTCCTGCTCGCGCTCGTCGCGCTCACCTACCGCCGCCGGGTCCGGCGCTTCCGCGCGCGCTGGGCCTCGTTCGAGATCGCGCTCGAGCCGGAGGCCATCGCACGCACCGTGGAGGGCTACTCGCCGGTCCGGATCGCGCGCGGAGAGGTGACCGCGCTCGAGGAGCACGCAGCCGGGGTCACGGTCCGCGGCGCGGGCGGCAAGGGGCTCGTGGTGCCCAGGGAGCTCGAGGGCTACGACGAGGTGCGGGCGGCGCTTGCCGGCTGGCGGCGGTCGGGCGGCCCCGGCGCGTGAACGCGCGCGCCCGCCTTCGCCGGGCGCCGGCAGGGCGACTATCCCGGGAGGCCCGGCGGGCGCCGGCCTGCCCACGGCCGCGCGGCCTCGAGCTGCGCCGCCACGCGGAGGAGCGTCGCCTCCTCGCCGAGGCGCGCCGCGAGCTGGACGCCCACCGGGAGCCCGACCGCCGTCCAGTGGAGCGGCAGGCTCATCGCGGGCTGGCCGGTCTGGTTGAAGAGCATGGTGTTGCCGGTCGCCTCGAACGACTTGCGCCCGATCTCGTCGAACATGAGCTCGATCCCCCTGCGTGTGGGCGCCGCCGCGAGCGCGCGGATCCCGAGGCGCTCGTGGGGACGGAGCGCGAGCGTGCCGAGCGGCGACGGCGGGTGCGCGAGGGTGGGCGTGAGGAGCAGGTCGTGCCGCTCGAAGAAGGCCGCGACCGAGCGCGTCCCCGCGTGGACGTCCGCCTCGGCGAGCGCGAGGTCGCGCGCGCGGAACACCCGCCCCGCCGTGAGGAGCCCCACCGTCTCGTGCTCGAGGGTGCGGAACCCGGGGCGCCGGCCGGTGGCCTCCGCAGCGCGCGCCACCTCGGCAGCGACGCTGGCTGCGACCACGACCAGGTAGGCGTGCACGAGGGCGTCGCGCGAGAAGGCGGGCCGCGCCTCCTCCACCTCGTGCCCGAGCTCCGCGAGGAGCGCGGCGGCCTCCTCCACCGCGGCGACGCACTCCGCGTGCGTCGTCGTGCCGAAGAGCGAGCGGGTGGTGAAGGCGACGCGCAGCCGCCCGGGGGGCGCCCCGGGCTCCGCCGCGAAGGGGCGCGCGGGCGCCGGCGCGGCGTAGGGGTCGCCCGGCACTGGACCGTGGAGCGCGTCCAGGAACGCCGCCGCGTCGCGGACCGAGCGGGTGAGCACGCCGTGCGTCGCGAGGCCGGCCCAGGCCTCGCCCTCGGGCGCGAGCGAGATCCGGCCCCGGCTCGGCTTGAGGCCGAACACCCCGCACGCCGAGGCCGGGATCCGGATCGACCCGCCCCCGTCGGTCCCATGCGCCGCGGGGACGATCCGGGCGGCCACCGCCGCGGCCGAGCCGCCCGAGGAGCCGCCGGTGGTGTGCGCCGGGCTCCACGGGTTGCGCGTCGGGCCGCGGAGCCGGGGCTCCGTGGTGGAGAGCAAACCGAGCTCGGGCGTGTTGGTCTGGCCGAAGAGGACGAGCCCCGCAGCCTCGAGCCGGCGCACCACCTCGGAGTCGTGCGGGGCCAGGTAGCCGTCCAGCAGCCGCGAGGAGGCGGTGAAGGGGTGGCCCTTCCACGCCGCGACCACGTCCTTGAGCAGGAACGGGACGCCGGAGAGCGGCCCGGCCGGCAGCGGGCCGCGGGCGCGGGCACGCGCCTCCGTGTCGAAGCGCGCCACGATCGCGTTCAGGGCCGGGTCGCGCGCGTCGGCCCGCGCCAGGGCGGCGTCGAGGAGCTCCTCGGCGGAGAGCTCGCGGCGCGCCACGAGCGCGGCGAGGCCGAGGGCGTCGAGGTCGTCGTACTCGGGGAGCCTCAACGGTCGTCGCTACTGCTTGAGCTGCGGCCGGTGCCCGGACTCCTCGTCGAGGCCGTGGGCGAGCACGAAGTGGTACATCGCGTACGGCTCGTCCCCGCCGCCGAAGAGCTCGAAGAGGGTCTGACCCGCTTCGCCGTCCGGATCCGGCACGGCCTGGACGAAGAGCACCTCGCGGGCCTCGAGGACGAGCTCCCCGAGCACCTGCTTGCCGCGGACGAGCTGGACGGTCGGCGTCCGGTCCTCGTCCTCGTCGATGTGCCAGTGGAGGTCCTCCTGGTCGTAGAGGTAGCTGTCCGCCGTCCCGGCGCGCAGGACGCAGTTCGGGTGGCGCCGGAGCCAGCGCCAGAACCGGTCGAAGGGGATGGTGGTGCCGGTCTCCACGGTCACGGGCATGGCGGGCAATATAGTCGGGCTGAGGTCGGCATGGGGCTTCACGAGCGGACACGGGCGCGCGACGCGCGGCACGGCGGGCGCACGGCGGCGGCGGCGGCGGCGCGGGCGGCGCTCGGGGCGCTGGCGGCGCTGGCGGCGGCGGGCTGCGGGGGGCCGGGCGCGGAGGCCCGCCCGACCGCCGCCGAGACCTTCCAGGGCGTGCACGCGGTGGCGCTCGTCCGCCGGCTCGAGCGCCTGGGGCCGCGCGCGAAGGACCCGCTCGACGGCGTGCAGGAGAGCCTCGCGGCGCGCGGGCTCGCGACCACCGTCGTGGACGTGCCGCCCCGGCCGCCGCGCGCCCTCGCCGCGCTCGCCGCCCTGAACGACCGCATCGCCCAGCGGGTCGACGCGGAGCCGGAGGGCGTCCGCCGCCGCGTGGCGCCGTTCCGCGAGGTCGGCGCCGCCGAGGCGGTGGCGGCGCTCGGCGTGGACGCCGCCGTGTTCCACATCCGGCCGGGGTCGAGGTTCGGGCCGCTCGGGCTCGCGCCCATCCCGCCCGTCGGCCCGGAGGCGCAGGACCGGCGCGCCCTCGGCGGCGCGCCCCGACCGTTCCGGCTCGAGGCGCTCGCGGTCGCCGCCCGCGACGGGACCGTCGCGTGGATCGCGTGGGACCCGCTCGACGAGCAGCCCGCGCCCGGCCAGCCCGTCAACGCGTTCGAGGCGATCGAGGACCTGCTGCGGCTCCTCGGCGTCGCGCCACCCCGCCCCGCGGACGAGCTCGACGACCCACCGCGCTAGCGAGGGCCCCAGCTCACTACGGCCGCTCGACGAGCGTCGTCACCGCCGAGACCTGCCCTTCCCCGAGGTAGAGCCGCGGCACGCGCGCGGAGAGCCCGGCCAGGATCTCCCACGAGATCGTGTCGGCCAGCGCCGCGAGCTCGTCCGCGTCCACCCGCTCCTCGCCGTCGCGCCCGATGAGCGTCGCCACGTCCCCGGCGCGCACCTCCGGCACCGCGGTCACGTCGGCCATGCACATGTCCATCGCGACGCGGCCGACCACCGGCACGCGCCGGCCCCCTACCAGCAGGTGGGCGCGGTTCGAGAGCGCGCGGCGGTAGCCGTCCGCGTAGCCGCACATGACGAGCGCGACGCGCGAGGGGCGGGTGGCGGCCCAGGTGCGGCCGTAGCCGACGGTCGCGCCGCGCTCGAGGTCGAGCACCCGCGCGATCCGGGCGCGCAGCGAGAGGACCGGCCGGAGGTCCGCGTCGGTGCCGCACCACGGAGCGGGCCGGTAGCCGTAGAGCGAGAGGCCGGCGCGGACCACCTCGAGCGCCATCTCGTGGTCGAGCAGCACGCTCGCGGAGGCGGAGCAGTGGCGCTCGGGGACCCAGGGGAGCCGCGCCGAGACCTCGCGCAGCACCTCGAACTGGCGGCGCGTGAAGCGCTGATCGCCCTCCTCCGCGGCCGCGAAGTGGGTGAAGAGCCCCTCCACCCGGACGCCGGGGAGGTCGCGCGCCCGCTCGGCGAGCGCCACCGCCAGGTCCGGGCGGAGGCCGTGGCGGTTCAGGCCGGTCTCGATCTCGACGTGGATGGGCACGGTCGCTCCGGCGCGGGCCGCGGCCGCCGACAGGGCGTCGAGCACGTCGTCGGCAGCCACCGTCGGGCGGAGCCCGAGCCGGACCACCCGCTCGGCGTCCGACGCGGGCGTGTAGCCGACCACCAGCACGGGCGCCTCGATCCCGGCCCGGCGGAGCTCCTCACCCTCGTCCACCGCGACGACCGCGAGCCCGCTCGCCCCCGCGGCGAGCGCCGCCCGGCTCACCGCCACCGCCCCGTGGCCGTACGCGTTGGCCTTCACCACGGCGTAGGTGCGCGCGGGCGCGGCCCGCGCCGCGAGCAGGCGGACGTTGTGGGCGAGCGCGTCGAGGTCGACCTCGGCCCAGCAGGGCCGGCCGCCCCAGTCGGAGGGGAGCTTCGTCATGGCGCGCCATGATACCGGGTGCCGGGCGCCCGTCACGCAGGAGGCGAGGGAGCGGGCCGCGAGGAGCGGCCTCGCCCCGCTGCGGGCGTGCTACCCTCGCGCGCCGCGGCGGGAGGGAGAGCGCCGCGACGAGGAGGAGGACCGTGGCCAGCCGCTTCCAGGAACTCTGCAAGTCGCTCGAGGACGCCCGCAGCCGCTTCGCGGGCTATCGCTCGGAGTGCGTGCTCTTCGCGGCGACGCTCTCGCGCGGGCTCATGGAGTACGCCGCCTGGCCGCGCGAGCTCGTGACCTACGAGCCGGTGACCGAGGCGGGCGGCGCGCCCACCCAGGCCATCGAGGACGCGATGCACCTCGACGGCGACGCCTTCTGGCAGTTCGGGCTGCGGCTCGCGCTGGAGGACTCGTCCGGCGCACGCCAGCGCGACTCGCTGCGCCTGCGCGTCCGGTTCAAGAAGCTCGAGACGCGCTACATCGTGAGCCTGTTCGGCGCCGAGGACTACGAGGTCCCTGCGCCGACGCCCGAGGCGCTCCGGCCGATCTACGACGCCATCCTGAACGCCATCTCGCGCCACTACGACTTCGGGCTCCGGCTCTTCCTCGAGAACGGCGGGCGCGGGCTGCGCATCCCCATCAACACGCGCCGCCTCCTCGAGATGGCGCACGGCAGCGACGCCCGCACGGTGCCGGTCGCGCCGGCGGCGCAGGCCGCTGCGCCCGCCGCGCCGGCCGCGGTCAGCGCAGGAAGCTCGCCTGGTAGCCCGGATCCTCGATCCCCAGCGCCGCGGAAGTCGGCGCGAGCGGCCGGTGGCAGTCGAGCATCACCGCGAGCTCGTTCGTCGTCCGGACGCCGATAGACGCCTCGTAGGCGCCGGGGTGCGGGCCGTGCATCACGCCGGCCGGGTGGAACGAGATCGAGCCCGGTCCGACGCCGCGCCGCGAGGTGAACTCCCCACGCACGTAGAACAGGATCTCGTCCACGTCCACCGACGCGTGCGGGTAGGGGCAGGGGACCGCCTCGGGGTGGAAGTCCAACACCCGCGGCACGAACGAGCAGACGAGCGCGCCGCGCGCGGCGAAGGTGCCGTGCCAGGTCGGCGGCAGGTGCACGAGGCCGGCGCGCGGCTGGAAGTTCAGGATCGGGAAGACGAACGGGTAGACCGCGCCGTCGAAGCCCACCACGTCGAGCGGGGAGCTCTCCACGCGGTAGAGGTGGAAGGCGCCGGCGCGCTTCACGAGGAGCTCGCGGATCCCCTCGTCGAGCGGGCCCTGCCACTCCACCCGCCGGAAGTCGCGGTGCGAGTAGGGCGCGTCCATCCGGAGCTGCCCCGTCTCGTTCCGCCACTGCGAGGGCAGGTGCAGGCCGCCGAGCGCCTCGACGGAGAGCCAGCGCTGCGGCCCAGGGTCGGGCACGAACCGGTGCAGGAGCCCCTTCGGCACGAACAGGTAGTCGTCCTTGCCGAAGCGGAGGTCGCCCATCGGCGTCCGCAGGAGGCCGCCCCCCTCCTGCACGAAGAAGAGATCGTCGCCGTCGCCGTTCGAGAGGTAGACCGGGTCCTCGGCGCTGGGCGTGGCGAGGCCGATCACCACGTCGGCGTTGAAGAGGAGCGGCACGCGCGCCGAGGAAGACGGCCCGGCAGGCGCGCGGAGGTCCTGCGTGCGGTAGTGGCGCTTCAGGAGCCCCGGCGCGGGGGCCGCCTCCGGGAGCGTCCAGCCGAGGCCGGGCCGCAGCGGGAGCGCCTCCGTCGCGTGGGGCCGGCCGCGGTGGTAGAGCAGCGTGTACGGACCGTCGAAGCCGGCGCGGGTGAAGGCCTCCTCGTAGAGGAGCCGCCCCTCCGCGTCGCGGAAGGCGAGGTGGTGCTTCCTCGGCACCGCGCCCGCCACCATCCGGTCCAGCATCGCCCCCCCCTAGGCGCGCCCCGCGCGCTCCTGCTCGCGCTCGATCGACTCGAAGAGCGCGCGGAAGTTGCCCGCGCCGAACCCCTGGTCGCCCTTGCGCTGGATGATCTCGAAGAAGAACGGGCCCGCCTCCGCCTCGTGGTACAGGCCCGCCGAGTCGCGCAGGAAGATCTGGAGCAGGTACGAGCCGAGCCCCGCGCCGTCCACCAGGATCTCGAGCTCGCGCAGCTCGTCCACCTGCTCGTCGATGCGGCCGATGCCGCTCGTGCGGATCCGCTCGGGCAGCGCGTCGTAGTAGGCGCCCGGCGTCGGCATGAACTCGATCCCACGCGCGCGCATCGCGCGGACCGCGGTGAGGATGTCCTCCACGGAGAGGGCCGCGTGCTGGATGCCGTCGCCGCGGTGCTCCTCGTTGAAGACGTTGATCTGGGAGGACTTGAACGCCGGCCGCCACGGCTCGTTGTTCGCGAACTTCACGCCCGAGCGCGGGTCGCGCATCACCACCGAGCGCAAGCCCGAGCCGTGCTGCGCCTGGATCGCGGCCCGCTTCGCCTCGGCCGCGTCGCGGGTGTGGAACTTCACCTCCCAGAACTCCTCCATCCCGAGGACGTGCTCCATCCAGAGGAGCGCCGGCTTCATGGTCTGGAAGTTGGACGTGAGGTGGTCGACCCTGCCGAACCCGAAGGCGTTCCGGCCGCCCCGCGGCTCGGGGTGGGCGACGAGGCCGGGGTAGGTGCCGGCGTAGCCGCGCCGCTCGACGAACCGGAACGTCGTGTCCCCGAGCGGCGTGGTGATGCTGAACGTGCGCAGCTCGCCGCTGCCGTCCCGGTGCTCCTGCACGTCGGTGATGGGGGTGCCGCCGCGCTCCTCGAGGAGCCGGAACGTGCGGTCGGCGTCCTCGACCTCGAAGACGACCGCGCCGACGCCGTCGGGGTGCTTCCTGAGGTAGCGGAACGCGCGGCCGCCCTCGCCGAGCGGCTCCGAGCAGACGATCCGGACGCCGCCCGCCTGGAAGACCGCCGAGCGCTGGTGGCCCTCGCGCTCGATCCCGCTCGAGCTCGCGGCGACCTCCGCGAAGTCCATGCGGTCCACGTAGAAGCGTCGGCTCCGGGCGAGGTCGTGCACGTAGTAGTGCAGTGCCTCGATGCCGACGATGCCGAGGGATTCGAGCGAGGTCGTCATGGCGGTCTCCTACCTGGGCCGCTCACCGGGCGGCGGCGCGTCCGGCTGGCGGTCGGGATGCGCGGCCTGGAACGGCGCGAGCGCGTTCGCGGCTTCCTCGATGCGGCGGAGGGTCGGGAAAGGCGCTAGGTCCACGCCGAAGCGGCGCGCAGCGTAAAGCTGCGGCACGAGGTAGCAGTCGGCGAGCCCCGGGGCGTCGCCGTGGCAGAAGCGGCCCGCCCCTCCCTCCGAAACGGCCCGATCGAGGGCGTGGAGCCCGTTCGCGATCCAGTAGCGCACCCACTCCTTGTCGAAGCCGGGGTACCGCTCGCGCAGCATCCGCAGCACCGACGCGTTCTGGAGCGGCTGGATGCCGGAGTTGACGTGCTCGGCGAGCATGCGCACCCGGGCGCGCCCGTCGAGGTCGGCGGGGAGGAGCGGCGGGTCCGGGTGGCGCTCGTCGAGCCACTCGAGGATCGCCATCGACTGCGCGAGCCGGACGGTGTGGCCGCCCTCGGTGACCTCGAGCACGGGGACCTGCGACATGGGGTTGCGGGCCTGGTGGGCCTCGCCGAACTGCTCCTGGGCGAGGAGGTTCACCGGGACGAGGTCGTAGGCGAGCCCCTTGAGGTTCAGCCCGATCCGGACGCGCCACGTGGAGGAGGACCGCCAGTACGAGTAGAGCGTGAGGCTCATGGCGAGGCCACCCGCTGCGAGATGGTGCCGAAGACGTTCCGGCCGGTCGCGTCCTTGAGCTCGATCTCCACCGTGTCGCCCGGCTTGAGAAAGCGGGTCCGCGCGGTGCCGCCCTCGATCAGCTCGATCGCGCGCTGCTCGGCGATGCAGGACCACCCCCGCGCGCGATCGGCGTTCGACACGGTGCCGCTGCCGAGGATGGTGCCGGCCGTGAAGGCGCGCGTCCTCGCGAGGTGCTCGAGCAGCTGGAAGAAGGAGAAGTGCATCTCGCCGGCGTCGACGTCGCCCACGACGTTCCCGTTCCAGCGGACGGTGAGGCGCGCGTGGAGCCGGCCCCCGCGCCACGCCTCGCCGAGCTCGTCGGGCGTGACCGCGAACGGCGAGAACGCCGTGGCCGGCTTCGACTGGAAGAAGCCGAAGCCCTTCGCCAGCTCGTCCGGGACGAGGTTGCGGAAGGTGACGTCGTTCGCGAGGCAGAGGAGCCGCACGTGCCGCTCGGCCGTCTCGGCGCGCGCGCCGCGGGGCACGTCGCCCAGCACCACGCAGACCTCTCCCTCGAAGTCCATGCCCCAGGCGACGTCGGGGAGGGGGAGGTCCTCGGTGGGCGCGAGCAGATCGCCCGAGCCGCCCTGGTAGACGAGCGGGTCCGTCTCCAGGGTGGGCGGCGGCTCCGCGCCGCGCGAGCGCCGGACGAGCCGGACGTGGTTCAGGAAGGACGAGCCGTCCACCCACTCGTACGCGCGCGGAAGCGGCGAGAGGAGCGCGCGCGGGTCGAGCGGCTCGGCGCGCACGCGTCCGGCGTCGAGGTCGCTCGCGAGCGCGCGCAGCGCGGGCGAGCGCTCGTCCCAGCGATCGAGCGCCTCCTGGAGGGTCGGGGCGATGGCGAAGGCGTCCGCGACCGCCCCGCCGTCTCGGCGCACCACCACGAGCCGCCCGTCGCGGCTGCCGTCCCGTTTCGTCGCGAGGCGCATCCGGCCCAGCGATGTAACCGCGCGTTCCTGGGGTCGCGCGGCCCCCAGGGGGGCCGCGCGCGTTGCGCCGCGCCGCGTCTCGCCGCTATGAACCCCCGCGTGCCGGCCCTCGCGCTCTCCGTCCACGGCTCGATCGCGGAGATCCCGCCGGAGGAATGGGACGGGCTCCACGCGCACGAGCCCGCCGCCGCGAGCCCCTTCGTCCGCCATGCCTTCCTCGCGGCGCTCGAGGAGAGCGGGGCGGCCTCCGGGCGCACCGGCTGGCCGGCCCGCCACCTCGTGCTCCGGCGCGGGCGCACGCTCGTGGCCGCCGCCCCCGCGTACCGTCGCGCCGACTCGGACGGTGACTTCTCGCGCGACTGGGAGTGGGCGGCGGCCGCGCGCCGGGCGGGGATCCCCTGGTATCCCAAGCTGTCGCTCGGGGTGCCGTTCACGCCCGCGTCGGGGCGGCGGGTGCTGGTCGCGCCGGGGGAGGACCGGGCCGCGCTCGTGGCCACGCTCGTCGAGCGCGCCCGGAGGCTCGCGGCCGACGAGGGGATGCACGGGGTGCACGCCCTCTTCGCCGGGCCCGACGAGGCGCGCGAGCTCGAGGCGGCGGGCCTCGCGGTGCGCGTGGACTTCCAGTACCACTGGCGGAACGACGGGTACGCCACGTGGGACGACTTCCTGGCGCGGTTCCCGTCGAAGCGGCGGAACGCCCTGCGCCGCGAGCGGGCGGCGCCGGCCGCGCAGGGGATCGCCATCCGGACCGTGCGCGGCGACGAGCTCGCGCGCGATCCCGCCGGCTGGGCGCGCGACTGCTTCCGGCTCCACCGCGCGTCCACCGACAAGATGGCATGGGGCATGCGCTGGGTGAACGAGCGGTTCTACGCGCGCGCGCTCGCGACGATGCCGGACGCGATCGAGGTGGTGGAGGCGCGCCGGGCGGGGGCCCTCGTCGCGATGGCCTTCAACCTCGCCTCGCCCGACCGGCTGTACGGACGTTACTGGGGGTGCATCGAGGAGCACCCGTTCCTGCACTTCAATGTCGCGCTCTACCACTCGATCGACGAGTGCATCCGGCGGGGCGTGAAGGTCTTCGAGGGCGGCGCCGGGGGCGAGCACAAGCTCGCGCGTGGCTTCGAGCCCGCGGAGACCTGGAGCGGGCACGTCCTGCTCGACCCGCGCCTCGACGCCGCCGTGCGCCGCCACCTCGCCGCCGAGCGAGCCGACCGGCTCGAGGCCGCGCAGCGCTGGCGCGAGGAGCACGCGCGGCTGGGGGGTTAGCCGCCCAGGCGGGATTCGCGGTCGACGCTCACCGCCGAGCAGGTCGAGCTCGAAGGCGACCGCTAGCCTACCCCCGGCCGGCGGTCTCCCCGCGGCGGGTCGCCTCCGGGCCGGCCCGCCGCGTCCATTCGAGCGCGAGCTCGCGGCGCCAGCGCGCGCCGCCGTGCGCCACCGCGAGCGCGCGCGCGTCGGCGAGCAGCGCGTCGAGCGCTGCGGGGCCGAGCGCGGGGCCGACGTACGAGAGGGAGCGGAGCACGGCGTCGAGCCGTGCGGTATCGAGGACCGTCTCGTCCTCGAAGCGCTCGCGCGCGGGGGGCGCGAGCCCGGCGGCGGCGAAGAGGCGGCCGAACGGCGGCGGGAGCGGGCGGGCCTTGGGGTTCGCGGCCGCGATGCGCCCCTCGAGCGCGAGGAGGAACGGCGTCGGCGCGAGGCGAGGGGTCACGACGGCCAGGACGCCGCCCGGCGCGAGCAGCCGCGCCGCCTCGCGTCCGCCGCGCTCGGGATCGATCCACTGGAGCGCGTCCGCGACGACGACGAGCTCGAAGGCTGCGGCGGGGAGACCGGTGTCCTCGGCGGCCGCATGGACCGGGACGATCGCTCCGCGGTCGGGGTCGGGGTCGGGGTGGCGGTCGTGGTCGCGGTCGCGGTCGCGGCCGCGGCCGCGGTCCAGCTCGCGGGCGATCGCCTCCAGCATCGCCCGCGCCGGCTCCACCGCGTGCACCGCGAGCCCTCGCCGCGCGAGCGCGACCGCGAGCAATCCGGTCCCGGCGCCGAGGTCGGCGACCCTCGCCCCGCGCTTCCCCGCGAGCTCGGCGAGCCGGGCGACGAGCTCGTCGGGGTAGCCGGGACGCGCCGCGTACGCGTCGGCGAGCCGGTTGAACACCCAGCGCCCGTCCTCCTCCGGCCTCACCCCGCGCCGCGACACGCGCTACCGCCGCCGCCCCGCCTCGCGCGAGGCGCGCCACTCGAGCCCCGCGGTCACCTGCACGTTCCGGTAGTCCCAGTCGATGTCGTAGTCGGGGGCGACGCCGTTCGGGACGTAGTCCGGGAAGTTGGTCGAGCGGTCGATCCACTCCGCGTCGGCCCGCACGGCGAGGCCGTGCGCGAGCGCGTACCGCAGGCCGCCCCCCACGCCGAGCCGGGTGCTCTGGCGACGATCGCCCCATTCGAGGCGCGTGGCGCCCGTCGAGTCGGCGCCGTACCGCCGGAACCGGCCGTCGAGCTCCAGGGCCGCCTCGAGCCGCTCCGAGAGCGGCACCGTGGCGCGCAGGCGCGGGTGGTGCTCCTCGTACGAGTAGTAGCCGGCGTACCGATCGCTCTGGATCCCGAGCCCGTACGAGAGCGCGAGCGCGACGCGCCCGCCGAGACGCGGGAGCTCCACCTCGACGGACGGCTCGGCGGTCGAGAGCCGCTGGAGCTTCCCGTCCACGATCGCGCCCGAGCCAGCGGCGCGCGCCGGCGCCACGTCGTCCAGCCGGTACGTCCAGTCCAGGCGCGCGCCCGCGCTCCAGGCCTCGCGCACGAGCCGCCACGAGAGGTCCACCTGGTGCTCGCCGTGGTCACGCGGCGTGAGGTGGCCCGGATCGAGCGGGTCGAACCCCGGATCGCCCGCGTAGTCGTAGCTCACCCAGCGGTAGCGGGCGCGCAGGTGCTGCCCGGCGCCGGCGCGCAGCCAGGCGTTCACCCCCACGCGCCAGGCGAGGTAGCCGTACCGGTCCGTCGGTGCGAGCGCGCCGCCGGCGTCGCGCTGGTACACGTCGGGCCAGCCGGGCCGGTCCATCCACGTCAGCCCCGCCTCCGCGCCGGCGCGGAGGGCGCGCGTGAGCCGCACCTCGGGCTCGGCGGCCGCGCCGAGCGCGGTCTCGTCGAGGCTCGCCCGGAGCCGCTCGACGCGGTCGAAGCGGAGCGGGAGCGTGAGCCGGAGCCGGCCGCGGCGGAGCTCGGGCGTGAGGTCCGCCTCGAGCTCGGCCACGGGGCCGGAGTCGGCGAGCACGCCGACCCCGTCGAAGAAGCCGGCGGAGGCCCGCAGGCGGACGTCGTAGCCGAGGAGCCGCGGCGCCTCGCGGGGCGCGGCGGCCGCCGGCTCCGCGGGGGCGGCGCTCGAGGGCGCCGGCGCTGCGGCGAGGGCCGCGGCCAGCGTGGCGAACGTGAGCGACAGGGTCATGGGTTTTCTCCGGTGACGGTTCACGGGCAGACGCAGCCCGCCGAGACGAGGTACGCGTCGGTCTGCGCGACGTAGGGGCTCGCGGGTGAGAGGGCGGCGAGGGCGGCGAGGGCGGCGCGCGCCGCGCAGGCCGAGGCGGGCGGCGGGTCGCCGGCGCGAGGCGTCGCGCAGGCGGGCGGCGAGAGCTGGAGGTAGGCGCGGGCGGTCCAGTGGAGCGCGTTGTCCCGGTAGACGCTGGCGCCGCCGACCGTCTTCAGGTCGCCGAGGGCGAGGAGGAGCGGCTCCGCGGCGTAGCTCCCGCCCGTCCCCTGCCAGAACGCGAGCGCGTAGCGGGACCGGCCACGCCAGTAGCGCGCGCCGTCCGCGAAGCTGGACGCGGGGAGCGCGGTGACCTCGTCGAACGCGAGGACCGCGGCGTCGAGGCTCGCGGTGCGTGCCGTCGAGACGTCCGCCGGCTCCTCGAAGAGGCTGCGTCCGAGGTAGTAGCGCGCGTTGTCCCGGTAGGACGAGGACACCGGGACGGCGCCGAGCCGCGCCTCCGCGGCGTCGAGCTGCGCGGTGGCCTCGCTCCACGCCGAGGTGCCGGGCGCGGGCGGCAGCGCTCCCGGCTCGAGCGGGTTCAGGAGGAGGACGCCGCGCTCGAACTCGCAGCGCCCGCCGTAGTAGGCGGCGTTGTCCGCCCACGTCCCCGCCGCGGCCGCCTCGAGCGAGCGGTCGAAGCGCTCGAGCGCGAGGGCGTAGGTCGCTCGGACCGCGGCGGTCGCCGCGCCGGGCGCCGCGGCGTCGACCTCGGCGAGCCGGAAGAGCGCCCGCCCGCAGAAGTACTCGATGGCGTCGAGGAGCGGCGACGCGGGATGCGCGGCGGCCGCGTCCACGAGGAACTGGTACGCCTCCTCGAAGCGGGCGCGCTCGCCGGTGATCGTCCCGATCTCGTAGGCGCAGCGCCCCTCGAGGTACGCGGCGTTGTCGACGCGGATGGACGTGGGGTGCTCGGCGCGGAGCCGAGCGAACCGGGCGCCGGCGGAGGCGTACGCCGCGACGGCCTCCGCCTCCCTCGCGGCGCGCCCGGCCGGGTCGGCGAGGGTGCGGGCGTCCGCCGCGAGCGCGTTCGCGGCGTCGTAGCGGGCGAGGCCGTCGAGGAACAGCGCCTCGTCCGGCGTCGCCGGGTCGCCGCCGCGGCTCCCCGAGCAGGCGACGAGCAGCACGGCCAGGAGCGGCAGGAGGCGCGCGGCGACCGACGAGGTCATCGGCCACCTCCGGCGAGGCGGGACAGGGCGGCCCGTGCGGCGCGGTCCGCGGGGGCGCGGTCGAGCACCTCCCGGTAACCGGCGCGCGCCTCGTCGAGCCGGCCCGAGGCGAGATCGAGCTCGGCGAGGGCGCGGCGCGACGGGAGGTGGTCGGCGTCGAGGGCGACGGCGCGCGCGAGGGCGTCGCGTGCCTCCTGGCCGCGCCCGGCCGCTCGGAGCGCGAGCCCGAGGTCGTACCAGGCGGATATGTAGCGCGGCATCCGCGCGAGGAGCGCCCGGTAGGCGGCGATCGCCTCCTCGTGCCGTCCGGCGCGGGCGAGCGCGACCGCGAGCGACAGCTCCGCCGAGTCCCAGCCGGGCCGCGCGGCGAGCGCGCTCCGGAAGGCGGCGACGGCCTCATCGGTCCGTCCCTCCTCGGAGAGGAGCTGTCCGAGCGCGAGCCAGCCGGAGGCGTACCCGGCCTCGCCGGCGACCGCGCGCCGGTAGGCGGCCTCCGCATCGCGCGGCGCGCGCGCCGCCTCGTGGAGGCGCCCGAGGTTGAGCCAGGCCGCCGCGTAGCCGGGCCGGAGCTTCAGCGCCTCCTCGTACGCGGCCTGCGCGGCCGCGCGATCGCCGGCGCCCCGCTCGAGGACGCCGAGGTTGAGCCACGCCTCGGGATAGTTCCCGTTCGCGAGGGCGATGGCCTTCCGGTAGCCGCGCCTTGCGTCCTCCAACCGCCCGTCGCGATCGGCGACGAGCGCGGCGAGGAACCGGTGCTCGGGATCTTCGGGCGCGCCGGCCACGAGCCGGTCCGCCTCGTGACGCGCGCGGGCGTGGTCGCGCCCCTGGAGCGCGAGCCGCAGGAGGCGCCGGCGCGCGAGCCGCTCGTCGGGGTCGAGCCGCAGGGCGCGGTCGTAGGCCTCCGCCGCGCCGGCCGCGTCGCCGGCTCGCTCGCGCGCGCGGCCCAGGGCCGTGTGCACGGCGGCGACGTCCGGGGCGAGCTGGGCGGCGCGCTCGAGGACGGCCAGCGCCCGCGTCACGTCGGCGGGGTCGTCGGTCGAGAGCCAGGCGCGCGCGATCCCGACCCGGATCTCGGCGCGCGCGGGCGCGTACTCGACGGCGCGCCCGAACGCGCGCTCCGCGTCGCCGCGCCGGCCGGCCGCGAGCTCCGCTGACCCGAGCGCGACGAGGGCTCGGGCGCGGTCCTCGTTCGATCCCCTCTCCGCCTCGGGGCGGAGCACCGCGAGCGCCTCGTCGAGGGCGCCGCGCCGCCGCAGCAGGTTCCCGAGCGCGAGGCCGGCCTCCGCGAAGCCGGGCCGGAGCGCGAGCGCGCGGCGCAGCTCGCGCTCGGCGCCCGCGGCGTCGCCGGCGCGCCCGCGCGCCAGCCCGAGCTGGAGCGCGCTGCGGGGCGTCTCGCGCAGCCGGTCCGCCGCCTCGAGGTGGGGCAGCGCGCCGGCCACGTCTCCCTTGCGCAGGAGCACGACCCCGAGCTCGCCGCGCGCGACGGCCGAGCTCGGCGCGGCGGCGAGCACCTTCTCGTAGAGCGGGATGGCCTCGGCCGGCTGCGCGCGCCGCGCCGCCAGCCGAGCCCGCGCGTGGTCCGGCGAGACCGGCGCGCCGTCCGCGGCGTCGGCGGCGTCCACCCCGTCGTCGTCCCCGGCCGCCGCGTCGCCCGCCGCGATGGCGATGGCGATCCGATCGTTGCCGCGCTGGGCCGCGTAGGCCTGGAGGACGAGCGCGCCCGCGATGAGCAGGGCGAGCGCGGCGAGCACCGGCCAGAGCCGGGCGAGGACGAGCCGGCCGGTCACGTCGCGCCCCGCTCCGCAGCCGCAGCCGCAGCCGCAGCCGCAGCCGCCAGTGGCGGCGCGCCACGCGCCAGGGCGTCGCCGAGCCCCGCGCCGACCACGTTCTGGATCTCGAGCCCGGGGCGCGCGTTGATCTCGAGGACGAGCGGCCCGCGCACGTGGTCCACCACCACGTCGACGCCGAGGTACCCGAGCGGCACCGCGCCCGCGGCGCGCCGGGCCACGTCGAGCAGCTCGGGCCAGGCGGGGAGGTCCAGCCCGAGGAGGGGCGCGCCCGATTCGGGGTGGCGTTCGACGGCGCAGCCCCGGTGCAGCGCGCGGAAGGTGCGCCCCGTCTCGAGGTCGACCGCGATCCCGAGGCCGCCCTGGTGCAGGTTCGCGCGCCCGCCCGACTCGGCGGTGGGCACGCGGATCATCGAGACCACGGGTGCGCCGTGCATCGTGATCACCCGCACGTCGCAGAGCCCGTCGGCCCACAGCCCGGCGAAGAGGGGGTGGGGCTCGACGCGCTCCTCCACGAAGGCGCGGTCCTCGAGCTGGTTCGAGTGCACGCCGAAGACGAGGTCGGCGAGGTGGCGGGTGAGCTCGGCCGGCGCGAGCTCCCGGCCCCCGGCGCGGCGCCACCCGCCGCGCTCCGGGAGCCACGGCCCCACCACCACGATGCCGCCGCCCCCCGAGCCGTTGGCGGGCTTCACGACGAAGCCGCCGCGGCCCCGGAGCGCCTCGACGACCCCGGGGACCGCGAAGAGCCCGTCGCAGACCGCCAGCGTCCTCGGCACCGGCACGCCCGCCGCCTCGAAGCGCGCCTTGGCGAGGAGCTTGTCGTCGGCGAGCGGGTAGTCGCGGCGGGCGTTGTTCGGGTACACGAGCTCGAGGTTCCGCCGGTTGATGCCGTAGACCCGCTCGCGCGCGGCGAGCAGCGCGCGCCCCCGGCGACGGAGCGCGGCGAGGCGCGGCAGCGGGCTCACGGCGGGTCTCCCGCGAGGAGGCCGCGGAACCGCCGGTACTCCGAGAGGCGCATGCCGATCCAGCGGCCGAGGTACACGTTCGCGGCGATGACCAGGAACAGCACCTCCGGGAAGCCGATGACGAGCACCTGGAGCGCGAGCGAGTTCATCACGACGTAGCAGCCGAGCATCACGACGAGCGTGCCGGCGAGCTCCTTCCCCGCGGTGCGCGCGCCGTGCTCCGTGAGCGACAGGTAGAAGCGCTCCGCGCAGATCGCGAGCACCGCGATCGGGAAGAGGGTCACGCGCGTGAGCTCGGGGATGCCGAGCCGCTCGGCGGCGAGCGTCGTCGCGATCAGCGTGAAGACCACCGCGGCGAGCAGGATCGCGAGGGTGGGCGAGTGGAGGAGCTCGAGCCGCGACATCGCCCAGCGGGCGGTGGCGACCGACGCGACCACCACGAGCACCGCGACCACCCCGAAGGCCGCGCCGGTCTCGCCGGCGGCCGCCGCGAGCAGCGCGGGCAGGAACGTGCCGAAGGTCGGCATGCCCACCACGTTGCGGAAGAGCACGGTGAGGAGCGCGCCCACCGGCAGCATGAGGATGGTGCGCAGGAGCGAGAAGGGGAGCTTCAGCCGGTCGAAGAGCCCCCACACGTCGAGGAAGGTGAAGCTCGCCTTGGCCCGCGCGGAGGGGACGAGCTCCGAGCGCGTCTCGAACCGGTAGTCGAAGTTCACGTCGGCGGTGTGGTGGAAGAGCACCTCGTCGCCCCGGTACAGCGTGAGGTAGCGCTCCGGCAGCTCCGCGAAGTGGCCGTTCGTGGGGCAGAACGGGACCCAGTGCCCCGCGACGTACGCCTCGACCCACTGGTGCGAGGTGCGCTTCGAGCCGCTCTCGAGGACGAGCCCGCCCACGAGCCGCGCCGGGATGCCGGCCGCGCGGGCAAGGGCCACGAACAGCCGGCTCTTCCCGTTGCAGCTCGCCTCGCGGAGCCGGAGCGCGGTGAGCGCGTCGGTCGTCCCCTTGAACGGGCGCGGCGTGAGCCCCGACGTGAACGCGTGGATCCGCTGGAGCCGGGCGAGGAGCGGCCCGCGGTCGGCGCCGATCGACCCGAGCGCCTCCGCGATCTCCGGTGCGTCGACCTGGATCTCCTCCTCGGGGCGGAGCCAGACCGCGGCGGAGGTGGGGACGGTGTCCGGCACCGTGAGGTCGGCGGGGATCGCGTAGCTCACCGCGCGCGGGATGACCCGGAACACGTGGCGGATCGCGGCGCCGTCCGGCACATCCGCACCCGACCAGGTCGCGAGCCGGTTCGGCCCGTCCACCCCGACGGCGAGCGACAGGCCCGACGACGCGTCGCGCTCGTCGCTCACGAGCTGCCGCTCGTCGCTCGCCGGCAGGAAGCTGCGCACCCGGACGTCGCCGCCGTGGCCGTCCAGGGAGAGCGCGTACGTCACCTCGTACTGGCGCGCGGGGAAGACGTCCGCGAGCGAGTAGCCGAGCGCGCGGATCTTGAACGCCATGAGACCGGCGGCCGCCAGGACGAGCGCACCGATCGTGAATGCGACGTGCCTCGGGTGGGAGCCGATGGCGTCCTCGGGTCGACGGAGAGCGATGCATGGTACCTGCGGCCGCGCGCTGCGGGCAACGACGGCGCGGGGTTCACACCCCGGCGGGTGGCCACACCGGTGCCCGCGCGGTAGAGAGATGGGATGCGGACGCCTGCCCCGTGCTCGCGAGCCCACACGCCGTGATCCCCGAGCCCGTCCGCCTCGCCGCGCGCCGCGCGCTCTCGCTCTCCGACGCCGCGCTCCTCGCCGAGTGCGAGGAGACCTTCTTCGTCGGCGGGGGCCCCGGCGGTCAGCACCGGAACAAGACCGAGAGCGCGGTGCGGCTCGTCCACCCCGCGACGGGCGTCGTCGTCACCGCCACCGAGCGGCGGAGCCAGCCGCAGAACCGGTCCGCCGCGCTCGAGCGGCTGCGCGAGCGGCTCGGCGCGCTCGCGCGCAAGCCCAAGCCGCGGCGACCCACGAAGCCGACGCGCGGCTCGAAGGAGCGACGCATCTCGGAGAAGAAGCAGCGCGGCGAGCGGAAGGCGGCGCGGCGCGGCTGGGAGTAGCGAGCCGCGGCCGCCGTTCACCGCCACGCCGGCGTGGGAGAGGGCGGTCACCGGTGGTGAGCGTAGCGGGAGGCACGGAGAGCACCGCTTCTACTCGGGTGCGGAGCTCGCGTCGCTCCTGCGGGACGTCGGCTTCGCCGACGTCGCCACGTTCGGCAGCCTGGCCGGGGCGCCGTACGACGACCGGGCCGAGCGGCTCGTGGTCGTCGCCCGGCGGTGAAGCGTCGCCCGCCGCGCGTCGCTGCGGCGTGGCCTGCTGGGAAGCTCTACGCGCCGACCTGCGACGCGAGCGGCAGGAGCTCGACGGCCCCAGCCTCGACCAGGCGCCCGAGCGCGGCGCGGACCTCGTCGGGCGGGATGCCGGTCGGCTCGAGGTTGCGGCACAGATCGGGCACGCCGAGGCGCTTGCCCTTCAGCTCCGAGAGGACGACGCCGTCGCCCGGCGAGAGCCCGCGCGGCGTCGCCCAGGCCGCGAGCGCCGCCTCGAGCGCCGAGCGCCCGCTCGAGCGCGCGGCGGTGACCGTGACGCGGTACGACTCCTCCACCTCGACGCCGGCCGCGGAGACCGTGAACTTCTGACCGCGTGCCCAGCGCTTGGCCGCCGGGGTGACCTTGGATTCGAGCATCAGCGCGAAGCTATGCGTCCAACGGCGCCCGGTTGTCAATCGGGCGGGCGGGCCGCGATCAGCAGCCACCCGGCTCGAAGGCCGCGTTGTAGGCGACGAGCCCCTCGCGGCCGAACACGTTCTGCACCTCGATGCGCAGCCCCGGGAGGAGATGGCGCTGACGCTGCTCGGCGACGAAGCGGATGCCGTCGAGCTCGATGATCTCGTCGCGGGAGAGGTCGGCCGTCTCGTCCAGAGACAAGCTGTAGCTCATGCCCCCTCAACCGCGGGCGACGTGGATCCGGACGTAGGGGTCGCCCGAGGCCTGTGCGAGGGCGCCCAGCAGGATGTCGCGCGCCGGGCCGAGGATCTGGATGTCGTGGCGGTCGGATCCGCCGAGCTCGGTCGTCATGTCCCGTTGGAGCCTGCCGGCCGCCCGGGGGTTCGCCGGCAGGCGGATCGCGGCTCACCCCGTTCGCGCGCCGGGCAGGGCGTCGCGTGAGGGTCCCCGCGCCGCTCGCCGCCGCTGGCGGAGGACGACCGCGAGCCCCGCGACGGCGCTCGCGAGCAGCAGCGCGTTCGTGACGATGAAGACCCGGTCGCCGAGGAGCACGCGGTAGAGCGTGAGCCCGGTCGAGGCCGCGATCTGCGCGGCGAAGAGCCGGCGCGAAGACGCCCCCGCTCCGGCCCTCCGTCCACTGTTTGTGAACCTGCTTCGCGAGGGTGGCGACCAGGATCGCGGAGGACACCCAGCCCAGGATCTCCGTCACGCCTGGAGGGTGGCGCGCCGCGCGCGGCGGGGCCACCCGGGTTGCGCTTGGCCTGGGCCCGGAGGACACTCGCCGACTCCGGAGGCTCCCTTGCCCGCTCCATCCGCCGCTCTCCTCGCCGCCGTGCTCGGCCTCACCGGCGCGAGCGCTCCGGCGCGCGCGGCCCCGCCGAAGGCGGAGCCGGCGGGGGCGCTCATCCGGCGCTGCGTCGCGGCCTACGGCGGCGAGGCGGCGCTCGCACGGAGCGCGGCCGTCGTGCACGAGGGCTCGGTGACGTCGATCCAGCACCCGGGGCGAACGGGCCGGATCGGCCGGGCGTTCGCCCGCCCGGGGAGGCTCCGCGTCGAAATCACCTATCCCGGCGAGGCGGGCGGCGAGATCCGCGTGCTGGACGGCGCCCGCGGGTGGCGCGACGGCCGCGAGGCGGCGGGCCCCCCGCTCCAGGCGATGGTGCTCCAGGCGGCGCGGCTCGACCTCGTGGCCCTGCTCTCGGCCCGCGCGGACGCCGTCCAGGATCGCGGCACGCTCGCGCTCGAGGGCAAGACCCTGCGCGTGCTGGCGGTGGCCGTCGCCCCCGGGCTCGAGGTCGAGGCCGCGCTCGACCCTTCGACCGCGCGGATCCTCCGCTCGCGCAGCGCCTCCACGGTCGAGCCGAGGATCGAGTTCGTGACCACCTACGCGGACTTCAAGACCGTCGAGGGCGTGCTCGTTCCCTTCCGCGAGGGGAACTGGGCGAACGGGAAGACGACCGGCGAGACCGTGCTCGAGCGCGTCGTCTTCGTGCCGGCCCACGACGACGCGATGTTCCGGCCCTGACCCTTGGCCGCCGGTCAGTGCGGCGCGGGGACGGCCGGCGCGTCTTGCGCGGCCGGACGGACCGCGAGCCCCGCCACGTGCACGAAGGAGAGCCGGGTCGGATCCGCGAGCGACGCGGCTGGACCGTCGTCGCGCAGGGTCCAGATCGGCAGGTGGACCGGCGCGTACGCCCACGGCTCGGTGGCGTCGGCGAGCTGCCAGCGCCCGTCCTCGAAGACCTCCACCCACGCGTGGCCGGCGGCCCTTCGATCGCCCTCGGGCCGCGTCAGGATCACGTAGCCGGCGATCACGCGCGCCGGGAGCCCGTACAGCCGGCAGAGCGCGGCGAGGAGCACCGCGTGCTCGGAGCAGTCGCCCTGGCGCCGCTCGGCGACGACCGACGCGGGGTCGAACCGGCGCGAGAGGTCCTTCTCGGTGATGTACGCGGCGACGAAGGCGGCGAGGTCCTTCGCTCGAGGGTGGGCGCCGTACGCCGTGGCGACGTCCGCGCGGAGCGCCTGGATGGCCGGCTCGGCGGGGTCCACGTAGAAGCCGCTCCCGCGGTCCGCCGCGCCGGGCGGCTCGGAGAGCGCGGGGTATCCCCGCACCGCGGCGGTGGCGTGCTCGCCGTCGAAGCGGACGGCGCCGTAGCGGGCGCGCAGCTCGCCGAGCATCTCCGGGCGCACGCCCCGCAGCACGAAGGTCACGGTCCACGGCGGGGGGCCGAGCGCCGCCGGCGCGTCGAGCTCGAGCGCGCCGAGGAACGGCGGCGTGGCCCGCGCCGGAGGCGCGGCGAGCGCGAGCCCCACGACCGTCGCCGCGGCGAGCCGGGCGAGCGGCCGGGTCTTCACGGCGTGCCCTTCGACCAGACCCGCTCGAGCACCAGCGTGAAGGGCCCGAGGTCGAACTCCGATCGCTCGAGCCAGCCGCTCGGGTCCACCTTCCCCTTCACGTGGAGCGTGCCGAGGTTGGCCTCCACCGCGCCGGGCCGCTTCGGATCGGAGCGGTAGACGACCTCGGTCGCGCGGCGCGGGTCGATCGACGGGATCCACTCGAGGAGGCGGGCCTCCGCCGCGGGGACGCGCTTGCCGCGGCGGGCCAGGCGCTTGGCCACGAGCAGCTCGGTGGCGACGGGCTGCGCCGCCTCGAAGCGCCCCTCGAGCTTCTTCCCGGACATCGTGCCCGAGTAGGCGTAGGCGAGGGTCGCCCCCTCCCGCTCGAGCACGAGCTGCTCGGAGATCTCGCCGCCCTCGACGTCCACCGAGGTGCGGGAGAGCAGGCTCCCGTCGGCGGCGGCCGACGTCACGTCGCGGCTGTCGCTGCCGAGCAGGTCCGTCGCCGAGCGGTTGAAGACGTGCGTGGAGACGCTCACCATCGTGCGCCGCCCGCCGGGCTCCACGGTCACCCACTGCTCCTGGAAGCCCGCCGGGCGACCCTGGATCCGCGCCACGTGCAGCTCCGCGTAGCGGGCGGCGTCGCGCGGGTTCCGCTCGCCCGGCCGGCGCAGCCCCGCGGCGACGGCGATCGCGGCACGGCGGAAGGTGGCGACGAAGCCGAGCTCGTCGTGGAGGCACGCGAGCGAGTGGAGCTCGTGCGGCAGGATGGCGATCTTGAGGAGGCCCGCGGCGGGCTGGCCGTTCTGCTTGACCGTGTAGGCCACGTTGAAGAGGACGAGCGGGCTGCCCTTCACCACCGCGACGTCCGCCACCTCGGCGCCGACCACCTCGATCCCCGAGGCCTCGACGATGCTGCGGAGCAGCCCGTCGTAGGAGCTCGCCGGGTCGATGCGATCCGCGTAGACGAAGCACGAGAGCGGCTGGGTCGCGCCGATGTCGGCGCCGATGGTGTCGAAGCCGTCGCCCGCGGTGACCTGCGGCGCCGTGCGCGACGGGGCGACGCCCTCGATCCCGAGCGGCGTGCGGAAGGGGCGGGGCGCGATCGGCTCGGCCTCGCGCGCGAGCGTGGCCCGGACGGCCGGCGGGAGCCCGGCGGCGAGCCCTTCCAGCATGGTGCGCGGGGCGGGCGCGGCCGCGGGGACCGGCGCCGGCGCGAGCGCGGGAGCGGGAGCCGGAGCCGGAGCCGGAGC
>Ga0184637_10000143_pt1 | contig 49446 bp, 51 predicted proteins | sample PLM3_127_b2_FD_133143 | JGI IMG/M metagenome (GOLD analysis project Ga0184637, IMG submission 133143) | Groundwater sediment microbial communities from an aquifer in East River, Colorado, USA - PLM3_127_b2 | ecosystem: Environmental > Terrestrial > Soil > Riparian zone | place: USA: East River...
AGCTTGCCCGCTTGGTCTGGCGCACGATGCGGGCCGCCCAGCAAGAGAGAATGATCTCTATCTCTCCCAATTTCCAGGAAACAGACAAGCCAGCTCTGGCGCTGGCGTTGACATAGGAGAAACGGGTGAGGGTTCTGATCACCAACGACGACGGGATCCAGGCCAAGGGCCTGCACGCGCTGCGCCACGCGCTCGCCGGCGTGCCGGGGCTCGACGTGCACATGATCGCGCCGGACTCGAACCGCAGCGCCACCGCGCGCAGCATCACCACTCGCTCCCCGCTGTGGGTCGAGGAGGTCTCCTTCGACGACGGCAGCACCGGCTTCGCGACCGACGGCACCCCGGTCGACTGCGTGCGGTTCGCCGACCTCGGTCTGCTCGGGGAGCGGCCCGAGCTGATCGTCTCCGGCATCAACCATGGCTCGAACCTCGGTGACGACATCACCTACTCGGGGACCGTCGCCGCCGCGCTGGAGGGAATCGTGCTCGGGATCCCGGCGATTGCGATCTCGCAGCAGTCGGCGGCGGGGGAGATGGGCTTCCGGTTCGGTCGGAGCTTCGACTTCTCCGTCGCGGCGTCCCTGGCCGCCCGCATCGCCGCCCTGATCGCCGAGGAGTCGCTGCCATCCGGCACCCTGATCAACGTCAACTGCCCCTCGGGCGAGCCATCCGGGATCGAGATCACCCGGCTCGGCAAGCGGCTGTACGACGACAAGCTGAAGCTGGTCGAGGAGGACGAAGGAGGCAGGCGGCGGTACGAGATCTACGGCTTCGAGCCCTCGTTCGAGGACGAGCAGGGCACAGACCTCGCGGCGGTCGCACGGGGCCGGATCTCGATCACCCCGGTCCACTTCGATCTCACCGATCGGGAGGGGCTGGAGCGGCTTCGCGGCTGGGATCTGGAGGCGATGCTCAACGCGTCGCGCGCCGGCGCAGCCCGCGCGACCCGGCCGTGAACCCGGCGGCGGACGCGCGCGTGGCAGAGCGCATCGACGAGCTCCGCGGGCAGATCCAGCATCACGACCAGCGCTACTACGTCCTCGACGACCCGGAGATCTCCGACGAGCAGTACGACGAGCTGCTCGACGAGCTGCGCCGGCTGGAGGAGGAGAACCCCGAGCTGCGCAGCCCGGACTCGCCGACCCAGCGGGTCGGCGGGCGCCCGCTCGACAAGTTCGAGCAGGTGCGCCACCACGAGCCGATGCTGTCGCTCGGCAGCGTGCGCGATGCGGAGGAGTTCCGCGCCTGGGAGACGCGGCTTCACAACCGCCTGCGCCAGCTCGACATCGAGCCTGGCGAGCTGCGCTTCGTCTCCGAGCCGAAGATCGACGGGCTCGCGATCTCGCTCAGCTACGAGAACGGAGTGTTCACGCGCGGCGCGACCCGAGGCGACGGCGTGGTCGGGGAGGAGGTGACCCAGAACCTGAGGACGATCAAGGCGATCCCGCTGAGCATCGACGGCGCCCCCGAGCTGGTCGAGGTCCGTGGTGAGGTCTACTTGTCACGCTCGGCCTTCGAGGAGCTCAACGAGACGCGGGCCGCGGCTGGTCAGCCCGCTTTCGCGAACCCGCGAAACGCCGCCGCAGGCTCGATCCGCCAGCTCGACCCGGGGATCGCCGCCTCGCGGCCACTCTCGATCTGGTGCTACGGGATCGGGGCGCAGCGCGGGCCCCAGGTGCGCACCCACGCCGACGAGCTCGAGTGGCTGCGAGAGCGGGGCTTCAAGGTCAACGCGGACACCGCGCCTCACGAGACGGCCGACGAGGTGGTCGAGCGCTGCGAGTGGTGGGAGGAGCGTCGCGAGGGCCTCGACTTCGAGATCGACGGCGTCGTGGTCAAGGTCGACCAGCGGACCCTGTGGCGCGAGCTGGGCGTCGCGGGGCGGGAGCCGCGCTGGGCCGTCGCTTGGAAGTTCCCCGCGATCACAGCGACCACGAAGCTGAACCGGATCGTGTGGAACGTGGGGCGGACCGGCCGGCTGCTTCCGTTCGCGATGCTGGAGCCGGTCCACGTCGGCGGCGTGACGGTCTCGACCGCCACGCTTCACAACGAGGAGGACCTGGCTCGCAAGGACGTGCGGGAGGGCGACGAGGTCGTGGTGACGCGGGCCGGCGACGTGATCCCCCAGGTGATCTCCCCGCTCGTGCAGCGGCGCAAGGGAAAGCGCCTGCGAAAAGCCCGACCGCCTTCCAAATGTCCGATGTGCGGCACCCCCACCGTCAAGCCCGAGGACTCGGTGTGGACGATCTGCCCGAACCGCCGTGGGTGCCCGGGGCAGACGTTCCAGCTCGTCAAGCACTTCCGCGGCGCGATGGACATCGAGGGGCTGGGGGAGAAGAACGCCGAGCGCTTCCTGGTCGAGGGGCTGATCGGCGACCCGGCCGACATCTACGACCTCACCGTGGAGCGGATCGCCGGGCTCGAGGGGTTCGCCGAGGTCTCGGCGCAGAACCTGATCCGCGAGATCGAACGCTCGAAGGAGAGGCCGTTCGGGATCGTCCTCTACGCGCTCGGCCTGCCCGGGATCGGCTACGTGAACGCGAACGCGCTCGCCGAGCACTTCGGCTCGATCGACGCTCTGCTGGCCGCCGACGCCGAGCAGATCACCGAGGTCGAGGGGATCGGCCCCGTGCTCGCCGAGCAGCTCACCGAGGAGCTCTCGGAGGAGGCGACCCTCGACCTGATCCGACGCCTGCGTGAGCGGGGCCTGCGCTTCGAGCTCTCCGAAGCGGAGCGCCGGCCCGAGGGCGGGCCGCTTGAGGGTAAGACCTTCGTGCTCACGGGGACGCTCCCCGACCTGACGCGCGAGGAGGCAACAGCCCTGATCAAGCGCGCCGGCGGCAAGGTCACGGGATCGGTTTCGAGGAAGACCGACTACGTGGTCGCGGGCGAGGAGGCAGGCTCGAAGCTGGAGCAGGCCGAGGAGCTCGGGATCGAGATCCTCGACGAGGAGGGCCTGCGCAAGCTGGTCGAGGCGTGAGCCGGTTGTCGGCTGGCCAGCCGTACATATTGGTATAAACCGCCGCCGATGGGAGAGGTCGTCGAGCTCGACAAGCCGACGGGGCAGGAGAGGGCAGCCCGGGTAAGGCGCCGTGGCCGCCGCACGTCGAAGACTGCGCTCGTGCTCGGCGGCGGGGGGTTCACGGGCGGCGTGTACGAGATCGGCGCGCTGCGCGCGCTCGACCTGCTCGCCGTCAACCGCACGGTGAACGAGTTCGACGTGTACGTGGGGACGAGCGCGGGCGCCTTCATCGCCAGCATGCTGGCCAACGGCGTCACCCCCGAGGAGATGATGCGCGTGCTCAACCGGCGCCTCCCCTCGGCGATCAGGGAGATGGAGCGCAGCACCCTGCTGCGCCCCAACTACCGCGGGTTCGCCTCCCGTGCGCTGGTCTTCCCGCTCCGCCTCGCGGGCGTCGCCCGCGAGCTCGCCGGGCGCCTCGGCGACGTCTCACTCGTCGACCTGGTCAGCGGGCTGTCGGCCGCGCTGCCCACTGGGCTGTACGACGGCCGGGGGATCGAGAAGTACGTCGAGGAGGTGCTGTCGGACCCGGACCGCACGAACGACTTCCGGCTGCTGGACCCCGAGTTGTTCCTGCCCGCAACCGACCTCGACAGCACCGAGCGCGTCATACTCGGCGAGGGGGAGTGGGCCGATCTTCCGATCTCGAGCGCGGTCGCCGCCTCGGGCGCCCTGCCGATGGTCTACACCCCGGTGGAGCTACGCGGGCGCCAGTTCGTCGACGGCGGGATCCGCTCGACGACGAACGTCGACGTCGCGGTCAAGCAGGGGGCGAAGTTCATCATCGTCGTCAACCCGCTGGTGCCGTTCGTCAACGACTTCGGCCATCAGATCCCCACAATCCTCGGCACCCGTGCCCGCCACGTCGCGGACATGGGCTTCGCGGCGATCGGCAACCAGGCGTTCCGAATCCTCTCCCACGACCGCCTGCACCGCGCGGTCGCCGAGTGGGAGCGCAAGTACCCGGGCGTGGACATCATCCTGGTCGAGCCCGAGCCGGACGACGAGCTGATGTTCGGGACCTCGATCCTCGACTACTCGGCGCGCCTGAGGATCGCCAAGCACGGATTCGAGTCCGTGACTCTGCGGCTGGCTCGCGAGTACGACCGCTACAAGTCGATCGCCGAGCGGCACGGGATCCAGATCTCCGCGCGCCGCGTGCGCCACGTGCTCGACCAGGTCGAGCGCGAGGAGCCCGAGGAGATCTCCGCGTGGCGGCGCGTGCTGGAGCAGACGACGGGCGCGCTGCTCCGCCAGACCGGCTCGGACTAGACCCCTAGTCCGAGTACAGCGACTCGATCTCGCTCTCGTACATGTCGGCGACGACCGCTCGCTTGACCTTCATCGTCGGCGTCAGCTCGCCGCCCTCCTGCGAGAAGTCTTGGGGCAGGATCTTGAACTTCTTCACCTGCTCGACGCGGGCGAACCTCTCGTTCATCTTCTCGATGTGATCCTCGATCAGCTGGCGGATGTGACCGTTCTCGGGCCACGCCGACGGATCGCTGGGCACCCCGTCCTCGGCCGCCAGCTTCTCGACCTCCTCGCCGTCGAGGGTCACGAGCGCCACCAGGTACGGACGCCGGTCGCCGATCACCACGCACTGCGAGACCCACTGGGACTGCTTGATCTCGCCCTCGAGGTTCGCGGGCGTGATGTTCTTGCCGCCCGCGGTGATGATGATGTCCTTCTTGCGGCCGGTGATCTTGATGTAGCCGTCCGCGTCGATCTCGCCGATGTCGCCGGTGTGCAGCCACCCGTCCACCAGCGTCTCCCGGGTGGCCTCGTCGTTCTTGTAGTAGCCCTGGAACACGTTCGGGCCCCGGACGAGGATCTCGCCGTCGTCGGCGATCTTCACCTCGCAGCCCTCGAACGGCCTCCCGATCGTGCCGAACTTGAACGCGCCGGGCTTCGAGATCGTCGCCGCCGTCGAGGTCTCGGTCATGCCCCAGCCCTCGAGCACGAGCACGCCCGCGGCGTCGAAGAACCTCAGGATGTCGGGGTTGATCGGCGCGGCCCCGGTCACCGCCTGGATGATGCGTCCTCCGAACAGGTTGCGGATGTTGGCCAGAACGAGCCGATCCGCGAGGTCGTACTGGCGCTGCAGCAGGAATCCCGGCTTGCGCCCCTGGCGCTCCAGCTCACGGACCTTTCGCCCCACGCCGACCGCCCACCAGAAGATCCGCTTCTGGATCCCGCCCGCCTTCTCCGCCTTGCCGGTCGCCGCCGTGTAGATCTTCTCGAAGATCCGCGGCACAGAGGGGAAGTACTCCGGCTTGACCTCGGCCAGGTTGGGGATCACCTTCAGCGGGTCGCGCTCCCAGTAGGCGAGCATGCCGCCGATGTCGAAGCTGAGCAGCTGGATCAGCAGCGCGAACGAGTGGGCGAGGGGAAGGTAGAGGTAGGTGGTCGTGGCCGACTCCGGGGCCTCGGCCCGATGGGACATGTCCAGCATGGAGCGGTAGTGGCCGTGCGAGATCACGCAGCCCTTCGGCGGGCCGGTGGTTCCGGACGTGTAGATGAAGGTGCAGATGTCCTCGGGGGCGACCGAGCGCCAGCGCTCCTCCCACTCGGACCCCGAGCGCCTGGAGCCGCGATCCGTGAGCTGATCCATCGAGATCGCGTCGTCGCTGGAGCCGGTCATGCGGATCACGTGCTCGAGCTTCGGGAGCGAGTCCCGGACGCTGCGGATCTTCTCGAGCTGCTCGTCGTCCTCGACGATGACCGCCTTGGCGTCGGAGTTCTCGAGCACGTACTGGCACTCCTCGGGGGAGTTCGTCTGGTAGACGGGGACCACGGTGGCCCCGGCCGTCAGCGCCGCGAAGTCGAAGTAGGTCCACTCTGGGCGCGTGTTGGCGAGGATCGAGACCTTGTCGCCCTTCTCGATCCCCAGCTCGATGAGGCCCAGCGAGAGCTGCCGGACGATCTCGCCCACCTCGCCGAAGGTCTTGCCGGCCCACGTGCCCGATTCGTCCTTGTAGCGAACCGCGGGCTGGGATCCGAACTGCTCGATCGCCACCGGCAGGAGGTCGGCGATCGTCGTGCTGCGGGTCGCCGCGTCGCGGCTGCTGACCGTGGCTGTCTCCATCTCCTCTCCTCCTCAGCCGCCCGCCGCATGCGCTCCCGCACCCGCGGGCAGGCCGCTTTCCTGCGAGGAAGTCTATGCCAGGCGAGGCGCCGCCGCCACGCTGCGGCGGCCCAGCCCTGCTATGCGGTGGCCTTGCCCTGCTGCTGGAGGTGCCGCAGGGAGGAGCGGAAGAGAGTCTTGTCGATCCGGCCGTTGAAGATGGGCACCCCCATCTCCATGCACTTGGCGATCACCTCCCGCCGCTTCATGTTGACCTCGTCGGCGAGCTCGGTGGGCGTCAGGTGATTCGCCATGGCTGATCTCCTCCTGTCTCTGGCGGTGCATCGCATATATACCGCCTCGCCTTGACGTGTCAACCGTTTTCTCCGCTATTTGCGGCCCTCCCAACCCCTCGCGCCCCCGGACTACGATGTGCCGGTGAGCGAGCGGAGCGCCTTTCTCGAGTCGCTGACCGACACCGAGCTCTACTCGATGGGCGCGTTCTTCTGCGACGAGCACCCCGATCTCGTCGAGGAGGTCGTGGAGCGGAGCGCGTCGATCGAGGCCCAGGGCCTGGAGTCCTACGCGAGCGCGAACGGCGTCTCGGTGGAGGAGAGCTTCGGGACGCTGCTCACGGGCCTCGCGGTCCGCTACTACAAGGCCGTCGCGGGGTAGATGACAAGCCGTCTGGTGCCGCTGCTCGTGCTCGGGCTCGTGGGCGCGGCGATCCTCGCCGCGATCGTGTCGATCTCGGTCGGCGAGAAGGGCCCCGCGCCTCCCGTGGAGGGCGCGCAGACGGTGCAGCGCCTGTACGGCGGGATCGAGCAGGAGGGTGACTCGCTCGGCTCCCCGGACGCCCCGGTCACGATCTCGATCTTCAACGACGTGCAATGCCCCAAGTGCGGGGAGTACCAGCTCGAGATCGTCCCCGAGCTGATCGAAAAGCTCGTGCGACCGGGTGAGGCGCGGCTGGAGCTGCGCCACTTCTCGATCGGGCCGCGGCAGACCACCGCCGGCGCCTTCGCCGCCACGGCCGCGGGCGAGCAGGGCGTGCAGTGGCAGTTCGCGCACCTGCTGTTCATGAACGTCGCCGAGGCCGAGGTCAGCGGGGTGGACGACGAGTTCCTCGACCGGGTGGCCGCCGCGGTGCCGGGCCCCGAGTTCGACGAGGATGCGTGGAAGGACGATCTCGACTCGCCGCAGGTCGAGGCGCGCGTCACCTCCGACGCCGAGCTGGCGGCCGAGCTGCGCCTCCCGGCGATGCCCGCCGTTGTGGTGGACGGGCCGGGCGGGACCAGGGAGCTCATCGAGGCGCCCTCGCTCGTCGAGATCGAGGCAGCGGTCGAGGAGGTCCGGGGAGACTAGCCTTTGGGATACTGAGTCACTCGGGGCGTGGCGCAGCCTGGTAGCGCGCACCGTTCGGGTCGGTGAGGTCCCCGGTTCAAATCCGGGCGCCCCGATTGAGCAGGCAACGACGGCGGCTCGAACGCGTCGGCGTGGCTATCGCCGAACTCGTCTTCCCCGGCATCCGCCTGGAGAGCGCTGCGCCCCAGGACTCCCCAGTGGACGGCAAGAGCACTAGACCCGCTCGTCCGGCACGTTACGCCCGACCCGGACATTCCCCATGGCCGTCATCCTCCGCGGTGGTGAGACTTGAACCCGGACTCGCCCCTCCGTGCACCCCGCCGGTGAGCCCCGCCGAGCGTAGGACACCGGGGTCAAGCTCGGCTGCCTGCGGCCGATAGACGCTCGCGCGCGGATAAGGGGCTTCTGACGCTTCGTCGGGAACTGCCGGGCGGACGGCGTGAGTAGTATCAGATCAGCCGACCGGTCGAGCAGACGAAGGAGAGCAAATGCCCTACGAGGTTCCCCCACTTCCGTACGACTACGGCGCGCTTGAGCCGCACATCGACGAGCAGACGATGCGGGTGCACCACGACAAGCACCACCAGGCATACGTGGACAAGGCGAACGCGGCGCTCGAAGGCACCGAGTGGGCCGACGAGGACGTCGAGGAGGTGCTGAGGAGCCTCTCCAGCCTCCCGGACGACATCCGAGCGCCGGTGCAGAACAACGCCGGCGGGCACGCCAACCACAGCTTGTTCTGGCAGATCATGGGCCCCGACGGCGGCGGGTCCCCGGAGGGCGACCTGGCGGCTGCGATCGACGATTGCTGCGGGAGCTTCGACTCGTTCAAGGACGAGCTGAAGACCGCCGGCGTGAACCGGTTCGGGAGCGGTTGGGCGTGGCTAGTCCACGACGGCTCCGCGCTCGCGGTGGTGAGCACCGCGAACCAGGACTCGCCGATCTCCGACGGCCACACGCCGCTGCTCGGCGTCGACGTGTGGGAGCACGCCTACTACCTCAAGTACCAGAACCGCCGCCCCGACTACATCGACGCGTGGTGGAACGTGGTTAACTGGGGCGAGGTCGCTACCCGCTTCGACGCCGCGAACGGCTAGCGCGCGGGCAGGGCTGCTTCGGGGAGCTCGCTGCGGACGGGCTCTCCGTCCGCATCCGGCTTCGGCGGCACCCGTGACATCGCCCGCTCGGCGAGCGCGGTGATCGTGAGGCTCGGGTTGACACCGGGGTTCGCGGGGACCGCGGCGCCGTCGCACACGATCAGGTTCTCGTAGCCGAACGCGCGGCAATCCGCGTCGACCACGCCGCTCTGCGGGTCGGCTCCGATCACGGCGCCCCCGAGGATGTGCGCGGTTGTGGGGATGTTGAGCGTGGACTCGATCACCCCGCTCTGGGGGATGCCGCCCGTCCGCTCGGCGAGCCACCGCGCCGCGCGCTCGGCGGCGGGGATGTAGGTGGGGTTCGGCCGCTCCGGGTCCTGCTCGGTCTGCAGGCGCATCCCGCGCCCAAGCAGCCGCCGGCGAGCGCGCAGTCGCATCGCCGTGTCGAGCGTCTGCATGACGAGCAGGATCACGGTCCGCCGCGACCACTTGAACGGCCACAGCAGCCGGACCGCCCGCAGCGGGTGGCGGAGCAGGGCCGCGATCCACTTCAGCGGTCGCGTGACCCGCGTCCCGCCGCCGGTCAGCGCGGTGAACAGCGCGCTCATCGCGTCGGCGTCTCGCCCGTATGTGACGACCTCGATGTGCGTGTCGGGGTCGGGGTAGATGCTGGAGGTGATCGCGACCGAGCGGGAGAAGTCGTGGCTGTCGTCGGGTGCGGTCACCGCCTGGATCGACTCGGTGTTGGTCCGCACGACCTCGCCCAGCCGGTCGGAGACGCGCGGCAGCGCGCCCGAGTGCTTGCAGTCGGCGAGCAGCTGATTGGTGCCGAGCGGGCCGGCGGCGATCGCCACTCCCCGCGCCGTGAAGGTGCGGCGGCCGTGGCGCAGCCACGCCCCGGGCCGCACGCTCGCGACCGCGTACCCCTCGGAGCCGTCGGGCGCGCCGAGCGGGCGGATCTCGGTCGCCTGGCGCTCCGGGATCACCTCGACGCCGAGCCGCTCCGCGAACCACAGGTAGTTCTTGACCAGCGTGTTCTTGGCTCCGTGCCGGCAGCCGACCATGCAGCTCCCACAGCGCACGCAGCCCGTCCGCGCAGGGCCTTCGCCGTCGAAGTAGGGGTCCGGGACCTCCGATCCGGGTTCCCCGAAGAAGACGCCGACGCGCGTGTGCTTGAACGTCTCGCCCACACCGAGCTCCTCGCCGTACTCCCGAAGCAGCTCGTCCGCCGGGGTCATCCCCTCGTAATCGGTCACCCCAAGCATCCGCTCCGCCGTTTCGTAGTGGGAGCGCAGCTCCTCCTCCCAGTCCGCCAGCCCGTCCCACTGGGGGTCGCGGAAGAAGGCGGGGCGGGCGCGGTACAGCGTGTTCGCGTAGCCGAGGCTGCCGCCGCCGACGCCGCACCCCGAGGCGATGAACACGTCCTTGAAAACCGTCAGCCTGAAGATCCCGCGCAGCCCGAGTCGCGGAGCCCAGAAGTACCGCCGCAGGTTCCACGCGGTGCGCGCGAAGTCCGAGTCCTCGTAGCGGCGCCCGCACTCGAGAACGCCCACCCGGTAGCCCTTCTCGGCGAGGCGCAGGGCAGCGACGCTGCCCCCGAACCCCGAGCCGATGACCAGCCAGTCGAAATCGTGCGCGCTTGACGGTGGATCCATCGGGCGGCTAGCTACTCTGTCACAGGCCGTTGTCCGGCGTCTCGGGCCAGGTGGGAGCCCCGTGCAGGAGGTTAAGTGCAAGGCGAACGCAGGCGCAGTCTCGTAGTCGCCGTCCTCGCGGCGGCGAGCTCGGCCTCGATCGTCGCGCCGGCGCTCGGATCGTCCGCGATACAGCCCGCCTATGAGCCCGGGCAGCTCAACCCCCGGACCGAGCCGCCCGGAGGGGCACCGGCGCCGGACGAGCTGCGCTGGAACAGCCCCCACGAGTGCAACGCGAAGCGGTTCCGTGGCCGGCCGGGCACGAGGCGCCTGTACGCGTTCATCGAGTACTGGTGGCCGCAGGTGGAGTTCTGGGGCTACGGGAGCAGGCCCTGCCGCGACAGCCTGCACGACGAAGGTCGGGCCGTGGACGTACACCTGGACGTGCGGCTGAAGAAGGACCGGCGCGCCGCGCGGCAGATCAAGCGATTCCTGCTTCGCAGTGACTCGGACGGAGAGATCTGGGCCATGGCACGCCGGTTCGGGATCCAGGAGGTGATCTGGAACTGCCACATCTGGACCTCGACCTACGCCAGCGACGGCTGGCGGCACTACTCGACGTGCGACGGCCCGAGCGCGAACTACACCACCAAGCACAAGAACCACATCCACATCGGGCAGAGCTGGCGCGGGGCGCGAAAGCAGACCACCGCCTACAGCGGCTATTCGCCCTGCGACAAGTGCGGCGCGGGCGCCGAGAGCTCCGCCGCGGAGCGCGCCATGTTCGACGCCCTGCCCCACGAGTCGCCGTTGGCGGACGTCACCGGTAACCCCGTCGCCCAAAGCCGCCGGTAAACCGCGCAGCGGCGGAGGCGAAGCCGAGTACGCGGTGCGTTTGGTACTGTGGCGCGGTCGGCGGGGGCACACACCACCGGATGTTGAGGGAACGAACAGGGACATCGCGAAGGGGCCGTTGGGCTGCCGCCGCGATCGCCGCCGCGATTTTGGCCGTTCCCGCCACCGCCCTCGCGCACGTCGAGCGGAGCACCTACTGGCCGGATCCGGCGGCGGACAAGGGCGTCAGCCCGGCGGCGGGAGGGAAGGTGCCGAAGTACCGCAGCCTCCGCTCGGCGCTGAAGAAGAAGCCCCCGGGCGACACCCGCGTGGTGTGTCAGGACGACTCCCTACAGCTCGCGAAGGAGTCGATCAGCGAGGCCACCAAGGCGGGCTTCAAGCTGCGTCCGAGCGAGGACACGCGCAAGCTGAAGCGCAAGAAGGCTCGCAAGCTGAAGAAGCTGAACCGGAAGTTCGACAAGCGCTGCGAGTACAGCGAGATCCAGCCCGCGGTCACCGACTCCGGCAACAACGACCGGATCGTGATCATGCCGGGCACCTACACGGAGCCCACCTCTGCGGCCAAGCCCGAGAACGACCCGGCCTGCGACAACCTGAAGGAGGACTCCGACCACGGCACCGGTGCGGTCTCCTACCGCTACCAGGCAGCGTGCCCCAACGATCAGAACCTGATCGCGATCATCGGGCGCGAGCCGTCGAGCCAGCCCGACCCCACGGTGAACCCGAACACGGACCGGCACGGGATCCCCAACGTCGGCCCGTGCATCCGCTGCAACCTCCAGATCGAGGGCTCGGGGGCGACGCCTGACGACGTGGTCGTCGACGCGGGCAACGGGCCCGTCGCCGGGGGACCCCAGGCCGGGCAGGGCAAGGACGTCGGAATCCGCGCCGAAAGGGCGGACGGCTTCTACCTCCGCAACGTCACGCTCCAGCACGCCGAGGAGCACGGCGTGTATCCGGTCGAGGTCGACGGCTATGCGATCGACCGGGTGAAGATGCTCTACAACCACGAGTACGGGCATCTCAGCTTCACCTCCGATCACGGTCTGGTCTCGAACTGCGAGGCGGCCGGGAGCGGCGACGCCGGCGTATACCCCGGCGCCGCGGCCCAGACCGGCGAGCAGACGATCGAGAAGAGGCAGCGCTACAACCAGGAGATCACGAAGTGCGATCTCCACCACAACGTGCTCGGTCATTCGGGGTCGATGGGGGACGCGATCGACATCAACCACAACGACGTGTACGACAACGCCCTCGGGATCTCGGTCGACTCGATCTCCTCCGCCGGGCATCCGGGCTACCCGCAGGACAAGCTGCTCGTCGAGCACAACAAGATCTACTCGAACAACTTCAACCCCTACGTGGAGGGCTCGGACGTGGTGCCGACGGTCGGCGTCGCTGTGGGGACCGGCGCGTGGATCGCGGGCGGCAACGCGAACGTCTACCGGGACAACCGCATCTACGACAACTGGCGGCGCGGCGTGATGCTGTTCCAGGTCCCCGACGCGATCGCCTGCGCGCCCACCCCCGAGGAGAACGAGACGTGCAGCGCGACGCAGTTCCCCGAGCAGTCGAACTCGCATCGCAACAAGTTCCACGACAACGTCATGGGGATCGCTCCGGGCGGCGCGAAGCTACCGAACGGGGTCGACTTCTGGTGGGCCGAGCAGCCGCCGGACGAGCACAACTGCTGGTTCGACAACATCGGCTCGAACGGGAAGGAGTCCGGAGTCACCAGCGATCCCGACCCGCTGCCGTCGGACTGCGACTCGTCGCTCGGCTCGGGGGGCGGGGTCAAGGTCACGGAGCTGATCGAGTGCAACTTCGAGTTGCCGACCTGCACCTGGGCGACGACGCCCCCGCGGCCCTGAACGGCCTCCCCGGCGACGGCTCGATCCGGGCAGCAGCCCTGACGCTGATCGTTTCCGGGAGCGCGCTGCTCGCGGGATGCGGCGATGAGGGAAGCGACTCGGCGGATCCCGGGTCATCTGCGCTCGGCTCTCCCGAGGTCGCGCTCACCGCGCGCGAGGCCGACTGCACCGACTGGAGCATGGCCAGCGTCGAGCAGCGCTACGTGATCGTGAGGTCGCTGAGCGAGTTCGAGGGCGGGCCGACCACGGGCGGACGCGGGGCGACCCTCCCCGACGGCGAGGCCTACGACCTGCTCGAGCGGGCGTGCGCGAACGACTACGCAAGCGCGTTCAAGCTGTACACGGTCTATGCGCGCGCCGCCGCCTTCGGCTCGGTGCAGCCCTAACGGCAAGCGCGCCCGACCACTCTCGCCGAGCCGCAGGCACCCCCGCGCATAGACTCCCCGGCCGATGAAAGTCGGGGTCGCACTTCCCACGGTGGGGCTCGACCACGGCCCGGAGCTTCTGCTGCCGGTAGCCGAGGCAGCCGAGCGGCTCGGCTTCGACTCGGTGTGGGCAACCGATCACGCGCTGATGTCCTACGAGCGCGAGAGCGAGTACCCGTACGGGCACTCGGGGACCGAGATCGCGCTGAACCCCGGCATGGGATGGCTCGAGCCGCTCGCGGTGCTCTCCTTCGTCGCCGCCCGAACCGAGCGCGTGCGGCTCGGGACCAGCGTGCTGGTGCTTCCCTATCGCAATCCCGTGCTCGTGGCCGCGCAGGCCGCGACGCTTCACCTGCTCTCCGGCGACCGGCTCGTGCTCGGCGTGGGAGTGGGCTGGATGCGGGAGGAGTTCGAGGCCCTGGGCATCGACCCCGCGGAGCGCGGCGCGCGGACCGACGAGTACATGCAGGTGCTGCGGACGCTGTGGCGGGACGATCCCGCCTCCTTCGAGGGGCGATTCGTGAGCTTCGACGACGTCGTGCTCGGCCTGCCGCCGCGCGACTCCGCGCCCCCGCTGTGGGTCGGCGGGAACACCCGCCCGGCGCTGCGTCGCGCGCTTCGTCACGCGGAAGGCTGGCACGGATTCGAGGTCTTCCCCGAGGACATGAACCCGATTCGCGAGCTGCTCGAGGAGCTCGGGGCGGAGGTGGGTCGCGATCCCTCCGAGCTCGAGCTCTCGGTGGTGCGCGGCATGATCCCGCCGGGCCGTGAGGAGGAGGACTTCATCGAGGGCCGGCGCAACCTCGGGGGATCGGCCGCGGAGATGGCCGACGAGCTCGGCCGCTACGCGGCTGCCGGGGTCGGCCTGGTCGTGATCCAGGTCAGCCTGCTCGCTCCCCTGATGCCGGAGGGCCTGGAGTGGTTTGCTTCCGAGGTGATGCCCCAACTGGACTGACGTTTCTGCATAGGATTCAGCCGAAGCCTGATTGGCCAACCGCCCAGGGAGGAGGACGTTGCCCTACTTCAAGGACGCACAGGATGTCTACGACACGATCGGGAAGCTGTTCGTTGACCTGGCCGACGACGACGAGCTGGGTCCGAAGTTCCGTAAGTCCGACACGATCGTCCGCTACGAGTTCCGCGACCCTGAGTCCCAGATCACCGTTCGCCTGCAGCCGGACCAGCCCGGGGACGTCGACTTCGGCGACTCCGACATGGAGCCGGACGTGGTGATGAGCATGGAGGCCGACACTGCGCACCGGTTCTGGCTCGGAGAGGTGAACGTGACGGTCGCGATGGCGCGCGGTCAGATCAAGGCCAAGGGCCCGGTGGCCAAGATCCTCAAGCTGGTGCCGATGACCAAGCCCGTGTTCCCCCGCTACAAGAAGCAGCTTGAGGAGCAGGGGCGCTCTGACCTGGCCAACGTCTAGCTTCAAGGACTTCTACACGTTCACTTCGCCGACGCGGGTGATCGCCGGCAACGGGTTGATCGACTCCGCGGGCTTCGAGCTCACCAAGGAGGGGGCCGCCCGGGTGCTGGTCGTTACCGACGAGGTGATCCGGCAGACGGGCTTGGTGGACAGGGTCGAGGCCGGGATCTCGGACGGCGGGCTCGAGGTCGCCGGCGTCTTCGACGAGGTGCCGCAGGACTCCGACACCGAGGTCGTGGCGGGCTGCTCGCGGGCCGCGAGGGACGCCGGGGCTGACTCCTTCCTCGCCGTGGGGGGTGGCTCCGTGATGGACACCGCGAAGGCCGCCAACGTGCTCTTCACCCACGGCGGCACGGTGCGCGAGTGGGAGGGCTTCCTCGGCCTGCCGCGCGAGAACGAGGGGATGGGGCGCCCGCTGCCGCTGGCGCCGCTCGGGGCGATCCCAACCACCGCCGGCACCGGCTCGGAGGCCAGCTTCGCCGCCGTGGTCAAGGACCGCGCGGAGAGCATCAAGGTGGAGGTCGCCGACCTGTCGCTGTTCCCCGCGCTGGCGATTCTCGATCCCGCGGCGACAGAGACGCTTCCGGCGCCGATCGCCGCGGCAACGGGAATGGACGCCCTCACGCACGCGATCGAGGGCTACGTCTCGTCGGAGTGGAACCAGCACACCGACGCCTTCGCCCTGCACGCGATCCGCCTCATCCGGGACAACCTGCCGCGCGCGGTCGAGGATCCCTCGGACGCTGAGGCGCGCGGGAACATGCTGATCGCCGCCAACATCGCGATCGCCCCGACGGGCTCGGGGGCTATCGGGATCACCCACTCGATGTCGCATCCCTGCGGAGGTCACTACGAGGTCGCCCACGGCGTCGCCAACACGATCAACCTCCCGTGGGTGATCGAGTACAACGCGAACGGCGGCGAGGACATCGCCGATCGATACAGGTCGATCGCCGAGGTGATGGGCGCGGAGGTGAGGGGGGACGCCGCCCAAACGGGCATGGCGCTCGCCGACCACGTGCGCGAACTGACCGCTCGGCTCGGGCTGCCGCAGCGGCTCCCCGAGGTCGGGGTCCCGGAGGCCGGAATCCCCGCGCTGGTCGAGGGCGCGATGGGCGACGGATGCACCCTGGTCAACCCCCGCGAGCCGAGCGAGGAAGACTTCGCGGAGCTCTACCGGCGCGCGCTGTAGGCGCCGGCGGTTCTCCCGCGACTCGCGCGACAAGCAGCGCTCCCGGTTGGAGGATCTAGGTCTCGGTCTCGTATCCCGGATCCCCCGGAAGCACCACGCGGCGCCCCTCGCCCTCGCCGATCACCCTGGGCAGCACCGGCTCCACCCGGTGTCCCACCGCCTCGAGCACCTCGTTCGAGGTGGGGTATGGAAGCAGTGACTCCAGGTGCTTTATCGTCGGGAAGACGAGCTCCATCTCGCCCGCCGCATGCAGATCGAGCGCCCGGCGCGGAGCGAACCACCCCGCGTCCACCGTCTCCTCGCCGTCCGGACGGGGCGGCGAGTGGGCAGGGGCGAGGGCGACGTAGAAGCGGGTGTCGAAGCGAATCGGGACGACCTCGGGCGTGACCCAGCGCGACCATGCCCGCAGCTCGGCGTCCTCCGGCAGCTCGATCCCGGCCTCCTCCTTCAGCTCCCGAATGGCGCATGCGCGATGCGCCCGCTCCTCCTCCTCGGGGGAGGGATCGCGGTCGGGATCGCTGGATCGCTCGCTTTCCTCGACGACGCCGCCCGGGAACACCCACACGCCGGGCATGAATCGCGCCGCCGGGTTGCGCTGCACCAGCAGCACCTCGACTCCGCGCTCGGAGTGCTTGCCGCCGCGGCGCAGGAGGATGATCGTCGCCGCCGGTCGTGGCGTCGCCGACGTTTCCACGTAGCGCAATCTATCCGGCGGTCGCTAACCTGCCCGGGCGGTGGCGACCGAGACGGAGACGAAGCAGCTCTGGGTGTGCACCTCGTGCGGGTTCGTCTACGACCCCGACGAGGGCGATCCCGACGGCGGGATCCCGCCGGGGACTCCGTTCGACGAGATCCCCGACACCTGGTTCTGCCCCGTGTGCGGCGCCCGCAAGGCCGACTTCGAGCCCTACGAGGATTAGTTCACGCTGGAGCGGCGTGTCTTCGTCGTCACGGGCGCGAGCTCCGGGATCGGGGCTGCCGCGGCTGTCGAGCTGGCGAAGCAGGGCGCCGTGGTGGTGCCGGTTGGCCGCGACCCGGGCAGGCTCGCTCGCGTCGTGGGGCGAATCCAGTCGGCCGGCGGGCAGGCGGTCGAGCCGCTGCGGGCTGACTTCTCCTCCCTCAGCGAGGTGCGCCGGCTCGCGTCGGAGCTGCTCGCCCGCCACGAGCGGATCGACGTGCTGGTCAACAACGCCGGCACCTACACGCGCCGCCGCGAGCTGACGGTGGACGGGCACGAGAGGACGTTCGCGGTCAACCACCTGGCGCCCTTCCTGCTCACCAACCTGCTGCTCGAGCGGCTGAGCGCCTCGGCGCCTGCCCGGGTGGTCAGCACCAGCTCCGACGCGCACCGCGGCGGGACGCTCGACTTCGATGACCTGGAGATGGAGCGCCGATGGTCGGGCCTGCGCGCGTACTCCAACTCCAAGCTCGCCAACGTGCTGTTCACGCGCGCCCTCGCGCGGCGCCTGGAGGGCTGGGGCGTGATCGCCAACTGCTTCCATCCCGGGTTCGTCGGCACGCGGCTGGTACGCGGCGGTCTCGTCTCGCTCGCGTGGACGGCGGCGCGTCCGTTCGCGCACCGCCCCCGGTCGGGCGCCGACACGCTCGTCTACCTGGCGAGCTCCCCCGACGCGGGGACCCTTTCGGGGCAGTACCTAGTGGACCGCCGCCCGGCCGCCGTGGTCGGCCAGGCGGCTGATGAGGACGCCGCCGAGCTCCTGTGGGAGATCAGCGAGTCCCTCGTCGGCCTGCGCCCGGACTAGTGCTACCTCGGCTGCTCAGGCCGCGAGCGCCTCGACGGAGGCAGCGGCCCGGGCGCGGCCGTACGCGGAGGCGACCGCGGCGCCGATCGACTCGGCGGTGATCGCCACCAGGCGCCGCAGGTCCGACTTCGAGATCGCGAGCGCCGGCATCAGCACGACGACGTCGCCCAGGGGGCGGATGATCGCCCCGCGCCGGCGCGCCTCGAGCGTGACCCTGTGCCCGAGCCGGAGCGCCGGGTCGTGCTCGCCGAGGTCGATCCCGACCATCATCCCGCGGCCTCGCACCTCCGCCACCTCGGGCATCGCGGCGAGCGGCTCGAGCAGGTCGCGCAGCAGCCGGATCTTCGGCTGAAGGCGCAGCAGCGTGTGCTCGCGCTCGAACGCCTCCAGGCTCGCCAGGGCCGCGGCGCAGGCCAGCGGGTTGCCCGTGTACGTGTGGCCGTGAAAGAAGGTGTGAAACTCCGCGTGGGCGCCGAGGAAGCCGTCGTGAACCCGCTCGGTGGTGAGCGTGGCGGCCAGCGGGAGGTAGCCGCCGGTCAGCCCCTTGCCGAGGCAGAGGAAGTCGGGGGCGACGCGCTCCTGCTCGCAGGCGAACATCGTCCCGGTGCGCCCGAACCCGGTCGCCACCTCGTCGCAGATCAGGAACGCGTCGTGGCGGTCGCACAGCTCCCGGACCCGCCGCAGGTAGCCCGGTGGCTGGACCCGCATGCCGGCCGCCCCCTGGACGAGCGGCTCCACGATCACGGCCGCCACCTCCTCGCCATGGAGGTCGAGCACGCGCTCGAGCTCCGCGGGGTCGGCCGGGTCGACCCTGTGGGGGCGGAACAGGAGCGGCCCGTAGGCGGCGTGGAAGAGCTCGATCCCGCCGACCGACACGGCGCCGAGGGTGTCGCCGTGGTAGGCGTCGCGCAGGCACACGAAGGAGGTGCGGCGCACGTGCTGGCCCCCGCGCTGCTGCCAGTACTGGAAGGCCATCTTCAGCGCCACCTCCGTCGCGGCTGAGCCCGAGTCGGAGTAGAAGACGCGGGTCAGCCCCGGGGGCGCGATGCCGACGAGCCGCCCCGCCAGCTCCGCGGCCGGATCGTGCGTCAGCCCGAGCAGGGTGGAGTGGGCCATGCGGTCGAGCTGGGCGTGCACGGCGCGGTCGATCAGCGGGTGGCGGTGCCCGTGGACGTTGCACCACAGCGAGGAGACGCCGTCGATGTAGCGGCGTCCCTGCGAGTCCACGAGGTCGGTGCCCTCCGCCCGCTCGATCACCACCGGTTGCTCGCGGCACCAGTCGCGCATCTGCGTGAACGGGTGCCAGAGGTGGCGCTGGTCGAGCTCGCCGGTCGTGGGCATCGCCTGGCGCGACGATAGAGCGCGGGGCGGCGGCAAACCGGTCGAGGCATCGAGCCACGGGCGAGGCCCCTGGCGTGTGACCGATCTCACAGAAGGTTGCAGTTGTGCAATCCTTTCACATCTGCAACTATTGGCTCCGTGGAAGCAGCCACGGCCACGAGGAAAAAGCGCGGAGGGCGCTCGAAGCCGAGGGCCGCTGACCGCGAGCTCGCCGTCCGGCTCGGCGCCCTGATGCTGCATGCCCTCGGCTCGCACGGGGGCGAGGTGATGCGCGCGATCGACGACACGGGGCTCAGCTTCATCCAAGTCAAGGCGCTGATGGCACTCGCGGGCCAAGAGGAGGAACAGCGGTCCTCGGTCAAGCTGCTTGCGGAGCGGCTCGGGGTCTCCGTCCCGTCCGCCAGCCGCGCGGTCGATGACCTCTTCAAGCGTGGTCTCGCGACCAGGGCGGAGGACCCGAATGACCGCCGCGTGCGGCGCGTGTCCCTGACCGCGGCCGGTCGCGAGTTGAGCGACCAGGTGATGGCCGCCCGGGTCGCCGGGCTGGAGCGCTTCGTGGCGACGCTGAGCGCCACGGAGCGGCGCAAGCTCGACTCGGCGCTCGAGGCGCTGCTGAAGCGGGAGGAGATCGCCGAGCTGCACCGATCGCACGGAAGAAGGCAGCGCCGATGACGCGTTACCGGCACCTGATCACCGAGGACAACGCGAAGTGGTGGACGCTGGGTGCGATGTGCTTCGCACTGTTCATGATCATGCTCGACAACACGGTCGTGAACGTGGCGCTCCCGTCGATCCAGCGTGACCTCGGCGCGAGCATCTCGGGGCTCGAGTGGACGGTGAACGGCTACACGCTCTCGTTCGCGGTTCTGCTGGCGACCGCCGGTCGCCTCGGGGACATCCTGGGGCGGCGACGCATGTTCCTGTTCGGGGTCGTCGTCTTCGCGGCGTCTTCGGCGGCCGCCGGGCTTGCTCCCTCGACCGGGGCGCTGGTGGCCAGCCGCATTGTGCAGGGGATGGGAGCTGCGTTCATGCTGCCCGCAACGCTGTCGATCATCACCGAGGCCTTTCCCGCCGAGGAGCGCGGCAAGGCGATCGGCACGTGGGCCGGTGTCTCCGCGCTGGCCCTCGCCATGGGGCCGGTCCTCGGTGGGCTGCTCACCGAGCAGGTCTCATGGCGCGCGATCTTCTATCTCAACCTGCCGGTGGCGGCCGGCGCGGTTGTCGCGGCGCTGTTCGCGGTGCGTGAGTCGCGCGATCCGACCGTCGAGCGGAGGATCGACTACCTCGGCGTCGCCGCCCTGACCGGAGGGCTCACCGCGCTCGTCCTGGCTCTGATCGAGGGCAACTCGTGGGGCTGGGGCAGCGTCCCGATCGTCGCCCTGCTGGCCGGTGCTGCGGTGCTGATCGCCTCCTTCGTCGCGATCGAGCTGCGCGTGCGTGTGCCGATGGTCCAGTTCGGGCTGTTCGCCGACCGAAGCTTCGTCGGCGCGATCGCGGTCGCGTTCATCGTCTCCTTCGCGATGCTGGGGATGTTCTTCTTCCTCGCCCTGTACATGCAGAACATCCTCGGCTACACGCCGCTCGAGGCCGGCGTGCGCTTCCTCCCCTCGACGCTGATGATCGTCGTCGTCGCGCCGATCGCCGGGCGGCTCACTGACCGGATCGGCGCCCGCTGGCTGATCACCGTTGGCCTCGCGATCGTCGCCTTCGCGCTCTATCAGCTGACGCTGATAGACGCGGCCACCGGCTACTCCGACCTGCTGCCCTCGTTCGTCCTGATGGGGATCGGGATCGCGCTCACCATGTCCCCGATGTCGACCGCGGCGATGAACGCGGTCCACGAGGACAAGGCCGGGATCGCCTCGGGGCTCCTGTCGATGATGCGGATGGTCGGCGGGACGTTCGGGGTCGCGGCGACCGGCGCCGTGTTCCAGGCCGAGGTCGGCCCCCGCCTCCAGGAGCAGGCCGCGACGGCTTCGACGGCAGCCCGCGACGCGTTCATCAGCGGACTCACGCATTCGATGCGGCTGTCCGCCGCGGTGGCGCTTGCCGGAGCGATCCTCGGCTGCGCGCTGATCCGCGCGCGCCGCGATGCGCCCAAACCCGAGACGTCGGTCGCGACCGCGGCCGGCGGCGAGATCACGTCGGCGGGGCAGCCGGCGGGCTAGCTCCCTCGTCTCAGATTCCGCGCTTCCGCGCGTCCCGGCTCAGGGCGCGCGTGATCTCATCCGGCTCGGTCTTCGCCTCGAGCCCCTCGATCTGGTGGCGCCGGCGTACCGCCTCGCGGTGGACGGCATCCTGAAGTCCCTCCAGGACGGCCTCCAGGTGCGCGATCCGCCCTTCCAGGGCCTTGATCTGCTCCCCGTATCCGGGCTCGGTTTTCTCGCCGTCGTCGGCGGGCGCCTCCGCTTCGGCCTCTGCCGCCTTGCGACGACGCAGCTGGACAACCCGGTCGAGCAATCCCGGGAGGCGGCCTGTTCGCCGAAGTAGATGCTCTTCAGCTACGAGGGCCGTCCATCCAGGCGAACTTGCGCGCCGGGTCGCGCTTCACCAACTCGACCCGCCCGGCCTCCACCCCGCGCATCCAACCAGCGTGCTCATCGGTGCCCGAGGCGACGCGACACATGATCCCGTCCACGACCTGCCCGTCGGCGTCGCGTTCCGCCGGCACCGGGACAAAAAGGTCGCCATTCTCAAGCTCTCCGATTCGGACCATCCATTCACAGACTACTCGGATGCCCGGCGGGGGCCGCGAGCCGCTCAGTCTGAGCTCTGACTGGCCGTCAAGCTGGCGACGTGGGCCGGGTTGACGCCGACTGAATCGCCGCTCCCGTGCTCCATGAACCATGCGAGGCGGGATTGACCTGATCGAGAAGCATCCGAGAGCTTCTTCTCGACCTCGTCCAAGGTCCCGTCCACCGTGAAGACGTCACCGCTTATGAGCTTGATCTCCGCGCAGCCCACCGGTGGACATGGTAAGCGTCCCCTGGCCGAGCCCCTCACCTGTGAGCCACTCGTCGAGCGGAAGTCCGCACCCGGCCTCCGCGAGCGATGAGGGGTCCGTCGGAGCGAGCTCGCTGACCCTCACTCCCGCGAGCCACTCCACCGTCTCGCGGTTCGAGCGCTCGATCGGCTCGGGGTCGGCCGTCCACGGCGTCATCACGACGCCGCACACGCGCAGGCCGGCCGTGCGGGCCGCCTCGAGTGCGAGCAGCGTGTGGTTGATCGTCCCGAGACCCGTGCGCGCGGCCACGACGAGCGGCAGCCCGAGGTCGACGGCCAGGTCGCGAACGAGGTAGTCGGCGCCGAGCGGGACCATCAGGCCCCCGACCCCCTCGACCACGAGCGTCTCCGATCCCTCAGCGGCGCCGCGCGCCGCCTCGAGCAGCGTCTCGCGCTCGATCCGCGTCCCGGCCAGCTCGGCGGCGTAGTGGGGCGAGACGGGTGGGCCGAAGCGGTACGGAGCGACCTCGTCCGGGCTCTGACCCGCGCTCGCGGTGCCGGCAAGGAGCTCGTGGTCGGGCGGCCACTCACCGTGTGGCTCGTCGAGCCCGGTGACCGCGGGCTTGAACGCCGCCACGCGCTCCCCGCGGGCGGCGAGGGTGGCGCAGATCGTCCCTGCGAGCGCCGACTTGCCCGCGCCCGTGTCGGTGCCGGTGACGAAGATTCCGCGGCGGGCGCCTCCCGGCGCGCCCATCTACGCGGCCTCGTCGAGCGCCCGCGCTCCGACCAGCCCGAGCTCGCGCGCCGCGGCGGCGAGCGTCGAGGCGGCGCGGCGCAGCTCGCTCGCCCGGTGCGTGGCCATCACGGTGAGGCGCAGCCGCGAGGTCCCCTCCGGCACCGTGGGCGGGCGGATCGCCTGGGCGAAGGCGCCGCGCTCCAGCGCGCGCTCGCACAGCGCCGTCGCCGCGTTCGCCTCGCCGACGACAAGGGGGAGTATCTGAGTGCGGGACGGCCCGGTGTCGAGGCCGGCGGTCCGCAGCTCGGAGCGCATCAGCTCGGCGTTTCGCCGCAGGCGCTCGACGAGATCGGGGTGTGACGCGAGCAGCTCGAGCGCGGCCGCCGCGGCCCCGACGGACGGCGGCGGGAGTGCGGTCGAGAAGATGAACGGTCTGGCGGCGTTGACCAGCAGGTCGGTGATCTCGGACGTCGCGCACACGTAGGCGCCGTAGCTCCCCAGCGCCTTGCCGAGCGTTCCGACGATCACGTCGACCTCGCCGGACAGCCCGGCTTCGGCGACGGCGCCGCGCCCTCCGGGTCCCACCGTCCCGGTGCCGTGCGCCTCGTCGACCAGCAGCCGGCAGCGATGCCTCCCGGCCAGCTCGGCCAGCTCGGCGAGCGGCGCTAGATCGCCGTCCATCGAGAACACTCCGTCGGTGGCGATCAGCGATGCCCGCGCGCCCGCCTTGCGCAGCCCCCACGCGAGGTGCTCGGTGTCGCGGTGGCGATAGATGAATCGCTCCGCGCGCGACAGCCGACAGCCGTCGATGATGCTCGCGTGGTTGAGCTCGTCCGAGAGCACCACCTCGCCGCGCCGCGCCAGCGCCGCGATCGTGCCCGTGTTCGCGAGGTAGCCGGACCCGAAGAGCAGCGCGGAGGGCTTTCCCTTGAAGGCCGCGAGCCGCTCCTCGAGCCGGCGGTGCAGGCTCATGTTCCCCGAGACCAGCCTCGAGGCGCCGGCGCCGGCCCCCCAACGCATCGCGGCCCGAGCGGCGGCCTCGCGCACCTCGGGGTGCTCGGCGAGCCCGAGGTAGTTGTTCGAGCACAGCAGCAGCACCTCGGCGCCGTCGAGCAGGACCCTGGGGCCCTGGGGCCCTTCGACCAGCCGCAGGCGGCGGTGGAGCCCCGATCGGCGAAGCTCCCCCAGCCGCTCGGAGACGTCGCTCATGCGGGGTCTAGTCGCCCCAGCCCGCCGGGTCGGAGGCCCCGCTGCGCCGCTCGCTCGGGTAGGGCGGAGGCTTTTGCTTCTTCTTCACTACCCGGAGGTGCTTTGCGGGGTCCCAGAAGTTCGCCTCCGCCTGGCTGTCGACCAGCTCCTCCATCGGCGTTCCAGGGGTGTCACCGTCGAGCCAGCCGGCGCGGTTGTCCGGCCTCGGGTTCGAGCCGTTGTCCTCCTGGCGCGCAACGTTCAGCCCCAGCTCCTCGAACATCTCGCGGTCGTCGGCGGGCTCGGCGCCGAGCGTGGTGAGGAAGTTGCCCATCATCACCCCGTTCAGGCCCGCCCTGACCGCGAGTGGCTGCAGCTCGCCGAGGTTCTCGACCCGGCCGCCGCACAGCCGGAACAGCGCGTCGGGGAGGACCAGACGGAAGATCGCGACCCACTTGACGACCTCCCACGGGTCCATCAGCTCCCGGTCTCCGAACTTCGTCCCGGGGCGCGGGTTGAGCAGGTTGATCGGCACCGAGGTCGGGTCGACCTCGGACAGCTCGAACGCCATCTCCACGCGCTGGCGAGGCGACTCGCCGAGGTTGAGGATGCCGCCGACGCAGGTCTCCAGCCCCGCCTCCTTGACCGCCCCGATCGTGCGTGTGCGGCCCTCGTAGCGCACCGTGGTCGTGACCTCGTCGTAGTAGGAGCGCGCCGTCTCCACGTTGTGGTGGACTCGCTGCACGCCGGCGCCCGCGAGCTCTCTCGCGCGCTCCGGCGAGAGGTGGCCGACCGAGACGCAACGCTTCAGGTTCGTGTGCTCGGAGACGAGCTTCGCGCCCTCGACGATCCTCGCGAAGTCGCGCCGGGACAGGCCTTGACCTTGAGTGACCATGCAGAAGCGGTGTGCCCCCGCGGCCTCGGCCGCTCGCGCGTGCTCGAGGATCTGCTCCGGCTCCATCATCGCGTGCATCGGGGTGTCGGCCTCGGCGTAGCGGGACTGGGCGCAGAACCCGCAGTCCTCGGCGCACCCGCCCGACTTGGCGTTGACCAGCGAGCACATGTCGGTCGAGTCTGCGAAGCGCTCGCGGCGCACCTCCCAGGCACGCTCGACGAGGCTCATGATCTCCTCGTGGTCGGTTATCTCGCCGAGCGCGAGCGCCTCGTCGAAGCTGATCAGCGACGGCATCGGGCCCGAGGCTAGGCGGCGGCCCGGACACCGCCGCGACTCCCGGGCACCCCGCGTGTTGTAGAGGCGATCAGGGGGATGCACGAGCCGCTGAGATCAGCAGCTAACCCGACGGCCGCCGGCAGGGGGCGGTCGCCGGGATCCTCCGGCGGAGGGCGGGAGCCGGCGGGAACGGCTAGGCGGGCCGTCCCGCCGGCCGCCGTCCTCGCGCTTGCCGTGACAGTGAGCCTCCTGGGTATCGCGACCGCGTCGCTCGCCCAGCTCTCCGGCCCCGACAGCGCGGAGGCGAAGAAGAAGCAGCGGCCGAACGTCGTCGTGGTGATGTCCGACGACCAGCACGCCGATTCGATGCGGTTCATGGCCAACGTCAACTCGCAGCTCGCCGACAACGGCGCCACGTTCGCGAACAGCTTCGTCAACTTTCCGCTCTGCTGTCCCTCGCGGGCCACCTTCCTCACCGGGCAGTACGGTCACAACCACGGAACGATGGGCAACACGGCGCCGGAGGGCGGCTTCGCGAAGTTCAACGCCGAGCACGGTGGCAACACGCTGGCCGGATGGCTGCAGGGCGACGGCTACTACACGGTCGAGGTCGGCAAGTACCTGAACGGCTACGGGAGCGCGGGAACCGAGACACTCCTTCCGGCCGGCTGGACCGAGTGGTACGGCGGGACCGATGGCACCACCCAGGCGGTCTACAACTACACGCTGAACGAGAACGGGACGCTTGTCGACTACGGCGAGGCCGAGAGCGATTTCAAGCAGGACGTGATCACCGACAGGGCGGTCGAGGTGATCAACCGCCGCGCGCCCGCGGACCAGCCGTTCCTGCTCAACGTCAACTACACGGCACCACACAGCGGCGGCCCGGACCCGAACCCGAACCCGCCGGGCGACTGCGACAGCACGGCGAAGCCCGCTCCCCGCCACGCGAGCGCGTTCAACGCCGAGCCGCTGCCCCAGCCACCCAGCTTCAACGAGCAGGATGTCTCCGACAAGCCGCCCGACATCCAGAACCTGAACTCGATCACGAACGCTCAGCGCGCCGACATCGAGAGGGAGTACCGCTGCCGCCTCGAGTCGATCCTGTCCGTGGACGAGGGGGTGAGCTCGATCGTCGACGCGCTCCGGGCCCGGCACGAGCTCGACGACACGCTCGTCATCTACACCTCAGACAACGGCTTCTTCCACGGCGAGCAGCGGGTGAAGAACGGCAAGACGCGCCACTACGAGCCGTCGAGCCGCGTGCCGCTGATCATCCGCGGGCCGGGCGTGCCGGAGGGCAAGACGGTGCGCGAGCTGGCGGTCAACGCCGACCTGGCGAAGACGATTCTCGACGCCACCGGGACGTCCGCCGGCCTGACCCAGGACGGCCGCTCGCTGATCGGCCTCGCCGAGGACCCGAAGCGCGAGCGCGGCCGCGAGATCCTGCTCGAGACCAGGACCTATACGGCGATCAGGAACGCCCGTTACAAGTACGTCGAGCACACCGGAGGCCAGAACGAGGGCGCCGTGGAGCTGTACGACCTCGAGAACGATCCCTTCGAGCTGCAGAGCCAGCACGCGAATCCCGCCTTTGCCGAGGTGATGGCGCAGCTCGCCGGCCGGCTGGCCGCGCTGCGCGACTGCGCCGGGAAGGGCTGCCGCACCAAGCCGCAGCTGAAGCTGAAGATCCAGAAGCAGGGCGGATGCGCCCGCCGCGGCACCGCCGCCAGGATCAAGGGCGGCGACGCGACGCTCCTCGACGAGGTCAGCTTCGAAGTCGACGGCAAGGACGACGGGAGCGACGGCAGCAAGCCGTTCAAGGAGAAGCTCGGCAAGCTGAAGCGCGGCAAGAAGTCCGAGGTACGCGCGACCGCCGAGCTGATCGACGGGCGCCGCATGACGCTCGACAAGAAGGTCAAGGCCTGCGGCTGACCGCCTAGCGTCCCTGCCAGCGTGGCTTGCGCTTCTCGGCGAAGGCGCGAATGCCCTCCCGGAAGTCCTCCGAGGCGAAGCAGGAGCGGCGCAGCTCGACCAGCTCGCGCTCCTGCTCGGGGGTAAGGCGGGGGAAGCTCGCCAGCGTCTCGATCGCCCGCTTGTTGCCGCGAGCGGCGGGCGGCGCGTTGGCGGCGATCTCGGACGCCAGCGCGAGCGCCGCCGATTCGATCTCGCCGTCCGCGACCACCTCGTGCACGAGCCCGATCTGCTCCGCGCGCGGTGCGGAGAGCGTGCGGCCGGTGAGGAACAGCTCCTTCGTGCGCGCCACGCCGATCATCTCGATGAACCTCGCAAGGCCTGTGTGGCCGTAGATCAGGCCGAGCTTCGCCGGCGGCATCCCGAGCTTCGCGCCCTCGGCCGCGAGCCGCAGGTCGCAGCGCACCGCGAGCTCCAGCCCGCCGCCCAGGCACGCGCCGTCGATCGCCGCCACGACCGGGTAGGCGTGGGCGCTGACAGCCTCCATCGCGGCGTGAAACGGGTGTGCCACGAGCGCCTCGGCGTCGCGCTCGAACGACTCGTCAGGGATGCCGGCGATGTCATAGCCGGCCGAGAACGCGCCCCCCGCCCCCGTGACGATCACGCAACGGACCTCGATCCCGCGGTCGAGCTCGGGCAGCGCCTGGACCAGGGCGTCGAGGATGTCGTGGTCGAGCGCGTTGCGGCGCTCGGGGTTGGACAGCGTGAGCCGGGCGACGGCCTCGGCGGGATGGTCGAGGAGGAGCTTGCCGCCCGCCAGTTCGCGGGTGCTCACTCGAGGACGACCAGGACGTCACCCTCGGAGACCGACTGGCCCTCCTCGCAGCGGACCTCGGCCACCTTGCCGTCGTCCTCGGCCTCGACCGGCATCTCCATCTTCATCGACTCGAGGATCACGACGGCCTCGCCCTCCTTTACCTGATCGCCGGGAGAGACCTCGATCTTCCACACGGTGCCGGTGATGTGGGCCTCGATGTCCGCCATGGCCGTCCGGCGCGGCACAATACCCGCCCGTGCCACCGGAACACCCACACGGCGGGGGCTCGGGGGGCGGGCCGGACCGGGTGGCGATCGTCGCGGCGCGGAACGAGGCGGAGCGGATCGCCGAGACGCTCGGCGCGCTGCGGGGCGCCTTCCCGGAGGCGGCGCTGTGGGTCGCGGACGACGCGTCGAGCGACGGGACGGCGCAGCTCGCCACGCGCTGCGGCGCCCAGGTCGTCAGCCGCGAACGCTCGCGGGGAAAGGGGGCGAACGTGACGGCGGCCGCGGAGGCGGTGCTGAGCGAGGATCGAGGCGACTCGCGCACCGTTCTGCTCTGTGACGCGGACCTTGCCGCCTCCGCCGCGCGTCTCGGGCCCCTGATCGAGGCGGTCGAGCGGGACGAGTGCGACCTCGCGATCGCCGCGTTCGCTCGCCGGGTCGGCGGCGGGCTCGGGATCGCCGTCGGGTTCTCGCGCTGGGCCGTCGAGCGGCTCGGCGGCCCGCGGCTCGACGCGCCTCTCTCGGGCCAGCGGGCAATGCGCGCCGGCGTCCTGCGCGAGCTGCTGCCGCTGGCGGACGGCTTCGGCCTCGAGACCGCGATGGACGTCGACGCCGCTCGCGGCGGCTACCGCGTGCGCGAGATCGAGCTCGACCTCGAGCACCGCGCGACCGGCCGCACGCCCGGAGGCTTCCTCCACCGCGGGCGCCAGCTTCGCGACATCCTCCGCGTCTACCTTTCGCGGCGAACATGACCCTGATCCTGATTGGCGCCGCCTCGGGCTTCCTCGCCGGCCTGCTCGGGATCGGCGGCGGGGGCCTGATGGTGCCGATGCTCGTCTCCGTCGCCGGGTATCGCCAGCGCCATGCGCACGCGGTCTCGCTCGGGGCGGTGGTCGTGCTTGCGCTGGCCGCCGCGATCACCTACGGCGCGGCGGACGAGGTCCGTCTCGGCACCGCCGCCGCGCTGTTCCTCGGGGGCGTTGTCGGCGCCCCGCTCGGCGCGCTGCTGCTCTCCAGGGTCAACGATGCGGTCGCGCGCCGGGCGTTCGGCGCCCTGCTGGTGGGAATCGCGGCCTACCTGTTGCTGACGTGATCGAGGTCCTCGGCTATGTCGCGCTCGGCGTGGGGGTGGGGGCCCTGTCGTCCTTCCTGGGCGTGGGAGGCGGAGTCATCCTGGTCGCGGTGCTGGTCACGGCCAGCGACTTCGCGCAGCAGGAGGCGCAGGCGACGGCGCTCGCGTTCATGGTCCCGACGGCGACGATCGGCGTGCTCGCGGCGCGCAGGCACGGGCTCGGCGACCTTCGCGCCTCGGCCGTGCTCGGCGCGGGTGGCGCGGCAGCGGCGGTCGGCGGGGCGCTGGTCGCGCTAGCACTGCCGGGGGACGTGCTTCGCGACGTGTTCGCGGCCTTCATCGGGGTGCTGGGGCTGACGATGCTGCTGCGACCGGGGCAGGCAGACGAGGACTCCCCGGCAGAGGATCACCCGTGACCGATGGCGGCACCGGGCGACGGTCCGACAACCCGCCGCCGCTCGCCGATCTGGTGGTCGTGGACCTGTCGCGGGTCGTGACCGGACCCTATGCGGCGATGATGCTCGGCGACCTCGGAGCCAGGGTGATCAAGGTGGAGCGTCCGGAGGGCGATGACACGCGGGAGTGGGGGCCGCCCTTCGTCGGCCCCGAGGGCCACCGGGAGGCGACGTACTTTCTCAGCGCGAACCGCAACAAGGAGTCGATCGTCCTCGACCTCAAGGATCCCGATGACCACGCGGTCCTCGAGCGGCTGGTCCAGCGCGCCGACGTGGTGGTCGAGAACTTCCGCCCCGGGGTGCTGGAGCGCCTCGGGCTTGGGTACGACCGGCTCCGGGAGCTGAATCCACGCCTGGTCGTGCTCTCGATCACGGGGTTCGGCCACGACGGGCCCGAGGCGGGAAGGGCCGGGTACGACCAGATCCTCCAGGGTGAGGCCGGGCTGATGAGCTTCACCGGCCCGCCCGGCGAGCCGAGCAAGGTCGGGGTTCCGATCGCCGACCTGCTTGCCGGGATGTTCGGAGCCTACGGCGTTGTGGCGGCGCTGCGGGAGCGGGACCGCAGCGGAGAGGGCCAGGTAGTCCGCACCTCGCTGCTCGCCGGGGTGGTCGCGATCCACTCCTTCCAGGGGACGCGGTACCTGATCGCCGGCGAGGTCCCCGAGCCGGAGGGGAATCGCCACCCCAGCATCGCACCGTACGCGACCTACGACTGCAGCGACGGGATGATCCAGATCGCGGTCGGTAACGACTCGATGTGGCGGCGCTTCGCCGCCCTGCTGGAGCTCGACGCCGACGATCCGCGCTTCGCCACCAACTCCGCGCGACTCGAGAGCTCGGACGCGCTCGATCCGCTGATCGCGGAGCGCCTCTCCGCCGGCCCCGCCGCGAGCTGGCTGGAGCGGTTCCGCGAGCACGGGATCCCCGCGGGGGAGGTCAGGTCGCTCGACCAGGTGTACGCGAGCCCCCAGGTGCGCTCGCAGGGACTGATCGTGGAGACGGATCACCCCGTCCTCGGCCCGCTCCGGACGCCGGGGCCGGCGCTGCGCTTCGATCGCAGCGAGGCCCGCGATCACCTCCCCCCGCCGACCCTGGGCGAGCACTCGGAGCGCATACGAGCGTGGCTCGACGCCGAGGCTGGCGAGGAAGAGATTCGTTAGCGTCACCCCGCCCGTGATCCTCGCCATCGACCAGGGTACGACCGGGACGACGTGTCTCGTCTTCGACCGCGAGGGAGCGATCCGCGGTCGCGCGTACAGCGAGTTCGAGCAGCACTTCCCCGAGCCCGGCTGGGTCGAGCACGACGCGGCCGAGATCTGGGAGGTCACGCGGCGCGTCGCCGCCGAGGCGATCGGGGCCGCGGGCGTCCGCGGCGAGGAGCTGCTCGGGATCGGGATCACGAACCAGCGCGAGACCGTGGTCGCGTGGGACCCGGACACCGGCGAGCCGGTTCACCGCGCGCTCGTGTGGCAGGATCGCCGCACTGCCGCGCGCTGCGACGAGCTGAAGGCGGCCGGCCACGAGGCGCTCGTGCGCGAGCGGACCGGGCTCGTCATCGACCCCTACTTCTCGGGCACGAAGATCGAGTGGCTGCTCCGCAACGCCGAGGGGATCGAAGGGGCCGTCTTCGGGACGATCGACTCGTGGCTCACCTTCAAGCTCACCGGCCGCCACGTCACCGACTACTCGAACGCCTCGCGCACGCTGCTGTTCGACATCCGCGGGCTGCGCTGGGACCCCGATCTGTGCGAGCTGCTCGGAGTCGATCCCGCCCGCCTGCCCGAGCCGGTTCCCTCGGCCCAGGTGTACGGGCGGACCGGCGAGCTGGGCGGGGACGTCCCGGTGGCGGGGATCGCGGGCGACCAGCAGGCCGCCCTGTTCGGTCAGGCGTGCCACAGCGCCGGGACCGCGAAGAACACCTACGGGACCGGAAGCTTCCTGCTGCTCAACACCGGAGCGCAGGCCCCCGACCCCGGCGAGGGCCTGCTGACGACCGTCGCGTGGGGGCTCGAGGGCGAGACCGTCTACGCGCTCGAGGCGTCCGTGTTCATCACCGGCGCCGCGGTCCAGTGGCTGCGCGACGGGCTCGGGATCATCGCCGCCGCCGCCGACACGGAGGAGCTGGCGGGCTCGCTGGAGGGAAACGACGGCGTGTACTTCGTGCCCGCGCTGACCGGGCTCGGCTCGCCGCACTGGGACCCCTACGCGCGGGGGACGATCGTCGGCCTCACTCGGGGGACCGGCCGCGCCCACCTGGCTCGCGCGGCCCTGGAGTCGATCGCCTACCAGACGGTCGACGCGGTGCGCGCCCAGGAGGCGGCTTCGGGAGAGCGCCTCGACTCCCTCAAGGCGGACGGCGGCGCGGTCCAGAATCGGTGGCTGATGCAGTTCCAGGCCGACGTGCTCGGGGTGCCGGTGATCGTGCCCGAGATCGCGGAGACGACCGCGCTCGGCGCCGCCTACCTGGCCGGGATCGCGACGGGCGTGTGGGAGCTCGACCAGGTGGCCGCGATGTGGCGCGAGGGCGCACGCTACGAGCCCCGCATGGGCGAGGACGAGCGCGAGACGCTGCTCGCCGAGTGGCGCCGCGCCGTCGAGCGCGCGAAGGGCTGGGCGGCACCCTGACCCGAGCCGGCCGGTGCGTCTAGCGATCGTCTCGGACGTGCACGGGAACCTCGCCGGGCTCGAGGCGGTAATCGCTGAGCTCGACCGGATTGACCCGCCCGACCTCGTCGTCCACGGGGGAGACCTGGCGCTGAGCGGACCCCGCCCGGCCGAGGTGATCGACCGGATCCGGGAGCTCGGCTGGCCGGGAGTCGTCGGGAACACCGACGAGCTGCTGTGGCGGCCCGAGGAGCTCGATGTTCAGAGGGCCAGGGCGCCGAAGCTCCAGCGGCTGCTCGACCTGCTCTTCAACTCCCACGCACCCGCCACTCGTGAGATGCTCGGCGAGGAGCGAATCGAGTGGCTGCGCGCGCTGCCGCGCGAGTGGCGAAGCGAGCATCTGTTGCTGGTGCACGCCAGCCCCGGGGATCTATGGCGAGCGCCGGCACCGGATGCCGAGGATCGGGAGCTCCTGGATACCTACGGGAGCGCGGACGCTCGCCTGGTCGCCTACGGGCACATTCACCGGCCGTACGTGCGCCGCGTCGGCGCCGAGCTCACGATCGCCAATAGCGGCAGCGTCGGCATGCCGTTCGACGGCGATCCGAGGGCGTCGTATCTCCTCATCGACGACCTGGCGGTAACCGTGTGCCGGGTCGCTTATGACGTCGATCGCCACGTCTTGGAGCTCTCCGACTCCCGGTATCCGGACGTCGAACGGCTTGCGCGGACGGCGCGCGAGGCCCGCTACGTGCCGCCCGAACCGGGTCGGCGCTGAGCGCGGCGGCGTCCTATGCTCCACGGCGGATGAGGTTCAGCCTCTTCTACGAGCACCAGATCACGCGGCCGTGGGCCGAGGACTCCGAGCGGCGGCTGCTCGAAGACGCTCTCGAGCAGGTCGAGATCGCCGAGCGCGCCGGATTCGACTGCATCTGGGAGGTCGAGCACCACTTCCTCGAGGAGTACTCCCACTCCTCCGCCCCCGAGGTCTTCCTCGCCGCCGCCAGCCAGCGCACCGAGCGGATCCGCCTCGGCCACGGGATCATCCAGCTGCCGCCGGGGATCAACCACCCCGCGCGCGTGGCCGAGCGCGTCGCCACGCTCGACCTCGTGTCGGGCGGGCGGGTCGAGTTCGGCAGCGGCGAGGGGAGCTCGGCGGGCGAGCTGGGGGGCTTCCTCGTCGATCGCACGCAGAAGCACGCGCAGTGGGAGGACGCGCTCGACGCGATCACGCGGATGTTCGTCGAGGAGCCGTTCGCCGGGTGGGAGAGCGAGTTCTTCCGCATGCCGCCGCGCAACGTGGTCCCGAAGCCGCTGCAGCGGCCGCACCCGCCGTTGTGGGTGGCGTGCAGCCGCCGCGAGACGATCCACGTCGCCGCCCGCAAGGGGATCGGGGCGCTCGCGTTCTCCTTCGTCGAGCCCGAGGACGCGGGCAAGTGGGTCGGCGAGTACTACGACCTGATCGCCTCCGAGGAGTGCGTCCCGGCAGGCTTCGCGGTCAACCCCAAAGTCGCGGTGATCCTGCCGATGATGTGCCACCCCGACGAGGCGGAGGCGATCGAGCGGGGAATCGACGGAGCGCACTTCTTCGGCTACTCGCTCGCCCACTACTACGGGGGCTCGGAGCACATCCCGGGTCGCACCGACGTCCACCGGGAGTTCCTCGAGCGGCGCGCGGAGACCGGCTTCGCGCGCGACATAGTCACGGCGGACCAGGCACCGCTCGCGGTGCGGTTGCTCCAGGATGGCCTCGGCTCGCTGCGAGGCGCGATCGGCACCCCCAAGCAGATCGTCGACCTGTTCAGCCGCTACGAGGCGGTCGGGGTCGACGAGGTCGGCATGGTCCTCCAGGCGGGCGCCAACGCTCACGAGCACATCTGCGAGAGCCTGGAGCTGTTCGGGCGCGAGGTGATCCCGCGGTTCGCGGAGGGGCGGGAGGAGCGCGAGGCGGAGAAGGCGGAGCGCATGGCGCCGGCGATCGAGGCGGCGCTCGCGAGACGCGACCCGCCGCGCGAGGCGCCGCCCGACTACCTGATCGACGAGCCCGCCGAGCTGGAGCGCGCGCGGAGGGCCCGCCGGCGTGCGATGCTCGCGCCCAGGGACCTCGCCGGGCGGCTCCGGGACGAGCTGCGCGAGGGGATGCGAAGGCAGGTGCAGCGCGCCCTGGCCCGATTCGTGGACGGCGCATCCGACGCCGACGTCGAGCGCCGCTTCGGCTCCCAGGCGGTGCAGCGGGCGCTCCTCACAGGCATGGCGCGCTCCTTCGATCCCGCGATGGCGTTCGGCTTCGAGGGCGACATCGAGTACGAGCTGACGCGGCGCGCGGACGGCGACGGCGCCGGGCCCGGGGGCGATCGGTGGACGATCCGCGTCGCGGACGGCAAGGCGCGCCTGGTGCCCGGGCCCGGCAACGACCCGGCCCTGAGCCTGAGAATGGGCCTGGTCGACTTCGTGCGGATCGCGGCGGGGGACTCGCCGGCGCCGGCCTTCCTCGAGGGGCGCGTCGAGATGGAAGGGGACCTCTCTGTGGCGCGGCGGATGGCCGAGATGTTCGGCGGCCCGTCTCCCTACTGACAGACAGGAGGTGCCGGTTCGGCCCGGTTGGTGCTACGGCCAGCGGGACGCTGGTTGCGCTTCCGGCCGGACCCGTGGATGCCGCATTTTGCGACCTCGACCTGCCAGGCCCATGACGGGTGCGCCGAGCGAGCGCGTATAGTGGCTCTTCGCACATACGTCGCGTCCGCAGCCGCGTGCCGGCCGTCGCACATCATCGGGTGACCTACGGCTAGCCGCCAGTCGGAGCGAGACGGCCCTGTCCAGGCGGGTGGCAACCCGCACGACCTGGAGGTAGTACCTCATGAGCGATACGCCCGTGGCGGCGAGCGAGGCCGTGGAGCAGACCCTGCGTATGGGGGTCGAGAACATCGGCTTTATGTTGGAGCGGCTTGGCAAGGACTGCGACGACCTGCAGTTCATGCGGGAGCTGACGGAGAACGCGATCGAGGCCGGGGCGACGGAGATCGTCTGGGACGTCGACTGGCAGCTGTGGGAGCTGTCCGAGGGGCAGCTCTACAAGCTGTGCGTGATCGACAACGGCTGCGGGATGACCGGCGAGGAGATGCGGTTCTACATCAACAACCTCTCCTCCTCGATGCACGAGCAGGCGATGGACAAGAACTTCGGCGTCGGAGCGAAGGTGGCCGCGGCGACCCGGAATCCCGAGGGCCTGATCTACCAGTCCTGGAAGGATGGCCACGGGGCGATGATCCAGCTCTGGCGTGACCCCGACACGGGCGAGTACGGCTTGAGGCAGTTCGAACGCCCGGACGGCTCGTGGGGTTACTGGCAGCCGATCTCCGACAGCGCGAAGCCGGAGTTGATCAAGGACCACGGGACCAAGGTGGTGCTGCTCGGCGTCGATGAGGAGCACAACACGGTCGAGCCGCCGGACGACGTCCCCACCCCGAGCCGATGGGTCAACCGGCACCTGAACGCTCGCTACTTTCGCTTCCCGGACGGCGTCGAGGTGAAAGCCCGCGAGGGCTGGCACGCCGATCCTGAGGACTCGAAGCGCAACATCCTGCGCCGCGTCCGGGGCCAGGAGGCGTTCCTGGACTCGCATTCTACGGAGCGCGGCATCGTCGACCTCTCCGAGGCCCGCATCCACTGGTGGATCCTGAACGAGTCGGACGCCCGAGCGAAGGCCTCGGAGATGATCAACGTCGGCCACTTCGCGACCCTCTTCCAGGACGAGCTGTACGAGATGCGCACCAGTCGAGCCGGCGTCATGCGTCTCCACCAGTTCGGCGTCATCTTCGGCTACGACCGCGTCGTCCTCTACACCGAGCCCTTCAACGGCGAGCGTGGGAACCTGACCGCGAACACGGCGAGGACGCAGCTGCTGCGCGACGGTCAGCCTTTGCCCTACGCGGATTGGGCGGCGGAGTTCCGCGAGGCAATGCCGCAGGAGATTACGGACCACATGGATGCCGTGATCGCCGGCACGCAGACAGCCAGTCACCGTGAGGCGATCGAGGAGCGGCTTCGCACCTACAACAAGCTCTTCCGTCTTTCGCGCTACCGGCACCGGCCGGGAGGACCCCTTTCGGTGGGCGACCCCAACCTGCGGCGCCGCCGCCCGCCGTCCCTAACAGCGGAGGCCCGCGAGGAGGCGAAGAGCGACGGCCAGCGGAAGCCAAAGAAGGATCAGGCCGGGCGTCTCCTGGCCGCGATGCTGGCCGAGGAGGGCGAGCCCGGCGAGCAGCAGCGCGACCGCAAGCAGGAGTTGCCCCGCGTGACCTGGATCTCTGAGGCCGAGGGCACGCGGGCGCCGGGATTCCTGGAGGACCGCGCGGCCAAGTACATCCGCGAGGACAACCTCATCCAGGCGAACGCCGACTTCCGCGTCTTCACGGACATGGTCGACTACTGGTGCGACGAGTACGGCGTGGAGCACGGCAACAAGGCCGTCGCCGACGTCGTACACGAGTGGTTCGAGCAGGCGCTGGTCGAGACGGTAATCGGCTGCCAGGCCCTGCAGGGCGAGCAGCGCTGGAGCCCAGACGACATCGACTCCGCCCTCTGCGAGGAGGCCCTGACCGCCGCCGTGATGCAGCGCTATCACGTGGCAAATGCTGTGAAGCGGACCCTTGGGGCGAAGATGGGCTCGCTCCGCAAGGGCATGGGCGAGAGGGGGGCCGCGACATGAGCGAGGAGCTCAGCGAGACAAGAGGCGCCGCCGCGAACGGGATCGTCGCCGTGATCGACGGCATTACCGATGACGCGCGGGCCGACCTGGGCTCTCCGGTCGAGATTGATCGGGCGCGCGTGATCCCTGCGGTCCACGAGTTGCCGCTGGAGAAGACGCAGGATGGCAAGTTCCGCTGGAGGCGGATCGAGGACGCCTCCGTTGTGGCGACTGACCTCAAGAGTTCCACAGCGGTCAGCTACTCGACCCAGGATCGCGTCGGTGCGCGGCTCTATCAGGCATCCACCGGCAACTGCGCGCGGGTACTTAACGAGTTCACGCCGGATTTCGTGGACATCCAGGGAGACGGGCTCTTCGCGATCTTCTCGGGGGAGCGACACCCGGAGCGCGCGATGTGCGCGGTGATTTCGCTCAACTCGTTCGGGCACCGGCTCCGCCGAATGCTGCGCGAGCAGTTCGGCGAGGCTGTCCCAGAGATGAAGGAGTCCGGGCTCAAGATCGGCGCCGATCGGGGACTCCTCCTGGTCAAGAGGATCGGCGTTCGCGGTGACCACAACGAGCCGGTGTGGGCCGGCAAGCCGGTGAACTACGCCACGAAGTGCGCTCATTCCGCGGACGCCCGGGAGGTCATCGTCACCTCCCGCTTCTTCAGGGACTTCCGCGACAACGAGTTCGTGCGGTTCTCGTGTGGCTGTGTCGAGGGAGAGCCCGGGAAGGAAGTCGTCCCGCTGTGGCGACCCACCACGATCGACACTCTCGGCGAGGACGACGCCAACGTCCGCGAGCTCCGCAGCGCTTGGTGCAAGAACTGCGGTACGAAGTTCTGCCGCGCGATCCTCCAGGGCGAGGAGGACCGGGTCGGTTTGAACACCGGGCCTTTGAAGAAGTGGCGCGAGGACTCCGCCGACGAAGCGCAGGAGACCGGTCGTGCCGCGGCGTAGCAGCCCCGGTCTCACCAAGGGTGGCCACGTACTGACCGAGAAGCTCCTGCGTGAGACCCGCGAGGAACTAGTGAGGGCAGACGGCAAGGCCCAGATCCTCTTTGCGGTCTCGGGAGTTGTAATCGGGGTTGTCCTCAGCGGAACCCTCGCGGGCGATTGGAGCCCAGTCGATCTTTCCTCTCTTGCCCGAGTGTTCTGGTGGATCGGGGTCGGAAGCGCGGCGGTCGGTCTCGCCGCCTTGGTGGTCGGGATATGGCCCCGCTTGATTCCTGCTGCGGCGGGCCGCGTCACCTACTTCGAGGATGTCCGGGGGTACGAGAGCGGCGGTGCCCTAATTCCCCACCTAAACGCGGAGGCAACCCGGCGAGACCGCGATGCCGAGCAGCTCTGGCGCTTGAGCAAGATCGCCCATAGGAAGTACCTCGCCGTGCAGGTGGCCGTTGGCGCCCTCGCAGCCGCTGCCACCCTTTGTGCGATCGCCGCGCTCATCGGTTAGGCGCATACCTGGCTCTGTTGGAGTGAAGCGGATACCTCTCTTGAGAGATCTCACGCGGTCGCCCGAGCGGCTGATCGGCCCGTAACCGGGCGCCGTAAGGGGGGTAGACACGCATGGAGCCGGCGTGCCGGCTCACTCGTCTATGCGAGACCTCAAGCCCCAGGTCTACAAGGACCCGCGCCCCGCGGAGTACTTCGCGCGCTTTCACGAGCGCTCCCGCACCCGCGAGCCGGATTGGGTCTACGACCTCGCCCGGACCGTGCTCACACCGCCGACCCTGCTCATGTACAGGGCGGCACCGATCGGAAGCGACAACGTGCCGCCGGCGGGCCCGGTGATCCTCGCCCCCAACCACTTCAGCCAGTGGGACCACTTTTTCGCCGCCGTCTACATCCGGCGCAAGCTCCGCTTCATGGCCAAGTCCCAGCTCTTCTCCCACCCCGTGATCAAGTTCATCTTCCGCCACGGCGGGGCGTTTCCGATCCGCCGCGGCCACCGCGACGAGGAGGCGTTCACCACCGCCTACGCGATCCTCGGTCGCGGCGGCTGCATGCTGATGTACCCGGAGGGCGGGCGGTCGCGGAGCGGCGGGCTCGGCGAGCCGCGCCCGGGGGTGGGGCGCCTGGCGCTCGAGACGGGGGTGCCGGTGGTGCCGGTGGCGATCCACGGCTCGATGGGCGTGCGCCGGTGGAAGAAGCTGCGCTTCCCGAAGGTGACGGTCCAGTACGGGGAGCCGATGACCTTCGGCGTCGTCGAGCATCCGACGCGCGAGCAGCAGCTGGAGGTCGCCGGCCAGATCTTCGATCGCGTGCGCGCGATGTACACGGCGCTCGACGAGAAGGGCCGGCGCGGCGTGATCAAGGCGCTGCGGGAGGGGATTCAGACGAGCTCGCCGGCGGACGCGTCGGCCCGCCCGCACACGCGCTAGGGCTTCACTCGTAGCGCTCGTCGAGCGTCGGCCACAGCTCCTGGTCGTGGCTCGGGACGATCACGGCCTGCGGGAACTGGGTGCGGTAGAGCCGCAGCTCGCGCTTCGAGCGACGCCAGTTGTGGCGGTCGACCGGACGCGGCGGCTCCGGGGCGTCGTCGAGCTGGCGCAGGTTGTAGACGAGGTCGCCGGCGATCACGAAGTCGCGGTCGCGGAGGCGCGCGATCACGCACTGGTGCCCGGCGGAGTGACCGGGCGTGAACGCGAGTCGGATGCTCCCGTCCCCGAACAGGTCGAACGTGCGCCCGAAGCCGGCGTAGGAGGAGATCAGCTCGCCCCCGTAGCCAACCGTCCTGTAGTCGAAGGCGAAGTCAAAGTGGGCGGGGCGGTAGCCGCGCAGGAAGGGCCTGCGGTCGGTGGTGGCCGCGACCCACTCGGGCTCGCTGACGATGAAGGTCGATCCGGGGAACTCCGAGATCGCCGAGGTGTGATCGAAGTGAAGGTGGGTCATGACGACGACCGGGATCGACTTCGGGTCCACTCCACGGGCGCGAAGGCGGGCCGGGACGTCGCCGCCGGGCTCGAGCCGCGGGTGCCCGAACGAGGCGGTGAGGCGACCGAGGTTCTCGCTAGGCCTCGCGGACACGGACGGGTGGAAGCCCGTGTCGACGACCAGGTTCCCGGCGCTCGGATGCCTGATCAGGAACGCGGGGCAGGGCACCCACCACCAGGCCGAGCGCGGCGCCCCCAGGCCCAGCATCCGCAGGCTCTCGATTCTGCCGCCCGCCCGCTCGAAGAAGGCCGAGGGAGCCTGGAGCTCGCCGCCGTGCAGCGGCTCGACCGAGACGATCGCGCCTTCGGCTCCACCCCTGAGCGGCCCGGTCAGCGGCTTCGGCTGTGCGTGGAGCTTCATATGGGCGCGTCAGCCTACAGGCGATACAGGCGCCGGTAAGCTGGCCGCGCGGATGGCCGAGCGATCACGGATCTTCGCCCCGGGCCTGCTCGACGGCCAGGTGTGCCTCGTCTCGGGCGCCGGCAGCGGGCTGGGCCGCGCCACCGCGCTCGAGCTGGCCTCGCTGGGGGCGATCGTGGTCGGGTGCGGGCGGCGGAGCGAGCCGCTGGAGGAGACGGCGACGGCGATCGCCGACGCCGGCGGGCGGGCGGAGGCCGTGGCCGCCGACATCCGCGACGAGACCGCGGTGGATGAGCTCGTGGACGGGGTCCTGGAGCGCCACGGGCGCCTCGACGTCCTGGTTAACAACGCGGGCGGCCAGTTCCTCAGCCCGGCGGAGGCGATCTCGCCGAAGGGCTTTCGCACGGTGATCGAGCTCAACGTCCAGGGCACGTGGCAGATGACCCACGCCGCGGCGACGAAGGCGTTCATCCCCCAGCGCTCGGGCAAGGTGATCAGCGTCACGATCTCGCCGCACAACGGGATGCCCGGGATGGTCCACTCCGGGGCCGCCCGGGCGGCGGTCGAGAACATGATGCGGACCCTGTCGATCGAGTGGGCCCGCTTCAACATCAGGCTGTGCGCGGTCGCCGCGGGCCAGTTCGACACCGAGGTGCTGCGCACCAAGTACCCGAAGCAGGTGAGCGAGAACGTCGCCCGCAGCGTTCCCCTCGGCCGCCTCGGCAGGCCTGAGGAGATGGCGTGGCTGATCGCCTACCTCGCCTCGCCGGCCGGTGACTTCTTCTCCGGCACGGTGTTGTCGATCGACGGAGCGCGCGACAACTGGTTCGGCTCGTGGCCGCCGGCGGGTGCCGCCGACGCGGAGGGGGCGCCGCTGGCCGAGGAGCGCAAGCCGGAGGAGTGAGGGCCCGGCCCCTACGTCGTCATCCCCGTGAACTGGCCGCCGGTCGCGTTCAGGACCTGGCCGTGGACGAAGTTGGAGAGCGGCGAACAGAGGAAGAGCACCGGCCCCGCCGCCTCCTCCGGCTGCGCGCCACGGCCCAGCGGGATCGTCATCGCGGCCATCGCCCGCATCTGCTCCGGGACGCCGATCTCGACCTCGTCGCCGGTCGGCGCGGTCACCTTCTCGCCCTTCTCCTTCGGCTGCGTGAGGCGGGTCTCCACGAACCCGAAGGCCACCGCGTTGACGTTCACCTTGAACTGACCCCACTCCTTGGCGATCGTCTTCGTCAGCCCGACGACGCCGGCCTTCGCAGCCGAGTAGTTCGACTGGCCGGCGTTCCCCATCGTCCCCGAGATCGAGGTCACGTTGACGATCTTGCGGAACACCTCCTCGCCCGCGTCGCGCTCCTTCTTAGCGGCCTCGCGCCATGCCGGCGCAAGCGCGCGGATCACCCGGAAGGGGACGACCGTGTGGATGTCGAGCATCGCCTGGAACTGCTCGTCCGACATCTTGTGGACGACGCCGTCCCAGGTGTAGCCGGCGTTGTTGACGACGATGTCGACCTGACCGAACTCGTCCACGGCCCTCTTGACCAGCTCGTCCGGCACGCCGGGCTTGGTCAGGTCGCCGGCGAAGACCGCGGTCTCGCCCTCGATCTCGCCCGCCGCCTGCTCGGCGACGTCGCCGTCGATGTCGTTGACGAGCACGCGCGCTCCCTCGCTCGCGAAGAGCTCCGCGGTGGCCCGGCCGATGCCCCGGGCGGAGCCGGTGATTATCGCGGCCTTGCCGTCGAGCAGTCCCATCCTCGTTTCCTCCTTCAGGTCATGTCGGCGCCGAGCCGAACGGCGAGGCGACAGGCAGGTCGATGTCTTGATTCACGGGTATGGGTTGCGGCACTCTACCTTCCGCCTGCCGCTCGACGAACACCTCGACGAGGTCCGGGTCGAGCTGCGTCCCCGCCACGCGCCTCAGCTCCGCGATCGCCTCCGGCGGCGACACCGGGTGCCGGTAGGAGTCCCGTGCGGTCATCGTGTCGTACGCGTCCGCGACGGCGATGATCCGCGCGATCGCGGGAACCCGGTCGGCGGGCAGCCCCTGCGGATAGCCGTGCCCGTCGACCCGCTCGTGGTGGGCGAGGATGATCTCGCCCACGCGCTCGTAGCCCTCGATACCGGCGAGGAGATGGGCGCCCTCGCCGGGATGCATGCGGATCTTGTCCCAGTCCGCGGGGGTCAGCCGGACACCCCGCTTCAGGATCCGATCCGGGAAGGCGAGCTTTCCGATGTCGTGCAGCAGGCCGGCGGTGTGCGCGAGCCGGCACTCGCGCGCCGGGAGGCCCGCCGCCGCGGCTACCTCGCGCGCCCAGGCCGCGACCGCGATGCTGTGGCGCGCGGTCATCCGATCCCGCAGCTCCAGCGCGCGCAGCAGCGTCTCCGTCAGGGCCGTTTTCCCCTCCTTCCCGGCTCGCGCATCGAGCGCATGAACCCGTCGAGGTCCTCGACCGAGTAGCGCCGCTGGCCGCCGGGCGTCCGGTAGGTGGGGACCAGGCCCCGGTTCGACCAGTTGCGAAGCGAAGCCGGGCTGACGCCGAGGTACGCGGCAGCCTCGCCGACGCTCATCAGACGCGAACTTGTTTTCTCTCTCAAAGCCTCTCCTTGACCACTTGAGTCGCCGAAAACGGCGCACAGCTTGGGACGACTTGGGAGAGCTATCGCCGATCCGTCGGAGCTTGGCAAGCCCTCCGAAGGCCGCCCGCGAACGAATGCGCAGGTTCGGGCGCCCGAACCTGCGCGGAATCGCGCTACTCGCGGCCGAGCGCCGCGAGCAGGCTCGCCGTCGCCTCGCCGGGCGCCGAGCCGAGCTGGGGGACGCCGTTGCGGCCGGAGATCAGGCGCGCGTCCCGGTAGCCGAACAGCTTCGTCCCGCTCGCGCCCGCGAGCGCGCGGCGCAGGGGAGGGCCCGTCACCTCGAGGCTCGCCCCGGAGCCGCACAGGATCAGGGCGGAGGGGTGGAGCGCCCGGATCGCGCGCGCGAAGCGGTCCTCGGCGAGGCCCGCGGACAGCACGAGCACGCGCAGGCCGGCGCGCCTCAGCGCGAGCTCGAACGCCTGGGTGTGGACCGACTCCGGATCGAGCGCGGCGCCAGAGTCGAGCAGCAGCACGCCCTCGGGCCGCGTCGCCGCCGCCGCGAGCCTGCGCGCGCCGTGGAGCCATCCCGTCGCCCAGCGGCACGCGTGCTCCAGCTCGGCTGCGTGATTGGGGCGTCGCGCCGCCATCTCGAGCGCGGGGAGCAGGACCTCCTCGACCGTGCGCTCGAGCGAGCGGACGGCGAGGCTCTGCTCCAGCTCACGGTTGGCGGCCGTCTCGTCGAAACGATCGAAAGCCGTCAGCAGGCGGGCCGGTGACGGGAGTCCCTTTCCGCGTCGCTGGGCGAGCTCGACCGCCGAGGAGATGTTTCCCGTCTCGCTGAGCGCCTCGCGCAGGGACTCGAGCTGCTCCAGGTCGTACTGGCGGTGGTTGCCGTTCGTGCGCCTCGGACGCGGGTAGCCGAGCCGGCGCTCCCAGCTCCGCAGCGTGCTGGCGCTGACGCCGAGCAGCTCGGCGGCGGCGTTGGTTCGGATGCCACCCATGCGGTTTCTCCTTCGCCGGGACGCCCGGGCGCCCTGGCGCGAATGGCTAGTTGTGGCGGGTTTTCCGCGGCTTTGCAAGCCCTGCTAGGGATGTTGCAAGGACGCGGCTACGGATTCCGGACGGAGGGGTCCCCGGGCGAGATGCTGATCCCGTTCGCGATCGCGACCCCGCCACCGCTCGCCTTGGCCGCGTACGTCGCCTCCTGTGCGGCATCGAGCAGCCGCACCGCGCTTTCGGCGTGGTCCGGACACGAGGCGATTCCGACCGCCAGCGAGACGCGGGCGCTGCCGGGGCTCGGCGAGCCGTCGAGCGAGCCCCGCAGCCGCTCCGCGAGCGAGCGGGCCCCGCTGGCGCTGTGGTGCGGAGCGATGACGCAGAAGTCGTCGTCGGTGAGCCGGAAGGCGTAGTCGACCGTGCGGATCTCGCGCACGAGCGTCGCGGCGACCGCCTCGAGCATCCGGTCCCCCGCCTCCCGACCATGGGCCTCGTTGACTCTCCCGAGCCCCTCGATGTCGATCGACAGCACCGCGAACGGGTGGCCGTAGCGCTCGTAGCCGGCCACCAGCCGGCGCAGGCACTCGTGCAGCTCGCCGGCCCCGCCCAGCCCGGTGAGCTCGTCGCGGCGGGCACCGCCCTCGCCGAGCATCGACTCCCCGAGCGTCGCCTGCATCGAGCCGAAGATCTCGGCGAGGCGCTGGGCGGCGCGGGCGAACCGCTCGCGCTCGTGGATCTCACGCCTCAACGCATCGATCAGCAACGCCTGCAGGGCGGCGAGGTCGCGATGCACGGCCGCGGGCGGCGAGCGCCCGCTGCTCAGCTCCGCGAGGCGCGTCTGCGCCGCGCTCGCCGTGCCCGGCTCGGTCAGCGGGGCCGTGCCGGTGAGCTCGCCCAGGATGTCGCCGATCAGAGCCGGCGCCTCGCGCGCGATCCAATCGACCGGGAGCCCTCCGACCTGCTCCAGCGGCGTGCGGTCGATGATCCCCTGCAGCCAAGACTTGGCCAGCTCGTCCCGATCCTGCTCGAGACGGGCGAGGGGCGCATCGGACGACGGCGAGTGCACGCGGGGCGAAGCTTAGAGCCCGAGCTGGCGGCCGAGGATCTCCTTCATGATCTCGTCGGTCCCGCCGCCGATCGGGCCGAGGCGCGCGTCTCGAAGCGCGCGCTCGACCCCGTACTCGCGCATGTATCCGTAGCCCCCGTGGATCTGCACGCACTCGTCGGCGATCTCGACCATCGCCCGCTGCGTGAACAGCTTCGCCATCGTCACCTCGCGGATCGCGTCGGCGCCCTCTGCGTGCAGTCGCAGCGCGTTGTAGGTGAGCGAGCGCGAGGCCTCGATCTTCGTCGCCATCTCGGCGAACTTGTGGCGGATCGCCTGGAAGCGGCCTATCGGGCGTCCGAAAGCCTCGCGCTCCTTTGCGTACTCGAGCGTGGTCGCGAAGGTGCGCTGCATCCCGCCCACCGCGGCGAGCGCCATCAGCAGCCGCTCCCACTGGAAGTTGGCCATGATCAGGTAGAAGCCCTGGTTCTCCTCCCCGAGCAGGTTCTCCTCGGGTACCTCGACGTCGGTGAACGACAGCTCGGCGGTGTCAGAGGAGTGCCAGCCCAGCTTCTCGAGCTTGTTCGTCACCTCGTAGCCGGGCATCTCGCGCTCCAGGACGAGGAACGAGAGCCCCCCGTGGCCGCCCTCCTCGGTCGTCCTCACCGCGCAGACGAGGAAGTCGGCGCGAACGCCGTTCGTGATGAAGGTCTTCGAGCCGTTGACGACGTACCCGCCGGGGACACGACGCGCGAAGGTGCGGGTCGCGGCGACGTCGGAGCCGCCTCCCGGCTCGGTGATCCCCAGCGCGCCGATGCGCTCGCCGCGGATCGCGGGGCGAAGCCAGCGCTCGTGCTGCTCGGGGGTGCCGAAGTTGAAGATCGGCGGGGTCGCGATCCCGGTTTGGGCGCCGAGCCCCGCCCCGACCCCACCCGAGGCGCCGGAGCGCGACAGCTCCTCGATCCAAACCGCGTCGTGCACGTAGTCCCCGCCCTGGCCGCCGAGCTCCTCCGGGTACTTGAGGCCGAGGAAGCCGAGCTCGCCGCAACGCTCGAACAGCTCGCGCGGGAACTCTCGCGCCCGCTCCCATTCGTCGACGTGGGGGGCTATCTCGTTGCTCACGAAGCGCCCCACCGACTCCCGCAGCTGCTCGTGCTCGTCGCCGAACGGCGGCAGGGTCGCGCGCTCGCCGCTGTCCTTGATCACGCTCACAGCTTCGTGTAGCCGCGTCCCTCGAAGTCGAACCCGAGCAGGTCACCCTGGGGGTTCTTGCGATCGCCGTGGTGGTACGCGCGTACCTCGGCGATCCTGCCGTTGCGAAGCCGGAACCACTCCGTGCCGCGGTTGATGCGCCGCTCGCCCGACTTCGGGTCGCGCCACGTCATCGCCCACTCGATCACCGCCTCGTCGCCCTGCTCGATCCCGTGCTCGAGCTGCCACTGGCCATCCAGGTTGTCGACCGCCCACTTCGTGTTCTCGCCGATCGTCCGGGCGCCCTCGTGCGGGCCGAGGCGCGTGTAGTAGTGGACGGCGTCCTCGGTGAAGTGCTCGGCGACGCGGTCGGGATCGCCCGTGTTCAGCGCCTCGTAGTAGCTGCGGATGTGGTCGAGGTTGGACAAAAGGGGGAGATCTCGGATTCGGCTGGTCCCGGCGGACGCCTGAGAGCTTGACAGGCCGCACCTCGTGAGCGAGGATTCGGGCGCAGGCACACACATGCGCGGCCGGGCGGGGGTTGCCGTAGGCCGGCTTGCGCTCCAACGGAAGGGAGTGATGACGATGAGACGCACGATGCGCGCCAGGCCGTCACCGGCGATCGTGGTGGCGATCCTGGCGCTCGTGGCCGCGCTCGCGGGCACGGCGGTCGCCGAGGAGGCGACGACCAGCGCGAAGCCGGTGACGAAGAAGAAGGTCAAGAAGATCTCCAAGAAGCAGGCCGACAAGGAGATCGAGGCTCTGGCGGTCCTCAACGAGGACCTGATCCGGGTCAACGAGTCGCTGGCCTTCGGCGAGCAGAGGCTGCTGGCCCAGAACGGCCCCGTCTCGCTGACGGCGGACTGCAACGCCGATAATGGCGCCGGCCAGAACCGGATCCGGATCCTGGCGGCGACGACCCAGGACGGCGCCTTCATGGACGGGTCCGACGACCACAACGGCCCGGGAGGAGCGACACCCACGTTCCTGAACGTCGGGACGCCGGCGGACGATCGGGAGCTGCTCAAGAACTCGACGGACATCGTCGGGCTGGCGGACGTCGACAACGACATCGACGACGGGTTCGTCGCGGGCCCGGACGGCTCCTACCTCGGGATGGAGGGCGAGAGCACGGCGCTGGGGCTGAACGCGTTCGGCGCCAACTGCTCCGTCAAGGGCACGATCATCCTGATCCCGTAAGCAAGCCACGGGCGGCGTATCGGCGGGCCGGAGCGCGGCTCCGGCCCGCCCGCCCGTCCGCTTGCGCGCCTACAGCCCGTACGAGCGCCCGATCACCTCGAGCATGATCTCGTCGGTCCCGGCGCCGATCCGGTTCAGGCGCACGTCGCGGTAGGCGCGCTCGATCTCGTACTCCTTCATGTACCCGTAGCCGCCATGGATCTGCAGGCACTCGTCGGCGACCTCGCACGCGACCCGCGATGTGAACAGCTTCACCTCGGAGATCTCGCGCACCGGGTACTCGCCGTTCGCGTACCGCCACGCGGTCACGTAGTTGAACTGCTTCGCGGCCTCGATCTTGGTCGCCATCTCGGCGAACTTGTGGCGGATCGCCTGGAAGCGGCCGATCGGGCGCCCGAACGCCTCGCGCTCCTTGGCGTACTGGAGCGTCTTCTCGAACATGCGCTCGCACGAGGCGACGCAGCCGGCCGCGGCGACCATGCGCTCGCTCTGCAGCTCCCAGGAGATGTGGTAGAAGCCCTTGCCGATCTCGCCGAGCACGTTCTCCGCCGGGACCCGGACGTCCTCGAACGCAAGCTCGCCCGTGTCGGACGAGTGCATCCCCATCTTCTCGAGCTTGCGCGAGACGGAGAAGCCGGGTGTGGGGTTGCCGTCCTCGTCCTTGAGGTCGACGAGGAACAGGGTCATCCCGTCGTGGCCGTCGGCGTCGGGATCGGTCTTCGTCACGAGGAGGATGAAGTCGGCCCGCGCACCGTTGGTGATGAACGTCTTCGACCCGTTGATCACGTACTCGTCTCCGTCGCGGCGCGCCGTGGTGCGGATTCCAGCGACGTCGGAGCCGGCGCCCGGCTCGGTGATCCCGAGGCAGCCGATCCGCTCGCCCTTGATCCCCGGCACGAGGTAGCGCTGCTTCAGGTCCTCGGTCCCCAGCAGCAGGATCGGGGGCAGGACCATGTCGGTCTGGACCGCGAAGCCCATGTTGAGGCCGCCGCTCCCCGAGTAGGTCAGGCACTCGGCGCGTACCAGTGAGTAGATGTAGTCACCGCCCTGCCCGCCGTACTCCTCGGGGAAGCACAGGCCGAGGTAGCCGAGCTCGCCAGCGCGCCGCAGCGCCTCGTCGGGCCACAGCGTCTCCTCCCACTCGTTGCGGTGTGGGGTCAGCTCCTTCTGCACCCACGCCTTCATCGACTCGCGCAGGTCCTCGTGCTCGTCGCTGAAGATGAAGTGCCTGCGCCTCGTCGCGTGGTCGGGCTTGATGACCGTGTCGCTGACTGTCTCGGTGGCTGTTGCCAACTGGGCCTCCTTTGAGTCGGATTGCGGGCCGCCCGGCGCTGCTCACCGGTCGCGCCCCCGGCGCGCAGCGAAGCTTACCGCTTAAAGTAGACAGTCGTACTTCCTACTTTATGCGTCTGGACTCTGCACCTGCAGATTCGGCAGGTGCGCATAACCCAGTGCAGCCTCTCCTCGTTTTGCGGCGGTTCGGTGAAGTTCTCTAAGGTTCGGCGCGATGGGCGTCAGCGAGGACTCTCGACTCGACCCCGAGCCGCCAGGGACCGAAGCGGAGGCCCGGGGGTCGAGCATCCTCGGGCTGCTGGAGCACTGGCCCTCGACCGGGGATCGCCGCGAGGCGGAGCGTGCGCTGCGGGAGCGACCGGCCGAGCCGGACGCGATCAGCGTCGAGGAGGCCGTCGAGCCCCTCCTGGAGCGAGTCGGCCCCGAGGTCGAGCTGGCGCTTCCTCCCGGGCCGCGCAGCCCCGCCGTCGCCCAGGCGCTTGCGTGGCTATTCCGGCCGGTGCCGTACATGGAAGCTGCCCGGCGCCGCTACGGCAAGGTGTTCCTGGCTCGGCTCGGGCCCGAGCAGAGGGTCGCGTTCCTGTCGGATCCGGCGCTCGTGGAGGCCGTGTTCACCGGCGACTCGGAGCTGCTTCGGACCGGCGACATCAACGGCATCTTCAAGCGCATCATCGGCCGGGACTCGATCCTGGTGCTCGACGGAGAGGAGCACATGCGGAGCCGGCGCCTGCTTCTGCCTGCGTTTCACGGCAGCAACCTTGAGGGCTTCGAGGCCGCGATGGTCGACGCCGCGGAGGCGGAGGTCGCCGGGTGGCCAGTCGGGCGGCCTTTCCCGGCGCTCCCACGCATCCACCGGATCTCCACTGAGGTCGTCACCCGCGCGATCTTCGGCACCCGCGAGGACGACCGACCTGAGGACGTGCGCCAGGTGCTGCCGCGGTTCCTCGAGCTGTGCAGGACCCCGGCGGTCTTCATCCCCTG
>Ga0184637_10000146_pt1 | contig 49211 bp, 44 predicted proteins | sample PLM3_127_b2_FD_133143 | JGI IMG/M metagenome (GOLD analysis project Ga0184637, IMG submission 133143) | Groundwater sediment microbial communities from an aquifer in East River, Colorado, USA - PLM3_127_b2 | ecosystem: Environmental > Terrestrial > Soil > Riparian zone | place: USA: East River...
CACGCAGATGCGTGCGGCCCGAGTCCTCCGCGCGAGAGTGCCCGACCGGGTCGCCGAGCTGCTCGCGAGCGCGTTCCGGGCGGTCCGCGAGGCGTCGGGCTGCGTCCTGCCGGACGGAAAGTGTCTCGTCCGGGTGGCGCAGCACTTCGTCGAGACGTGGAGACCCCACGTGAATCGGCGTGCGCCGCGCGGCGAGGTGAGCCGCGGGGTAGCCGCGCGGGTGCCCCGCTCGAGCCGGGCGTCCGCGGATGCGAACGCCGGCCGCGGGCGCTCGGCCGGCGCTACCATGCTTGCGATGGAGCCCAACGAACCCTTTCTCTCGCTCGCGCTGGCGGCCGCGGCGGGCTTCCTCATCGGGCTCGAGCGCGAGCGCTCCCGCCCGAGCGGCCCCGGCGAATCCTTCCTGGGCGGCGCGCGCACGCACCCCCTCGTCGCGCTCGTCGGGGGCGTGTCGATGCTCGTCGCGCGCGAGGCGGGACTCGTCGTAGTGGTCCTCCCCTTCGCCGCGCTGATCGTGCTGCTCGGCCTCGCGTACGCGGGGGACGTCCTGCGCGATCGCCAGGGCGGCCTCACCTCGGAGGCCGCGTTCCTCGTCTCGTTCCTGCTCGGGATGCTCGCGCTCACCGAGCGTGTGATCGTGCCGGCGAGCACCAAGGTCCTCGTCGTGGCCGCGCTCGCGGTCCTCACCGCCTCCCTGCTCTCGGCGAAGCCCACGCTCCACCCGCTGGTGCGCCGGGTCTCGGCCGAGGACCTCGCCGCGACGCTCAAGTTCCTCATCCTCGCGGTCGTGGTCGTGCCGCTGCTGCCGGACCGGACCATGGGACCGCTCGACGTCGTGAACCCGCTGCAGCTCGGCATGCTCGTGGTCCTCATCTCGGGGCTGTCCTTCGCGGGCTATGCGGCCATCCGCCTCCTCGGGCCCGAGCGCGGGCTCGGCCTCACCGGCCTGCTCGGCGGGCTCGTCTCCTCCACGGCGGTGACGCTCTCGATGGCGGGCCGCGCGAAGGAGCGGCCGGAGCTCGCCGATCCCGCCGCGCTCGCCGCGACGCTCGCCTCGACGGTCATGTTCGTCCGCGTGCTGGTGGTGGTCGCGGTGGTGAGCCCCTCGCTCGAGGCCCGGCTCGCCTGGCCGATGGTGGCGGCCGCCGCCGGCGGTGCGGCGAGCGCGCTCGCCCTGTGGCTCCGCTCGCGCCGGCAGGAGCGGCCGAAGTCGGCCATGGGGTTCGCCAACCCGTTCGAGCTGGGCTCGGCGCTCCGCTTCACGCTCCTCTTCGCGCTCGTGCTCGTCGGGTCGAAGGGCGCGACGGAGTACCTCGGCACCCTCGGCACCTACGTGGCCGGCGTGCTCGCCGGGACCACCGACGTGGACGCCATCACGCTCTCGATGGCGAAGCTCGCGGGCGGCCCGGTGACCCCGGCCGTCGCGGTGACGACCATCTTCCTCGCCACCGCGTCCAACACCGTCGTGAAGGGCGTCATGGCCTGGGCGGTGGGAGGCTGGGACTTCGGGCGCCGCGTGCTGGCCGCTCTGCTCGCCTCGCTCGCCGCGGGCGCGGCGGGGCTGGCGCTCTCGATGGCGCTCTGATTCTGAAGCCGGCGCCGCCGCGCCGCCGCGCGTGGATCCCGGACCGAGCGCCGCCGCCTCGCCCGCCGGGGCGCCTCTCGTGGCCGATCCCGTTCCCTCGTGAACGGCGATCGGGCAGCCCATGCTCACGGCGCGAGCGCCCGCCGCGACCGCTTCCCTGCCCGCTGCGGCCCCTGTGCTCCATCGGGCGGCAGTGCGGCCTTGCACGCGCCCGGAACCCGGGCAGCCCGCTTCGGGCGACCCGACCAACCCCGAGGCACGGGAGCTGCATTGCGCCGCCCGAACCCGGACACGAGGAATCGGAATGACACCCACGTTGGCGGACCTGGCGGCACGACTCAGCGACACCCAGACGGCGATGAACATCATGTGGACGATGCTCGCCGGCTTCCTCGTGATGTTCATGCAGGCCGGCTTCGCGCTCGTGGAGACCGGGCTCACCCGGGCGAAGAACGTCGCGCACACGATGGGGATGAACTTCTTCGTCTACGCGATCGGCATCATCGGCTTCTACTTCGTCGGCTTCGGGCTGCAGATGGGCTCCGTGGGCGCGATGGCGACGTTCGGCAACGACGCGACGCTCTCCGCGGCGCCCGCCGCCATCACGCTCTTCGGCAAGTCGTTCGAGCTCTTCGGCACGAGCGGCTTCATGCTGCCCGCGTCGATGTTCACGGCCCCCGTCGCGGCCATGTTCTTCTTCCAGATGGTGTTCATGGACACCACCTGCACCATCCCCACCGGCGCCCTCGCCGAGCGCTGGAAGTTCACCTCGTTCGTGCTGCTCACCTTCGTCATCTCGACGGTCATCTACCCCGTCTACGGGATGTGGGTCTGGGGCGGCGGCTGGCTCGCCGACCTGGGCGTGAACTTCGGGCTCGGCCACGGGCACGTGGACTTCGCCGGCTCCTCGGTGGTGCACATGACCGGCGGCGTGATGGCCCTCTCCCTCTCCCGGATGCTCGGGCCCCGCATCGGCAAGTACGGCGCGGACGGCCGGGTGAACCCGATCCCGGCCCACGACATCCCGCAGGTGATGGTGGGCACGTTCATCCTGGCGTTCGGGTGGTTCGGCTTCAACGCCGGCTCGACGCTCGCCGGCATGGACACGCAGCTCGCGGTGGTCGCCACCAACACGATGCTCGCCTCCGCGACGGGCGCCTTCGGCGCGTTCGTCTACACGAAGGTCCGCTTCGGCAAGCCGGATCCGAGCTGGCTCGCGAACGGCATGCTCGCCGGGCTCGTCGCCATCACGGCTCCGTGCGCGTTCGTGGACCCGTGGGCGGCGATGCTGATCGGCCTGATCGCCGGCGTGCTCGTGGTGGTCGCCGCGGTCTTCATCGACACCAAGCTCCGCATCGACGATCCGGTCGGCGCGGGCGCGGTGCACGGCGTGAACGGCGCGTTCGGCATCGTCGCGCTCGGGTTGTTCGCGAACGGCCGCTACGGCGACGGCTGGAACGGCGTGCCCGGCAAGGTCACGGGGCTCCTGTACGGCGACGGCGGGCAGCTCGCCGCCGAGCTCATCGGCATCGCGGCCAACGTGCTCTACGTCGCGCCGGTGGCGATGCTCGCGTTCTGGATCATCGGCAAGGTCGTCGGGAACCGCCCGTCCGCGGACGACGAGGTGAACGGCCTCGACCTGCCGGAGATGGGTGTGCTCGGCTACGCCCAGGACGCGCTGCCGCACCTCGCGTCGGCTCCGCGTCCCCAGGCGCCGGCGGGCGCCACCGCGCCCGGCCTGGCGGGGCAGCGCTAGCGCAAGCCGCCGCGAGCGAGGGCACGGCGCCGGGTGCGCGCGCGAGGCGCGCCGCCCGGCGCCGCTGCGTCTCGCGCTGTCCGACGCCGAGCCCGGGCGCCGGGGGTGGCGCGGCGAGGGCAGGGTGGCCCGCGCCGATCACCGGACCCGGAGGGGACCATGGTCCCCGCGCGCGTCCGCCCTGCGCCTCCCTCCGCGACGTCCGCTCCCCGCGCGAGCCCTCCCGCGCGGTGGACGCCTCGCGCCCCGCGCCCGCCGGCTCGAGTCCGGCCATCCACCTGTTGCTTGCGCGCGGCGCCGGGCGGAGCGACATTCGCGCTTCCCCGGAGGTCACCATGGTCCCTGCCACGCGCGTCCGCTCGCTGCCGCTCCTCGCCGCCGTCCTGCTCGCCGCCGTTCCGGGTCTCGCGCCCGCCCAGACGCCATGGGACGCTGCCAAGAAGGTCGCCGGCGGCGCGACGGTCGGGAAGCTCGAGAAGGAGATCAACCGCCGGCTCCTCGAGGAGGGGCGCAAGAACCAGTGCGCCTTCAAGACCGACACCGACGTGCTCGAGCCCGGCTGCGACGCCAAGATGAAGAAGCTCTCGAACGCGCTCGTCGACGCGAAGAAGCGGCTGAACGGCGCCGGCGTGAAGAACTTCAAGTTCGTGGTCTCCGGCCACACCGACTCGACCGGCGCCGCGAAGCACAACGACGAGCTCTCGGCGAAGCGCGCCGCGGTGGTGGAGCGGGAGCTCGTGGCGAAGGGCATCCCCGCGGCCGAGATCGAGTCGGTCGGCATGGGCTCGAAGAAGCCGCTCGTGACCCCCGACGACACCGCCGCGAAACGCGCAAAGAACCGCAGGTACGAGATCCAGGTCCGGCTGTAGCCCTCCCCCGCACACCCCCGCACGCGGGGAGGCCGGCGCGGCGCCCTCCGCTCGCCGCGGGCGCGGGCGGGGGCGTATCCTCCGGGCCTCTTCCACGAGAGGTCAACTCATGAGGCCCGCACTCGGATCCGATCCGGTCTCCTCGATGTCCGCCGCGCTGCCGCCGACCGGCGGCGCCTTGCGCATCGGCAGCGCGCTCGCGACGACCTTCGGCGTGTGGCGCGGGAACCTCGTCGCGTTCTCGGCGCTCACGTTGCTCGCCTACACGCCGCTCCTCGTGGGCGGAGCCGTCCTCGGGCTGAGCATCCCCGGCGTCACCGCTCCCCAGTCCACCGTCCCCCAGGACGTCGGCCCGTACTTCCGCCTGGTCGGGCCGCTCTGGGGCGCGACGATGCTCGCGTTCGCCGTGCAGATCGGCGCCCTCACCTCCGGCGTCATCCAGCACCTCGCGGGGAGGAAGCCGGCCTTCGGCGCGATGCTCGGTGCCGGGCTGAAGAGCTTCTTCCCGCTCGTGGGGCTGGGGGTGCTCTGCTACCTCGCGATCGTGCTCGGCGTGCTGCTCCTCGTCGTGCCGGGGATCATCCTCGCGATCGCGCTCTCGGTCGCCATCCCGGCGCTCGTGGCCGAGCGGCTCGGGGTGCGCAGGTCGATGCGCCGGAGCCTCGAGCTCACGCGCGGAAACCGGCTCGCGATGTTCGCCGTCTTCCTCGTGATCATGGCGGTCGGGACCGCCGTGAGCGCCTTCTCGAGCTTCCTCCTCCCGGCCGCGACGGCTTCCTTCGCGCCGTGGCTCGGGCTCGCGTTCGGGTTCGCGGTGAACGTCGTCTTCGGGACGCTCTACTGGGTGCTCCCTGCGGTGCTCTATCACCAGCTCAGGGTGGCGAAGGAGGGCGTGGACACCGCCCAGCTCGCCGCGGTCTTCGACTAGCCCGCGGTCAGCGCGGCGGCGGGGGCTCCTTGCGCGCCCGCCGCCTGCCGAGCAGGAGCCCGCGCTCGAGCCGCCCGCGCTGCGCCGCGTAGAACGCGTGGAGGAACGCCGCGTCCTCGCCCCGCGGCCCCTCCCACGCGATGCGCGCCCGGATCTTGTCGGCCACCGTCCGCACCGCCTCGGCGTGGCCGGGTGCATCCGAGCCCCGCAGCACGCCCTCGAGCACCTGCAGCTCGTACTCTCCGTAGACGTCCAGCTGGGCGGGGGTGAACGAGAAGGCCGCGCTCGCCTCCCGCGCCGCGGCGGCGATCACCAGGTCGTCGAGCAGCAGCGTGCGCGGCTCGCGCACCACCACCGTGCCGGCGACGAGGTCGCCGACCCGCAGCCGGTCGTGGTTGAAGAGCGGGAGCAGCCCGAAGATCACCATCCAGACGAGCGCCACGAGCTGCGCCCCGAGTGGCGCGCCCGGGTAGAGCGCCTCGGGGGCGAAGATCGCGATGAACGGGAGGAAGAGCTCGAGCTCGCGGGTCAGGTTGCGGGTGAGGACCGCCTCGGCCGAGAGGGGGCCGCCGCGGGCGTCCACCGCGCGGATGCCGGCGCGCCGCTTGCCGGGCGTCTGCCCCTGCCAGACCAGCTCGAAGAAGGCGAAGTAGAACGTGCGCAGGAGGAAGACGGCGAGGAGCGCCGCCGCGCCGACGACGTCGGCGTCGAGCACGTCCCTCACGGCGAGCCAGACGAGCGGGATCGCGAGCACGAGCGTCGCGAGGGCGAGGGCGAGGAGGTCGAGCAGGAACGCGCCCGCGCGGTCGCCCGCGAGCGCCAGGGTGAAGCGGAGCGGGACGCCCTCCGGCGTCACCACCTCGCGGATCCGCTCCGGGGAGGCGGCCGGCGCGCTCATCGCCTTCCCCTCCCGGCGAGCCCGAGCCAGGCGGCGAGCGCGAGCGCGGAGGCGATCGCGACCGCGTAGCGGACCGGCACCGCGTGCACGAGCTGCCGGAACAGCCCCTCGACGAGCGCCGCGGCGAAGAAGAGGGCCACCGCTCCCACCGCCACCACGCCCGCCTCGCGCCCGCGCCGCGCGAGCCCGGCGAGCCGCTCCTCCTGGCCGGGGAAGACGAGCGCCTGGCCGAGGGCGATGCCCGCGGCGCCGCAGAGCGCGACGGCGGTGAGCTCGGTCACGCCGTGCGGCAGGATCCACCCCCAGAAGTCCACGGCGAGGCCGCGCCCGGCGTAGAGCGCCGCGAACGCGCCGAGCAGGAGCCCGTTCGAGAAGACGAGCAGCGCGGCCGGGACCGCGCCGGCGAACCCGACCGCGAACGCGAGGAGCCCGATGCGCGCGTTGTTCGAGAAGAGGAACATCGCGAACGTGCCGAGCATCCGCGCGGCGTCCCCGTGGTCGTCGTAGAGCACGGCCCGGAGCGCCTCGGTCGAGGAGGTGGGGCCGCGGCCCTGCGCGTAGGCGGGGTTCACGAGGGCGTAGAAGCGCTCCGGGTCCGCCGCCACGAGCGCGTGCCCCACCGCGACGCCGAGGAGGAGCAGCCCGGCGGAGACCGCGAGCTGCCCGGCGTGGGCGCGGACCGCGCGCGGGAAGCGGCGCAGGAAGAAGTCGGCGAGCGCCTCGGCGAGGTGGCGGCGCGTGCCGTAGACCGCGAGGTAGGCGCGCGCCGAGAGCGCCTCGAGGTAGTCGAGCAGGTTCCGGTCGAGCGAGATGGCGCGCGCCACCGAGAGGGACGACAGGGCCGCCCGGTAGAGGGTGGGCAGCCGGGAGAGCTCGGCCGGCGAGAGCGCCCGGAGCCCTCGCCGCTCGAGCCGCGCGAGCAGCGCCTCGAGCTCGCGCCAGGAGGCCTCGCGCTCCGCGCGGAAGGCGGCGCTCTTCAAGGTCAGCGCCGGGCGTGCGCCGGGGGCGGTCACGCGACGAGCTCCCGCCGCTTCACCTCGAGGTAACGGTCGAGCAGCCGCGCCGACAGCGCGCCGGGCGGCGCGTCCACGCAGAGCACCCCCAGGCGGCGGAGGCGCGCGAGGACCCGCTCCCGCTCCCGGACCAGATCCGTCGCGACCACCGCCCGGTGGACGTCGGAGAGCCGCGCCGGGCGCGCGAGCGCGACGGCGTCGAGGGCCGGGTCGCGCAGCGCCACGAACAGGACGAGCTGGCGTCGCGCGAGCCGCCCGAGGTTCTCGACCATCAGCTCGGCGGTCACCGTGTCCACGAGCTCGGTGAAGACCACGACCAGCGAGCGGCGGCGCAGGCGCGTCGAGAGCTCGGCGAGCCCGAGCGTGAAGTTGGTCTCCTCGGTGGAGTAGGCGAGCCGCGCGGTGAGGGCCTGCAGCCTCGGGAACGCGCCGACGCCCCCCTGCGGCTCGGCCCAGGCGCGCGCGGCCCGGTCGAAGCCGAAGAGCCCGACCCGGTCGCCGAGCCGGAGCGAGACGTAGGCGAGCAGCAGCGCCGAGCTGACCGCGTGGTCGAGCCGCGGCACGCCGCCGAGCGGCTCGGTCATCAGGTGGCCGGTGTCGAGCGCCAGCACCACCTGGTGGTTCCGCTCGGCCCGGAACTGCTGGGCGAGGAGCTTGCGGTGGCGGGCGGAGGCCTTCCAGCTGATGGCGCGGGGATCGAGGCCGGGGACCCACTCGCGCAGCGCGTCGAGCTCCGAGCCGTCGCCGGTGAACCGCTCCACCTTGAGCCCGGCCGGCGCGTCGCGGGAGCCGAAGAAGCGGATGGCCGCCGCGCGCACCGGGGCGAGGTCGGGCACCACCGCGACGGTGCGGTCGAGCCGGACGTGCTTGCTGCGCGCGGCGAGGCCGAGGGGGCCGGTCCAGCGGAGCCACAGCGCCTCCACCGCGAGCTCGCCGCGGCGCCGGGCGGTGAGCGGCACCTCGGCCACGGCCCGCCCGCCCGGCCCGAGCACCACCGCGCGCGCCGGCTCCGGCGCGAAGCGCGGGTCGAGGTCGAGCAGGAGCTCGAGCCGGGGCGCCGCGCGCGGGGCCGAGAGCTCGACGCGGGCCGCGCCGCGCGCCCCGACGGCGAGCGTCGCGGGGAGCTCGAGCGCCGCGGCGAGCCGGCGGGGCTCGAGCGCGAGCAGCGCGTCGAGCCCGACGAGCAGGGCGGAGACCGCCGCGTACACGATCCAGACGCCGACGAGGCGCGGCCCGGCCAGCGCCGGCAGGAGCGCCAGGGGGAACCCGGCCGCCGCGAGGAGGACGGCCCGCTTCGTCGGGGCGATCACCGCGGGGCCTCGACCTCCTCGAGGACGCGCGCCACCACCCCGCCGGCGGTGAGCCCCTCGATCTCCGCCCCCGGCGCGAGCACCACGCGGTGCCCCAGCACGTGCGGGGCGAGGGTCTTCACGTCGTCCGGGATGACGAAGGCGCGCCCCTCCACCGCGGCGAGCGCCCGCGCGGCGGTCGCGAGCATGCTCGCGGCGCGGGGGGAGGCGCCGCAGAGGAGCTGGGGCCGCTCGCGCGTCGCGCGCACGAGGTCCACCACGTAGTCCACCACCGCGTCGGAGAGCCGGATGCCGGCCACCACCTGGCGCATCCGCACGAGCGTCGCGAGCGAGGCCACCGGCTGGACGCCCAGCTCCTCGAGCGAGGGCGTGGCGGTGCGGTGCCCGTGCACCCGCACCATCAGCCGCTCGTCGTCGCGCGACGGGTAGCCCACCGCGACCTTGAAGAGGAAGCGGTCGAGCTGCGCCTCCGGGAGCGGGTAGGTCCCCTCCTGCTCGATGGGGTTCTGCGTCGCGAGCACCAGGAAGCCGCGCGAGAGGGGGTGGGTGACGCCGTCGATGGTGACGGCCCGCTCCTGCATCGCCTGGAGGAGCGCCGACTGCGTCTTCGGCGGGGCGCGGTTCACCTCGTCGGCGACGAGCACCTCCGTGAAGACCGGCCCGCGCGTGAGCGCGAACGCGCTCGTCCGGAAGTCGAACAGGTTCGTCCCGATGACGTCCCCCGGCATGAGATCGGGGGTGAACTGGATGCGGCCGAAGCCGATGCCGAGCGCCGCCGCGAAGGCCCGCGCGAGCAGGGTCTTTGCCGTGCCGGGCACGCCCTCGAGCAGCACGTGCCCGTCCGAGAGGAGCGCCACCAGCATGAGGTGGAGCGCCGCCCCCTGGCCGACCACCGCCTTCTGCACCTCGGCGCCGAGCCGGGTGGTCACTTCACGAATCTCGTCGAGCTCCATCCGTCATCTCCTGCCTGAACCGGTGGATCGCCTGGGCCGTCCGCACCGCCGCCTCGGCCGCGCGGGGGCCGTCCTCCTGCGCGCGGGCCGCCGCCTCGAGCGCCGCGAGCGCGTCGCCGCGCCCCCGCGCCGCCGCCGCGCCCTGGAGCCAGACCTCGGCCCCCTCCGCGGTCGCCGCCGGCCGGAGCCGGTGGGTGATCACGTCCTTCGCCGCGCGCAGGTACGCCTGCACCGCGTGGCGCAGGCCGCCGCCCTGCAGCAGCAGCGCGGCGGTGCTCTCGATCAGCACGCCCTTGCCCGCTCCGAGCGCCGGCTCCGGCGGGCGCGCCCGCCCGAAGCGGACGAGCGCCGCCCACGCGAGGACGAGCCCGGCGAGGAGCGCCTGGAGCGTGGCGAGCACGAGCGGGAAGCGGAACAGCTCCCGGGCGAGGGACGGCGAGAGCTCGTGCCCGTGCAGCGTCTCGTCGATCACCACCGTCCGGCCGGCCGCGCCGAGCCGCTCGAGGAGCCGCGCCACGAGCAGCGCGTTCTGCCCGTCGCCGAGCCCGTGGTTCGCGAGCACGTCGGGGTCGGAGACCACGACGAGGTGGGCGCCCGTCTCCTCGTCCACGAGCTCGCCCGCGAGCATCCCGTCCTCGTTGGAGACGAGCGGCACGAGCACGTCCGACCGGACGAGCTGCGGCGCCTCGAGGGCCGGCGCGGGCAGCGCGCCGCGCCAGGCCGCCGCCCGCGAGGGGCGCACCACGTTCGCGTCCACCTCGAAGGCGTCGAGCACCCGCTGCGCCGCGGCGCGCTCGGAGAGCCCCGCGCTGCCGAGCCAGCGCCGGTGGCGCTGCTCGGGCGTCCCGAAGCGCTTCGGCAGCACGAGCAGGAGCGGCCCGCCGGCGGCGCGCAGCGCGCGGGCCGTCTCGCGCGCCGGCTCGTCCTCGTCCGAGCCCTCCGGGATCCACGGCTCGGCGACGACGAGGAGCGCCTCGCCCTCCGCCTTGGCGGCCGTGTGGTGGCGAGAGACGATCACCGGGTGGCCGAGCTCGCGGACGAAGGCGGCGAAAGCGCGGTGGCCGATCGCCGAGCGGCTGAAGGAGTCCGTCCCGACGCTCGGCGGCTCGGAGAGCTCGTCGCCGAAGACGCCCAGCAGGCCGGCCCCGACGAGCGAGGCCGCGGCGAGGGCGGCGAGGACGAGCGCGCGGCGGGCGCCGAACGGGCCCGGCGCGCTCAGGCGGCGCTCCGGTAGCTGTCGAGGAAGAGCCGGAACCGGTCGAGGCAGCTCCGGTAGTCGCGCTCGTCCGGGGCCGCTCCGCCGAAGTGCGAGATCTCGACGGCGCCCACCAGCGCCGCGAGCGCGTCTCTCGCGCGCGGCGCGAGCGGGACGCGCGCCACGATCTCGCGCGAGGTGAGGGCGGGGGCGAGCCGGGCGGCCGTCGAAAGCGCCGCGAGCGTCTCGAGCAGGAGCGCGTGGATCGCCTCGCCGTAGCGCCCCGCAGCCGCGAGGGACTCGGCGAGGGCGACCGGGATCTCCACCGTGGCGACGGGCGCGGTAGGCGGGCCCTCGACGTCGCGCACCCGGCCGCGCAGCCTGCGGACGAGCCAGGTGACCGCGAGCGTGACGGCGACGGCGGCCGCGGCGACGAGCAGGATCCGGAAGAGGAGCGCGAGCCACTCGAGCGGCAGCTCGCCGGCGGGCTGGGCCTCGAGGGGGAGCTCGCGCTGGAGCGAGGCGTCCGCGAGCGCGCGCGCCGCCGCCTCGTGGATCCGCTCCGGCGCGAGCGCGTCGCTCCCCGAGGGCGGCATCGCCCGACAGTAGAACGACCTCCGGCCTTCAACAAGCGGGAGCGTGCTAGCATCGCCCCGCCTTCGACGGAGGAGGCGGACATGATCTGGTGGATGTGGGTGCTGGTCGGCCTCGGGCTGCTCGTCGTCGAGATGGTGACGCCCGGCGGGCTCTTCGCCCTCTTCTTCGGCGTGGCCGCGCTCGTCGTGGCGCTCCTCTCGGTCGCCGGCGCCGGCGCCGCCTGGCAATGGATCGCGTTCACGGTCGTCTCCCTCGGCCTGCTCCTCGGGTTCCGGCGCACGCTGCGGGACCGGCTCACGGCGCGCCCGGGCCCGCCGGTCGACTCGCTCGTGGGCGAGCAGGCGGTGCTGCTCGGCGACCTCGCCGCGGGCGACGAGGGCAGGGCCGAGCTGCGCGGCACCCCGTGGACGGTCCGCGCCGCCTCGGGTATCCCCCTCAAGGCCGGCCAGCGCTGCCGCGTCGAGCGCGTCGACGGCCTCACCCTGTGGCTGCGCGCCGAGTGAGCGCGCCGGGCCCGCACCGGCACCCGGAAGGAAGGAAGTCATGGAGAACGTGAGCGCCGTGGTGGTGATCGCGATCATCTTCGCGGTCTTCGCCCTGCTCGTGGTGGTGAAGACGGCGGTGGTCGTCCCGCAGCAGAACGCTTTCGTCGTGGAGCGGCTCGGCAAGTTCAACGGGGTGCTCCACGCCGGCTTCCACGTGCTGTTCCCGTTCTTCGACGTGATCCGCTACCGGCACACGCTGAAGGAGCAGGCGCTCGACATCCCCGAGCAGATCTGCATCACGCGCGACAACGTGCAGGTCGGCGTGGACGGCGTGCTCTACCTCAAGGTGCTCGACGCGGAGCGCGCGTCGTACGGCATCGGCGACTACTACTACGCCATCAGCCAGCTCGCGCAGACCACGCTCCGCAGCGAGGTCGGTCGCATCGAGCTCGACCGGACCTTCGAGGAGCGCTCGCACATCAACGGTCAGGTGGTCTCCGAGCTCGACAAGGCGACCGGCCCCTGGGGCGTGAAGGTCCTGCGCTACGAGATCAAGAACATCACCCCGCCGCAGGACGTGCTCGCCGCGATGGAGAAGCAGATGCGGGCCGAGCGGGAGAAGCGCGCGGTCATCCTCACCTCCGAGGGCGAGCGCGACGCCGCCATCAACAGCGCCGAGGGGCAGAAGCAGCAGGTCATCAAGGCCTCCGAGGCGAGCCGCCAGCAGCAGATCAACGAGGCCGAGGGCCAGGCGCAGGCCATCCTCGCGATCGCCAGCGCGACCGCCTCGGGCATCACGCAGGTCGCGAACGCCATCTCGACGCCCGGCGGCGTCGAGGCGGTGCAGCTCCGCGTCGCCGAGCAGTACGTCGAGCAGTTCGGGAACCTCGCGAAGACCACCAACACCGTGATCCTCCCGGCCACCCTCAGCGACGTGGGCTCGATGATCGCCGCGGCCATGAACGTGCTCCGCGTCGCCTCTCCGCAGGCGCCGCCGCGGACCACGACGATCGCCGTGCCGCCGGGTGCTCCGCGCCCGCCCCAGCGCCCGCCGACGTAACCGCGGGGCGCCCGGGCGCCCCCGCACGCGCCGGCGGCTCACCCCCGGGTGAGCCGCCGGAACGTCGCGAGGTGGCGCAGCGCCTCCGCCGGGCGCCCGAGCGCCTCGAGCAGGCGGGACAGGTTGAAGTGCGCGTCGGCGAGGTCGGGGTCGGCCTCGAGCGCCCGCGCGTAGGCGAGGAGCGCCTCGTCGGGCAGCCCCTGGTCCTCGAGCGCCACGCCGAGGTTGAAGGCCGCGAGCGCGCGGTGCTCCGGCGAGGGGAGCGCGCGCCGGTAGTGGAGCTCGGCGCCCCGCGGGTCGCCGTCCTCCTGGAGGAGGCGGCCGAGGTTCAGGTGGGCGCCGCCGTGGTCCGGCGCGAGCGCGAGGACGCGGCGGTAGGCCTCGCGCGCCTCGGCCGGCGCGCCGTCCTCGAGGTCCTGCGCCCAGCGGAACCAGGCCTCGGCGTCGAGCGCCCCCGGCGAGCGCGTCCGCGCCGCCGCGCGGACGATGGGGGCGACGCGCCGCGCGAGGTCCCGCACCTCGAAGTCGAGCAGCACCTGGCCCGTCTCCGGCCGCCAGCGCGCGCCGCCGTCCTGCACCACGACGTCGGTCCCGTCGGCCGCGACGCGGACCGCCGCCAGCGAGCGGCCCTCGGGGAGCTGCGCGCGGAGCCGGCGCAGGGCGCGCCTCACCCGCGCCCTCGGCACGCGCGCGTGCACGAGCCCGGCGGCGGCGCGGAGCAGCACGAGGTCCTGGAAGGAGAAGAGGAGGGCGTTGCGCGGGCCCCGCCGCGCGGCGACGAACCCCTCGCGCGCGAGCCGCCGCACCTCCTCGACCGGCAGGTCGAGCATCCGGGCGACGTCGGCGGCGCGGTAGCCCCACACTGCGGGGCAACATGGCACGCCCGCGCTACTTCCGGGAAGGGGACTTCTCGCGTTCCTCGGGGGCGGGGCCTGCCGCGGCACGGCGCGGGGGGCGCCGGACGGCCGGGGCGGGCGCCGCCTCCCGCTGCGCGGCCTCGGCTGCGGGCGGCGCCGCCGGCGCCGCCACCGCGCCTCCCGCGCGCCCCGCCGCTCCCGCGGCGAGGCTCGCCTTGAGCGCGTCCATGAGGTCGATCACCTGCGCCTGCGGCTCGGCCGCGGGGGCGAGCTTCAGCTCCTGGCCCTGCACCTTGCGGTCGATCGCCTCGAGCACCCGGCGCTTCACGGCATCCTCGTACTGCTCGGGGCGGAAGCTCGAGGACGCGCCCTGCTCGACGAGCTGGACCGCGAGCTCGACCTCGGCGTCCCGGACCGGCGCGTCGTCCACCGGGATCTCGCTCGCCGGGCGCACCTCGTCGGCGTGGTAGAGCTGCTGCATCACGAGCCGGCCCGCGCGCGCCCGGATGAGCACGAGGTACTGCTTGCCGCGCGCCGCGTGGCGCGCGACGGCGGCCATCCCGGCCCGCTCGAGGGCGAGGGCGAGGAGCCGGTAGGCTTTGCCGCCGCCCTTGTCCGGGCCGAGGTGGTAGGCGCGGTCGAAGTAGATCGGGTCCACCTCCGCCGCCGGCACGAACTCCGCGATGTCGATGGTCTGCGAGGCGATCTCGTCGAGCGCACGCAGCTCCTCGGCCGTGAACGTGACCCAGCGGTCCTTCGCGACCTCGTAGCCCTTCACGGTGTCGTCGCGCTCCACCTTCTCGCCGCAGGCCGAGCAGACGTACTGCTGCTTGAGCCGGGCGCCGCAGCGCCCGTGGAGCAGGTTGAAGGAGACCGCCGCGGAGGGCTGGGCGGAGGGGTAGAGCCGGACGGGGATCGACACGAGCCCGAAGGAGATCGTGCCGGTCGCGATCGATCGCGGTGCCATGGTTCACCCGATTAAGGAGGAAGCGAGAGCTTTGCCCGACCGGCTGGAGCGATATCGCGCCAAGCGCGACCCCGAGCGCACCCCGGAGCCCTTCGGCCCCGAGGGCGTGGAGCCGCCCGGCGAGGCCCGGCTGTTCGTGGTGCAGAAGCACGCTGCCCGGCGCCTTCACTGGGACTTCCGGCTCGAGCTTCACGGCACGCTGCGGAGCTGGGCGGTCCCGAAGGGGCCCTCCGCCGACCCCGCCGACCGGCGGATGGCGGTCGAGGTGGAGGATCACCCGGTCGAGTACGCCGACTTCGAGGGGACGATCCCCGCCGGCAACTACGGCGCGGGCGCGGTGATCGTCTGGGACCGCGGGACGTGGCGCGCGCGGGGCGATCCCGGCGACGGGCTCGCGAAGGGGAAGCTCGTCTTCCGGCTCGAGGGCTACAAGCTGCGCGGTGAGTGGACGCTCGTCCGCACCCGGCGCGCGCAGGGCGGGAAGCAGGAGTGGCTGCTCCTGAAGCACCGCGGCGACGCGTGGGCCGGGCCGGGGCGGCCCTTCCCGGAGGAGTCGATCCTCACCGGCAGGACCGTGGAGGAGGTCGGGCTCGGCGCGCCGCGCGCGGAGACCGCCCTCGCGGAGGCGCGTGCGCTCGGCGCGCGGCCGGTGGCGCCCCGCGCGCGCGAGCCCGGCCCGATGCTGGCGGAGCTGCGCGACGCGCCCTTCGACGCGGAGGGCTGGCTCTTCGAGCTCAAGTACGACGGCTATCGCCTCCTCGCGCGGCGGGCGGGCGCGTCCGCGGTGCTCAGGTACCGGAGCGGCGCCGACGTGACCCGGCTGTTCCCCGAGGTGGCGAAGGCGATCGAGATGCTGCCGGCGGACGCGCGGCTCGACGGCGAGCTGGTGGTGCTCGGGCCGGACGGCCGGCCGGCGTTCCAGGCCCTCCAGTCCCGCGCGCAGGCCGCGGGGAGCGCGGAGATCGCGCGCGCCGCGGTCGAGCGGCCCGCCACGTTCTTCGCGTTCGACCTGCTCGAGCTCGGCGGGCTCGACCTCGCGCCGCTGCCGCTCGTCGCCCGCAAGCGCCTCCTCGCTGCGCTCGTCCCCCGGCTCGGCCCGGTGCGCTTCGCGGACCACGTGGAGGCGCACGGCGAGGCCCTCTTCCGCGAGGTCACCGCGCGCGGCCTCGAGGGCATCGTGGCGAAGCGCGCCGACGCGCCCTACCGCGAGGGCCGCTCCGCGGCGTGGCTCAAGATCCGCGTCGAGCGGACCGGCGACTTCGCGATCGTCGGCTTCACCGCGCCGCGGGGGGCGCGCGCCGGCTTCGGGGCGCTGCACCTCGCCTTCGCGGAGGCGGGCGGGCTCGTCTACGCGGGCAGCGTCGGGACCGGCTTCGACGACCGGACGCTCGCGTCGCTGCACGCCCGGCTCGCCGCGCGCACGCGCCCGACGCCGCCCTGCGACGGTCCGGTCCCGCGCGGCCGCGGGAACACCTGGGTCGAGCCGGAGCGGGTGTGCGAGGTGCGCTTCAAGGAGTGGACGGGCGACGGGCTCCTGCGGCACCCGGTGTTCCTGCGGCTGCGCGACGACCTGCGGCCGGACGAGACGGGCCGGCCGGCCCCGCCGCAGGAGCCGACGCACGAGCCGCCGCCGCCCCGGCCGGCGGCGGCGACCCCGCGCGCGAAGGTCGAGGTCACGAACGCCGACAAGGTCTGGTTCCCCGCGGACGGGATCACCAAGGGTGACGTCGTCGCCTACCACCGCGCGATCGCCCCGTTCATGCTCCCGTTCCTGCGTGACCGGCCGCTCGTGCTCACGCGGTTCCCCGACGGCATCGACGGCAAGAGCTTCTTCCAGAAGGACGCGCCCGAGTGGCGGCCCGGCTGGATGCGCACGGTGCGCGTCCGGAACGAGGACGGCCGCGACCTCGACCACTTCCTCGTGGACGACGCCGAGGGGCTCGCCTGGCTGGTGAACCTCGGCACCATCCCGCTGCACGTGTGGGCGAGCCGCGCGGGGGCGCTCGAGCGGCCCGACTGGTGCGTGGTGGACCTCGATCCCAAGGAGGCCCCCTTCGCCCACGTGGTGAAGCTCGCCCGGGCGGTCCACGCGCTGTGCGAGGCGATCGGGCTCCCCGCGTACCCGAAGACCACCGGGCAGCGGGGGCTGCACGTCCTCCTCCCGCTCGGCGGGCAGCTCACGCACGCGCAGTCGCGCACGCTCGCCGAGCTCGTGGCGCGGGCGGTGGAGGCCGACCACCCGGAGATCGCCACCACCGCGCGGGCCGTGGGCGCCCGCGGCGGCCGCGTCTACCTCGACTACCTCCAGAACGGTCACGGGAAGACGATCGCCGCGCCGTACACCGTCCGCCCGCGCCCCGGCGCGCCGGTCTCGGTGCCGCTGCGCTGGCGCGAGGTGGGCCCCCGGCTCGACCCGGCGCGCTTCACCATCCGGAACGCCGTCGCGCGGGCGGAGAAGCTCGGCGAGGACCCGCTCCTGCCGGTGCTCTCCGGGAAGCCCGATCTCCTCGCGGCGCTCGAGCGTCTGCGGGCCCGGCTCCGCGTCGCGTAGAGTGCGCGCATGCTCGTCGTCGAGATCCCCGGCCGCCGCGCGCCGCTCCGCCTCGGTCACCTCGCGCTCGACCTGAACGGCACCGTCGCCGCCGGCGGGCGGCTCCTGCCGGGAGTGCGGCGCCGCGTGGAGCGGCTCGCGGAGGCGCTCGAGGTCACCGTGCTCACCGCCGACACGTTCGGGACCGCGGCGCGCGCGCTGGCGGGGCTGCCGGTCGCGCTGCACGCGGTGCGGACCGGCGCCGACAAGGCGCGCTTCGTCGCCGCGCGGCGGGGCGTCGTGGCGGTGGGCAACGGCGCGAACGACGTCGGCATGCTCCGGCGCGCCGCGCTCGGCATCGCCGTGCTCGGGCCGGAGGGCATGGCGGCGGCCCTGCCGGCCGCCGCCGACGTGGTGGTGGCGGGCATCGGCGACGCGCTCGACCTGCTCCTCGATCCGCGCCGGCTGGTCGCGACCCTGCGCCCCTGACCCGCCCCGGGTCGTGACCTTTCCGACGCAATCGGCGTAGAAACCATGGACAATATCCGGCGCGCGACTATCTTTGCGGACGGGGGAAGGAGCAATCCACATCATGGCCCGATCGAACGGCGCTTCCATCGACGCGATCATCCAGGAGACGGCGAACCGCGTGGTCGAGCGGGTCTCCGGGCTCATCGCCCGCCAGGTCGGCGATCTCGTGAACCAGCGGCTCCGCGCGGAGCTCGGCAAGAGCGCCGTCACCCGGCGGGCCGCGCCCGCCCGCCGCGAGATCACCCGCTGGGTGGCCGACGCCCGGGCGCGCCGCGTGCCGACCTTCGTCATCGAGGCGACCGGCCTCGACACGAAGAAGAAGATCGTCGCGAAGTACGGGGCGGGGGCCGCCTTCGAGCGCGGCAAGCCGCTGCCGCGCGTCGCCAAGGCGTAGCGCAGCGAGGCCGGGCACCTCCGGCGGGAGCGGGCCCGTCACGCGCGGTCGACGAGGCCGCGCAGGTGCCCGGCGCGCTCGAGCGCTCCGGCGGACCCCTCGACCGCGTCGGTGCGCACCCAGAACCCCGCGGCGCTGCGCGCGCGCCCGGTGAGGAGCCCTCCCGAGGGGAGCGCCTCCACCTCGACCGCGTACTCGAAGCCGCCGGCGTCGAGCACGCCCTCGACCGCCTGCGCCTCCGCGAGCGAGCCGGCGAGGTAGACCCGCACGATCTCGGTCCCCTCCTCGAAGCCTTCCATCGGGATGCGTCCCACGCCGCCCTCCTGGCAAGCGCCCCCGTTCTAACCCACGCGCGCCGCCGCTGCGCTATCCTCGCGCGCCGATGAACGCGCCCTTCTTCCTCGAGCACCTCCCGGCGCCGCTCCTCGCGCCGGGCCCCCGCGGTCTCCTCTGGTGGCAATGGCTCGCGCTGCCGGTGCTGCTCCTCGCCGCCGTCGCCCTCGGGGCGGCGCTCGGCTGGGTGACCCGGCTCGTCCTGAGCCACCTCGCCGCGCGCACCCGGACGACCTGGGACGACGCGCTCCTCGAGCGGATCGCCGCGCCGCTCACGGCCTTCTGGGCGATCGCCATCGTCACGGTGCTGCAGCCCTGGCTCGCGCTCCCGGACGGCGCCGCCTCGGTGCTCCACCGCGCGCTCCGCGCGGCGACCTACCTCGTCTTCTTCTGGGCGGGGTTCCGCTCGGTGAACGTGGCCTTCGCGCTTCTCTCGGCGGGCCCGTGGACGAGGGCGAGCCCGGGCCTCGGCGGCCTCCTCCCGCTCGGGCGCAAGGTCGCCAAGGTGCTCCTCCTCGCGCTCGGCGCGGTGGCGGTGCTGAACGAGCTCGGGTTCCAGGTCGCGAGCCTGCTCGCCGGCCTCGGCATCGGCGGCATCGCGCTCGCGCTCGCGGCCCAGAAGACGGTCGAGAACCTGTTCGGCTCGGTGGCGATCGGCGTGGACCAGCCGTTCCGGGTCGGCGACTTCGTGAAGATCGAGGACTTCACCGGAACCGTCGAGGCCATCGGCATGCGCTCGACCCGGATCCGCACCCTCGACCGGACGCTCGTCACGCTGCCGAACGGCAAGCTCGCCGACACGCGCAGCGAGACGTTCGCGGTGCGCGACCGCTGCCGCCTCCTCGCCAACCTGGGGCTCGTCTACGGCACGACCGCCGGCCAGCTCCGCGCGGTGATCGCGGGCATCGACGGGGCGCTGCGCGCGCAACCGAAGCTCTGGCCGGAGGGGGCGAGCGTCCGCTTCACGGCGTTCGCCGAGTCCGCGCTCAATGTCGAGGTGGTCGCCTGGTTCGACACCACCGACTGGGGCGAGTTCACCCGCATCCGCGAGGAGCTCTTCCTCCAGTTCATGGAGATCGTCGAGCGGGAGGGGAGCTCGTTCGCCTTCCCCACGCGCACTGTCCACCTGGTCGGCGGAGGTGCGCAAAAAGAGAGAGGGCCCGACGTTTCCGCCGGGCCCTCTCGAGATGGTGGAGCTGGTCGGGATCGAACCGGCGACCTCTAGAGTGCGATTCTAGCGCTCTCCCAGCTGAGCTACAGCCCCACGAAGCCTTCCCCGAGGTCAAGGGGAGAGCATCCTTAGCGGCTCGCGCCAGGATGTGTCAAGCGGGTGTTTGACTCGATGGGGACCCCTTGCTACCAACGGAATCCCACTCCCCATGCCCACGCCCCCGACTCGCCTGACGCCCGCCGAGCTGTCGTCCCTCGAGCACGCGTTCGCGGCCGACCCGGCCTCGGACGCGTTCCGACCGCTCACCGAGGCGTACCTCTCGATGGGCCGCTTCATGGAGGCGATGGTCGTCTGCAAGAAGGGCGTGAAGGCCCATCCCGACGACCCCTCCGCCAAGGTGCTGCTCGCCCGCGTCTACGCGGACCAGGGGAAGGACCGCAAGGCGCTCGAGGAGCTCCAGGCGGTCATCGCCGCGTACCCCACCTTCGCGGCTGCGCTGCGCCTCGCCGGCGGCCTGCACGTGCGACTCGGTGAGCGCGAGGCAGGCGAGGCGGCGCTCCGCAAGGCGGCCGAGGTCGCGCCCGACGACCCCGACGTGCACGAGGCCCTCGTGAAGCACGGGGTCGCCGCCGCGCCCAGGAAGGCACCGCCCGCCGAGGCGCCCCCGATCGCGCCGCGCGTCGCGCCCGCCGCCGGGCGGCCCCCCGCGGGCGCGCCGCCCCCGCCCGCGCGCTCCGCCGGCTCCGCCGGCCCCGCAGCCGGCGGGCGCGCGCCGCTCGCGCGCCCGGCCAGCGACGAGTCCTCGGTGGACGTCCCCCTCCCCACGCCGGTGCCGGACGCCCGCGCCCGCGGCGCGGCGCTCGCGGCCGAGCTCGCCGACAAGTACGCGACGCGCGAGTTCACCCTCGAGCACGGCGTCCGCAAGCCGCGGAAGCGGCGCGGGACGCTCGCCACCACCGTCGCGCTCTTCGCGGCGCTGGCCGTGGCGCTCGGCGGCTGGGTCCTCTTCAACCAGCAGCGCAAGGAGCGGATCGAGGCGATCGACCGGCTCCTCAAGGAGATCCTCCCCCTCGTCGACCGCGACGTGCACGCCGCGTACGTCGAGGCCGCGACCAAGGCGGAGGAGATCCTGGCGCGCGACGAGAGCTCCATCGCCGGCCACGCCTACCTCGCCTACGTCAGCGCCCTGCGCGCCGGCGAGCACGGCGAGGAGGGGATGAAGGACGTGGCGGTGAAGCACGTGGACGCGGGGCGCGCGCTCGGCCAGCGCCATTCGCACCTCATCGCCGCCGAGGCCTACCTCAAGTCCTTCGGCGGCGATCCCGCGGGCGCCAAGGAGGCGCTGCGGGCGGTGCTCGAGGGCGAGGGGGCGGCCCAGAGCCCGTTCCTCCTCGGCGTCCAGGGCGCCGTCCTGCTGCGCGACGGCGACCTCGACGCGGCCCGCGACGCGCTCGGGCGCGCGCAGAAGGCGAGCCCGGGCGACGTGCGCATCGCCTGGCTCCTCGCCGAGCAGTTCCGGCGGCGCGGCGTCGGGTACGAGCTGCAGGCCTCCGGCTTCTACGACTACGCGCTGCGCATCCAGAAGGAGCACCTGCCGTCGATGCTCGGCAAGGCGCTCGTGCTGCTCGACCGCGGCCAGCTCGACGAGGCGGGCCGGGCGGCCGACGCGGTGCTCGCGCCGGCCGCGGCGGCGTCCGCGCCGCAGCTGGCGCTTGCCCAGGCGATCCGCGCCGGCGTCCTCTCCGCCCAGGGCAAAACGGCGGAGGCGGCCAAGGCCGAGGCCGAGGCGGCCCGGCTCGACCCGCGCGGCGCCGAGATCCCGCGGCTCGCGGGGCTCCGCAAGCTGCGCGCCGGCGACGTGCCGGGCGCGATCGAGGCGCTCCAGCGCGCGGCGCTCATCGAGCCGCGCCGGCTCGACCTCACCGCCGACCTGGTGCGTGCGCAGCTCGCCGCCGACGGCGGCGCGCAGAAGGCGGTCGACACGCTGAAGCGGGCGGTCACCCGGCTCGGCGAGGGCCCGCGCCTCGCGCTGCTGCTCGGCGACGCCTACCGCGCCGCGGGCGACGCCGATCTCGCACAGGGCCAGTACCGCAAGGCGATCGAGCTCGGGCGGCCCTTCCCGGACGCGCGCGTCGCGCTCGCCCGGCTCCACCGCGCGCGCAACGACATCCCGGGCGCGCTCGTCGAGCTCACCCAGGCCATCGACGAGTACGGCCAGGGCGGCGCGGGCGGCGCGGCCGCCGCGTTCGTCGAGATGGCCGACGCGGAGCGGGCGCGCGGCGCGAAGCGCGAGCTGCTCGTGGACCTCTACGAGAAGGCGCTCGCGCGCGACCCGGCGAGCTGCGACGCGCTCTGGGGCGCCGGGAAGCTCGAGGTGGACGCGGGCAAGCTCGGCGACACCGGGCGGCAGCGGCTCGAGGCCTACGCGAAGCTCTGCCCGCGGAGCGCGAACGCAGCGGAGGCGGCGCGGCTGGCGGGGGCGAGGTAGCGGTCGAGGCGCGCGGCGTCGAGTCGCCGCGGCTCAGCGCCCCGCCTTCTCCTTCTCCTCCCGCTGCCGCACCTCCCGCTCGATCGCCTCCATCGGGTTCCCCGTCACGCGCTGCGGCCGCCCCTCGGCCGTGCGCGCGTCCGTGACCGTCACGCGGATCGGCGCGCTCACCGCGCCCTCCACCTCGACGACCGCGGTGGTCGCGCCGGGCCCCACCGCCCAGAGCTGCCCGCGCCCGTCGCCGCGGCACACGCCCTCGTCCGCGCAGCGTGCGAAGACCGCGCGTCCGCTCACCGGGCTGCCCGCGTCGTCGTAGGCCTGCACCTCGAGCGCCGCCGGCGCCGGCTCGTCCTGCATCTTCAGCGCGACCGCCTCCGGCCGCGCCGTCACCCGGGCGACCACGCGGACCGTCACCGGCGCCTCGCCCCGCGCGCCCGAGATCTCGCAGCGGATCGTGGCGCTCCCCGGCCCCGTCGCCGTGACCGTGGCGTCGTTGTGCTTGCCGGTCACGGTCGCGACCTTCTCGTCGGAGGAGGCCCAGGTGCAGGCGGACTCCGGCATCGGCTTCCCGTCGCGGGCGCGGGGGGTCGCGTGCAGCTTCGCGGTCTGACCGCGGAGCCCGAAGCGGAGCGAGGCGGGCTCGATGTCCACCGCGGTGGGGCTCGAGCAGGCGGCGAGGGTGGTGGAGGCTGCGGCGAGCGCGAGCAGGAGTGGGCGCATGGCCGGGGATCCTAGCGCGCCGGGCGGCGCGCCGGGAGCGCTCCGGCGGTCAGGCGCGGGGGGCGAGGTGGTACAGCATGACGTACACCACCACCCCCGTCACCGAGACGTAGGCCCAGATCGGGAACGCCCAGCGCGCCACGCGCCGGTGCTCCGGGAAGCGCGCCTTCAGGCCGAGGAAGAGCGTGCGGAGCACGAGCGGGCCGGCCACGGCGGCGAGCACCGTGTGGCTGAGGAGGAGGGCGACGTACCCGGCCCGGAGCAGCCCGTCGCCCGGGAAGCGGTGCGTGCCGGTCAGCGCGATGCGCGTGAAGTAGCCGGCGAGGAACAGCGCCGAGGCCGTGACCGCGGCGAGCATGAGGGCGCGGTGGCGCTCCCGATCGCCGCGCTTGATGGCGCGCCAGCCGAGCGCGAGCAGCACGAAGGCCGAGCCGTTGAGCGCGGCGTTCACGCTGGGGAGCACGTCGGCGAGGGTCATGTGGCGCGGCCCGGGGCAGCGCTAGGCGGCGCCCGCGAAGAGCGCCACGAAGATCGCGGTGAGGTAGACGAGGGTGGCGAGGAAGAAGAGCCGCGCCCAGCGCCCGCCCTCCTTGCCGAGCCCGGCGAACGCGAGGCCGGCGAGCCCCACCCCGAGCACGCCCGCGGTGATGCCGTACCCGGTCCCTGCGACGCCGAGCGGCAGGAGCAGCAGCGACACGGGGACGAGCACCACGGCGGACGCCGCGATGGCGAGGCGCGTCGCTCGCTCGCCGTGCACGAGGGAGAAGACCTTGAGCCCGCCGCGCGCGTAGTCCTCGCGGAGGTAGAGGGACACCGCGAGGAAGTGGGGGATCTGCCAGGCGAAGAGGAGGGCGAAGAGCGCGAGGCCGCCGGCGTCGAGCCTCCCGGTCACCGTGGTCCAGCCCATGAGCGGCGGGATCGCGCCGGGCACCGCGCCCACGAACAGCGCCAGCGTGGAGCGCTGCTTCATCGGCGTGTAGACGAGCACGTAGGTGACGAGGGCGACGAAGGCGAGCAGGGCGGTGAGCGGGTTCGCGACGAGCGCCAGGGCGGGGAGGGCGAACGCCGGCACCATCACGCCGAGCGCGAGCGCCACGAAGGGCTCGACCCGGCCGGCGGGCAGCGGCCGGTCGCGCGTGCGGCGCATCCGGCCGTCGATCTCCCGCTCGACGTAGCAGTTGAGCGCGTTGGCGGCGCCGACCACGGCGGCCGTGCCGAGGACGGCGAGGATCGCGCGCGGCGCGCCGATCCGGCCCGGGGCGAGGGCGAGCCCGCCGGCGCTCGTGATGACGACCAGGCCGGAGAGGCGCGGCTTCGCGAGCAGGAGGAGGTCCTTCACGTGCCCGGAGGCGGACGCGAGGGAGGCCGGGACCGTGGCGGTGCGCATGGGCGGGTTGCTGATAGTCACCCCTCACACGGGGGTCAACGTCGCGTTCGGGGCGCCCGACCGGCGACGGCGACGATTGTCGCAGCCGGCAGGCGCCGCTTGCTCGCCCCCGGGCGTCGAGGCTACACGGACGCACCCAGGTCCAGAGACCCGGAGGACCCCATGCGCTCCCCCCTCGCCGCGATCGCGCTCGGCCTCGGCCTGGTCTGGGCGCCCGCCCTCGCCGCCGCCGGCGAGGTGCGCGGCGTCGTTCGCTTCCACGGCACGCCCCCGGCCGTCCCCGCGCTCGAGACGACCAAGGACCGCGCCGCGTGCGGCGACGCGGCGCCCGACGAGACGCTGCTCGTCTCCGAGGGCGGCGGCCTCGCGAACGTGGTGGTGCGCATCGCCGCTCCGGGGGCGCCGGCCGCGCCGCGCGAGGCGCGCCTCGACCAGCGCCGCTGCCGGTTCGTGCCGCACGTGCTCGCGGTGCCGCAGGGCTCGAGGCTCACGCTGCTGAACGGCGATCCGGTCCTCCACGGCGTCCGCGGGACCACCGGCGCCGCGACTGTCTTCGACGTGCCGACCCCGGGCCCCGATCCCCGGATCACGCGGCCGCTGTCGCGGCCCGGCCCGGTGCGCGTCGGCTGCGACGTGCACGGCTGGATGAACGCGTGGGTGGTGGTCGTGGACGGGCCGTACTTCGCGGTCTCGGATGCGAGCGGCGCGTTCACGGTCGCCGGCGTGCCGCCGGGCGAGCACGCGGCCATCGCGTGGCACGAGCGGCTCGGGGAGCGCGTCGCGAAGGTCACCGTGCCCGCGGAGGGGCCGGCGACGCTCGAGATCGCCTATCCGTGAGCGGGGAGGCTCAGGGCTCGTCCTCCGCGTCCGCGTCGTCGGCGTCCGCCTCGGCGTCCTCGTCCTCCGCGACCGCCTCGGCGTCGACCTCGTCGACCTCGGGCACCACGGCGGCGACGGGGCGGGCGGCCGCCCGGGCGCGCTTCTCCGCGGCGGTCGGGGGCCTGAGGGCAGGGCTGTCCTTCTGATCGGCCCCGCACTTCGGGCAGATCGCGGGCGCCTTCTTCAGATCGTAGAACTTCGTGCTGCACTTGAAGCACGTGTGCTTCGTGCCGAGGTCCTTCGCAGGCATGCTCCCCTCGCGTCCCGTGACTTTTCGCGGCTGTATCGCAGGCGTGACGGCGAGGTCAAAGGAAATCCGTGGCGAGGCGCCCCCGGCTGGGCGCGCGCGCCCCTGCTCTGCTAGAACGACGCCCCGATGCAGGACGTGACCCGCCTCGAGAAGAAGCTGCTCCGCGCCGCCGGCGACGCGATCCGGGACTTCGGCCTGGTCGAGGACGGGGACCGGCTCATGGTGGCGGTCTCGGGTGGCAAGGACAGCTACACCCTCCTCCACCTGCTCATGCGGCTCCGCGAGCGGGCCCCCATCGACTTCGAGCTCGTGGCGGTCAACCTCGACCAGGGCCAGCCCGGCTACCCCGCCGAGGTCGTCGAGGGGCACCTCAGGTCGGTCGGCGTGCCGTACCGGATGCTTCGCGCCGACACGTACTCCGTCGTGCGCCGGCTCGTGCCCGAGGGGAAGACCACCTGCCCCGTCTGCTCGCGCCTGCGGCGCGGGGTGCTCTACAACGCGGCCGTCGAGCTCGGCTGCACCAAGATCGCCCTCGGCCACCACCGCGACGACCTCGTGGAGACGCTGCTCCTCTCCGCGCTCTACGCCGGGCGGCTCATGAGCATGCCGCCGAAGCTCCGCTCGAACGACGGGAGGAACGTCGTCGTCCGGCCGCTCTGCTACGCCGCCGAGGAGGACATCGCCGCCTTCGCGGAGCGGATGGCCTTCCCGATCGTGCCGTGCGATCTCTGCGGCTCGCAGCCGAACCTGCGGCGCAAACGCGTGAAGCAGCTCCTCGCCGAGCTCGGCCGCGAGCACCCCGCCGTGAAGGGAAACCTGCTCCACGCGCTCGGCCGCGTGGTCCCGTCGCACCTCCTCGATCGCGACCTGCAGCGCCGGCTCGGCGAGGCGACCGGGCGCGATCCCTGGCTCGACGCGTCCGACGAGGAGGACGAGCCCTGCGGAGAGGCCGTGGCGGTCGAGGGGCTCGTGTCGCTCGCCGCGGACCGAGGCAAGGGGTAGCGACCCCGACCACCATGTCTCGAGACCTCACCCCCCGCGAGCTCGCCCCGTTCCTCGACCACACCGTGCTCGCGCCGGCGGCGACGCCGGACGACGTCGCGCACGCCTGTGCGGAGGCGCGGGTCTACGGCTTCGCTGGGGTCTGCGTCCGGGCGGCGTTCGTCGCCGACGTGCGCCGCCGGCTCGCTGGCACGCCCGCGCGCGCCATCGCCGTGGTGGACTTCCCCGCCGGCGAGGGGACCACGGAGGCGCGCCGGGCCGAGGCGCTCGCCGCCGTCGCTGCGGGCGCCGAGGAGCTCGACCTCGTCGCGCCGCTCCCGGCGATCCTGGAAGGGCGCTGGGCCGCGATGCACGACGATCTCCGCGCGGTGCTGGCGGTGGTGGCGGCCGTGCCGGTGAAGGTGATCCTCGAGACCGGTCGCCTCGACCGCGATCGGAAGGTCGCCTCGGCGGCGGTCTGCCTCGCGGCCGGGGCGGCCTTCGTGAAGACCTCCACCGGCTTCGGCTTCGGCGGCGCCACCGTGGAGGACGTCGAGCTCCTGCGCGCGGTGGTCGGCCCAGGCATGGGCGTGAAGGCCTCGGGCGGCGTGCGCACCGCGGCGGACGTCCGGCGCATGCTCCGCGCGGGGGCGAGCCGGGTGGGGACGTCGAACGGAGTGGGGATCGTGACCGGGACGGATTAAGGTCCCGGCATGGATCGCCGGCGCTTCGTCATCCTGGTCGCCGACAGCGCCGGATGCGGCGCGATGCCCGACGCGCGCGTGTACGGCGACGTCGGCGCGGACACCATCGGCAACGTGAGCCGCGCCGCGGGCGGGCTCGCGCTGCCGGTGCTCGGGCGCATGGGGCTCGGCCACCTCACGCCGATCCTCGGCGTCCCGGCGGATCCCTCGCCTGCCGCCTGGCACGGCAGGATGGCGGAGCGCTCCCACGGGAAGGACACCATCACCGGTCACTGGGAGATGATGGGGATCGTGCTGAAGGAGGGGCTCGCGCTCTTCCCGCAGGGTTTCCCGCCCGAGATCGTCGAGCCCTTCGTCCGCGAGACCGGCGTGCCCGGGATCCTCGCCAACCGGGCCGCGAGCGGCACCGAGATCATCCGGGAGCTGGGGGAGGAGCACCAGCGAACCGGCAAGCCCATCGTCTACACCTCGGGCGACTCGGTCTTCCAGATCGCGGCGCACGAGGAGACGGTGCCGCTCGAGACGCTCTACGCCTGGTGCCGGATCGCGCGCCGCCAGCTCGACCCGTTTCGCGTGGCGCGCGTCATCGCGCGGCCCTTCGTCGGTCCGCCGGGCCGCTACGTCCGCACCTATCACCGGAAGGACTTCGCCATCGCGACGCCGGGGCGGACCGTGCTCGAGAAGCTCGTCGAGGCGGGCGTCCCGGTGGTGGGGGTCGGCAAGATCCCGGACATCTTCGATCGCAAGGGGATCACCGACGAGGTCCACACGGCCGGCAACGCCGACGGGCTCGCGAAGACCGAGGCGCTGCTCGAGCGCGTGGACCACGGCCTCGTCTTCGTGAACCTCGTCGACTTCGACATGCTCTACGGCCACCGGAACGATCCAGCCGGCTACGCGCGCGCGCTCGAGGAGCTCGACCACGCCCTGCCGCGGATCCTCGGCACGCTCCGCCCCGGCGACGTGCTCGCGCTCACCGCCGACCACGGCTGCGACCCGACGACGCCGGGGACCGATCACACGCGCGAGTACGTCCCGCTGATCGTCTACGCGCCGGGACGCGGGGGCGGCGCGCTCGGCACGCGCGGCTCGTTCGCCGACCTCGGCGCGAGCGTCGCCGACCTGTTCGGCCTGCGCGCCGAGGTGGGCACGAGCTTCCTCCCCGCGCTCCGCTGACGCCGATGCCGACGCCCGGCCCCCCGCAAGCGTCTCCGCCCGAGGCCCCACGCGCCGCCGCCCCGCCCCCCGCGGCCCCCGCGCTCGACACGGCCCTCACCGGCCCCGCCGCACGCGGCCTGCGCGGCGCGCGCGCGGCCCTCGCCTTCTACGCCGCGGAGCCGGGCGCCCGCCCGCGCCCCGCGCCGCTCGACCGGGCGGTGTGGGCCGCGGCCCAGGTGGCGAACGCGGCGCGGCTCGTCGCCTCCGACCGGGCGCTGCGGCGGGCGGCGCTCGTGCCGACCGCGCTCACCGCCGCCGGGTGCGCGCTGCTCGCGGCCGTCTCGACGACCGGCCGGATCGTGGAGGGGAGCGCGCCGTCGCCGCTCGCCACGTTCCAGGCGTTCCTCGTGGCGTTCGTGGCGCTCGCGTCCATGCCGCCGACGGTGCTCCAGCGGATGTGGATCCGGGTGGCGCTCGAGGCGCGGCGCGCGCTCGGGCTCCCCGCGGGCGAGGACCCGTTCCCGGGCGCCGGCTGGGCGCGCCTCGCGGTGCGCGAGGGCTGGAAGGCTTTCCGGCAGTTCCTGACCGTGTCGATCGGGCTCGCGCCGCTGCTCTTCCTCGTGAAGCTCCTGCCCTTCGGCACGGAGGAGGCGGCGGTGCTCGGCGCGGCCTGGGCGTTCTACTGGATCGTCGTGGACGCCTACGAGCTGCCCATCGAGGTGGTCCCCGGCCCGCGCGGCGGCGCGCCCGCGCCGTGGTACGCGCGGCTGCTCCGGCGGGCCGGCGCGCGCCTTCGGATCCTGCGGCCGCTCGGGGCGCTCGGCCGGTTCGTGGACCGGCTCACCCGGCCGTGGCGCGAGGAGGTGCACTTCACCGAGCGGCACGCCGCGGAGACCGCCGGGTTCGGCGCCGCGGTCGGGATCGTGCTGGCGGTCCCGGGGCTCGGGCTCTTCTTCCGGGCCATCGCCATCGTGGCGGCGACCGCGCAGGTCGGGGCGCTCGGGCCGGCGCCTGCGCTCGCCGGCGCAGCGGTGGCCGAGGGCGAGGACGGCGAGCGCCGGGCCGACCCCGCGGGCGAGGCGGACGCCTAGCGCACGGTCCACCAGCGGCGCCCGGCCGACGCGGCGAGCCGCCAGCGCGAGGGTGCGCCGCGCTCCGACCACGGCAGGCCGGAGGCCGGGAGCATCTCCGCGCCGGACGCGTCGCCGCGCGTCGCGCGCGCCACCCACCCGTCGCGCATGTCCGCCTCGAGCCGGGCGCCGAGCACGCGCGCCTTCCAGACCTTGTGCCAGGAGAGGCCCAGCACGGCGAGCCAGGCCACCACCCGGAACGCCGACGCGGCCGGGCTCTCGCCCGCGCGCTCCACCGTGGCGAGCACGCCGCTCGCCGCGAGGGCGGTGAGCGCGCCGAGCAGGATGGGGGGGCGGCGCAGCTCTGCGATCCGGCGCTCGATCTCGGCCCGCTCGGGCGCGGCGAGCGGGCGCCGGACCCACGCGAGGTGCTGCAGCGACTCGGGGACGTCGGAGAGCGGCACGGCCCACGCGGGCGCGCCCTCCGCCGGCGGCGCCACCTCGCCCACGAACGTGCGGCGCGCGAGGGGGCGCGGACCGGAGAGGATCCGGCCGCTCGCGGGCAGGAGCTCGATCCGCCCGAGGCCGTCCGTGAACGTCTCGACGGCGCCGGCCGCGAGATCCCGGCCGTGCGCCCGGGCCTCCCGCCAGGCGTCGCGCGCCCAGAGCAGGACGGCCGGGAACGCGACCAGCAGCGCGAGCATCACGATGGCCGCCGAGGTGCCGCTCCCGAGCGGCTCCTCCGCCGCGATCGCGAGCGGCACGGCGGTCACGAGCGCCGCCGGCGCGGTGGCGAGCCGCGCGCCGAAGCGGATCCACCAGCCGCGCCGGGCAGCCGCGACGCGGCCGCGCTCGGCCGGCGTGAGCGGGCGGGTGCCATGGCTCGGGAGGCCCTCGCAGTAGCGCACGGCGCGCAGTGTAGCCGAGGCGTGCGGCGGCGCGCGGGGAACCCCGCGTGAGGTCGGGGACGCGGCGGGTCGGGGTCGAGGTCGAGGTCGCGGTCGCGCCGCTACTTCTTCGCCCCCATCCCCTTCACCCGCCGCATCTCCTCCGCCGCGTGCTGGATCTCCACGAGGTCGCGCCGCATCTCGCTCCAGCCGTACCAGTTCGCGTAGTCCGGGTTGGCGTGGAAGGCGCCCTGGAACGCGCGCATCCGGTGCTCGAGGAACATGACGAACAGCTGCTGCTCCACCGGGGTCGGCGCGTCGTGGAAGGTGAGCAGGTCCGGGAAGGCGAACGCGTAGTCCTTGGGCTTGGGGAGCGTCCCGTCCTGGTAGAGCCCGGCGACGGTGCGGATGGCCTCGGCCATCAGGTGGTCCGCATCGCGGAGCAGCGACTCCGACTGTCGGAGCTGCTCGCTCGCGAAGCCGGCCGCGTGGCACCGGTTGCAGGTCGCGAGCATCTTCTTCCGCTCGACGTCGAACGCCTGCTGGGTGAGGCGGGCCACGTCCGCGGCCTTGACCGCGTCGAGCCGGGCGGTCGGGTTGCCCTTCGGGTCGAGCACGCCGAGCCCCTGCAGGATCGTGATCCGGTCCGCCTTCCACTGCGGGTCATCCTCCGGGAAGGGCAGCCGCACCGCGAGGAAGCCCCAGCCCGTGCGCACCTCGTGGTTGCCCTCCTGCATGTGGCAGGTCTGGCAGGTCGGCGCCGCGGTCCCCTCCGGTAGCACGCCCTGCTGCACGAGCGCGTTGCGGACGCCGTGCTTCGACGACGAGTACATCTCCCACTGCGGGTGGTCGAACCCCATGTGGCACGTCTGGCAGGCCTCCGGCCGACGCGCCTCCGCCTTCGAGAAGAGGTGGCGCGTGTGGCAGGCGTCGCAGGACGCGTTGCCGTACCCGCCGCTCACCTGCTCGAGCTCCTTCTGCTCGGCCTCGCTCTTCAGGCCGATCTTGTGGCAGCCGCCGCAGCCCTTCAGCCCCTCCCGGATCGCCACCGGCTGGTAGTGGAACGTCGGCATCGCCTTGACCGCCGCCCACGCGAGCGCGTGCTTGCCCTTCTTGAACTGCGCCACCTGCTGCTCGTGGCACTGCGCGCACGTCTCGGGGTTCGGCAAGAGCGCCTTCGCGACGTCGTCCTTCGAACGGTGCGCCTCGCCGTGGCAGGTCTCGCACCCCACCTCGCTCACCGCGTGGCGCGAGAGCCGCCAGTCCTGGACGATCTGCGGCGTGACCTGCTGGTGGCACTTGACGCAGGCGCTCTGCGCGCGGCCCCCGGGCTTCGCCGCCGGCTTGGGGGCCGGCTGCGTCCGAGGCTTCGTCGGCGTGCCGGGCTTCGCCGCGCGCGTCGGTGGGGGGGAGGTCTGGGCGCCGGCCGGCGCGGCGGCGAGTGCCAGTGCGGCGGCGAGCGTGAGGGTGGCGGCGCGGATCATCGGGGCTCCCGTCTCTCGGTGGCGTACGACGGCGGAAGCGCATGGTGCCACCCGGCACCATGCGCGCGGCGCGCCACACGGGGCGTGCCCGCCTTGGGGGCCACACGCGACGTTCCGCGCGCCCGTGGGGCAGGCATCCAGGCAGGTTCGCCGCCTACCGCGCGCCGCGCCCGCCGAGCGGGACGAGCGGGTCCGGCCGCTCGCCCTTTCCGTCCTCGTCCGCGACGTACGTCGGGAACACGCCGAGCACCTCGGCGTCGTCGCGCACGATGCGCTCCGCGAACGCCTCGAGGTCCGCGCCGGAGGGCGCCGTGAAGACCGCCGCCAGCCTGCGGTCGCCGTCGCCGCCGTGCAGCTCGAGCCCGGCCTCCTTGAGGAGGCGCGCGGCCACCCGGGGAGCGGCCCCCGGCACCGTCTCGATGACCACGCCCGCGACGATCACGGCGTCCTCCGCTAGGCCGAGCCGGCCTTCTCCGCCTTCACCGCGCAGATCTTGAACTCGGGCTGGCGGGAGACCGGGTCCACCGCGTCGTTCGTGAGCCGGTTGCACATGCGATCGGGGTCGTGCATGTGCACGAAGACGAGCCCCGGCCGCGCCTCCGGCGTGAGCTTCGCCCGGAAGGTCTCCGTCCCGCGCCGGGAGGTGAGCCGCACCTCGTCGCCCGTGCGCACCCCGAGCCGGGTCGCGTCGTCGGGATGGAGCTCCGCGACCGACTCGAGGTTCGCGTGGCGCAGCTCCTTGCAGTTCCGCGTCATCGTGCCGGTGTGCCAGTGCTCGACGACCCGGCCCGTCGTGAAGTAGAGCGGGTACTCGGCGTCCGTGACCTCGGCGGGCGGCTGCTGCGGCCGGAGCCACACGACCGCCTTCTTGTCGGGCCGGCCGTAGAACTGGATCCGGTCGGGCGCGTCGGCCGGGACGAGCGGGTCCTCGCCCTTCACGTAGCGGCGCTTCGTCCCGGGGTGGCCGACGGCGGGCAGCGGCCAGAGCAGGCCGTGCGAGGCCTTCAGCGCCTGGCGCGTCATGCCGCTGAAGTCGTAGGCGGTGCCCTTGCAGAGCGTGAGGAGCTCCTCCCAGACCTCGGCCGGCTGCTTCCAGGGGAGGAGCTTCGCGTGGCCGAGCCGGGCGGCGAGGTCGCAGAGGATCTGGAGGTCGGGGCGCGCCTCGCCCGCGGGCCTCACCGCCTGCTCGAGCAGCTGGTAGCGCCGCTCCGTGCAGCCGTAGACCCCCTCCTTCTCCGCCCAGAGCGCCGCCGGCAGGACCACGTCGGCGAGCTCGGAGGTGCGGGTCGGGTGGAACGCCTCGGAGACCACCAGGAAGCCCTTCCGCGCGTCCATCGCCTTCCGGTACCGGTCGACGTCGGGCATCGACTGGCCGGGGTTGGTGGTCATGACGTAGAGGACCTTGACCTTGCCCTCCTCGAAGGCGCGGAAGAGGTCGACCGTCGGGAGCCCGTTCTCCGCCCGGAGCGTGCCGGCCGGCACGCTCCACAGCTTCTCCATCTCGGCGCGGTGCTTCTCGTTCGCCACGAGCCGGCCGTACGGGAGCAGGTGCGAGAGGGCGCCGCCGTCCCGCACGCCGCCGCAGGCGTTGGGCTGCCCGGTGAGCGAGAGCGGCGAGGAGCCGGGGAGGCCGATCTTGCCGGTGACGAGGTGGAGGTTGTGGACGAGGTTGTTCGCCCAGACCCCCTTCGTCCGCTGGTTCAGCCCCATGCACCACATCGACAGGCTGGCCTTGCCCTTCTCGCCGAACCAGCGCGCCGCCTTCACGATGTCCTCGACCGGCGCGCCCGAGAGCTCGGCGGCGCGGGCCGGCGTGTACGCGGCGAGGAAGGCCTTGTAGTCCTCCCAGCTCTTGTTCGCGTCCTTGCCCTCGCCGAAGAGGAGGTGCTGCTTCACGAACGCCTCGTCGGCGAGCCCCTCGTTCACGATGACGTGGGCCATCGCGTTCAGGATGGCGAGGTCGGTGCCGGGGGTGAACGAGAGGTACAGGTCGGCGATGCGCGCGGTGGGCGTCCGGCGCGGGTCGAGCACGACGACCTTCACGTCCTTGCCGGTCTGCCTCCGGCGCGCCATCCGCTCGAACAGGATCGGGTGGGCCTCGGCGGCGTTGGAGCCCACGAGGAGCATCACGTCGGCGTGGTCGATGTCCTCGTAGCAGCCCATCGGCTCGTCCTTGCCGAAGGTGCTCACGTAGCCGCCGACGGCGGACGCCATGCACAGGCGCGGGTTCCCCTCCACGTTGTTGGTGCGGAGCCCCGCCTTGAAGAGCTTGTTCGCGGCGTAGGTCTCCTCGGTGAGCGCCTGGCCGGAGCCGTAGAAGCCGACGGCGTCTGGGCCGCCCGCCGCGATCGCCTCGCGGAAGCGCGCGGCGACGAGCCCCATCGCCTCGTCCCAGCTCGCCCTCACGAGCTTGCCGTCCTTGCGGACGAGCGGGTGGAGGAGCCGGTCCGGCGCGCCCATGATCTGGGGCAGCAGGAAGCCCTTCACGCAGAGGAGGCCGCGGTTGTGGTTCTCGCGGTCGCCCCGCACGGCGAAGACCTTGCCGTCCCGGACGCCGACGTGGAGCCCGCAGCCGGTGCCGCAGTACCGGCAGACGCTCTTCACCCACCGCTCGCCCTGGGCGGCGAGCGCGTCGGCGGGGAGGCCGAGCCCGGCGAGGGCGGACGCGGCGGCGGAGGCCTTCAGGAAGTCACGGCGCGTGATGGTCATGGCGTCTCCTAGCGCGAGTCACCGCGCGTGCGGGTTCGGCTTCCCTTCGGCCGTGAGCGCGTGCCGGTCGTGGCACGCGAAGCAGCCCGGCGCGGCGGTCTTCTTCCCCTTCGCGGGCGCGAGCGAGGCGACCTCGGCCGGGTGGCAGCCCTCGCAGCGCGGCGCGGCCGGCGCGCGCACGAAGTCCCGGCCGGTCGAGCCGTGGCAGACGAAGCACTTCACGAGGGAGAGGCCGTGCGCGCCCCCCTCCCACGCCTTCATCACCTCGGGCGTCGCCTCCGCGTGGCAGGTCTCGCAGGCGTCCGGGGCGGGGTTCGGCCCCGCGTCGGGGTGGCCCGCGGGCGGTTTCCTGCCGGGAGCGGCAGCGAGCAGGAGCAGGGGAAGCAGGGACACGAGGCGTGACATGGGCACCTCCGTCGAAGGGCGGTCCGGATGCGGGTGCTGCGATGCTGCGCCGTCTGCTTGGGTCGCGGTCGGGGTCGCGGTCGCGGTCGGTTCGCGGTCGCGATCCGGGAGCGGGCGGGCGCGGGGAGCCCCGCGCCCGCCCCGGGGACTACTTCGGCGCCGGCGCCGGCGCCGAGGTCGGCGTCGCGGCGGGCGTCGCGGGCGGGGCCGGCGGCGGCGGGATGTCGACGATCTTCACCGTCGGCTTGAAGGACGGGTCGCGGATCGCGAGCTGCCCCTGCCGCGAGGCGTCGACCGACTCGAACAGCAGGCGCGCGCCTTCCTGGTCGGCGTGGAAGCCGGTCGAGTTCTCCGCCTCGACGTAGTCGAAGAGGAACTGGGCGCGGCGCTGCAGGTAGCGGGCGGGCTTGAGCTCCTCGTCCGTCTTGCCCGCCTCCTTCGCGCCCTTGATGTCGCCGATGAGCGCGACGAGCGCGTCGAAGGCGCCCTCACGGAGCGTGTGGTGCTTGTCCTGGATCGCCTCCACCCGCGCCTTGAGCTCCTCCTCCGGCCACTTGTGGCAGCCCTGGCAGGCGCGGTTGAGGTTCAGCACGGGGCTGCGGACCCAGTGGTCGGAGACCTTGGTGCCGCCGACGCGCATGTACGGCATGTGGCAGTCGGCGCAGGCCACGCCGGAGCGGGCGTGGATGCCCTGGTTCCACATCTCGAACTCGGGGTGCTGGGCCTTCAGCGTCGGGGCGCCGGACTCCTTGTGCGTCCAGTCGCGGAAGCCGACCTCGTCGTAGTAGGCGAGCGCGTCGTCCGCCCGGAGCCCGTTGTGCCACGGGAAGGTGAGCCGCTTCTCCGGGCCCTTGAAGTAGTACTCGACGTGGCACTGCCCGCACACGAAGGCGCGCATCTCCTGGCGCGTCGCCATCGTGTTGGGATCGTAGGTCGGGTCCTTCTTGAGGTTCCGCATCCCCTCGATGAACGCCGGCCGGGTGACGCGCAGCTGCATGGTCTGCGAGTCGTGGCAGTCGATGCACGCGACCGGGTGCTTGAAGTGCTTCGCGGCCTCGCTGTACGGCATCTTGTTGAGCGCCTCGAAGCCCTTCCAGATGTCGCCGTTCCCGAGCTTCTTCATGGGGACGTAGATCGACGCGTGGCACTGGGCGCAGGTGCCGGGCTGCTTCACGACCTGCTGGCGCAGCGTGAACTTCTGGTCCTCGAGCGTGTACGCGTGGCCGCGCTCCTCGCGGAAGTCGGCCGCGAACGCGTAGCCCGCCCACATCGTCTTGAGGCGCGGGTCGTCGTCCGTCTTCGACTGCGCGACCACCGAGCGCGGGTCCGCCTCGGTGGGCGTGCGGGGCATCGCCTCGGAGCCGCCGTACTTGGTGCGCTTCTGGTCGGTGGTCTTCTTGTAGAGGTCGTACTCGACGGGGAAGTTCTTGCCCCAGACCGCGGGGTCCTCGGTGTCGTCGGTCAGCTCGACCACCCGGAGCACCGGGTTCTTCGCCTCGGTCTTCTTCTCCGCGATGTTGGCGAGCAGCGCGCCGACCCCGACGGCGGCCACCGCGAAGGCGCCGGCGACGAGGACGATGAGCACCCCGCGCTTCTTGGGTGCGTTCTCAGGGGACATGGACGTTTCTCCTTGTGACGTGCGGTGCGGCGAAGGTTCAGCGGAGGTGGCCGACGGAGGCGTGGCAGCGGACGCACGAGACGTCGCCGCCGTGGGTCATCGAGGCGACCATGTCCGCGTGGCAGTGGCGACACTGGCCCTCGACGACCGCGGAGCTCTCGGGGCGGGCCCGGATGTTCTCCGGGTAGCCACCGAGCGTGAAGGCCATCGAGTGGTGGTAGCCGTTGGTGGCCTTGACCACGTACTTCGCGATCGGCCCCGACGGCGTGTGGCAGTCGTTGCAGGTCGCGACGCCGTGGTGGGAGGACTGCTGCCAGCCGTCGTAGTGGCCCTGCATCACGTGGCAGTTGGCGCAGGTCCTCGGGTCGTTGCCGAGATAGGAGGTGCCCTTCGCGTAGACGAAGGCGTAGCCGCCCACCCCGATGACGGCGCCGAGGGCGGCGGCGACGAGCAGGGTGGGCCAGGAGAGGAGCGAGCCGGTGGGCATGGGGGCCTCGCGAAGCGGGTTCACACGAAGGTGTTCGCGGGCGGCCACATCGCAAGGGGCGGGCCACGATCCCGGGGGCCTCCTCCGCGTCCAACCGCGCGAACTCAGGAGGCCCGCCGTCGGCGCCCGCGTGGCACGTTCGGATGGAATGGCACCGCGGCCGGATGCTGGCATCCGACGGCGCGGCTCGCGGGTCGGGGCGTGCCCCCCAAAAAGCGAGGGCCGGCGAGGAGACCCCTCGCCGGCCACTCCGCGTCCCGTCCGGGCGCGGCGGCTATTCGATCGTGACGGTGTTCACGCCGTAGCAGGAGAGCGCGAGCAGGCTCGTGCGCTGCCACTTGCGCGCCGGCGTCGAGAGGAAGCGCAGCTTGTAGCGCTGCGGCTCGGCGGTCTCGGCGATCCGCTGGATCCAGTGGATGAAGGCCTTGAAGCCGGACGAGTTGCAGAACTCCAGCTCGCGCAGGTCCACCCGCGCGTCGGGCGCGCGCGCCTCGAGCAGGTGCTGGTGGACGGCGTCGACGAACGGGTTCAGCACGCTCCCGGGGTTGGGCGTGCTGATGGTGCCGCGGAAGACGACGAGCGGGCCGAGCGCGTCGTGCGCGAGCGCCGCCGAGTACTTCTCGTCGGAGACCTCGAGGGGAACGCCCGCGGGCGGGGGAGCGGACGGGGTCATGGTCGGGAACCTCTCGGCAGGATGGCCGGCACCTGGAGCGGGCCGGATGCGTGGACGGTCACCCGCCCCTCGAGGCGGGAGATGGAGATGTCGAGCTGGCACTCGAAGCGGACGCGCGCGAGCCCGAGGCCGCCGCGCTCGGAGGTGGGCGTGTCGTGCATCGCCTGGAGGTAGTGCGCGAGCGCGTCGGGCTCGCCGTACATGTGCTCGATGCGGCCGGCGAGCGCGCGGTGATCCGCCTCGGAGCAGCGGTTCGACACCGCCACCTGGACGCGGTCGGCCCCGCGATCCACCTCGAGGTAGAGCTCGACGTCGTCGCCCTGGCCGGTCGGCAGCGCGTTCTGCATGAGCTCGTGGACGGCGAGCGCGAGCTGGCCCTCGCGCCCGTAGCCCGGACACGCGCAGGCGCAGAAGGACTCCACGAAGCGCCGGATCTCGTCGATGAAGACCCAGGGCGGCTGCATGCGCAGCTTGAGGTAGACCGGGAGCAGGGGGAGGGAGGACTCAGCTCGCATGCGCGCGCCTCAGGACCACCGCGGTCATGTCGTCGGCCTGGTTCTGGTTCACCGCGAACGCCTCCACCCCCGCGAAGACGTCGCCGAGCAGCTCGGGCGCGGTGCGGCGCGGGTCGGCGCCGAGCACCAGCCGCAGCCGCTCCTCGCCGTACAGCTCGCCCCGCGCGTCGGTCGCCTCCACGAGGCCGTCCGTGATGAGGCAGAGCGCGTCGCCCGGGTCCACCCGGAACTCGTACTCGGAGACGCCGAGCGGCACGTTCGCCGCGAGGCCGACCCACGAGCCGGGCGTCTCCACGACGTCCACCTGGCCGCCCGGGCGCGAGATGAAGATGGGCTGGTGGGCGCCGGCGCCGACGAAGCGGCCGCCGCCGACGTGGCGCGCCGCCATCAGCGTGAGGTAGTCGTCCCGCCGCATGCGCTTGCGGACGTTCTCGTGCACCACCCGGTTCACGGCGGCGATCACGTCCTTGGGCGAGCAGCGCGGGTCGTCGGCGATGGCGCCGTAGGCGGCCGCCTGCGCCATCATCATCACCAGGCCGGAGTTGATGCCGTGCCCCGAGACGTCGCCGACCACCAGCCAGAACGTGTCGTCGAACGGCAGGATGTCGTAGAGGTCCCCGCCCACGTCGTCGGCCGGCTTCATGCGCGCGGCCACGTCGAAGCCCTCGAGCGAGAAGCTCACCGGCAGGATGGCGGTCTGGATCTGGTGGGCGAGCTGGAACTCGCGCCGCAGCGCCTCGGTGCGCTTCAGGACGTCCCGCGAGCGCTCGACCTCCTTCACCATCACGTTGAAGGACTTCACGAGGTGGCCGAGCTCGTCGGTGTAGGTCTCCTCGAGGCGCGTGGAGAGGTCGCCGCCGGCCACCCGGGCCATCGACGTCGAGACGTCGGCGAGGGGGCGCGACGCCTGGCGGACCGCGCCCACCGCCGCCACGCCGGCGACGACGAGCACCACCACGAAGAGGATCGCGAGCAGCGCGTGGAGCTGGCGGAGCGGGCCGAGCGCGGCGGACTCCGAGGTGGTCATCCAGGTGGCCCAGCCGGGCGCGCCCTCAGCGGCGGTGGTCCGCACGACGAGGAGCGGCTCCGCGACGCCCTCGTCGACGGTGGCGAGCGAGCCCGCCGCGCTCTCCGCGACGGTGAGCGCCGCCCGGAGGGGAGCCGGATCCACGTCCGTCGGGGCGACGACCACGTGCTGGCCGACGTCGGCCACGATGGGCACGAGCGCCGAGCCGGCGCCCACCACGTCGGCGAGCAGCGCGGGCAGGGCCTTGGGCGAGAGCGCGCCGGCCACGAAGCCCACGAGGTCGCCCGCGAAGTCCTTCACCGGCGCGGCGACGAAGAGCACCTCGCCGTCGCTCGCGCCCTTGAGCAGCGAGGAGAGCGAGGAGAAGCCGATGCGGACCGCGTCGGCCTGGCGGGCCGCCTCGACGGCGCCGAGCTCCACCACCAGCCCCCGCAGCTCCGGCAACCCCATGCCGAGGCGGCGGCGCGAGGACCCGTCGCGCACGGTGGCGAGGATCTCGCCGTCGGGCGAGAGCAGCGCGGCGGCCGTGAAGGCGCCGTTCTGATCCTGGATCGTGCGCCGGAGGTAGTCCTCCGCGAACTTGCCGTCGCCGGAGTCGATGGTGAGCTGCATCGCCTCCGCCTCGGACCAGTTGCCCACGGTCAGGGCGCGCTCGCGCTGGAAGCGGTCGACGGAGTCCTGGACCTCCTGGGCGCGCGAGCGCAGGTGCGAGTGGACCGCCTCCATGACGACGCCGCGCGCCACCCGCTCGAAGGCGATCGCGGCGACGAACAGGGCCACCGCCACCAGGGCGACGGTGGCGACGAGGAGCCGGAGCCGCAGGGAGCTCCGCGCGCGCCGGGGGAGGAGGTTCACGGGGCGCCTAGTAACCCATCTTCGTCGCGTGGAACTTCAGGAAGTCGTAGATGAGCGCCGCCTGCTCCTCGTTGATGCCGGAGTTGGGGCGGCGCAGCATCTTCTTCATGTAGCGCTTCCACTCGTTCGCGCTGAAGTGGGAGTTCACCGACCGTCCGAGCGGGTGGCACTTCACGCACTTGCCCGAGAAGACCCCGTACTTCTTCTGCTGGTCCTGCGGGTAGCTGGACACGTCGATGCTGTCCGGACCGTTGTCGCGCGGGTCCGGCGGCGCCTGCTCGGGCTCGGCGCCGAGCAGCAGGGCGAGGGTGAGGCCGAGGGCCGCGGCAGTCATCAGAAGGCACCTCCGAAGCCGACGTGCCAGGACTGGAAGTCGGCGAAGTCGGTCGTGTCCCACATCTCCCAGCCGGCCTTGATGAAGACGGCCTGCGCGGGGGTGAGCACGAAACCGGCGGTGTAGCGGATGAACTTCGAGTCGGGCGTCAGGGTGGCGGACGCTCCGGGCAGGGGGACGCCGCGGCGGCGGAGCTCGTCGTAGCGGTAGACGAGGGCGAGGTGCTTGCCGAGCGGGTGCTCGAGCTCGGCGTACCAGCCCTCCTTGTTCATGTACGCGTCGACCAGGTCGTAGCGGTAGGTCGCGTCGGGGTTGAGCTCGGTGCGCCGCAGCGCGTACTCGCCGCGGAACGTGAACGGGCCGAGCTTGAACGAGGCGTCCGCCGCGGCCGCCGCGTAGCCGAGCCGGGCCTCGCGGTCGTAGCGACCGGCGGTGAACGAGCCGCCGACCTGGACGTCCGCGAGCCAGGCGTCGGCCTCGGACGCCCAGGTGAGCGCGAGCCGGCCGCCGCCCGCGGGCTCCGAGTTGCTGTCGTTGTAGTAGGCGGTCCGCTGCGCCATGAAGTCGACGTCGTTCGTGCCGCGCAGGCCCGCCACGGCGTAGGCGCCGTACCAGGCCTGGAGCTTCCCGAGCCACTTCACGCCGTACACCATCACGCCGGTGTCGACGTAGGGCAGCATGATCACGCCGAAGTTCATCGCGCTCTTCTCGAGGTACGCCGCCCGCCCCATGTCGTAGATGAGCGGGTACGACGTCGTCTTGTGTCCGGACGGATCGATCCGGTTCGAGAATTCACCGAACGGGATGGCGATGCGCCCCGCCTGCACGTTGAACCAGATCTTCGGCGTGTACTCGAGGAAGGCGTGCTCCATGTCGATGCCGTGGCAGCTGAAGCAGGCCTTGGCCGAGAAGGAGAGGTCGTCGTGGATGTCGACCTGCACCTTGAGCGAGCCCTCGGGGCTGACGCTGCGGGGCGCCCGGAGCGCGGTGGGCCGGTCCTCGATGCCCCAGTAGTCGACGAAGACGGAGCCCGAGACCATCACGTTGTCGCCCGCCGCGGCGGGGGACGGCGCGAGCCCGAGCGGCAGGGCGAGGGCGAGCGCCGCCGCGGCGACGAGGCGGGTGAGGTGACGTTCAGTCATTCTGCGCTCCGTCGAGGATCCACCCCTCGATGACCTGGATCTCTTCCTCGGTCAGCGCGGCGTCGCCGATCGGCATCGGCGTGGCGACGCCGCCGACGGCGGCCGCCGTGTTGCGGAGCTTCAGCACGAGGTAGCTGTTCTCCGGGTCGTAGGGCTCGACCAAGTTCATTCCGGACTGCTGGGAGCCCTCGAGGAGCCGCTCCCAGGCGACGTCCGGATCGAGCTGCGGGTAGAACGGCGCCGGGTCGCCGGCGTGGCAGGCGGCGGTGGCGCAGCGGGGGCCGAGGATCTCGTCGCGGATCGCCGAGAAGTGCCCGTCGGGGAGCAGGGGGGCGGGCCGGGGGTCGCCGACGTCCGGCGCCGGCGCGCACGCGCAGACCGCGACCACCGCCGCGAGGCGGATCGCGGCCACTGCCACGTGGCCCGGCCCATGACGCATCGTGAACCCTCCGCGCCGCGCTCCGAAGGCCGCGGCTTCTCCCGTGATTCGCATGGTACGGACCCGGGTGGTGTGGGTGTCAACTTTCCCGCTGTGCCGTGGGACGAGGGCGCGTGCCCACACCGGCGCCGGCGTGGCATTGCCGTTCCGTGAATCCCACCCCTCGGGCCGTGGATTGGGTGAGCCGCCGGGGACGTGTTATGTGCCCCGAGGGGCCGCGCGGACCGCTCGTCCGGCCGCGAGGAGGGAGTCGCATGACCCGCCATCGTCCGAACCTGATCGCGTCGATCGCGTGTTTCGCCGCGATCGCGGGCTGCAAGCTCGACACCGTCCCGCCGCGCGTCGGTCCGAAGACCGGCTCCGGCCCCCCGCCCGCCGGGCTCGTCGTGTCGATCGTGGACGCGGTGGTGGACCCCGACGGCAAGGTCGCGGCGACGCTCGAGATCACCGAGGACGACCTGCCGCTCGGCGCCGACGCGGTCGCGGACCTCCAGCCCGCCTTGACGCTCGCCGGGCTCGGGACGGAGCCGGTGAGCGGGCTCCCCGCCTGGCGCAGCTACCTGCTGCTCGACCACACCCAGCCCATCGCGCGGCTGCCGCTCTCCCCGCCCGGCACGCCGGCCGCCGCGGTGCAGGAGCTCCTCGATCAGTGGCAGCCCGGCGCCGAGCAGGCGGTCCTCGAGGACCTCGGCCTCGGCCGCTTCCGGCACGTCTTCGCGACGCCGCTCGGCTCCGGGTACCAGCCGGGCGAGACCCTGCGCGTCGGCGTCTTCATGCAGGCGGTCTCGGGCAGGCCGGCCGCGACCGCGACCTTCGACTTCGACCCGACTGGCGGCGCCGTGGACACGCGCGAGCTGGTGACGGACACGGCCTGCGGGACCTGCCACGGAACGCCGCGGGGCCACGGCGGCACGCGCATGGGCACGCGGATCTGCGTGACCTGTCACACGTACCAGTCGGTGGATCCGGACACGATGGATCCCGCAGCGCTCTTGACGTCGACGCGCCTCGTCGATCCCAACCCGCTCGAGTTCGGGCGCCTGGTCCACCGCATCCACCGCGGGAAGAACCTGCCGACGCTCTACCGGGCGTCGAGCTCCGTCGCCGCGCCGGCGCTCCCGTCGGACACCGCCCTGCCACTCCCCTTCTTCCCGACGCGCAGCGGCCTCACGCCCTTCGCGGACACCGTCCTGGGCCGGGCGAAGTACTCGGTCATCGGTGACGCCTCGCACGAGCGGGTGTTCTCCGAGGTGGTGGTCCGGTCGAGCCTCGCCGGCGTCGCGCGGTCGCCCGAGGTCGCGGGCATCTACTTCCCGCGCGACTACCGCGACTGCGCCGTCTGCCACACGGGCGCCGCCGACCAGGCGGCGGCGCTTACCGCCGAGGTCTCGCGGCGGAGCTGCCACGGCTGCCACCCCGACGCTTGGTTTGGCGTCGTCGCGGACACGCTCGACGGCGTGCACTTCGCCCACCCCGGCGGCCCGCAGGCCGACGACCTCGGGTGCGCGGAGTGCCACGTCCGCTCGGCGGCGCACCCGGATCCCCTCGCGCCGCTCGACCAGGTGCACAAGGCGCCGCTCGATCGGCTCGCCGCCAACCTCCCCCAGCTCGAGGTCCTCGAGGTGCGGGACCTCCGGCCCGGCGCGAGGCCGACGATCGTCTTCCGCGTCCGCGACCAGCACGGCCTCATCACCTCGCTCGACGCCCCGGTCCCCGCGATCGTCCCCGAGGTGAGCCCGGTGCCGCGCGCCCTGTGGGCCCCGCCCACGCCGCCGGCAGTCCAGCTCAACTCGACGCTGTCCTTCCTCGTCGGCGGCTCGTTCGCCGGCGGCGGCGCCGAGTACGGGTACCGGATCTTCAGCACCATCACCTGGCCCCGCTCCGAGACCGTGCCGGTCGCGACCCTCGCCGACGTGCAGGGCAACTTCACGTACACCTTCGTCGAGGCCATCCCGGAGTCCGCGACTGGCGCCTGGACCGTGGTGTTCACGGGCCGTCGCAACAAGGCGACCACCCCCTACGACCTCGTGGCAAAGCGGTTCGCCTGGCCCTACACCGGCGAGACCGTATCGGAGACGGCCATCCAGAAGGTGGTGCACGTGGACACCGGGACCGGCACCTGGGCCGCGGGCGATGCCTCGCCCGCCTCGGCCCGCCGGACCGTGGTCGACCAGGCGAAGTGCGAGGCCTGCCACAAGCGGCTCGCCTTCCACGGCGGCTCGCGCAACGCGGTGGCGGGCTGCCTCCTCTGCCACACACCCGAGCGGACCGACTGGAACCAGCGGCCGAAGGACGCTGTCTCCGGCAACGTGGACCTCGCTGCCACCTACGACGGCCTCGAGGAGCAGAGCATCCAGTTCAAGATGATGATCCACCGCATCCACACCGGCAGCGGCCAGGGTACCGCGGCGCTCGAGCGCTTCGATCCCTACGTCGTGCACGGCAACGGCAAGCGTCCCTTCTTCTTCGGCGAGAGCACGCTCCCGGCGGATCTCAGGCGCTGCGACGTCTGCCACCTCCCCGGCACCTGGCTGCCCGAGGCGGTGCCGGCGATGGCGGGCTCGACGGTGGCGAACGAGACCCCCACCGTCCTCCACGCCGCCGCGCCCGACCACCCCGTGGACGAGGCGAGGATGCTCCCGCTCAAGGCCGCCTGCATCAGCTGCCACGGGACCGCGTACGCCGAGTACCACATCGATCGCTACACCCTGGACGGCGACGAGCAGTGCATCGGCTGCCACGGCGCGAGCGGCTCGAGCTCGACGGCCAAGGTCCACGCGGTGCCGTAGCGGGCGTCGCCCGCGCCGGCCGCGCCGGCCAGGCCGCCTGACAGGCTACCGGTAGTCGTCGCGGCTCAGGCCGTAGGCCTTCATCTTCTCGTAGAGGTTCCGCTCGGCGATGCCCGCCGCGCGGGCCACCTCGCCGACCTTCCCCTTGTGCTCCGTGAGCAGCCGCACGAGGTACTCCCGCTCGAACCGCTCGACGATGCGCGCCCGCGCCTCGAGGAGCGGGAGGCCGGTGTCCACCGGCGCCCCGGCGGCGGGGGCCTCGCGCGCAGCGCCGAGGATCGGCGCGACGGCCGCCCAGCCCATGAGCACCGCGCGCTCGCAGAGGTTCCGCAGCTCCCGCACGTTGCCCGGCCACGGGTAGGCGCGGGCCGCCGCGAGCAGGTCGGGCGGGGCGATGGGGGCGGCCCGCCCGTAGCGCGCGGCGAACGAGCCCAGGAAGTGCTCGAGCAGCGCGGGCAGGTCGCCCGTCCGCTCGCGCAGCGGGGGCAGCCGGATCGGGATGACGTTGAGCCGGTAGTAGAGGTCGTCGCGGAAGCGGCCGTCCTTCACCAGCTCCTCGAGACCCCGGTTGGTGGCGGCGACGATCCGCACGTCCACCTTGATCGCGTCCTTCGCGCCGACGCGGGTGAGCTCCTGCTCCTGCAGGACCCGCAGGAGCTTCGCCTGGATCGCGAGGTCGAGATCGCCCACCTCGTCGAGGAACAGGGTCGAGCCGTTCGCCTGCTCGAAGCGGCCGATCCGCCGGGCCACCGCGCCCGTGAACGCCCCCTTCTCGTGGCCGAAGAACTCGCTCTCCATGAGGTCGCGAGGGATGGCGGTGCAGTTCACCGCCACGAAGGGCATCTCCCGCCGCCGGGAGCGGCGGTGCAGCGCGCGCGCGACGAGCTCCTTGCCGGTCCCGGTCTCGCCGCGCAGGAGCACCGTCGCGTCGGCGTCCGCCACCTGCTCCACCATGGCGAAGACCTCGGCCATGGCGGGGCTCGCGCCGACGATCTCCTCGAAGCCCGCGGCCCGCTCGAGCTCGCCGTGGAGCCGCGTCACGTCCCGCCGCTGCCGCTCGTGCGCGACCGCGTGGCGCAGCACGAGCGCCAGCTCGTCGTAGCGGATCGGCTTCGTGAGGTAATGGAGCGCGCCCTTGCGCATCGCCTCGACCGCGGTCTCGACCGTCGCGTGGGCGGTGACGAGCACGACCGGCAGCCCCGGCCGCAGCGCGTGGACGCGCTGCATGAGCGTGATGCCGTCCACGTCCGGCATCTTGAGGTCCGAGACGATGGCGAGCGGGTCGGAGGCGGCGAGCCGCTCGAGGGCCTCCGCGCCGCCCGAGGCGACCAGCACGTCGAACCCCTCGAGCGAGAGGTTGGCCCGCGCCACCTTGCGCGTGCCCGGGTCGTCGTCCACCAGGAGGACCAGCCCCTCCGGCGCGCCGCCCTCGCGCCCCGGCCTCACGCGCCCTCCTCGGCCGGCGCTGCGGCGGCGCCGTCGGGCGCGGTGCGCCGGACCGGGAAGCGGATCGTCGCGATCGTCCCCCCGCCCTCGCGGCGGTCGAGCGCGAAGCGGGCGCGGTGCTGCTCGACCGCGCGCGTGACCACCACGAGCCCGAGCCCGGTGCCGGTCGGCTTGGTGCTCACGAACGGCCGCAGCACCTCCTCGAGCTGGTCGGCGGGGATGCCGCAGCCGCGGTCGCGCACCTCGACGACGATGGTCCCCTCGCCGCCGGCGGCCTCGTAGCGGCTCGCGAGCTCGACGCCCCCCTCGCCGCCCGCCTCGAAGGCGTTGTGGAGCAGGTTCACGAGCGCCTCGGTGATCATCGCGGGGTCCACGTCCAGCACCGGCAGGTCCGGGGAGAGCTCGAGGCGCACCGCCGCGGGGGCGAGGCCGCGGGCCACAGCGGCCTTCTGGGCGGCGTCGCGCAGGAGCCGGCTGACCGAGACCGGCGCGAACTGGGGCTCGACCGGGCGGGCGAGGCCGAGCAGCTCGGAGACGAAGCGGTTCACCCGCTCCACCTCCTCGCCGATGAGGTCGGCGTACTCGGCCACCTCGGCGTCGCCCGAGAGCCGCCGGCGCAGGTACTGAGCGGCGCCGCCGATCGCGTTGAGCGGGTTGCGGAGCTCGTGCGCGATCTGCGCCGACATCTGGCCGAGGCCGGCGAGCCGCTCGGCGTCGAGCAGGCGCCGCTCGAGCGTCCGCCGCTCGGCGATGTCCCGGATCACCATCACCGTCCCGAGGTAGCCGCCGGCCGCGTCCTTCACCGGCGCGTAGGTGGTCTCGAAGCGCCCCTCGCGCTCCTTGATGATCGAGTGGGCCGGGCCGGCGTCGTCCCCGTTGCGCAGGTAGCCCATCACCCGCTCGAGCATCGAGTACGACGACTTCGGGTGGCAGTCGCGCAGCGGCCGGCCGGGGCCGCCGGTCAGGTTCCGCAGCGCGCGCCCGGCCGCGTTCACGAGCGCCACCTCGTCCTTCGCGTCGATGAAGAGGACCCCGTCCACCATCGAGTCGAGGATGGCCTGCAGCCGCGCGAGGTCGGCGGCCCGCGCCTCGCGCGCGGCGGTCGCCTCCGCGAGCGCCTCGGCGAGCTTCTCGGTCCGCTCCTCGACCCGGCGCGCGGAGCGGACCACCACCAGCCCGGCGAGGCAGAGCGCGCAGAGCGCCAGCGCGACCACCGCGGTGGTGGCCCGGCCGCGCGCCGCGAGGCGCGGCGCCATCGCGCTCGTGTCGAGCGCGACGCGCACGGCGCCGTTCATCGCCCCCTCGCCGTGGCACGCACGGCAGGTCGGCCCGTTCTCGAGCGGCCGCACCAGCGCGAACCGGTCGCCGGCCCAGCGGCGGGAGGCCTCGAGCGCGACCGCCTCCGGGGGCTCGCCGGCGGCGTGGCGCACGCGCCCGTCGGCGTCGGCGAGGGCGAGCCCGGCGACGCCGGCGCTCCGCCCGACCGCCTCGACCAGATCCGCGAGCGCGTCGCTGCGGTGCGCGACCATCGCGTCGCTCACCGAGCGCTCGACCGCCTCGGCGATCGCCGACGCGCGCCCCTCCACCACGCGCCGCTCGTGGCCGGAGAGCTCGAGGTGGTGCCAGGCGCCGGCCGCCGCGGCGCCGAGCGCCGCGAGGGCGAGCAGCGCGAGGGCGGTCCAGCCGTGGGTGCCGAGGGAGGGCAGGCGCATCGGCCGAACGGTACCCGACGCGCCCGCTCGCGAGAAGGCGCCCGTGCCCTGCGGCCGGTCGCCGCCTAGGCCAGGTCTGAGGCAGCGCGGCGCGGGGGCTGGAAGGTCTGGGGTCGGGCGAGCTCGGTCGCCGTTCATGTGTGAGCTTTCCGGCGGGGCCGTGAGGGCTCGGCGCGCTGCGGTTGCGTGCCGCGGGGATTCGGCAGGGCGGCGGAGCGTCTCCGCGCGGGGTCGCGATGATGCGCTCGGCGAGGCGGCACCTTGAACCGGGAGGTTCCCGCGCGAGGGAGCGGGATCGGCAACGAAGAGGCTGCGGCCGGGGCGTGACCGCGCGCGGGAAGCGGAACCGTGGGATCGGCCAACGCGTGGCCGTGGCGGCGTGGGCGGCTTCGAGGCGCGCGGGCGGGCAAGGCGCCGCGCCGGGTTGCGGAGCGCGCGGCGCGGCGGGGCGGGTTGCGGAGCGCGCGGGGCGGCGGGGCGGGAGCGGAGCGCGCGGGGCGGCAGGGCGGGCGCGGAGCGCGCGGCGGAGGAGGGAGCGTGCGGTGTGGCGGCGCGAACGGATCGCGAACGACACCGGCGCCGAGGTTGAGACGTCGTTCGCCGTTGAGTGAACCCATCAGGGAGTTCAGTTCGCGCTTGACCGGTTCCTGAAAGGATCGCGCTTCCGCGCGCGGGGCGCGGAGAGAAGGCCCTCCTCGCGCACGCCGCTGGCTCTGCTGCGGGCCGCGTTCGGCTCGTGCCGAAGTCGAAGGGCCTCGTCCCGTGCTCGCGCCAGCGGGGCAGCGAGGGGGCTTCCCGGAGGGCCGAAATACACATGAGACGATGCGTTCATCACTGGAGGTAACACCGATGAACGCCATCGCACCGTCGTCTCTTCCGTCCGCCGCCCTCGCCCGCCGGCTCGCCGACCTCTGCGGCGAGGAGCGGAACATCCAGGCGGAGTTTCTCCTCCACCTCGACGAATTCGAGCGCAGGAAGGCGTATCTCGCTGCGGGGTACGGGTCGCTCTGGGTCTATTGCCTTGAGGTGCTGCACCTCCGCGAGAGCTCCGCGGGCCGGCGGATCGCGGCGATGAAGGTGCTGCGGCGGTTCCCGGCGCTCGAGGCGCCGCTGCGCGATGGGCGGATCTGCTTGTCGACCATGAACCTGCTCGGGCCGATCCTCACCGACGAGAACCTCCCGGACCTCGTGGCGCGGGCGGCGTTCCTGTCGAAGGCCGACACCGAGAAGCTCGTCGTGTCGATCCAGCCACGGGTCGCGCCGCGGGATGGGGTTCGTCGGCTTCCGACTCCGAACGTCGGGCGGGGCGGCGGCGAAGGTGCCACGGCGGAGGCCGCGGCGAGCGCGGCGAGGTCGGGACCGGAAGTCGTGGTGGGTGCGGGGGCGCGGCCGCCCTCGCCGTCGGCTGCCGTCGAGGTCGATGCGACGACCGCGGCGCCCGCTGTTCCGGCGGCGCCGGCGACCTCCGCAGCGGGGAGGATCGAGCCTGCCCAGCTCCCCGAGGCCACCTCGCGCGCCGAGCTGCGGCCGATCTCCGCCGACCTCTACTCGCTGCGCGTCACCATCGACAACGCCTGCAAGGCGGAGCTCGACGAGCTCACGGCGCTCCTCAGCCACACG